>Ga0187782_10004513_pt1 | contig 10422 bp, 10 predicted proteins | sample 0715_SJ02_MP15_2_FD_132454 | JGI IMG/M metagenome (GOLD analysis project Ga0187782, IMG submission 132454) | Tropical peat soil microbial communities from peatlands in Department of Meta, Colombia - 0715_SJ02_MP15_20_MG | ecosystem: Environmental > Terrestrial > Soil > Wetlands > Peat | place...
AGGGCCATAGCCCTTAACCTCGCGCAAGGCGGCGCGCGGATCGTGCTGACGGACATGCGCGAGGCCAAGCTCGATGAAGTCGTGAAAGAGATCGAGGTGCAAGGGGAAAAAGCGATTCGGTTTGTCGTCGACGTGACCGACCGCGAGGCGGTAAAGAAAGTCGTGGATCAGGTCTTGGAAACCTGGGAAAAGGTTGATATTCTGGTGAACAATGCGGGCATCACGCGCGACAGTCTTGTCATGCGGATGAAGGTTGAGGATTGGCAAGCTGTCCTGAAAACCAACTTGGACGGTGCTTTTTACTGCATCCAAGCGGTTCTGCCCAGCATGGTCCGCCAGCGCTATGGGCGCATCGTCAGCATTGCTTCAGTGGTGGCACAGGCGGGAAACGTGGGCCAAGCCAATTACATTGCATCGAAGGCGGGAATCATCGGCTTGACGAAGGGTGTGGCGGCGGAGGTAGCGCGGCGGAACATCACCGTGAATGCCGTGGCGCCGGGTTTTATTGCCACCCCGATGACGGAAAATCTGCCTCCGGAGATCAAAGAGAAGATGTTGAGCATTATCCCCATGGGCCGCATGGGGACGGACGCGGAAATCGCCACGGGGGTGCGATTCCTGGTTTCAGAGGAAGCTCGATATATTACCGGGCACGTCCTCAATATCAATGGCGGAATGTTTATGGCGTAATGGGGACAGGTCATGCCTCCCTGTCCCTGGTTTCCCGGGATGCGGGGAGACACCTGGATGCAGTCATTCTGCGCGAAGCGAAGAATCCCGGCAGTTGTAGTTTCTTCCAACCACGGAGATCCTTCGCTCCGCTCAGGATGACAGGCGGTTGTTTTTACACCCGTTCAACGCAATTAGGCTTTCGCGGAACCCAATGGGCTTCGTGCTGAACCAGAACAAAACCCGCGTGCCCGGAGAGTTTTCCTCGAAAGCTTTTTATGTGGACCTCTTTCTCACTTGCGCGAGCACACTGATGTACGAAATAGTGCTCACGCGGCTGCTGAGCGTGCTCTGCGGATACTACCTTGCCTTCGTGTCGATCTCCATGGCCATGTTTGGCATGACTGCGGGCGCGTTGGCCATTCAATTCCGTCCCAATTGGTTCGAGCCTGCCGATGTTTCAAAACCTCTTACCCAGGCTGCAATCGCTGCGGGCGTGTCGCGTGGTCTCGATGGAGTCCAGCGTCGCGGCCTGTGCGTTGACCGGGGCAGCCTGTTACCTCTTGGGAGCGGCAGTTCTGCCCTCGGTCCGGGGAGCGGATGTAGATTTGGGATCTTCGACTTCGGTGAAGTTGCCCTCCAACCGCATCATGGGGCCTGAAGAACCCGCAGTACGGCTTCTGCGGTAAGGGCCGGAGATTACAGTAGAGCCAACCTGCGGGAAGCAGCCGGCAGGGGGAGAGAATTCACAGAAGCGTACGACAGGCTGGTATAATCACTTGTCACTGAAAGCTCGTCACTGTTAGAATGACCGCCCGCAAGTAATCGGAGGAGGAGAGAGCGATGGCATCGCCCGAAGAGAAAGTAAAGCAAATCATTGTGGAGCAACTCGGTGTGGATGAGTCTGAGGTTACTCCCACGGCGCATTTCGTGGATGACTTGGGAGCGGACTCCCTTGACATCGTGGAGCTTGTTATGGCTTTTGAAGAGGCCTTCGAGATCGAGATCCCGGACGAAGACGCCGAGAAAATTCAAACCGTGAAGGACGCGGTAGACTACATCCAGGGTCATATTAAGCCCTCGAAGAACTGACCCGGCCCACCTCCCCTCCTTACAAACAAGGAAGGGACTGAGGGGTGGCGCCCCGGGAAGGAGTGAAGCTTGACGCGGCGAGTTGTCGTTACCGGCGTGGGATTGGTGAGCGCGGTGGGAGTGGGCACGGAGGAGACCTGGCAAAGCCTCCTGGCCGGCCGCAGCGGCGTCGCGCCCATTACCCATTTCGATACGACGGGTTTCGCAGCGACGATCGCGGCGGAGGTCAAGGGCTTCGACCCATTCCAGTACGTGGAGAAGAAGGAAGTAAAAAAGATGGGCCTGTTTATTCAGTTCGCCTTGGCGGCCTCGCAATTCGCCATGGAGCAGGCTCAGCTCAAGATCACACCGGATCTCGCGGACCGCACAGGTGTGTACATCGGCTCAGGAATCGGCGGGTTCGATGTGATTGAACGAGAACACACGGCGTTGATGCGGGGAGGACCCCGAAAGATATCTCCCTTCTTTATTCCCGCTGCCATTGTAAACCTCGCCTCAGGATTTGTCTCGATTCGATGGGGAGCGAAGGGTCCCAACTCCGCCACCTGCACGGCCTGCTCCTCGAGCACTCATGCCGTAGGCGATTCCTTCAAGTTGATCCAGCACTGCGCCGCGGACGTGATGATCTGCGGGGGCGCGGAAGCAGCGATCACGCCGATGGGCGTGGGTGGGTTCGCATCCATGCGGGCCCTTTCGACCCGAAACCATGAACCCACGAAAGCGAGCCGGCCTTTCGATCGCGATCGCGACGGGTTCGTCATCGGCGAAGGCGCGGGTATCGTAATATTGGAAGAGATGGGCTTGGCGCTGAAGCGGGGGGCGCGGATTCTGGCGGAAGTGGTCGGCTACGGCATGTCCGGCGATGCGTTCCACATCACGGCGCCCGCTGAAGATGCCGATGGCGCCGTGCGTGTTATACAAAGCACCCTTGCGGACGCGGGCGTTTCGCCGGAACAGGTGCAGTACATCAACGCGCACGGGACGTCCACTCCGTACAACGACCGTTTGGAAACGCTGGCCATCAAGAAAGTTTTCGGCGAGCATGCCCCGAAGCTTGCGGTCAGCTCGACGAAGTCAATGACCGGGCACTTGCTGGGCGGCGCGGGAGGACTCGAGGCAGGCATCTCGGTGCTGGCGCTTCGCGATCAAGTCCTGCCCCCCACCATCAATCTCGAGAACCCTGATCCGGATTGCGATCTGGATTACGTCCCGAACCATTCTCGCAAAGCAGACGTCGAGTACGCGCTTTCAAATTCTTTCGGATTTGGCGGGACGAACGCTGCTTTGCTTTTCAAGCGGTATCAGGGTTAGACATCGCGGGCGGTTACAAGGGCTGGCCCTGCGGCGCGCCTGCAGGGTTGCGTTCCTCGAAGGGGACGACATCATTAGCCGTAAGTGAAACCTACGGACACCGACAAGCAGCGGAACGGATATTCCACCCCGTAGGGCTCGAACACCGAAGCCTGAATCACCCCGTGGGTTCCACCCACGGCTAACGGCCTTCGGCCCCGCGGGGGCCTTTTTCGAAACGCATTTGACCGGGGGGTAGGGCGCCATGAAAGTCGTTGTTTGCCTGAAGCAGGTCCCTGCACGCGACTCCATTCTTCGCCTCAATCCGGCCTCAACCTGGATTCAGGAAGCCGACCTGGGTTTCGAAATCAACGAGCCGGATATCTATGCTCTCGAGGAGGGACTGCGACTGAAAGAGAAAGTGGGCGGAGAAGTGGTGCTCTGTTGCCTGGGTCCGGCGCGCGCACAGCAGGCCATCAAAGAAGCGCTAGCCAAGGGGGCTGACCGTGCGCTGCATCTGGACGACCCGGCTTTCGAGGCTCTCGATGCTTATGGCGTCGGGCTTGCCCTCTCCAGGGCCATTCAGAAGGAACAGCCCGATCTCGTCTTGACCGGCTTGCAGTCGGACGATTTCGGCTTCGCTCAAACCGGAGTCATCGTGGCGGAATTGCTGGGACTGCCCTACTCCACCATTATTATGGAAATCCAAGTGGATGGCTCGGCGCTCAAGGCCAAGCGGGAACTCGAAGGCGGCTGGTTCCAGTGGATTGAGATGCCACTGCCGGCCCTGTTAACCATCCAATCGGGCATCAACAAACCGCGTTACGCCACGCTAAAAGGGATCATGGCGGCAAAGACAAAGCCGATAAGGAAATTGAACGCAGCGGACTTAGGGTTGAGCCCGGCGGACCTTGCTCTAAGACAGCGGGTTTTGAAAGTGTACGCGCCGGCCAAGTCGAGTCAAACACAGTTTTTGCAAGGGAATCCCAAGGAAGTTTCCGCACGCTTGGTCGATAAACTCAGAAATGAGGCACGGGTGATCTGAGGAGGCTTGCCATGTTTGCCCATATTTGGAGAATGCGCGCGCGCAAGAAGAGGGCCAAAGACTACGAGACCTTTGGGCGACAGGTGACGCTGACCGCCCTTCAAAAGATCGATGGTTGCCAGCAAGCGTACTTCATCAAGGTTTTCGAGTCCCGCAGGCCTGAGTATCTCTGGGTAGTTTTCTGGCGAGACCACAAAGCTCTCGAGGCGGCGCGCGCCAATCCCGTCTGGCGGGAACAGATCAAGAAGTTTGAAGCAGGCAAATTCTACAAGACCATGCCACTCGAATTGGTGTGCGAGTGCCTGGATTCATTCGGCGGGCCGCTGGCTCGCAGCCCGAAGCAGAAAGCCAGACGGTAGGGCGGCGCTCTGCAAGCTAACCACATGGACCCGCCGAATGAGTTTGCTGGCGACACGCCCGCCCTCCTCGCACGCCTTCGTGCCTTCTGCTTCCCTGGGGGCGAGGATGCTGCGCGTCGGGTACTCTCGCTAAAGACCACGGAGCGAGGGGAATTGCGCGCCTCACCGGGGGCTCGATGGATTCCGTTTACAGCCGAGCAGGTGATCGACACGCGTGCCAGCTTGTTTCGCTGGGAGGCACGCTATCAGGGCGGAATGTCGGGTTGGATTTCGGTGAGCGAAACCTACGAGGGAGGACACGGGCGGTTGATTGTCAAGCTGGGAGGCGTTATCCCGGCGCAGAAGCTGGCGGGGCCGGAGGTCGACAGGGGCGAACTCCAACGCTACCTCGCCTCGATTGTTTTGTGCCCGCCCATCGTGTTGAACCATGCCTCGCTTGATTATGAAGCGGCGGGCCGCTGCACATTGCGAGTGCGAGACCGGGCGGACCCCACGGGCGCCGCGGTGGATTTGGAAATCAGCGAAGATGGGCAACCGCTTGTCTGTCGCGCTGAGCGGCCGCGAACGATAGGGAAGCGAACAGTCCCGACAGCCTGGTCAGCGACGGGAAGAGATTTCAAGGATTGGGAAGGGCTTCGCGTGCCTAGCCAAGTTGAAGCCGTATGGAGCCTTCCAGAGGGGCCGTTCACGTACTATCGGGGCGATGTGGTGTCGTTCAAGAAGGCGCCCTAGGCATGGTCATGGGAGATGAGTATGGCTGAATCAGTTCTGGTTTTTGCGGAACACCAAGCAGGCAAGCTATGTCGACCTACATTGGAGGCGGTGGCCGCCGGGCAGCAACTCGCGCGGCAGCTGGGAGGGGCGGTTTCCGCGGTACTTCTGGGCCATCAGATTGCACCGCTGGCGTCGGAACTTTCCGCCCTCGACCTCCAAGAGGTGCTTTGCGTTGATTCCCCCTTGCTCGGCGACTACACACCCGACGGCTACACGGAAGCGCTCCGCGAGGTTGTTCTGCAACAGAAGCCGCGCTTGGTGGTCTGCAGCCACACCTATCTGGTTCGGGACTTCGCTCCCAAGCTGGCTACTTCCCTGCAACGGGCGCTGGTGAGCGATTGCCTGGGCTACCGCCAGGAAGGCGAGCGGCTGATCTTCGTGCGGCAGGTTTTCCAGGGGAAGTATGTGGCGGACGTAGAGTTTGCCGGGGCGCCGCCCCATTTGGTCTCCTTCCAGGCCGCGGCTTTTCGCGAGGATTCTGTGCTGCGGGGGGCTGCGCCCGCCAAAATCACTTCGTTGCCAACTAGTCTCTCAGCGGACAAAGTCCGGACTAAGCCCGGCGAGCGTTTTCGCGGCGCCAAGCAGGCAGTGGATCTGACGCAGTCGGAAATTATCGTCGCAGTCGGACGCGGGATCAAAGCCCCTGAGAACATCGAGTTGGCCAATAAACTGGCAGAAGCGCTGGGAGCCGAAATCGGCGCCTCCCGCCCCATCTGCGACAGCGGCTGGCTGCCCATGGACCGCCAGGTGGGAAGCTCGGGACAGACCGTGGCTCCCAAACTCTATGTCGCGCTGGGAATCTCCGGCGCCATCCAACACATGGTGGGAATGAAGGGCTCGCGGACGGTGGTGGCGATTAATAAGGATAAGGAAGCGCCAATCTTTGAGGCTGCGACCTACGGCATTGTGGGAGACCTATTCGAAGTCGTCCCGGCATTGACGGAGGAAATCAAGAAGCTCAAGACCTCGACATAGCTCCGACCTTTGAGGAAGAAAAGGTCCACTGTGCTTTTCCCGCTCGACACTCGTCACTTGTCACCCGCTACTGCCCTTTCGGCGCCCACCTGAACGGCCCCCAGCCCGTCTTCCGAACCTCGCAGGAGCCGCAATCAAAATCCCTCAGAATCTCTCCGCCGCCCGTGATGCGGTCGGGGGAGATAGAGTCAACCTCGAAACGAAGGATCATGGGGCACATTTTCATTTTGGCGTCGGGCAGAGCGCAGGGGAGGAAAATGCGTGACGTGCCGATCCAGCGCGACCCGCTACGGCGGCACTCGCTACGTATGTACGCGCCTTGTTTGGCCGCCTGGGGTGGAATGTTGGTCCACTCGGCTGTGAAGCGGTCGCCCTCAATCTTCACGCGATATTCTTTGCCAGAGGAGGCGGACTTCCAGAGCTGAGGAAGCGCACGACTTTTGGCAGTTGAACTCGCGCCCGGCGCCTTTGAGGCACTTTGGTCGTCGGAGCAGAACTGCAAAGAGCTGGCAGCAAGGATTGCGCAAACCAGCATGATGATCCCGTAAGTCAGTTGTATCCTCAAAGTGTAACCCCTTTTAATTTCAGGTATATTCCCGTGCAAGTGGCTAAGTACTTGTCTTTTCATATAAATTCCTCATTCAGACGGCTTTTAACTCGGGCCTTTATTTTCAATGACATGCGCGCTTTTCCGTCAGAAAAAGAATTCTTCTCAAATTCTTTTCTCCTGTCAAGCGCGGATTGGCGGGCACCTCAAGGTTTAGCTCAGTGCATCGGTGCTAAGACTGTATTGCCGCCTCCGAGGCCGGCTCCCTGCGCACTGACATACGCTAGAAATGTAGCTTATGCGATGCGGGTTGTCAAGGGAAAAGTTGCCGCTGGGGTTCGGAGGACACCGCCCGCGCGGATCACTGCCGGGGGCGAGTTAGGAGCGCACGGGCGACCGACTTCTCGTCGCCAAGGGCTAGCCGGATTGTATCGGTGAATTCTGCAATCGCCCATGATGTCAGTGTCCGAACTCGGGACAGGCTATCCCAAAATCGAACACCTCAGCGGGAGCCTTTGTCCGCCTCTCTTCCTAACAGGTTGAAAATAGGAGCTTCCAGGCACAAATTGGTTGGCACGCCTCGTGCCGTACGACATTAAAGATCAGAACCACGTTTTGAGGGTGGCCCGTTTTGGCCACCTTCAGGTAATCGTAGGATTGCACTTGCGACGCCTTCGGGAGTCATCTGGCAGAAGGAGGGTGAGTGGAAGATGAGGCCGAAAGAGCCAACTGGTGTATTGGACATTCCACGTGAGTCTAACAAGGGTCAGCGGCGGATTCGCAGGATCATTTATGTTGTGGTAGGTCTGGCGGCCGTCGCCGGGATCACCATCTTCCTTTCGCGTCTCCAGCCTGCGGAGCCCACCGTAGACACGGCGACCATTTGGGTTGATACGGTTAAGAGGGGGATGATGCCCATCGAGGTGAAGGGGGTGGGCTCTTTGATGCCGCAAACGAAAGGTACCAAGGCGGCGCCTAACAGCACGACGGCGCAACTGAGAATCCCTCAGGCGCAGGCCAAGGATGTGCGAGCTGGCGAGGCGGTTTCCCTCGACACGCGCGACGGGACTATCACAGGTCATGTGGTAGGGGTGGCGCCCATCGCAGTCGAGGGGGTCGCGACGGTCGAGGTGAAACTGGATGGCGCGGCGCCTAAAGACATGACCCCGGCCCAGGCTGTGAACGGCACGATCGAGATCGAAAAGCTGGATGATGCAATCTACGTGGGTCGGCCGGTTTTCGCCCAGCCGAATAGCAGCATCGCACTATTCAAGCTTGACCCGGACGGCAAGGGCGCCAGCCTCGTGCAGGTACGGTTAGGCCGCGCTTCGGTAAATTCTATCGAAATCCTCAGTGGCTTGCAGCCCGCCGAAAAGGTGATCCTCTCCGACATGTCGACATTGAGCGATTTCAAACACATTCGGCTGGAGTAAAGCGCCGGCGGCGCCGCTTGCCTTGGGGGTCCACGGCTCTTTGTGGAGACGGAAAAGAGACTCCCTCGCCAGCCTGCGGGCCGAAGTAGGCTGCGCGCCCTGAGCTTCACCCTTCGGCGGGCGAAGGACCGCCCCTCCACGACACGGATGAGTCATTCAGATCAGACGGAGAAGCGAGCATGATAACAAGAATGGGATTTTGGCGAATGTCAGTGGCAATGCCTTTCCTGCTTGCGGCTTGGGCCCAGCCCGCGGCGGGGCAAAGGGGTCAGAAGGATCTGGGGCCGGAGGAAGCGACGCACTTCGATTACTCGACTAGTCGTTCGTTCCCCAACATTCTTGCGCCCTATTTCAGCCGCTATGTTCCCCGCCCGCGGCTGGAAAACTCGCCCCGGCTTCAAGATCTGATTTCGAACGGCAAACTGAACCTAACCATTGATGACGCGATTGCGCTGGCCCTTGAGAATAACCTGGATGTAGAGGTGGCACGTTACAACTTGCCCATCGGCCAAACGGATTATCTGCGGGCCAAAGGCGGAGGTGCAGTGCGCGGCGTAGCGGGCTCGTTCCAATCCACGACGGCGTTTTCCGGCGCACTGGGAGGAGCTGCGAACGGTGGTGGGGGTGGCGGGGGAGGCGGAGCTGGGGGGTACTCAGGCGGCGGCATTTACGGCGGGAATTCGGTGGCCTGCTGTGATCCGAGCGTCTACGCTTTTTATGGCTGGAGCAATGGCATTTCGCCACTAAATTACGAGTCGGTGGTCGGTGTGCCGGTCGAGACCACGCACCAAGCTTACTTTCAAGCCGGTTACGGCCAGGGTTTTCTGACCGGAACAAGCTTTACGGTGTCCGAGTACAGCTACCGTCTGTCCTCGAACTCCACAACCGCCCTGTTCGATCCCGCCTTCGTCTCCGGCCTTTCCGTGGGCTTTAGCCAGAACTTACTAGCTGGTTATGGTTATCGCGCCAATGCCAGATCGATCCGTCAAGGCCGCAATAATTTGGACTTCGCGATGAGCGTTTTCCGGCAGACCGTGATAACTCAGGTGGCGGCGGTGATGAGCACATACTACGACCTGCTGGCTGATGCGGAAAAAATCCGCGTGGCGCAAGAGGGGCTGCAGAATGCCCAAAAGCTCCTGGAAAACAACCAAACCGAGTTGAGGATCGGGGCCGTGGCCCAGTATGACGTCCTGCGCAGCCAGGAGGAAGTAGCATTGAGGAAGCAGGACCTGCTGACCGCCGGAAACACCTTTTCCCAGGACGCCCAATCGCTGAAGGCCAAGATTTCCAAGAGCTTCAATGAGGAACTGGCGCGTGTGGAAATCTCCCCCACCGATAAGCTGCCGGAGCCCCATCCAGATGATGTGCCTGCCTTGGACGAGGCTATGAAGGAGGCCGAGCGGCATCGCCCTGAAATCGAGCAGGCCGATATCAACCTCAAAAACCAGGAATACAACGTTCAGGAGACACGGAATGCTTTGTTGCCCCAGCTTCAGGCCTTTGCCTCCTACAACCTTTCAGGGTTGGGTGGGGCTTTGCGGCCTACCTTCGCCAGTATCTTTCGGAACGACTACCCCAACATCTCCTACGGAGTTCAGCTAGGAGTTGCCTTTCGCAACCGAGTCTACCAGGCTGATGCCGCTCGGGCTCTACTCGAGCAGCGGCAATTGCAAATGAAGCTTCAGGATGCCAAGAACCAGGCTGTTTGGGACGTGGCCAAGGCCGTGAGTGCAGTAGAGCAGGCCAAGAGCCAGCTTGACGCGGCCACGAATCTGGTGGCGATTTCGCGCCAGGTGCTCGGCATGCAGCAGCAGAAGTTCACTCTGGCTTCGGCCACAGTGGAAGAGGTTATCACCGCGCAAAGCAACTTGGCCAACGCGCAGGGAAATGTGGTGACGGCGCGCGCCGCCTATGCCAAGGCTCTTATTCAATACGAACAGGCCACTGGAACACTCCTTGAAAGGAATAACATCAACCTGTCCGACGCAGTGGGAGGGGAGGTCAAGCGGGCGCCCAACATTCCCGGCGCGGAGAAGTAGGGCCAGGACTCCGAATTCAGGAGTCGGGGGGATATGTGGCGATGGCAGGTTGGCAGCCGCCTGTTTTGCCGGACGCCGGGGATCACAAGAACTACTTTCCCTTCAAGCTGATAGCAGATGGCTGATGGCTGCTACCTCCGATCTGAGAATTGACTGTGCGAACTCGGGACGAGCCGTCCCATAATCGGACACCTGA
>Ga0187782_10004515_pt1 | contig 10420 bp, 7 predicted proteins | sample 0715_SJ02_MP15_2_FD_132454 | JGI IMG/M metagenome (GOLD analysis project Ga0187782, IMG submission 132454) | Tropical peat soil microbial communities from peatlands in Department of Meta, Colombia - 0715_SJ02_MP15_20_MG | ecosystem: Environmental > Terrestrial > Soil > Wetlands > Peat | place...
GAACCACCAATCCCGAAAGCTGCAAATTCAGCGGTCGCCGGCCGACGTAGCTGGCCTTATCGGCTTTCACTCCGGCGGAATATTGATCGAAATAATTTCCAAGCAATTGCTGGAGGTCCGGCAGGAATGGGCCATTCCAGGCGACGGCAAAAACTGTGCCCGCGGACGAAACATATTCGCGGACGACAGTGCCGCTGGGAGCTTTGATCTGGTGAACGCTGATCTGGTGAACAGTGAAAGCGGCGGACTGCTTCAGCTCGACGCTGCCCTTCATTTGGGCCTGATCGGCGTCGATCGAACTCACGTTGCCGCCGAGAGCTGCGCTGGCTGGAAGCGCAGCGAGACACACGATGAGAGCAAAGCTCGCCAGTAAGGTCTTCATGATACTGAGATGCGGGGAGATGGTGTATCGCTGCCTCGGAAGATGGGGCAAGGTCTTCTCACGCGCGTGGTTGCACTTAAGTCAAGTAGACTTCCTTGACACTTGTTGACATTCGCAAGAACGTTGCAAAGTCAATTTGGTTTTTGCGCTTCTGGATACTCGTAAACTCCGCGGCCGGACTTGCGGCCCAGCCTTCCTGCTTTCACGTATTGCGCCAGTAATGGGCAGGGACGAAACTTTTCCCCGAGAGTTTTGTGCAAGTATTCGAGGATGTGAAGGCGCGTGTCGAGGCCGACAAGATCGACGAGCTCGAACGGTCCCATGGGATGGTTGAGGCCAAGTTTCAAGGCCTTATCGATGTCTTCGGCTGTGGCAACGCCTTCCTGCAGCATGTAAAAAGCTTCGTTACCGATCATGGCGTTGATGCGGCTGGTAATAAATCCGGGCGCTTCTTTTACGACCACAACTTCCTTGCCCATGCGCTTGCCGACTTCGACAACGGCGGTGAGGGTTTCGATGTCGGTTTCGAGCGCACGGACGACCTCGAGCAATTTCATCTTGTGAACGGGATTGAAGAAGTGCATCCCGACACATTTTTTTGCGCGGTAGGTGACGCTGGCGATTTCCGTGATGCTGAGGGAAGAGGTGTTGGAGGCAAGGATGGTCGAAGGGCGGCAGATCTTGTCGAGGAGGGTGAAAATCTCAATTTTTGATTCCATCTCCTCGGGAACAGCTTCGATGACGAGATCGGCCTCTCGAGCAGCCTGGTCGATGGAACCCGCGAATTCGATGCGGGCGAAGGCGGAATCGGCATCGGCAGCATTGACCTTGCCCAGTTCGACGGCCATGTCGAGATTGGCGCGGATCTCGGTTTCAGCTTTGCGCAGGGCGTTGGGGAGAAGGTCTTCGAGAATCGTGCGATAGCCGCCAAGAGCCGCAGCATGGGCGATGCCGCGCCCCATGATCCCAGCGCCAATGACCGCGACGGTACGGATCGTCACTTTTATTTCTGCTGCGGCCTCTACCACTATTTCGCTGCCTTATCGAGTTGGGCGAGGATGCTTTCCAGACTGGGTTCGGACTTGCGGAAGTATTCGGCGAGGCGGGTGCGTTCATCGTCTGTCATGGCCGGGAGCGCTGTGTTAATGCGGCGCAGGATGGCAGCGATGTCATCGACGTAGTTCATAAGACGAATGAGTTCTCCCGTAGCAGGCATGATGGCTCCTTGCGTAAACCCGGACTAGCGGAACCTCCGCAGTCCGAAACTCCTATTTTCAACGCAGGCATGGATTTAGTAAAGAACGGGAGGTGGCGGTAGCTGACGAAACTTCTTTGCACTCCAAATTTCCCAGCCCACCAAACGCTATCACCCGCTCGGGTGACTTGGGTCACTTCATTTCGAGTGCGCGAGTGGCAGAATACGCTTGCTTCAGAAATCCTCCCTCACCATTGTTCAACAACTAGTGTTCAACAAGTAGCTGATCAGACGAAAAAGCCCGGCGGTATAGCTGCGCGCGGGCTGAATGTCAGGCAGGAAACTTCGTGAATTCGATCAGGCGCTCGCCCGAGCGATTGCTCGAATCACCTATAAGTTCTGTGGAGGAACAATGAAACAAGCTGTGTTCGTGCCTGTCCTGCTGGCGCTTATGGCCGTTGTATTGCCAGTTGCGGTGCGGGCGGATGGCATCGATTTAACCAATCAATTCGGCACCGTCACGATCTTGGATTCCGGAATCTCATCGCAAAGATCAGAGCTGAAAAGCTTCAACGGCATCTTCGCGCCGGCGGGACACGCGATGGGCTATGTAAGTTTCTGGACGGGCGCTTTCATCAGCACGAGCGGCAGCATCTGGACCGGAGGCCAGTTTTCGAACGTAGGATCGAGCTTCATCATCAGCGGAGCCGGGAAATATGGCGAGCCCCGGGGAGTCATCTTTCAGGGAGCGTTCCTAGGACCGATCGACTGGACCATGCTGGCAGTAAATAATTATTTCCACGAATATCAGTTGACCGGAAAGATCCAGGGAATGCTTTGGACTGGCCGCATCGTTTCCGGCACGACGACGCAGACAATCTATACCTACTGGAACCAGGAGAAGATCGATCACAAAGGAAACATCAATTTGGGAACGACACACCTGGCGACGCCCGAATCTGGCACGTTGGGCCTGTTGGGAACAGGTCTGGTTGTGATTGCGGGGTTCCTGCGTCACAAGAGGATGGTGCTGTAGTGGCGCGGGCGTGAAGCAAAGCCCATCGGGCTTCGCCCGGCCGGACAGCTGCCTCGGCTGTCTCTACGTCAGGTGGTGGAAGCGGCGGAAGGTGCTGACGCCCTCTTTGCCCATATAGCGCTCAAGCACCCCGGGGTTGGTCTGGCGAAGATCGACCACGACCAGGCCATCGACGACATCCGAAAATTTGCGATCCAGATTGAAGGCGATCAGCTTGCCTCCGAGCTTGGCATACTGCCGGATAAGGATAGGCAGGCCTTTGCCATCTTCCTCTACATCGGAAATCGGTTCGGCCAATTCATCGAGATCACGCAGCGCGCTGCAAACGGCGCCACAATCCCACCGGCGAAGAAGGGGGGCGCGGAACGGTGTGCGCGGCTGGATCAAGTCGACGAAGTCGTGGCCATCATCGCGTTGCTCGAAATAACGGACGATCATTTCGCGTGAGAGGCGGCTGTACTCGTTGCTGATGCTGACCGCGCCGAACAGCACCGGAGTTTCCGGGTGTTTGGTGATGAAACGCGCGATACCTTTCCACAGGAAGAGCAGAGGAGCGAATTGGCGCTGATATTCGCGGCGCACGAAAGAGCGCCCCAGTTCCAGCGCAGAGCCAATTTTCAAGAACAGACGCTCGTCATAGCGGAATACGGTGTGCGTGTAAAGGCCGTTGATGCCGTGGGCGCGAATGATCTCGTCAGTGTTGCCGGCGCGGTAGGCGCCAGCGAGTTCCTGGTTTTGCTTATCCCATAACAGCAGGTGCCAGTAGTAGTCGTCGAAATGATCGATATCAGCGCTGCGACCGGTGCCTTCCCCGGCGGCGCGAAATGTGATTTCGCGCAGGCGCCCGAGTTCTTCGAGAAGGTGCGGCATCTCGGGGCTGCGGGCAGCATAGACCGCGAACTCCGCATTTTCGGTGAGCAGGCGATCAGCGGGCAGCGCTTCAATATCGGCCACAACGAAGCGCTTTGGAACCGGATGCGCGATGGGCTCCTGCGCTTTGCGAGGCAGCTTGGCGCGAACTTTGGTGGGCAATGAGATTGGTTTCTTGCCCCGATAAGAAAGCAGATAAGTGCGAAGCCGGAGGTATTCGGTAGCCTCCTCGTCGTTTTCGAGGCTGGTGATGAACTCGGAAGGAACCGGCTTTCCGATACGCACGCGAACCTTCTTTTCGCTTTGCTGAAAAAATTCCTGCAACAGAAAGAGCGTGCGTAGCCGAGGATGAATGAGACCGAGCAACTGGAAAGTCATGCTGTTGCGGCCGAAGAAATAGACAGGAAGCGCAGCAGCACCGGTTTTTCGAACCAGGCGCGCGGCTACAGTGCTCCACTCGGGATCGGTGACCTGCGCCTGACGAACGTTGATCTGCGAAACCTCGCCAGCGGGAAAGACGGCGAGCGCTCCACCCTGCCGCAACCAGTCGATGGCCTGCTTGAGCGGTCGGAGATTTTTGTCGGCAGAGGATTGAGTTTGAAACGGATCGACAAAGATGCAGTACTTGTGGAGCTCAGGAATGCCGGCTAACAAGGAATTCGCGAGGAGGCGGACGTCGGGCCGAACGCGAGTGAGCAGCACGGCGAGAGCAGCTCCATCGAGAACGCCGAAAGGATGATTGGCGATCGCAACGAGCGGACCTTTCGCGGGAATGCGTTCGAAATCGGAGGGCTGGAGCTCGAGATCGATTTTCATCTCAGAGAGCAGAGCCTCAAGCCGAAAGCCTTGCGGAGCGGCACACACGCGCCGATAGAGGTCGCGAGCCTGCTTCATAGGAACGAATTTTCCGGCGAAGCCAGGAAGGCCGGGTACGATCGGTGGCTCGGTGAGGACCCCTGATTCCTGATCGTCTCCCGGAAAGGGCAATCTAGGCATAACTGATTCTCTCTTGGCCTTCTTGCAACTTTATGAAGAGAACGTTAATACTGTGTGAATCAAGTGTTAGCAAAGTGAGCACGTAAGAGCAGGAGCGATCGTCATAGAAGAGGGTGACAAAGGTCACACGGCGGGGGAATGCAAGGCGAAGGCTTAGCTTTCGAGTTTGAATCGCGTCTCGGCGAGACGATAAAGGCGACGCCAGACGAGACGATTCGTGACAACGACGATTGCGGCAAGCGCGATCGTGCCGGCGAGCAGAAGATCGAAATTCTTGGCATCAGTAGCGGCGGAGATCAGCGCACCGATGCCGGTGGTGGAATAGGTCTGGCCCTTGAAGTGAAAATATTCGGCGACGATGCTCGCGTTCCACGCTCCGCCGGAAGCGGTGATGAGGCCGGTGACAAGGAAGGGAAAGATGCCGGGAAGGATGAGTTTCTGCCAGCGCTCCCAGCCGCGTAGGCCGAAGATGGCTGCGGCTTCTTTGAGGTCCGTGGGAATCGCCATCGCACCGGCAATCACGTTGAACAGGATGTACCACTGGGTACCGAGGAGAAGCAAAACAATCGAGCCGACGCCTAGTCCTCCGCCCAGCTTGATCAGAACGAGAAGCACGACCGGAAAAAGAGCGGTCGCGGGAACAGAAGCGGCAATTTGTGCAAGAGGCTGTGCGATGCGTGCCAGACGCGGATTGAAGCCAATGGCGACGCCGACGGGAATGGTCCAGAGCGCTCCGAGAAGAAGCGAGGCATTGACGCGAAGAAAGGTTGCGCCCAAGCCGAGACCAATTTCGCGAAACTCGACGCCGTGCAAGCCAAAGAGGATAAGGACGACGCGCACCACCGCATAACCAATTGCAATCAGCACGGCGAGGCCGACAATGCGCCAGAACCAGAGCGTTGCGGGACTTTCTTCAACAGTCTGGACGCGGACTTCGTGCCGATGGGCAAAATGGTGCGCCATCCGTTCTTGCACGGGACGCACCATGCGCTTGCGAAGATAGGCAAATCCGCGTGAGGTACGGAGGAAATCAAGGACCCATGAGCTTGGCGCGTCGGTGCTCTCGACCTGCTCGAATTTGAATTTTTCCGCCCATGCGATCACGGGGCGCCAGATGATCTGATCCATCAGCACAATGACAGTCACCATGGTAAGAATACCGAGCAAGATGGAGCGAGTGTCGCCGTTATCGGCGGCAGCCTGCAGATAAGAGCCGAGTCCGGGCAGGCGGAAGTCAGTGAATTGCTCGCAGGCCATGAGAAAAAACCACGCACCGGCAACGGACATCATCGAATTCCAGACCAGCCCGATGGTCGCAAATGGCAATTCAACCTGCAGGAACCGCTGCCACCAGTTGAAGCGGTAGATAGCGGCGGCCTCACGCATCTCGCGTGGGATGCTCTTGAGCGAAGCGTAGAAGCTGAAGGCCATGTTCCAGACCTGGCCAGTGAAAATGAGAAGAACGGCGCCGAGTTCGACGCCGAGTTGACGTCCGGGAAAAAGCGCCGCCATGGCAAGCATCACGCCGGGAAGAAAACTCAAAACTGGGATTGACTGCAGCACGTCGAGCAGCGGAATCATGAAGCGTTCGGCGCGGGGGCGGTAGGCGGCGATGTATCCGTAGACGATGGCAAAGATCAGGCTGAGTACATAGGCTAGTGCGATGCGAAGCAGAGAATAGCCTGCGTAAACGGGAAGAGCCGCAGGGCTGCGGCTGATTTCTACCTGGGCCCGAAAAGGACCGAGCCAGTTGCGGCCGATCTCGACGATCCCGTAGAAGAGCGCCAGTCCGGCGGCAAACATGACGAGATCGGGTAAGCCGGCAGCACTCGGGCGTGGCAGCATCGACCAGATGCGGAGTGGACTGCGCAGGCGAAGGCGTGGCGGACGCGCGGGGCGCTTCGACGCCGGACTTTTGAGTTCTGAGACGGTCACGGCTGCACCGGCACGGTCGGTGGATGCGGTTCGGAGACTGGCTCAGCAAGAACGAGGCGATGCGCTTCGCGATCGAAGTCAAAGATTTCGGCGTAGCGTCCCCAATTCATGGCGGTATCGAACTGGCGCTCAACCTCATCCTGGCTAAAATGCTCGTCGAGAATGTCGTAGAAAAATTCTTCTGAGATCGAGTGATCGGTCTTCGCGTGAAGGATGCTATCGATCTGCTGAAGGATCATGACGTGTTTAAGTGCGGCCTGACGGAACAGCGTCTTGCGGGTGAGGATGTCGGCTTCGGCAAAATGCGATCCTTCGGGCGTGATCTCAACGTCCCCTTCTTTGAGCGCGGCAAAACTGAGCAAGACGGAGGCCTCGATAATGGGAAGCAGATCCTCGGCATCCATGATCAGGTCTTCGGCCAGACGATAGAGATCTTCTTTGCCGCCGCGATCCAGTAAAAGCTCGAGCAGACCGGCAATGCCCCCGACGCGGGCATGAGGCAACATTTGATACTTCTGGCGAGCCGGTTTTTGGGCGGACGCCTGAGCGCCGGGGACAGCAAGCTCGAGATCGGGCTGGGTCATGATCTTGTAAACGTAGTCGACAAGTTCGATGAAGCGCGGCGACTTGCGATCGCGGAAATGAGGCAGCTCAATGGTGAAATCTGCGCGCACACGCGCCGGATTCCGGCCGAGAACGATGACGCGATCGGCGAGCAGGATGGCTTCTTCAATGTTGTGGGTCACGATGAAGATGGCGCTGGTTGGCATCTTCTTGCTGATCCAGAGCTCGAGCAACTCGTTGCGCAGGTTTTCGGCGGTGAGGACGTCGAGCGCAGAAAAAGGTTCGTCCATGAAGAGGACTTCTGGTTCGACAACCAGGGCGCGAGCGAAGCCGACACGCTGCTTCATGCCTCCGGAAAGCTCTTTAGGGTAGGCGCTTTCGAAGCCGTCGAGGCCGACGGTATCGAGGATGCGTAGGGCGCGCTTATGGCGCTCGATGGCGACGACACCACGCGCTTCGAGAGGCGCCTCAACGTTATCGACAACCGTGAGCCAGGGAAAAAGGGCGAAGCTTTGAAAGACGATGGCAACGCCTGCGGTTTGCGAATCGATCGGTTTGCCGTGCCACAACACCTCTCCAGAGGAGGGTTTGCTGAGGCCGGTGAGAATGCGTAGCAACGTCGATTTGCCGCAACCGGAGGGGCCGAGCAATGCGATGATCTTGCCAGGTTCGACATCAAGATTGATGGGGGCAATGACTTCAATGCGGCTGCCATCGGGCTGGGTATAGAACTTTTCGACAGCCTGGGCGCGAATGATGGGCTCGGTCACGGAAGATGCTCCACAATCCGGAAACAAGTTTAGTCGAAGTGTGAGGATACACCACTCAGGCCGCCCAATCCTCTTCGGTTGCTGACACTGGCTGGGGAATTCGGTCACAAACCTCGGCCAGCGTGGCAAGTTTTTCTGCGAATTCGGGGCGCAGCATCTCGGGAGAGAAGCGCCAACACCAATTGCCACCGTTGAGACTTGGAACATTCATGCGCGCCTCGCTGCCGAGGCCGAGAACATCTTGCAGCGGGATCACCGCAAGACTGGCCGGCGAATCGAGCGCGGCACGAATCATGGCCCAGTTGATGCCATCGTCACTGCGGCCAAGATAAGCCTCGACATGGCGGCGTTCGAGCTCCGGTAGTGCTGAGTTCCACCAACCTCGTAGTGTGTCGTTATCATGCGTGCCGGTATAGACAACTTTTTCGCTTGTAAAAGTGTGGGGCAGATGGATGTGAGCGCCAGGATCGCCGAATCCAAACTGAAGGACTGCCATGCCGGGAATATGCAAACGCTCGCGCAAGGCATGAACATCGGGGGTGATATAGCCAAGATCTTCGGCAAAGAATGGAAGGCCGCCGAGAGTCTCACGTACCTTTTCGAATAGATCGTCTTTGGGACCATCAACCCAGCGTCCATTAATCGCGGTTGGTTCATTGGCGGGAATCTCCCAAAATTGCGAGAAGCCGCGAAAATGATCGAGACGAATGTAGTCAAAATTGCGAGTCGCCCAGCGCAGGCGGTCGATCCACCAGGCATAGCCTTGAGACTTCATTACGTCCCAACGATAGAGAGGATTGCCCCAACGCTGCCCTTCCTTACTGAAAAAATCGGGCGGCACGCCGGCCACGACCTCCGGCGCGAGGTCGGAGTTAAGGCGAAAAAGATCGGGATGCGTCCAAACGTCGGCACTATCGAAGCTGACAAAGATGGCGATGTCGCCGGCTACGCGAATCGCACGCTGATGGCAATAGGAGCGAAGCGCCTGCCACTGTTCATAAAAGAAAAACTGCAGCGCGCTGCGGATTTCAAGATCGTCGCGCATTTCGGCCCGGGCCGTTTCCAGGGCAGCAGGCTCGCGATGCGTCAACTCGCGCGGCCAGCGATTCCAGCTTTCCAGATGCGATCGCGCGCGCAGTGCGTCAAAGAGAACAAAATCGTCGAGCCACCAATGGTTTTCACGGCGGAAGTTTTCGTAGCGGGAGCGCGCTTTGTCGGAGGCAGAACGAAGGAAGTTCCGCGCCGCCTCAAAAAGCAAAGGCAGCTTCTGGTGGAAGACGGTGGTGTAGTTCACTCGTTCGAGGACGGAGGGAAGCCCATCGAGTTTGCTGCGGTCGATCCAATCGCGATCTGCAAGTCGATCGAGGCTGATTAGTAGCGGGTTTCCGGCGAAGGCGGAAGTGGAAGAGTAGGGCGAATCTCCGTAGCCCAGTGGACCCAGGGGCAGCACTTGCCACACGCCCTGACGCGCATCGGCAAGATAGTCAGCAAATGCGTATGCGGAGGGTCCGAAATCGCCGATTCCGCCGCGCGAAGGCAGCGATGTGGGATGAAGTAAAAGACCGCTGGCGCGCGCGAATGTCATTTGAAAACAGCTCTCGGCTCTTAGTTCTCAGCCCTCAGGAATAGCCCCTTTGGTTAGGCCGGCTGGTAGGAGCCGATTCTGCTTAGGATCCAGGTTCGACGGCCAGTTACATTCCCTCTTCGCTGCCCGGAGCCGTCAATCGTTTCATCTCTTCCTGATTGATCTTGATCCGGTTGGACTTTTCCATGTCCTTACGCAGGTTCGCAACGAAAAGCTGGAACATTTCGTTCTTCTTGTTTTCGAGGAGCTGCTGGCGGATCTGGTCTTTCTTCTCGGCGAATTCCTGATCCGTTGGCGCCTGCTTTTCGAGCAATTGAGCCACGACTCCGTTGGATCCGGCTACGATTGGCGCGCTGATGTCACCCGGTTTCAGAGTGAAGATGACGCTGGCGGAACCGCCCATCGATCCGATGTCGGGAACCTGTCCTTCGGGCAGCACGAACTCACTGGTCTTCACTGTAGCGCCCAGCTCTTTGGCGGCCTTTTTCAAATCATGCTCGGCCTTGGCGCGGTCGGAGAGTTCTTGCGTCTTTTGCTGGAGAAGCAGGCTGGCGCGCTGACTTTTGAATTGCTCTTCGACACGGGAGCGAATCTCTTCAAATGTGGGAGTCGCCGGCGGCCGAATGCCGAGCAATTGGAAGACAACGTAACCTTGAGGAATCTGGACGACATCGGGGGGAGCTTTGTCAGCTTCGTTAAAGACGGCATCCATAAACTGCGGGCTCGCGCCCAAGCCGGGAAGCGTGTCGGTTTTGCTGAAGTAATCGGTGGTGACAACGGAATCGCCCTTAGATGAGGCAGCTTTATCCAGGCCATCGGTGCGCGACGCGCTGAGCAGCGCATTGGACACGTCTTCTACGGCGCGCGCAGCTTTCTGCTGTTTTACTTTTTCCTGAATCTCGCTCTTCACTTCGGCGAGCAGCTTTACATGTGCATCCTGTTTATCTTCGACCTGAATGATGTGGTAGCCGTAGCTGCTTTTTACCAGGTCGCTGGTCTGACCCTTCGGGAGAGAAAAAGCAGCCTTTTCAAACTCAGGCACGGTGCGGCCGCGGCCAATCCAGCCGAGTTCGCCGCCATTCTTCGC
>Ga0187782_10004516_pt1 | contig 10420 bp, 6 predicted proteins | sample 0715_SJ02_MP15_2_FD_132454 | JGI IMG/M metagenome (GOLD analysis project Ga0187782, IMG submission 132454) | Tropical peat soil microbial communities from peatlands in Department of Meta, Colombia - 0715_SJ02_MP15_20_MG | ecosystem: Environmental > Terrestrial > Soil > Wetlands > Peat | place...
ATGCGGCGATCGCCATCGCCGGCGTCGAACTCATGCATCGCATCAGGAAGAGTCAATTCGCACTGAGTAAATTGAGAGCCGCTGGGAGAACTGCGCCCGAACTCTGGAGTGCGGTGCTCGCTGCCTGATCCCAATGAAATACCGGACCCCATAGCGCGGCCATCCGCGAAATTTGCACCGCAACCCATGCACCCGCCCTATTGAAGTATCGCCGCGGTGTGGCGCGCGATCAGGCGCTCCTCGTCGGTCGGAACGACCCAGACGGCGACAGACGAGTTGTCGGCGCTGATCAGTCCCTCGCGGCAGCGTTCGTTTCGTGCGGGGTCGAGAATGGCGCCCGTCCAGCGCGAGCCCTCGACAACCTCCGCGCGGGTCAAGGCGTCGCCTTCGCCGATCCCCGCGGAGAAGACCAGCCCGTCGACCCCGCCAAGGGCGGCGACGAGCGAGCCGATCTCCCGCACGATGCGATAGACGAAGAGCGCAATCGCCTCCTTCGCCGCGGGGTCGGACGAAACGCGCAGCAGGCGCATGTCCGAAGATATGCCGGAGACGCCGAGGAGACCTGATTGCCGGTAGATGAGATCCTCGATCGCCGCGGCGTCCATGCCGTGACGCTGCATCATGTACAGGATTGCGCCGGGATCGACTGACCCGCATCGCGTCCCCATCACAAGGCCGTCAACCGCCGTGAATCCCATGGTCGAGGCGACGCTGCGGCCGTCCTTCACCGCGCAGAGGCTGGCCCCGTTCCCCAAGTGGGCAAAGACGATGCGCCCGCTAGCGACCTCAGGCGCAAGCTCTTTCAGGCGCGACACGAGGTACTCGTAGGAGAGGCCGTGAAATCCGTAGCGGCGAACCCCCTCGTCGGCGAACCGGCGCGGCAAAGCGAACGCCTGCGCGAGATTCGACTGGCTTCGATGGAACGCCGTGTCGAAGCAGGCGATCTGCGGAATCTCCGGCGCCGCCTTCATGATCGCGCGCATCGGCGCGAGATTATGCGGCTCGTGCAGGGGTGCGAGCGGCGTGAGCTCGGCGAGGTCGTCGAGCACGGTCTCGGTGACGTGGACCGGGCTCGCGTATTTTAGACCGCCGTGGACCACACGGTGTCCGACGCCGACAACCGAACCTTCGACAAGCAACCTGCGCGCCAGCTCGATGATCTCGCGCGTGGCGGCGCCGTGGTCGAAGCCGTGCGGGTCGAAGCTCCGTTCCTCGATCGCAGCGCCAGCAGCATCAGAGACCTTGAGATGCGGCTTAACGCCGATACCCTCGACCTGTCCGTGAAAAAGGCAGCGCTCGTTTTCGCCTGCCTCGTAGATAGCGAATTTGATGCTCGACGAGCCGGCGTTGATCACAGCAATGGACTTCGTCACGAGTCCCCCTCTTTCGATCAAGCGACAAGATTGGCGCCGCCATCGACGTAAATGAGTTCACCTGTCATTCGCTTTGCGAAAGGCGTCGCCAGAAAGGCGCATGTGAAGCCCACGTCCATGATGTCGATGAGCTCGCCCAACGGCGCCTTTTGCGCTGCTTCGTTCAGCATGAGCTCGAAATGCTTCAGGCCGGACGCCGCCCGCGTCTTGAGCGGGCCCGGAGAGATCGCGTGCACCCGGACGCCCTGCGGTCCCAGTTCATAGGCCAGATAACGGCAGGCGGCCTCCAGCGCGGCCTTGACCGGACCCATTACATTGTAGTTCGGCACGACGCGATTGGCGCCGTCGTAACTCATCGCGAACATCGTGCCGCCCTCGGTCATCAGCGGCGCCGCGAGCTTCGCCATTCTGATGAAGGAATGGCACGAAATGTCCATCGCCTTGGCGAAGCCCTCAGCCGAACAGTCGAGCAGCCCGCCCTGAAGATCTTCCTTGGGCGCGAAGGCGATCGAATGGACGAGAATGTCGAGCCGGCCCCATTGGGAGCGGACCTGATCGAACATCGCCTCCAGCTGTCCGGGTATGGAGACGTCGACCGGGCCGGTGATTGAGGCTTCAAGTTCCTGAGCGAGCGGTTCGACAAATTGTCTTGCCTTGTCGTTCAGCCAGGAAACGGCGAGATCGGCCCCCATCAAGCGAAACGCCTTGGCGCAGCCGTAGGCGATGGATTCCTGGTTGGCGACACCGAAAACGAGCGCCTTTTTTCCCGCCAGCACCGGGCGCAGCTGTTCGTCATCCATGCTCGGGTCTCCTTAGAGAGCCGAAGAAACCGTCGCCTTGCGCCGCGCCGCCGCGACCATCACGGCGACTGCGCAAGAGGCGAGGCGGGCCAAGAGCGAGTCCGCGCGGCTCGTCAGAATTATCGGCACGCGCGCTCCAAGCACAATTCCAGCGGCGTCCGCATTCGCCAGGAACGAAAGGCTCTTGGCGAGCATATTGCCTGCCTCGAGATCTGGAACGACCAACACGTTGGCGCGTCCGGCGACCGGGGAGACAATCTTCTTGATCGCCGCGGCCTCCGCACTGATCGCGTTGTCGAGCGCGAGCGGTCCGTCAACAAACGCCCCCACGATCTGACCCCGATCGGCCATCTTGCACAATGCCGCGGCTTCGATCGTAGAGGGAACCTTCGACGTCACCGTTTCCACTGCGCTGAGGATCGCCACGCGTACCTCAGGGGCGCCCATCGCATTCGCGAGATCGATGGCGTTCCGGATGATGTCGGCCTTCGCTTCCAGATCAGGGACGATGTTGACCGCAGCGTCCGTGATGATGAGCGGCTCGTCGTGGCCCGGCACGTCCATGATGAAGCAGTGGCTGATCCGGCGCTCGGTGCGGATTCCGCCCTCGTGCGCGACCACGGCGCTCATCAGCTCGTCGGTATGGAGGCTGCCCTTCATCAGCGCCTCGACCCGTCCCGCAGTGACGAGCCCGACCGCCTTAGCCGCCGAATCGTGACTATGCGCCGACGCGACGAGCTCGAATCCTGCGATGTCGAGGCGAGCCCCTTCGGCCGCGCTTCGAATGCGTTCCGGAGGGCCGACCAGGACCGGATCGATCAGGCCGAGTTTGTGCGCTTCGATCGCGCCGCCAAGCGAGACGTCGTCACAAGGGTGCGCGACAGCCACTTTGATTCTCGTCGCCTTCTGGGCCGCGGCGATCAGGCGCTTGTACTTCTCGCGGCCTGTCGGCTCGTCGGATTTTGGCTCTTCGCTCATCTTCGGTTTCGCTTCTTCAGGCCTTCGTCAGCTTCACGCCAAGCGCCGTCTCGATGCGAGCAACCCTGCTCCCCGCCTCATTGACCAAGGGCCCAGGGGCCACGAGCAGCGCCCGCAAAGCGTCCAGCGCCGCGTCGGACTCCGGCTCGCCCGGGCGGATGAGCTTTGGCAGCGCTTTGACCGCGCGATCTTCGTCAAGCAGGACGAGTTGGAGTTGCTCCTTCGCCATGTCCTTGAATTGGGAGAGAGTCAGCCGCCTGTTCGCCCCTCTCGAGTCGCGGATGATCTTGGCCATGCGGAAGCCGCGTTCGTCGATTGCGCCCCCAGGTTTGCGCACGTAGATCAACGCACGCAGCGCGCCTTCATCGGGCGTTCCGGTCTCGAACCGATGTTCGAGCGTTGAACGAAGTTCGGCAGCGGATCTTTCGCGCACGAGTTCCCGTTCGATGTGCCGGGGCGCCGCCGCGGGTTCGGCCGTGAGCCCGACCACGGACTGGACCAGCGGCGATCCATAGGTATTCAGGAACGTCGCTTCCGTCAGAGCGTCGCGAATTTCGCCCCAGGAACGCAGGCAGGCCGTAATCCAGTTTGACGCCGCAGTCTCCAAATGGAGGAAGGGATTTTCCGCGCTCGCGGGCGTCCGGTGCGCCCGCGCCGCCGCGGCCGCCGCTTTGATGGGCTGCATCAGCGGATTATCATCAGAGAAAGTGCGGAACCGCACGCGGTGCGGATGCAGCTCGCGTATGGCCTCGGCCGTCTGTTCCGTCGTCATCGCACGAACCCATGGCTCGGCGAAGGTGCGATAAAGGCCGAGATTGACCTCGGAGATGCGCGCGACCGCGGCGAAACGCTTCTCGTCCGCCGCGCTGTTGATCCCGAAGGCGCGGATATCCTCGAGTGTGCGGGCTTCGAGCCGGAAGAGATACTTGCCGTCGATGAACTCGCGGTTCTCCGTGTTCTCGTCGGCCTCGGTGATCGTCGCCTCATAGAGGCCGGGCGGCACGGCTTCGATCATCTCCATGCACGACACGAACTCGCGATACTCCTTCGAGGCGATCTTGCCGGAGACGAAAATCCCCAAGTGCCCGATGCTGTGATGCAGCGAGTAGATGAGGGTCTGGCCATTGGCGACGATCTCGTCGACCGTGTCATAGAGGTCGAGAATCCAGTCCAGCGCCTGCTGCGGCGGGGTGATGTTATCGCCCCAGGAACAGAAGCAGAGAATCGGCGACTTGATGTTCCGCAGGTCGATTCGAACGCCGTCCGAAGTGCGAATCTGGCCGGTCGAAAGCTTGTTGCCGACGAATAAGTTGTCGGCGATCCATTGCATTTCGCCGGCGTTGAGCAGGACGGGACTCCCCCAATAGGTCTCGAACGAGAGAAAGCGCTCCTTCTCGGTGTCGACCTTGGAATAGACGTTGTATGCCTTGCTCCAATACGTATTGGCCGGATTGAGCTGCTCAAAATTGGCGACGAGGTTCGCGCCGTCGAACTTGCCGGCGCCGACGTCTCCCGAAAGCGCGGTGAGCCACGCGCCGCCGAGCATGCCGCCGAGATAACGCATGGGGTTCTTGCCGTGGACGCCGGCCCAATACGAGAGAGGCGATCCCGCGAGCAGGATCACGCCCGTGAGATCCGGGCGGATCGCCGCCGTCATCATGGTTTGCCAGCCCGCTTGGCAATTGGCGATGACGATGGGCTTGCTCTCGGCCTCCGGATGGCGACGGGCGACCTCTTCGATGAACGCCGCCTCGGCCCGGCAGACGTCCTCAATCGTCTGACCCGGCATCGGCTTGGGTGAAAACCCGACGAAGTAACACGGGTGGCCGGCGCGGGTCGCCACGCCGATCTCGCTGTCTGGCTTCATTCCCCCGATGCCGGGCCCATGACCGGCGCGCGGATCGACGACGACGATCGGCGGCTTTGATGGATCGATGGCGGCGCCTTCAGGCGGAATGATGCGGACGAGACCATAGTTGACCGGGCGCGGCAGCTTGCGTCCGTCCATGACGAGCTCGGACGCGAAGTTCAGCACATTCGGGACGTCCTTCGCCGCCTGTGCGAGGTGGATGTTTCCGCGCTCGTTCAGAGCCTCGAGCGTCAGGACGCTCCGCTGCCAGGCATCCGTCCAATACTCGATTGCCGCTCCGAGCATCGTCAAATCCTGCGACATGATTCCCCCTTGCCGCGCGTTCGTATCGGGCAAGTCCTGCGCTCCAATATTAATTCGGCGAACCTCAACCTGGACTCGCCAGATGACCTCAGATTCAAGCGCAAGAGTGCACCCATTTGGCGTTTTCGGCAAGGCAGAAGAACAGGTAGAAGAACAGGCAGCGTCGATAGCACGTGACGTGCTCGGTTTAGGTGGCAGACTGTTTGTCCGGTTCGAAGCCGTCGGCGCCGTGTGCGTTGACGGCGCGCAAGGCGCAACGCTCCAGGCCGCGGAACAGCTTGGTTCACAAGAAACCGTCGGTAGTGATATAAGCCGACTCGGATTGAGATCGGAACCTTAGCGGGTTCGCCTTCGGTGAAGGAAGGGGAACGCTTGATGTTGAATAAATACGTGACGTGGATCGCCGTGGCCGTCGTCGCCCTCGGCGGCTACTTCGGCTATCAGCACTGGCGCGACATGCAGTCCGCCCTGCCGAAGGGAATCGCCTCAGGCAACGGCCGCATCGAAGCCAAGCTCGTCGACATCGCCCCTAAGGAAGCGCTTCGAGTCAAGGAGATCCTCGTAGACGAAGGCGATCTCGTGAAACCTGGCCAAGTGGTCGTGCGCATGGACACTGCGACGCTCGACGCCCAGCTCGCCGAAGCGAAGCTCAACGTCCTGGCGAAGCAACAGGAGGAAGCGGTCACCAGGGCCACGATCATCAAGAGAGAGGCCGAAATCGAGCTCGCCAAGGTCGAGGTCAGGCGCAGCACGGCTCTCGTCGCCGAGCGCGCCGGCTCGCAGCGCGAGCTCGACGTCCGCCGCATGGCCCTCAAGTCGTCGACGGCGGCTCTGGAAGAGGAGCAGGCCAAGCTTCGCACGACCGAGCAGGAGGTCAAGGTCGCGGCGGCCAGCGCCGCGACGATCCAGACCCGAATCGACGACGCGACGCTCAAGTCCCCCGTCACAGGGAGGGTGCTCTATCGGCTGGCGGAGGTCGGCGAGGTTCTGGGGGCGGGAGGCAAGGCGCTGACGCTCACCAATCTCGACGACGTCTACATGGAGATCTTCCTGCCCTCCGAGCAGGCCGCGAAGATCAAGGACGGCGCGGAGGCCAGATTGACCTTCGACGCGCTGCCGGGCGTCGCCGTCGCCGGCTATGTCAGCTTCGTGTCGCCGGAGGCGCAATTCACGCCGAAGCAGGTCGAGACGAAGAGCGAGCGCGAAAAGCTGATGTTCCGCGTCAAGATCCGCGTGCCCGAGAAGACGGTCGAGGCTAACATCGACCGCGTGAAGACGGGCGTGCGCGGCGTCGGCTACGTGAAGCTCGACGACTCCGTCGAATGGCCGGCTTTCCTCGGGCATGTTGTAGGGTCGAAGGGCGACTGACGAACGTAAGCCGCAACGCGCCGGAGCTGATTTCATGTTGGACACCGCCCCTGACGCGTCCAGGGCCGCAACGGGCGACTTGCCCGTCGTGTCGGTCACGAACGTGACGCATCGCTACGGCAAGACGCTGGCGCTCGATGGTCTCTCTCTCGACATTCCGGCCGGGCGCATGGTCGGCGTGATTGGACCGGACGGTGTGGGCAAGTCGACGCTTCTCGCGCTCATCGCCGGCTCCAAGAAGATGCAGCAGGGCAAGGTGATCGTGCTCGGCGGCGACATCGCCGACGCGCGCCACCGGCGGGAGGCCTGTCCGCGCATCGCCTATATGCCGCAGGGCCTCGGCAAGAACCTCTATTTGGAGCTCAGCGTCCAGGAGAACATCGACTTCATGGCGCGGCTCTTCGGTCTCTCGCCCGCGGAGCGACCGGCCCGCATCAAGCAGCTGCTCGATGCGACCGGACTGGCGCCCTTTCCCGGCCGCCCCGCGGGCAAGCTTTCCGGCGGCATGAAGCAGAAGGTCAGTCTCTGCGGCGCGCTCGTCCATGAGCCGGATCTTCTGATCCTCGACGAGCCGACGACGGGCGTGGATCCCTTGTCGCGGCGCCAGTTCTGGTCGCTCATCGACGACATCCGCAAGGGCCGCCCCGGCATGAGCGTGATGATCTCCACGGCCTATATGGACGAAGCCGAGCGTTGGGACTGGATCGTCGCCATGGACGCGGGGCGCGTGCTCGCGACCGGCGCGCCGAAGGAGCTCATGGAGAAAACGGGAACGAAGGACCTCGAGCGGTGCTTCGTTCAATTGCTGCCGGAAGAAAAGCGCAGCGGCCATGTCGAGCTGACGATTCCGCCAAGGCCCGAGGGCAAGGCCGAGATCGTGATCGACGCCGAGGGGCTGACGCGCCGCTTCGGCGAATTCGTCGCCGTCGATCATGTTTCTTTGCAGATCGAGCGCGGCGAAATTTTCGGCTTCCTCGGCTCCAACGGCTGCGGCAAGTCGACGACGATGAAGATGCTGACGGGCCTCCTGCCGCCGACCGAAGGGAGCGCAACGCTGTTCGGCCACTCGGTCGAAGCGGGCAGCATCGAGGTGCGCAAGAACCTCGGCTATATGACGCAGGCTTTCTCGCTTTACGAGGAGCTGACCGTCAAAGAGAATCTCCTTCTCGACGCGCGCCTCTACCACATCCCGCCCGACAAAGCGAAGGCGCGCATCGACGAGCTCGTCGAGAAGTTCGGCCTCGGCCCCTATCTCGACGCCCTTACCCACGATCTGCCCTTGGGCCTGCGCCAGCGGCTTTCGCTCGCGGTCGCCGTGCTGCACGAGCCGCAGATGCTCATTCTCGACGAGCCGACATCGGGCGTCGACCCGGTAGCCCGCGACGGTTTTTGGGAATTACTGATCGATCTTTCGCGCAAGCAGGGCGTGACGATCTTCATCACGACGCATTTCATGAACGAGGGGATGCGCTGCGACCGCATCTCGCTCATGAATGCGGGAAAAGTGCTCGCCGCCGACGCGCCGCAAAAGCTCATCGAAGCGCGCGGGGCCAAGACTCTGGAAGAAGCTTTCATCGAGTATATGGAGGACGCGATCGGCGCGTCCGCGGCGGCGGCGCCGAGCGAAGAACAAATGAGCGCTGGCGCGCAGCCGGCGGTCGCAGCGCCCGCGCAGGCCGAGCGCACAGATCTTGCGTTGCGCCTCGGCCGGATGCTCGCCTACAGCGTCAATGAGACCATGCAGATTCTGCGGGACCCGGTTCGCCTGGCTTTCGCTTTCCTGGGATCGGCGCTGCTGATGCTCGTCTTCGGGTTCGGCATCACGACCGACGTCGAACATATCCGCTATGCCGCCTTCGACCTCGACCAGACCGCGGAGAGCCGCGCGTATCTCGAGCAGTTCTCCGGGACTCCGCGTTACTTCGCGCAGACGGCGCCAGTTCGCTCGGACGAAGAGGCGCTGGCTCGTCTGCAATCGGACGACATCTCGCTGGTCATCGAGATGCCGCCCAATTTCGGGCGGAATTTACGTAAGAGCCTGACGCCAGAGGTCCTCGCGTGGGTCGACGGCGCCAACACCTACCGCGGCGAAACCGTCTCCCAATATGCTCAAGCCGTTCAGATGACGATGATGCAGGATCCGGCGAACGGCCTGCCGACCGAGCCTCCGAAATACACCGCCACTTTTCAGGACCGCTATATGTACAACCCAACGTTTGAAAGCGTCTATGTGATGGTCCCCAGTGTCCCGCCGATGTTGTTGATTTTCATTCCCGCAATTCTGATGGCGATCAGCGTCGTGCGCGAAAAGGAGCTCGGCTCGATCATCAATTTCTACGTCACGCCGACAGGACGACTGGAATATCTTCTTGGCAAGCAGATCCCCTATATCGTTATCGGCTTTATCAACTATTTTATTTTGGCGGCGATGGCGATCGTCGTGTTTGGCATACCCGTCAAGGGCGACTTTTTGATCTTGACTTCGGCCACGCTGCTTTACCTCGTCACGACAACCGGCATCGGCATGGTGGTTTCAACTTTCACCAGCAGCCAAGTCGCCGCCGTGTTCGTCACCGCGATTATTACTCTTGTTCCCACCATCCAGTTTTCCGGACTTTTGCAGCCGGTCTCGACGCTCGCCGGTAGCGCGAAGCTCATGGGGATGATCTGGCCAACGACCTACTACATGCATGCGAGCAAGGGCGTCTTCACCAAGGGGCTCGGCGCCGACCTGCTGATGCAGGACGTAATCTATCTCGCTTGCTGTATCCCCGTTTTGTGGATTGTAAGCGTGCTCGCTTTGCGAAAGCAGGAGAAGTAGCGATGACCACGCTTCTCAATATTTTCTGGCTTGGCTTGAAAGAGTTTCGTAGCCTCGCGAGCGACCTTGTGATGGTTTTTTTTGTCGTCTATGCATTCACTGCCGCGATCTATTCTCAGGCGACCGGCATCTCGAGCGAAGTCCGTAACGCTTCGATCGCTTTCGTCGACGAGGACGGCTCGGCCCTCGCCAAGGAGCTGATGAACGCCTTCTATCCGCCGCGCTTCCAAAGGCCTGAAACAATCCCCGTCTCCGAGGTCGAAACCGCGATGGACGAGGGCAGGTTCATGTTCGTCGTCGTGATCCCGCCGCGGTTCGAGCTCAATCAGCGCGCGGGCCGTCATCCCGACATCCAGCTCAACATCGACGCGACCGCCATGACACAGGCGGCGATCGGCAGCGGCTACATCAAAAATATTATCAACGACCGCGTTTCGAGCTTTTTCCGGCGTACGGACAAATCGGCGGAGCCGCCAATCAACCTGATCGTCCGTCGCTTGTTCAATCCCAACGGCGAATCCTCCTGGTTCACGAGCGTCGTCGCCATCATCAACCAGGTGACCCTCCTGACCGTCATTCTGACGGGCGCCGCCGTGATCCGCGAACGCGAGCATGGGACGCTCGAGCATCTGCTTGTCATGCCGCTCAACGCCTTCGAGATCGCCATGGCGAAGATTTGGGCCAACAGCCTCGTGATCCTTGTCTGTACGGCGCTTTCGCTGCGCATCGTCGTAATGAAAATGCTGGAGGCCCCCTTTGCGGGCTCTATCACGCTATGGTTCTTGGGCGTTCTGCTTTATCTCTTTTTTGCGACGGCGCTTGGCCTGTTCCTCGGGACGATCTCCCGCTCGATGGCGCAATTCGCCTTGCTGATCATTATTGTGGTCCTCGTGCTACAACTGCTCTC
>Ga0187782_10004518_pt1 | contig 10416 bp, 7 predicted proteins | sample 0715_SJ02_MP15_2_FD_132454 | JGI IMG/M metagenome (GOLD analysis project Ga0187782, IMG submission 132454) | Tropical peat soil microbial communities from peatlands in Department of Meta, Colombia - 0715_SJ02_MP15_20_MG | ecosystem: Environmental > Terrestrial > Soil > Wetlands > Peat | place...
GAATTACGGGCGCCTCTGCGGGAGGGACTGTAGGCTCGGCGACTGGGTTGAGAGAAATGCTGACGGGAATAACGGGAGTACTAAAAGGGGTCGCCGAGGCCTCCGGCGCGCTGCTTGCCGTAGCGACTTCGGCCAAAGGCTCGTGCAAAGGCTCAGGCGAAGGTTCGGGCAAACGTTCGGCAGGCTCTTCCGCTTCCGGCCTGGGCGCCGGCGCAGATGCGGACTTCTGCCGCTGTTCGGCCAGATCGAGGGCCGTCAAAGTGAGCTCGGCCATCCGCTCGAGTGCGACCAGATCGCGCTCTTCGAAAGCGTAGGGGTGATCGGAAAATAGTTCGAACAGGCCGCGAACCTCTCCCGTACTCCGCACCAACGGCAAAACCACGATGGAGGCAATGCCCAGCGCCCGGCACGTTTCCAGATTCACGCGCGGATCGGTTTCCGCGTTGTTGCAGCGCAGCAACTGCCGGCGGGCGATGCTTTCGCCGGTCAATCCTGAACGAACCTGCAGCCGCGCCCCGACGGCTGGCGCCGAAGGACCAGTGCTGGCGCGGCAAACCATCTCCTCGCCCCGGGGCAAAGCAAGGGCAGTTCCGGTCGCGCCCGTAATGTACTGCGCGCGTTCCACTAACAACTGCAGCGCGGAGTCCAGTTCCCTTTCTTCAAGCACGCGGCTCCCATTGGAGTTATTGCCTCCTGTGCCGACTGCGCCGACCGGCCCCGCTGCAGACGCCTGATCCGTCCCCGCGATCGTAGCCTCCCCCGCGCTCGCTGACGGGAATGAATCTTCGGGTTGGGAGGTTCCGTGCATGGAATCGCTCTCACAGCCACGTTTCGGCCGCCAATTTTCATCAGTCTAAAGCAGCCAAGGATTACACCGAAAGGGCTGAACCGAGTCTCCCCTTGGAGACTCCGGCTGTCAAGGGCAGGGATCGGAGAAATTTGGACTTACTGCGACTTTTCGTCCTTATGCCGCAGCCACTCGATAAACATCTGTTCCTTGGGTTTGTCGTAGGCCATGAGCAGGTGCCGGATGCTGCGTCCGCTGACGAAGTGGCAAACTTCTTCGGCCAGGTTCTTGGCATGGTCGCCGGCCCGTTCGAGAGATTGCGTCATGAAGATAATCTGCAGGCTGGAGTGGTGCGCAACGTTTTCCGGATTCTCGATGTGCCGCAGAAAGATAATATTGCGCAGGCGGTCCATCTCGGCATCGGCGCGCAGCACGTCGATCGCTTTTTTGACGTCGCGCTGGGAAAAAGACTGCCCCACATCGGCCAGCATCTTCTCCAGTACCGTAGCCATCTGGGTTAAGTCGCGAGCATCCTGCGCGTCGATGCGCCCTCCCGCAGCTTGCGCGCTGGTGGCAAAGTTCAAGAGCAGGTCCCCTATGCGCTCCAGTCCTATCATGACTTTCATGCACCCCAGCAGTTGCCGCGTTTCCGCTTCCGGGACGCGAGCGATGCACACCGTCACACCCGAGTCCACTTCCAGGTCCAGGGCATCGAGTTCTTTTTCGCACCGCCGTATGTCGTTCAGCCGGGACATGGATCCAGTGGCAATCCCCTCGGCCGCTATGGCCGCCGCCTCGCGCGCCAGTGCGCACGCTTCTACCGTTCGCTGCACCAAGCCCGAGTGCGAGGGCTCAGGCGAAGGCGTTTTTACGCTGGCTGTGCTCATAGGCTAAAACGCTAAAACATAGGCCAAAACAAAGACCGCCTGTTTTCCTTGGATGCCAGATCCGCTCTCGTGGACGCGACCCCTAACCACCCCGAGTGTGGCACACGACCCGGAAAAAGCATAATTGGCGCGGTTACAAAGTAGGTTACAACCCGGTGAATTTCTTGTCCCCGAATGAAAAGGCCAAGTAACCGCAATAGTATAGGCGCAACGGCAGGTCACAATCGCCAGCGGACTGCGGCAGAAAAGCGGCCGCGGCCGACGCTCTCTTCATCCCGCAAATACTGCGGAAAACCATGCAACTAATTTTCCTGCGGCGGGTTCTTATTGGCCGAGGGGTCCTGTCTCGCAGGCCGAGAGGGAGCCCTGTCTAACCATTGGAGGCGCGAGGGCCCTATGAAGCTTTTTCGCATTGCCATTCTTTTCCTGATCGGAATTTCCGCGGCCCAATTGACTGCGGCACAACCCCAGCCGCCGGCGGTTGTTCCTCAAGGCATTGATGCCTTACGCCAAGCGGCGTCTTCGAAAACCGAGTTCACGCTCGACCACTCGATGCTGGTTCTTGCCTCGAAGCTCGATCCCGGAGACGAGGATCTGCGCCGCGTGATCGCGGGCGTGAGCGGGATCTCGGTGCACAGCTTCCACTTCCCGAAACCGTGGATGTATGACCGCCAGGCCCTGAAATCGGTGCAGGACGAATACCACACCGGGGGATGGAAACAGCTGGTCAACAACCACGACAATGGCGGACAGGGTACGACCGACGTGTGGGTTCGCTTTGAGAATAACGCGGTGAGCAACGTGGCCATGCTCTTCGCCCGGGCCAATGAAGTTGACTACGTCGTGGTTTCCGGATCGATCAGCCCCATGGATATATCGCATCTGGGCGGCCACTTTGGCATTCCGAAGATCGAAGGCGGAGTGATGGTGCCGAATGGCGAGCGCCGCTGAGGGAGACTGCGGCGCGCGCCACGAGTTTTTCAGCAATCGGTTTAGCCGCTGACGGTCGTATTTTGACGCAACCTGTCTCTCCAATGAAGAGGGTTTTCCCAGCCTCTACGCGGAATCCGGCTCCGAAGCGGGCAGGGTGAACAAAAACGTCGTGCCGTGGTTGAGTTCGCTCTCGGCGCGAATTGTTCCCTCGTGCGCAAGAACAATGTGCTTGGCGATGGCGAGTCCCAGCCCAGTGCCCCCGGATTCCCGCGAGCGCGCTTTATCGACGCGGTAGAAACGCTCGAAAAGACGCGGCAGATGCTCGGAAGAAATGCCCGATCCGAAGTCCCGGACGTAAAATTCTATGCCGCTCTCCGCGCCGCGCGCTCCGAGAATAACTTTTTTTCCTGACGCCGCGTACTTCAACGCATTCTCGATCAGGTTCGAGAAAATCTGGTGGATGGCTTCGCGATTCGCATTCACATTGGCGGCGGGCACTGCGTTCTCAATCGCCAACTCCACCCCATGCGAGCGCGCCACTTCAACGAAGCTTTCCAGCGCATCCTGCAGCAGTTCTTCAGCGCTGACCCGCTGGATGTCGAACCTCTGTTCGCCCGATTCGACGCGCGCCAGCGTGAGCAGATCTTCCGTAAGGCGCGACATGCGCGCCGCATTCTTGCGGATGATTTCCAGAAACTCGCGCACGTGATTGTCCGCAATCGGGCTGTCGAGCAGCGTCTCGGTGTATCCCTGGATGGAAGTCAGTGGCGTGCGCAGCTCGTGAGAGACGTTGGCGATGAAATCGCGGCGGCTCTTTTCCATGCGCTCGGTCTCCGTAAGATCGCGGAGCACCGCGACCGCGCCTCCTCCCGGCATTGGCGCCGCCGTCACATCGAAGGTGCGCCCGGAAGCGATGGTGTTCGCCCGCACGGACCTGACGACCTGGTAGCGCGCCGCATCTTGCATGGCGGCGAGAAAGTCCGGATCGCGGACGCTGTCGATCAACGGCGCATTCAGGCGCAGAGCGCGCAGCAGCAGACGGTCCATGCTGCGATTGGCCCACTGTACGCGTCCCCCGACGTCGACCGCGACCACCGCATCCTGCATGCTGTTGAGCAGCGTTTCCAGTTCGCGCTGGCTGGTTTGAACGCGAGCGTAACTTTCCTCCACCCGGCGCGTCGTCTTATCGAGGGCTAACGCCATCTGCCCGATCTCGTCCGTCGCAGTGGAAGCGATTCGGGCAGTCAGGTCCCCGCCCGCCACGCGCTCGGCAAAACTTAGGATCCGCTGCAGACGCCGGCCAACATATTGCGAAGCCGCCGCCGCCACTATCACCGCGAAAACGAAAGCGCTGAACCATCCCCAGAACAACGCCACGCGCAGCGGACGATCGGTAATCTCGATCTCCGGCAACGGATACGCCAGCCGCACCGCTCCTCCAGATACCGGCGCCGCCACGTACACAAAAGGAACGCCAAGACTCTGGCTCTTGCGCTCATCCAAGCCGACTTCGCCGGCGAGAGCGGCAACAAACTCCCGGCGATGCGCGTGATTCTCCATCGTGCCCGGATCGCTTTCCGAATCGGCCAGCACCTTCCCGGTAGGATCGATGACCGTGGCCCGGGCTCCCGCCGCCTGCCCCTCCTGCGCGGCAATGTCGGCCAGGGAGTGCTGCCGGTCCGCCTCCACGCGATGCGCGAACATCAGAGTTTTCTGTTTGAGATTGCGCTCGATCTGCTCCCGCAGCGTGCGTTCCCACACCTTGTGCACGGCCAACTGCAGCGTGATCGCGGTGACCCCAATCACCAGCAGAAACACAAACATCAATTTAAAGAAGATGCGACTTCTCAACGCGCGACCTCAAAGCGGTAGCCCGCCCCCCGTACCGTCTTCAAGTAACGCGGGTTCTCCGGATCGGGCTCAATCTTTTCACGGATGCGTCGCACATACACGTCCACCGAGCGCGGCGTAACGTATGCCGTGTCGCGCCACACCGAGTCGAGCAACTGGTCGCGAGTAAATACCCGTCCGGCGTGCCGCATGAAGTGGTCGAGCAACCGGAATTCCGTGGCCGTGGTCGACACCGGTTTCCCGCGAACCGTCAAAGTCATTGCCCCTGGGTCAATGTGGATTTCGTCGATCTTGGTGGGCAGCGGCGGCAGCGGCCGCTCAAAACGCCGCAGCACCGCTTTCACCCGAGCCACCAGTTCGCGCGGGCTGAATGGCTTCGGGATATAGTCGTCGGCCCCCAACTCCAGCCCCAGAACGCGATCCGCCTCGCCGCTTTTGGCGGTCAGAAAAATCACCGGAACCGAAGCCAGCGACATCGACTGCCGGATCTGCCGGCAAAGTTCCAGACCGTCCTTTCCCGGCACCATGATGTCCAGCAGAAACAGCGTCGGGCGCTGCCGTTCGGCATCGCCCACCACCACATTGCCGGTCGCATAAAGTCGCACGTTGAAGCCGGCCCCTTCCAGATGATGGCGAACCAGGCGGGAAATATCCGGGTCGTCTTCCACTACATAGATCGTCGGTTTCACGCGAACCATTGTAGCTGGGAAATGTTTCAATTTCGATGCAAGGAGACCTCTTGATCCTGTACAAAGATGGTGCTCCAGGTCTCGATTTTGGGACCCGGGACCAGAACCTCTACGCTCTCAGAGTTGCCATTAATGGGCTAGCGCAGCGCCATTCCAGCCTCCGCCGAAAAATCCATAGCCACAAATTCCCCCCGCAGATATTTCGGAAAGGCCGCGGCCGCGATCATGGCCGCATTATCGGTAGAAAGCGCGCGCGACGGAAAAAAAACGGGAAGGCCCTGCATCGCTGCTTCGCGCTCAAACATGGCCCGCAATTCCTGGTTGGCGGCCACGCCACCGCTCACAAAAAGAGTTCGAACGTCATACGCGCGCGCCGCCGCCAGCGTCTTCCCCACCAGATCGTTCACCATGGAGCGCTGAAACGAAGCCACCAGGTTGAGGATTTTCCGGTCCGAGAGCCTGAGAACTTCCTCCACCGTCGGCTTGGCGATGCCGGCGAGAGCCCGCCGCCGGGCCTCAATCGCAGCTTGCAACTTCTCGGTCTCGACGTATCGCAACACCGCCGTCTTGATTCCGCTATAAGAAAAATCGAAATGCGGCCCATCGTCTTTCGCCAGATTTTGCTCACCTTCGCCCAGCTTATGATCGCGCCGGTCCGCGTGCTTGATCTGCGCAATCTGGAACTTGACCGCCTGCGCATCGCCGTACGGCGCGAGCCGGTCGACGATCGGTCCTCCCGGATAGCCCAGTCCCAGCAGCTTCGCCACTTTGTCGAACGCCTCTCCGGCGGCGTCATCGCGAGTGTGCCCTATGTTCCGGTAGGTCCAGAGATTTTCCTGCAACTCGGCAAGATAAAGATGCGTGTGGCCGCCCGAGACAACCAGCGCAAGCACCGGAAAATGCAGGTCGGCATTTTCGCTTTGCCGCTGCTCCATTTCCCGTTGATGCAGCAATACGGCGTGGACGTGCCCCTCCAGATGGTTCACCGCGATCAGCGGCTTCTCCAGCGCGAAGGCTAGCGCTTTGGCATAGCTGATGCCAACCAGCAGAGCGCCAGCCAGTCCCGGCCCTTGCGTGACCGCAATCGCATCGACCGAAGCATAAGTCTGTCCCGCCTCCGCCAGCGCCTGGCGCACCACCGGAACGATCGCGCGCAAGTGCTCGCGCGAGGCCAGTTCCGGAACCACTCCGCCATAAGGCTGATGAGTGGCGATCTGCGAGGCCACGATGTTCGACAAAACCCGCTGCCCCGAACCCACCACCGCCGCACCCGTCTCATCACAGGAGCTTTCGATGCCGAGGATGTGCGCGTCAGGCATAATTAAGCTCTTGGCTCTTGGCTCTTGGCTCTTAGCTCTTAGCTCTTGGCTCTTGCTATTAACTTTCTAGAGCCCGCCCACGACCAGGAGGAACGCGGGCTTTAGCCCCTGAGGGCCCGAGATCGCGTCCCGGAAGACGGTTTGCAAGACCAGCTCTAGTTTACGCGACCGCGACTAACCGCCGATGTCGAACGCCAGACAACACGCCGCCGAAATCGTCCGCACGCTGCGCGACCACGGGCACCAAGCCTACTTCGCCGGCGGATGTGTCCGCGACCTGCTGCTCGGCCGCGAGCCCGCCGACTACGACGTTTCGACTGACGCAACTCCGCAGCAGGTCATGCAAATCTTCCCGCAGACCTACGCCGTAGGCGAGCAATTCGGTGTAGTGCTCGTGCCCGAGACAGTCTCCGATGAAGCCGTTGAAGTCGCGACCTTTCGCTCCGATGTGGGCTACTCCAACGGCCGTCATCCCGACGAGGTGCGCTTCACCAAACATCCGCAAGAAGACGTCGAGCGCCGCGATTTCACCATCAACGGCATGATGCTCGATCCCGCAACCAACGAGGTCCTGGATTTCGTAGGTGGCCGCGACGATCTAAAGGCCGGAATCGTGCGCGCCATCGGCGACCCCGAACGCCGTTTTGCCGAGGACAAACTCCGCATGCTCCGCGCCGTGCGCTTCGCGGCGCGCTTCGATTACACAATCGATCCCGCAACGCTTGAGGCGATAAAGCGGCTGGCGCTTCACATCAACCAGGTTTCCTGCGAGCGTGTGCGCGAAGAACTGACCAAGATGCTCACCGAGGGCCGAGCCCGCCGCGCCTTCGAATTACTGGATACAACCGGCCTCTTGCCAGAAGTCCTGCCAGAAATTGCCGCCATGAAAGGAGTCGAGCAACCGCCCGAGCATCATCCCGAAGGTGACGTCTTCGTGCACACCCTGCTGCTCCTGGAAAAGTTGCCGCCAGGCGTCTCCAAGACGCTGGCCTGGGGAGCGCTGCTCCACGACGTAGGCAAGCCGCCGACCTTCCGCATCGCGCCTGACCGCATCCGCTTCGATGGCCACGTAGAAGTAGGAGTGAAGATGGCCGCCGAAATCTGCCGCCGCCTGCGCTTCTCCAACCACGAGACCGACCAGATCCTGGCGCTGGTAGACAACCACATGCGGTTTGCCGATGTCCAGCGCATGAATCAATCCACTCTAAAAAAGTTTCTCCGCCTGCCCGCCTTCGACGAGCATCTGGAGTTGCACCGCATAGACTGTCTTTCCAGCCACGGCCAACTAAACGCGTATGAGTACGCACAAGAGCAGTTGCGTTCATTGCCGCCCGAGGCGATCCGCCCCACTCCGCTAATCACCGGCCGCGACCTGATCGAAGCGGGTTATGAACCCGGCCCAAGATTCAGGGAGGTGCTGACCGCAGTCGAGGACGCGCAACTAGAAGGACGACTCGCGTCTCGCGAGGCAGCGATGGAGTTTGTGCGCCGCGAGTTTCCGGGACTCCGAGGCGCGTTTTAGGGCGGGTTCAGATTACATATTGTTTTTTTCGCCGGTGGCTTTGGCCATTCCGCGTTTGAGGTCCGGGCCAACAGCAGGCCTGGATTGTGCCGGGCGGAAGCTCTTCGCTCGCGATCGCCGGGTCTTGGTTGGTCTGGGGCGGGGCGTTGACTTCGGAAGCTTTTTGATCGACGGGAGTTTCAGACGCGGCTTCGTGGCCCATAGGTTCGGGGTCGGTGACAACCTCGGCTGGTTGCGGCTTTTCGAGTTCCATGCGCTTGAGATTCGAAGAGGCGATCTGGAGCGCGTAGAGCAGGAGGCTGGCGGTTTTGCGTTCGATTCTCTTTTGCAAGACCATCTGCATGACTTGGCGAATGACGGTCTGAATGGAGTGCGCGTCTTCAAAAACCGGCAGAGCGATCTCGCCGGTCGCGTAATCTCCTTCGGAGTAGCATTCGACGGTGAGGGGACGATTGTGCTGATGGTAGAAGCAAAAACTTTTCCCGCGGAGAGCGGGCGAACCGCATTGGGTTCCGTTGACCTTGATGTGTTGGCAACGTGGTGCTGCTAAGGATGACATAGTTACTCCTGGGTTGTTGGCTGCAATTTACTTGCGGGCCAAGGTTAGTAAGTTGGTACCCCCTGTTATCCGGTACATTAGAATCATCGACTTAGCTCGCATTTGGCGGCAAAGTCTTGAGAAGAAGATAGTTATAGGTAAAGTCTTGATTGTAGGAGGGTTAGTGATGCATCCTTTCTCTGCCGGATAGGTTCACGGCTGGCGCTTGAGTTATAAGTGCGCGTATCTAGTTTGCTTTTTCTTTAACTCTATTATAAGACAGGTTGTCAAGTGTTATTTGGCGGGAAAAGTCTGACCGTGCCTTGGAGACAGCGGCATCGCGTATTGGTATTCCCGGCAGTGCGATGTCGGCTGTCCGACGGCCACTTCTCGAAAAGAGCGAGAAGTGGCGCACCCCCGGCTCAGGATGGCAGGCCTCTTAGATTTCGCGGTGGTAACGTTGTCTCAGCGACAGTGCACTGGTGGACTGTTGCAGAAAATTCGTTAGCGGGTGCAAGGTGGAATGCAGAGGTGAATTGAGTGGGTAGGGGTCCCTTCGGCTTCGCTCAGGGCAGGCTCTTCGACTCCGCAACCGCTTCGCTGAGCGAAGCAGTTGCTCCGCTCAGGATGACAAGTCTCAACCCGACACACACAACCTATTCCTCGTCCTGATCCCACTCTTCCGGCGCGGGCTCGGTGGCCGCGACTGGAGCCGGCTTTTGCAGATCGATCGGGGGCAATCCCGCTTTTTTCAGCCCTTTGTTCAGCGCCGGAATGTCTTTTGCCTTGAGTTCGGCCCACGCCGACAACTGCTCTTCGAGCGCTTTGTCCAGTTCTCCGAACATAGCGGCTTGCTGCGTGGTGGGCGCGGCGTCGGCGGTATCGAGAGCGCTTACGAGCGCGTTGAATCCGCTATTCAGGCGCGCCAGGCTGCGGCCTTCGGGAGTGTTCAAATAGCGCGCGCCGTAGCCGCCTGCCTGGCCTTCGATGGGCGCAGCTTTCGCCTCCAGTGAAGCGGCAGCTTCCGCGATCGCTGGCTGACCCGAGAGCGCCTTCAACTGCGCTCGCAAACTGCGCACCTGCTCTATCGCCTCGTAATCGCGATGAAGCGAGCCGGCAATTTTCCGGTCGAGTTCGAAATGGAGGCGCAGATCCTCGGACGAGGTCTTCACGCGCGGATCCATTTTCACCTCGAGCGTCTGGGTATATCGCTGATGGCTCTGACCGCCGATTTCGAGCGCTATCAGGTACTTTCCGGGCAGCACGGTTGCTCCCAAGGGATAGAGTGGCGTGTCGTGGTAGATCGCCGAAATCGGGTAGTCGCGTGTCAACACCTCCGGGGCGGGGTAGGTCAAGTCCCAGAGAAAACGATGCATGCCGGGACTGGCGGATAGCGTTCGCGATGGACGCGCCCAATACATGGGAACGTTGAATTGCTTTGCGTAGTCCGGGTTAGTGACAATCTCGGGTTTGTCGGCGCTCGAAAAATGGCGCACCACCTTCCCGGATGCAGCATCGATTATTTCCAGAGTGACTTCACCGCTTGCCTCGGTGTTGAGCCAGTAGTCGATCATCGCGCCGTCTGGAGGATTCTGGCCGGCGGGTTCTTCGGGCGGCAGCGGCGTGTCGGTGTTGTTGTTGCGGCGCACTCTGTAAGTTAGTTGCGGGACAAATAAGTGTGCTTGTTCCTTAGCTAACTCAGGCTGGAGTTGCCGCAGAGGCGTGATGTTGTCGAGGATCCAAAACGACCGGCCGTGGGTTCCGACGACCACATCGTCCTGATGCACGACGAGATCGCGGACCGAGGTTGGCGGCAGATTCATTTGCAGCGATTGCCAATGGCCGCCGTCGTCCCAGGAGACATACACGGTGCGTTCGGTGCCGGCGAAA
>Ga0187782_10004519_pt1 | contig 10416 bp, 9 predicted proteins | sample 0715_SJ02_MP15_2_FD_132454 | JGI IMG/M metagenome (GOLD analysis project Ga0187782, IMG submission 132454) | Tropical peat soil microbial communities from peatlands in Department of Meta, Colombia - 0715_SJ02_MP15_20_MG | ecosystem: Environmental > Terrestrial > Soil > Wetlands > Peat | place...
ACCGAGCCCGTCGGCAACCATCGCGACCGATTCCGGCAAGCCATGGTGCTTGATGGCCCCTGTGGCAACTTGCTCGCGGAACTCGTAGGGGTCCATGCCCGCGCCGATTTTCTTCTGCAGCGGCAGGCGGCGCTTGGATGCATCGACGACTCGCGTCGCCCGGGCCCAATCGACGCGCTGCGATGCAGCGGACAGTGTAAGGACCAGCTTGTCCATGACGAAGCCGGGATTGACCCCAGTACCGGTGAGAGCGACGCCTTCGTCTTTCGCGGCGGCATCCAGCTTTGCGGAAAGCTCGGGATGTTTGCGAAACGGGTAAGCCAGCTCTTCGCAGGTTGAAACGACGCAACAGCCTGCGGAAAGGCACGCGAGCAGTTCATCCATCACGTTGGCGAGATACGACGACGTGGTGTGGACGACGACGTCGACGGGCCTCTGGAGCGCGGCCGAAATCTCGGGGACGATCATAATGCCCCAGGGTGCATCGGAGGCACCGGCGATTTCGCCGAGGTCGCGGCCAGCCTTGGCCGGGTCGTTATCAACCGCGGCGACGATTTCGAGCGAGGCTTTCTGCCGCATCAAGCGGGCAATCGAGGCTCCGATGGGGCCGACTCCGAACTGCACGACGCGAATCTTCTTCCTCACGGCGCTGTCCTTAGGCACTGCGATAAACCCCTAAGGTAAGAGGTTCTTGCGGCGGCTGCAACGGGAAAGAAGCGGGAACGAAGAAGAGGGACATTTGAAACTCAGATGGTCTAGAGAGCAGTTAGGGCCTGCGAAGTACCCGAAGAGAGATTCTTCGACTCCGTGCGCCGGCATTCGTGCCGCAACAGGACACGAATGCGCAAACAACATCGGCGCACTCCGCTCAGAATGACACGTTAATGGGCGAAGTGGCTGCGAACCGCAGCGAGCTAGAAACGGGAGCGGGTGGCGCGGATGTATTCGCGAAGAGCCGCGATATTAGGGCCGTAGGAGCCGACGCGGCCGGCGTCCACGGGCAAACCGAGGGTCTCGGCCTGCTCGACGCTGAGGCCAGCATCGTCGAGTTCGGCGAGGCTGTAGCCTTCTGCCGGCACAAGGCGATTGCGCTGGGATCGGTCGAGCGGTCGGGGAGGGCGCCGCATGTGCGAGCGCTGGTTTACGATGTCGAAGAATTGCGCCCAATCCCGGCGATTCCACATCTTGCCCTCACTTCCGAATACGCCAGCTAACGATACGTTGGATGCAGCAAAGGCACTTTAGGTAGCATGATTTTCCGGCGTCATGCCCAGCGCTTCCCGCGACGGGAATGCTGCAGATTGTAAACCCCGGCGAGAAGCAAAAGTCGCGCGGGGACGGCATGTGTATCCAGTGAGTTATCGAATCTTACGCACATCGCAACGCGCAGAACCGGCCGCACAGTTCGGGCCTAGCCGGCCTAGAGCGGCTGGCAATATCCCGCTCCAAGCGCCGCTGCTATACTTTACGCAGGCTACGGACGGCAAGTTACCGCGCCGTATCCGCAGCGAAAACGCAGGATGAACGCACCCGTCATCGTCGTGCATTACCACGAGTTGTGGCTCAAGGGTCGCAACCAGCGATTCTTTTTGGGCAAGCTTTTCACCGCGCTGCGGCAGTCGCTGCAGGGGATTCCCGTTGAGCGGATCGAGCAGCCGGGCGACCGCCTGCTAATTCGCTTGGGAGTGGGTGCGCCGCCCGACGAAGCAATTCGTCGCGTTGAGCGAGTGCTCGGGATTGCGTACTACGCTGTGGCGCGGCCGGTCGAGCGGAACATGGAGGCGCTTTGCCGTGCGGCCTGGGAAGAAATTGAGCCGCTGCCATTTGGCACGTTTGCAGTGCGGGCCAAGCGGAGCGACAAATCCTTTGCGCATGGGTCGATCGAAATCGAAACGATCGTGGGACGCTATCTGCTGGACAAGCTGAGGGAGCAGGGGCGCGACGCGCGCGTGCAGTTGAAGGAACCGGAGATGACGTGCCACATCGAAGTCACACCAGGGCCGCTGCTCGTCTACGCGCGGAAGATTCCGGGTGTGGGAGGTCTGCCAGCGAACACCGCCGGGCGCATGATGTGCCTGCTATCGGGCGGATACGATTCCGCAGTGGCGGCATACTTGATGATGAAGCGCGGCGCGCATCTGGGCTTCGTCCATTTCTACGGCACAGGTGCGCGGCCGGGGGAATCGTCGCTGCATGTGGCGAGCGGCTTGGTGCGCCAACTCGTGCCATATCAATTTCGAGCCAAGCTTTACCGCGTGCCGTTCGAGGGAATTCAGCGCGAGATCGTGCGGTACGCGCCCGAGGGTGTTCGCGTGCTCCTCTACCGGCGGATGATGCTGCGGATCGCAGAATCTTTTGCGCGGCGCGACCGGGCGCTGGCGCTCGTCAACGGTGACAGCTTGGGGCAAGTCGCGTCGCAGACCTTGCGCAATCTGGTCGCCGTGGAAGCGGCGGCGACGATGCCGATTTTCCGGCCGCTGATCGGCATAGACAAAATGGAAATTCTTGCGATGACGAGAAAGATCGGAACGTACGAGATTTCGTCAGAGCCATTCCATGATTGCTGCCCCGTGTTCCTGCCGCGCAGCCCGGAGCTTTCGGCGACGCCCGAGGAATTGGCGAACGCGGAGGAAGGCCTCGGCGTTGAAGCGCTGGTCGCGGAGGGGATTAGAGGCGCGACGCTCGAGAGGTTTTCATACGAGGGCGGGCGCGTTGAAGCGGCCGAGCCGATACCAGTCGTGCCCGCAGACCAGCACCGCAGTGCAATGGCATGAAGCCAGCCAGAGTCAACAGGAAATCAAGGGATGTAGAGGAAGTGACTACCGATCGCGGTCACGATCGTAGCCGCCGCGTCCGCCGCGCCCACCACCGCCGTGGCCTCCACGGCCCCCGCCCCCACCACCGCCGTGGCCTCCACGGCCCCCGCCTCCGCCGCCTTCGCGTTGTGGACGCGCTTCGTTGACGACAAGCGCACGACCGAGGAACTGCTTTCCGTTGAGCGCCGCGATGACCTTTTCGGCTTCTGCGTCGTCGCGGATTTCTGCGAAGCCGAAACCGCGAGGCTGGCCTGTGAAACGATCTCGAAGCAGAGTGAGAGAATCAGGTTGGACTCCGACTTCCGCAAATAGCGCTGCTACTTCATCCTCAGTGGCCTTGAACGGCAGATTGCCCACGTACAGTTTCTTCACGGTCCCTCTCCTTGTGCGTCCGTGCTGTGGGACGGCACGTGACCCGAGGCTGAAGAGACAGGATCTCGGCCCGTGGGCAGTCGTCAATGGCCGGCGACTTCGGGCTGGAGCGAGCACCCCAGCAACTCACGAGCATCTTGCGGCAACTGGACCCCGCAGTCAACCTTGGGGGTATGTGGGTGGTGGCTGGGCACGACCTAGATGTGTGGGGACCGGAGGAGACGCTAGGTGCGGTAGCTGGAATTGATGTGGACGTACTCGATTGTAAAGTCGCAGGTCCAGACGCGCCAAGAGGACTTGCCTGAGCCCAAATCGACGCGAACTGGGACGTACTTGGCGAGCATTTTCTGGTGCGCAACGCGTTCGTCAAAAGGATGCTCGCAGCCGCCGCGGCAGACGGGGACGCCAGCAATCCAAATGTTCGTGCGCGCAGCGTCGAATTTGACCCCGGAGCGTCCGGCGGCCGCAAGAACGCGGCCCCAGTTCGGATCCGCGCCGGCGAAGGCGGTCTTCACCAGCGGTGAGTTGGCGATCGTGCGTGCGACCTGGCGCGCGGCGCGCTCGGACGATGCGCCGCGGACTTCGATCTCGATCGTGCGCTGGGCGCCTTCGCCATCCTCCACAATCGCGAGCGCCAGCGATTTGCAGACGCTCTGAAGCGCCTTGCAGAAGCTTTTGTAGTCGGCGCCGGACGCCTTCGCGATTTCGGGCGCGCCGGACATGCCGTTGGCGAGGACGGCGACGGTATCGTTCGTGGACGTGTCGCCGTCCACGGTGATCGAGTTGAAAGTCGGCTCGACGGCGGCGCGGAGAGCGCGATCGAGAACGGATGGCGAAATCGCAGCGTCAGTGGCGATGAACGCGAGCATCGTCGCCATATTGGGCTGGATCATGCCCGAGCCCTTTGCGCACGCGAGCAGGCGGACCTGCTTGCCGCTGATGCGGCATTTCGCCGTGGCCCATTTCGGGCGTGTATCGGTGGTCATGATCGAGCGCGCGAATTCCTCGAAAGCTCCCGCGTCGGCACTGCGGGCAAGAACCAGATGCGGGACGGCAGCCAGAATCTTTTCGACGCGCAGCGGCGCGCCGATCACACCGGTCGAAGAGACAAGAATCTGCGAGTGGTCGATGCGAAGCTCTTCGGCGAGTTTCGACGCCATGGCGACGGAGGCCGGGTAACCGTCTTCCTTCGTGCAGCAATTGGCATTGCCCGAATTCACGATCACGCCGCGCATCTGGCTGTGAGCCTTTTGCAGGTGCTCGCGGGAAGCGATCACCGGCGCGGCGACAATCTGATTGGTCGTGAAGACCGCAGCCGCCGACGCGGGAACGTCGCTGACGAGAATGCCGAGGTCGAGGCGTGAGCGCTTGATGCCGCAATGCGTGGCCCCGAAGCTGAATCCGGCAGGAATGTCCGGAGGCGAGAGGTGAGGGTTCATGGGAAGCGAAAACTCATGGGTTTTCCTCGAGCTTTGTGAGGCGCGAATTGAAGTCGTCGAGAGCGGCGCGAACTGCCCCCGGAGCCGTGCCGCCGGTGACGCCGCGCCGTGCCAGCGCCGATTCGAGCGTTAAAACAGTGCCGAGCTCAGGGCCAAAGACGGGGGCAAATTCATTCAGACGCGCAATCGGCATCTCGCGGATTGACTTCCCTTCCCGTTCCGCGGCGCGCAGCACTCTGCCGACGATTTCGTGCGCTTCGCGAAAGGGAATGCCCTTGGCAACGAGATAGTCGGCGATCTCAGTGGCGACAAGCGCGGGATCCTGAGCGGCTTCGCGCAAGCGCGATTCGCGGAATTTCGTAGCGGCCAGCGCGGCTGCAGCAATTTGCGTGACGGCGAGTGCTTGGTCGTACGCTGCGAAAAGCGGTTCCTTGTCCTCCTGCAGGTCGCGCTGATAGCTCGAGGGCAGGCCTTTCGCGGTCGTAAGCAGCGAGATGAGCGAGCCATAGATGCGGCCGGTCTTCCCGCGAATCAGCTCCCACGCATCGGGGTTCTTCTTCTGTGGCATGAGGCTGCTGCCGGTGGAGTATTCGTCGGGCAGCTCTACGAAGCCAAATTCGGACGAAGCGAAAAGGATGATGTCCTCGGAGAGCCGCGAGAGGTGCATCGCGAGCGTCGCGAGCGCGAAGAGCATCTCGAGCGCGAAGTCGCGGTCACTCACAGCGTCGAGGCTATTGGCAGTGACGCGACAGAAGCCCAAATCGCGAGCCAGCGCAGCCCGGTCGAGCGGAAAGGCGCAGCCGGCCAGCGCACCGGAGCCGAGCGGACATGCATCGGCGCTCGCGGCGGCAGCTGCGACGCGAGCGGCGTCGCGCGCGAAAGCTTCGCCGTGCGCGAGGAGCCAGTGCGAAAGGAGCAGCGGCTGCGCGTGCTGCATGTGCGTAGTGCCCGGCATGGGGATGCCGAGATTGCGCTTGGCCTGCTCCGCGATCGCACGCATCAGCGATCCGATGGCCCGGCGAATTTCGCGCGCGGATTCCCTCACGTACATGCGGAACTCGGTGGCGACCATTTCGTTGCGGCTGCGTCCGGTATGCAACTTGGCGCCGAGCGGGCCGAGTTTTTCGATCAGTGCGGTTTCGGCGAAGTGGTGGACGTCCTCGGCCTTCGAGTTATCAAGCCATTCGGAATCGGTCTTGGCGCGGGACTCGATTTCATCGAGGGCGGCGACGATCCGCTGGCCTTCCTCGTGCGTGAGAATTCCCGCGGCGGCAATCGCCCGCGCCCAGGCGCGATCGAGCGCCAGCTCCTGCGGGAGCATCCGCTGATCGAATTTCCAGGAACGTTCGAATTCGTAGAAGGAGGCGTCGGGCGGCTTTTCGAAGCGGCCGCCCCACATCTTTTGGCCTTCGGAACCGCTCATCGCACCGCGGCCTCGCGCGGAATCGTGATCGGCAGGGCGAACAGGTTGATGAAGCCCTCGGCGTCTTTCGGGTTGTAGCCGGTCATGCTGAAGCTCGCGAGCCCGGCGCGATAGAGCGAATAAGGCGACTTGCGCGAGGTGGCGTTGACGTTGCCCTTGAAGAGCGAGAGACCGACGGAGCCGGTAACGCGCTCCTGCGACTTGGCGAAAAACGCGTCGAGCGCCTCGCGCAGAGGCGTGAACCACATGCCGTAGTAGACCATTTCGGCGTAACGGAGCGAGAGCAGTTGCTGGTAGTGGAGCGTTTCGCGGTCGAGGCAGAGCGATTCGAGCTCGCGATGGGCAGTAACGAGCAAAGTGCCGCCCGGCGTTTCATACGCGCCGCGCGATTTCATGCCCACGAGGCGGTTTTCGACAATGTCCATGCGGCCGACGCCATTGGCCGCAGCGATTTCGTTGAGCTTCGTGAGCAGCGCGAGCGGCGCGAGCTTTTGGCCATTCACCGAGACGGGATTGCCGGCTTCAAACCCGATTTCGACGGTGGTGGGCTGATCGGGCGCCTTAGCAGGCGAGACGATCCACTTCCACATCGCCTCTTCGGGAGCGTTAGCGGGATCTTCGAGCACGCCGCCTTCGTGGCTGAGGTGCCAGATATTGCGGTCGCGGCTGTAGATATCTTTCTTGGTTTGATCGATCGGCACGTTGTGCGAGCGCGCGTATTCGATGGCGTCTTCGCGAGAATTGATCTTCCATTCGCGCCAGGGCGCGATGATTTGCAGTTCGGGAGCCAGGGCCTTCGCGGCGAGTTCGAAGCGGACCTGGTCATTGCCTTTGCCCGTACAACCATGGGCGAGCGCGTCGGCGCCGACTTTTTTCGCGATTTGGACCTGGCGCTTGGCCAGAAGCGGGCGCGCAAAGGAGGTGCCGAGCAAATATTTGTGCTCATACACCGCTCCAGCGCGCAGCGTGGGCCAGATGTAGCCCGTGATGAACTCCTCGCGCAGATCTTCGACGTAGGCGGCGCTAGCTCCGGTGGCGAGAGCTTTCTTGTGCGCGGCCTCCAGATCCTCCTGCTGGCCGAGATCGCCGATCATGGCGGCCACTTCGCAGCCGCCGTACGTCTCCTTCAGCCAGGGAATGATGATGGAGGTGTCCAGACCTCCGGAATATGCAAGAACAACCTTCTTCGGCAACGGATTCTCCTCAGGTGAGCAGCGCGTGCAAAAGAGCTTTCTGCACGTGCAGGCGATTTTCCGCCTGATCGTAGATGATGGAGCGGGGCGAGTCGATCACTCCGCTCGTAACTTCGAGCCCTCGATGCGCGGGCAAGCAGTGAAGGAACACGGCGTCAGGGGCGGCCTGCGCGAAGAGAGCCTCGTTGACCTGATATGCCGCGAAGGTCTTCTCGCGCTGCGCGGACTCGCTTTCCTGACCCATGCTGGCCCAGACGTCCGTGTAGACGGCCTGTACGCCGGCGACGGCCTCTTCGGGCGAGCGAAGGATCTCGATCTTGCCCTTGGTCTCGCGGGCTGCGCGCTTCGCTTCCGCAACAATGGCTGCATCCGGCTCGTACCCGGCGGGCGTGGCGACGCGCACATGCGCTCCGACGCGCGCGCCGATGTTGAGCAGAGAATGGCACATGTTGTTGCCGTCGCCCACGTAGGCAAGCTTCAGGCCGCGCACGCTGCCGAAGCGCTCCTCGAGCGTAAAGTAATCCGCCAGCACTTGGCACGGGTGGTACTTGTCCGAAAGCGCGTTGATGACAGGAATGTTCGCGTTCGCTGCGAGCTCTTCGAGCGTTTCCTGCGCGAAGACTCGCGCAACGATGCCTTGCACCCAGCGCTCGAGGTTTTTGGCAATATCGCGGACCGGCTCGCGTTCGCTCAGGCGCGCGGACGTGTGATCCAGAAAGATGGAGGAACCTCCGAGATTGGCGATGCCCGTTTCGAACGTGACGCGGGTGCGCAGGGACGGCTTCTCGAAGATGAGAACGAACACGCTTCCGGCCAGAGAGGTCCGGTAGCGTTCCGGATGCGCTTTCATTTCCACGGTCAGGCGGAAGAAATCGCGCAACTGCTTGGGGTTCCACTCGGTGCCGGTGAGAAAGTCCCGCTTCAATGCGAGCGTGGTTGTAGTGGCGGTGCTCATGTCCTTACCTCGTTGCAGCCAGCGCCAGCGGCTGGCTAGCGGCTTGCGCTTTTGGCGCGGCAGCGGAGAAACTCTTGGCCGATTTCGCTCCTCGCGCGAGAACGGTTTCGAGTTTCCCCAGGAATTCCGCGACTTCCTTCGCGTGAATGATGAACGGCGGCAATAGTCGCAGAATATGTTCGTGCGTGCAATTGATCAGCAAGCCGCGGCGGAGAGCTTCCTGCACGAATGGAGCGCCTTCGACCGTGAGGTCGATCCCAACGATCAGACCTTCGCCTCGGATCTCGCGAATGAAACTAAACTTGTCGGCGAGTCTTTCGAGGCCGGCACGAAGCTCGACGCCGCGTGCGCGAACGTTGGCGAGGAGATCTTCTTCCTCGATGGTCGTGAGGAATTCGAGCGCCGTGGCACAGACGAGTGGGCCGCCGCCGAAAGTCGATCCGTGCATTCCCGGAGTTAGCGCCGAGGCGAATTTGTCGCTCGCGATGAACGCGCCGAGCGGAAGGCCTCCGGCAAGCGGCTTGGCAACGGTGACGATATCGGGCAGCGACGCAAATCTCTGATAGGCGAACTTGCGGCCAGTGCGACCGAGCCCGGACTGAATTTCGTCCGCGATCAGCGCGGCATCGTGGTCCGCCGTAAGCGCGCGCGCCCTGTCCCAGAACTCTTCGCTGACGAGATGGATGCCGCCCTCGCCCTGAATCGGCTCGATGACGACGGCGCAGACCGCATCATCAAATTTCGCGTCCAGATCGGCGACATCATTGAACCGGACGAATTCTACGCCGGGAACGAGCGGCGCGAACGGCTCGCGATATTTCGGCGTGTGCGTGATCGAGAGCGCGCCCATCGTGCGGCCATGGAATGAGTTTTCAAGTGCAAGAATGCGCGTCTTCGGCGCGGCACCGCTGGCCGCCGTCTTGGCGTGCGCGTAGGCTCGCGCGAGCTTCAAAGCGCCTTCGATTGCTTCGCTGCCGCTATTGCAAAAGAACGCGCGGTCGAGCCCCGACCATTGCGCGAGCTTGTGCGCCAGCGGCGCCTGATACGGATTGTGAAAGAGATTCGAAACGTGCGTCGCGCGCCCAGCTTCCCGCCGAATCACGCCCACCATGCGAGGATGCGCGTAGCCCAGTGCGTTGACGGCGATGCCGCCTAGAAAGTCGAGATATTCGCGTCCGCTGGAGTCGCAGAGGCGTGCGCCGCGGCCGTGCGTGAAAACGACGGGCGGCCGTCGATACGTGTTCATCAGATAGCGCGATTCCTCGGCAACGATTCGCGCCGGTGAAACGCGTTTGGACGCTGCTGCTTTCTTTTTGGCCATGGCTATTGCGCCGCCCCGTGCGCGGCCCTCGCGCTCATGCGCATGACGGGCAGTACCCGCGTGCCCGGGCAGCGCGTCCCTCCGGCGGCAGCAAGCAGCGCTCGCGGCTGCGTGCCGCCGACGATGCGCACTTCCGAGACGCCTCCTGCAAGCGCGCGCTTGGCGGCTTCGAGTTTCAGGATCATGCCGCCGGAAACCTTGTTGCGGCGAATGAGATCCTCGATTTCCGTCCCGCGGACCGCGCGCAGGACTTTTCCATCGTCGAGCACACCTGCCACGTCCGTCATGTAGATCAGGCGATCGGCGCGGATGAATTCCGCAGCGGCGGCGGCCATGTGGTCGGCGTTGATGTTGTAAAGCTCACCGTCCGCGCCCAAGCCCATGCAGGACGCGACCGGAACAATACCTTCGCGCCAGAGCGAGCGCAGAAAATCGACATTGACCTCCGTCAGATACCCGACGAAGCCGAGGCCACCCTCGAGGTCTTCGAGTTGCATCGGCTCTGCGAGAAAGCACGCGGCGTCCGCAGCACTGATTCCGACGGCCGGCTGTCCCGCCAGCGAGATCGCGCCCGAAAGCTTCTTGTTAAGCAGGCCCGCGAAAACCATGATCGCTGCGTCGCGCGTTTCGCGGTCCGTGATGCGCAAGCCGTTGACGAAACGGCTCGTGATGCCCATGCGCGCCAGCGTGGCCGTAAAGATCTTTCCGCCGCCATGAACGACGAGAAGTTCGTGCCCCGTGCGCGCAAGTTCGGCGATCTGGCGCGCCAGTGTCTGCACATCTTCGTCGCGCTCGAGCAATGCACCTGCAATCTTGACGACCATCCTCATAGCAAGCCCGCCGTTTCGGGATACCCGCGCATCCCATTGAAGTTTTGTACGGCCTCACCGGCCGCAC
>Ga0187782_10004521_pt1 | contig 10414 bp, 9 predicted proteins | sample 0715_SJ02_MP15_2_FD_132454 | JGI IMG/M metagenome (GOLD analysis project Ga0187782, IMG submission 132454) | Tropical peat soil microbial communities from peatlands in Department of Meta, Colombia - 0715_SJ02_MP15_20_MG | ecosystem: Environmental > Terrestrial > Soil > Wetlands > Peat | place...
GAAGTCGTCGGCAGGGCAACCATTACGGGGAAATTCCAGGTAACGTTGCCGAAATCGGTGAGAGAACTTCTCGGGGCTGACAATGGCGATTTCTTGGTTTTCCTCAAGGATCGTGATACGCTCTTGGTTAAACGAGGCAGGGTGAAGATAGACGGTTGAATTGACCAGGTGCCTACCTATGCAAGCATCCAGGGTCCGTTGATTGAATTGCAAAAGTCGGAACTCAAGGATAAGGTGAGCGAAGTCCTACTTGAGTCAATCGACGAAGCTATAACCGATCTCTTGAGTCGAGAAATAGTCGACGCCCTTTACCTGCACCTACAGAAAGTCCACTCGATTCCTAAGAATGACGTTCCCTACAAAATCGAAACTCTCTGTTCAACATTGAATGGAGTGTTTGGGACTTCCGGCACTGCAACGATAGGTAAGGCGATCGCGAGGAAATTATTTGCTAAACTTGAATTGACCTTTCCCGCCGGCCCTTGCCGAACACTTTCCGATTATGTACAAGAGGCCAGGGTCAGGGATCGAGAAAGGAGTACTAAATCTTGAAGAGAGACAGAAGGAATTTGGCGACTAGACATAAGTCCATCGACCAACGGCGACAAGCCATACTGGAATATGGTGATTCCAGAGCTGTCGGTGGCGAAGAGACATTTCGGATGATTTTCCAGAATTCCCCGCTTGGCATCTTTCGTTCGACTTTTGAGGGACAATTACTTGAAGTCAACCCAGCGTTAGTGAAGATGTTCGGCTACGATTCGGCTGAAGATATGGTTGGCCAAATACATGATGTCGCCAGCCAAATGTACGTTCGACCTGAAGACCGGCGGGCGATAGTGTCACAACAGTTTCACTCGAATGATGTCACTCACCATCTAAACCATTATCGACGCAAGGACGGAAGCGAGTTCAGCGCCAACTTGCATCTAAAAACTGTCCGAGATTCAGCAGCCCGACCGATCTTTCTCCTGGGAATTGTAGAGGACCCTACTGAACGCGAACGAATGGAAGAGCGGTTGCGGTCTCTGCACAAGCACGCATTAGGCCTTTCATCCGCGAAGGATCTGGACGCGATTGTAAACTATACGCTCGATACAATGCAACGCGTCCTAGACTTCGGAGCAGTAGAATTCGACGTGATAGAAGATGGGTTCGTCAAGGTGAGAAGGAGCAGAGGCAACATAGGTCTATTTTACTTAACTCCGCGTAAGGTGGAAGGGCCGGGGGTTGTTGCGAAAGCAGCACGCGAACTAAAATCTGTACGAGTCAATGATGCGGCAATGGAGCCCAGTTACGTGGACCGTATGGGCCCGAATTGGAAGGGCCCCCCAACTATGCTCTCAGAGCTCGCGACTCCAGTAATAATTGATGGTCGCGCGGTTGGAGTGTTGAACGTGGAACACACCAGGCGAAATGCATTCTCAGAACAAGACCAGATACTGCTCGAAAATTTAGCCTCTCATGTTGCTTCGGAAATCAAGCGCCTAGAACACGAACGGCGACTGAACAACTACTCAAAAGAGCTTCGCAGGTCAAGTCAATTCCTAGAAGCGATAATCGAGAACGCGAATGTTTGGCTCAATGTGCTGGATGAAAGAAAGAACGTGGTTATGTGGAACAAGGCCGCTGAAACAATTAGCGGCTATTCTCGGAAAGAAGTGCTGGGGCACGGGAAGATATGGGACTGGCTCTATCCAGACCAGGCTTACAGAAGTGAGGTCACCGAATCGGTGAACGATGTACTGAAAAAGGGGCGTGCTGATGAAGATGTAGAGACACATATCCGGCGGAAAGATGGTGAGATTAGAATCATCTCTTGGAACGAAAGGAGCATTCTAGGCGAAAATGGCAAAGCAATAGGATCTATCGCGATTGGGCGAGACGTTACAGAACGCAGGCGAATGGAGGAAGAACTGAAGCAGTACTCTACGCGTCTAGAGGAGTTGGTCAAGGAGAAGTCTGGGAAGTTGGTAGAAAGCGAGAGAAGGTTCAGAGAGCTTGCTAGCCTACTGCCGCAAATTGTTTTCGAGCTTGATGTGAAAGGAAATTATACATTCGTCAATCGTAGCGGAATAGCCGCTTCCGGATACACCGAAGAGGAGGTCTATTCGGGGCTGAATGCTGTTGAGACTTTCGTTGAAGGGGACCGAGAGAAAATCAAGAAGAGCATTGACAGGATATTGGCTGGCAAGAGTGTGCACCCTTATGAGTTCACGGCTTTGAGAAAGGACGGTAGCACGTTTCCAGTTCTGATTCATTCGACGGCAATCATTCAGGATGGGAAACCTGTCGGCGTGAGAGGCGTTGCAATGGATATCACTGAGCGCAAAAGAGCAGAGAATGAACTGCGTCAGAGTGAAAGAAGGTTTAGAGAGTTGGCTGAGCTGCTTCCTCAAATTGTGTTCGAGACAGACGAAAGCGGTGTTTTCACATACGTTAACCGCGTAGGTTTACTCTCCACTGGCTACACTGAAGATGACCTGCGAAATAGAGCGCACAATATCTTTCAGTTGGTACCTCCAGAAGAGTACCGGAAGGTTTCGGAAAGCCTAGCTCGGCAGAACGAGAGGGAGCCGATACAGATTGAGCTCAAGGTGCTGAGGAAGGACGGGAGCGTCTTCCCTGCGCTTGTCTACGCGGACGCTATAGTGCGTGATAGAAAAATTGTTGGGTTCAGGGGGGTCGTCGTAGAGATTAGTGAACAGAAGCGAATTCAGGAAGAACTTCAGACGGCCCGTCGACGGCTTGAACATCTCGTGGCCACTAATCCCGCTGCTATTTACTCAGGCAAGCCTCTTCCGGATTATTCTGATTGGTATCTGACGTACATTAGCGACAGGGTCACCTCATTGCTTGGCTTTGAACCTCAGCAATATCTCGATCTTGAATTCTGGAGGAGCCGCCTCCATCCGGATGACCGCAGCCCTACACGCATAGCGATGGCTCGCATTCTCAAAGAAGGGCATGGGTCGGTCGACTACCGCTTTCTGCACCGGAATGGAACCTACCGGTGGCTTCGAGAAGAAGCAACAGTGGACCGCAATGACTCCGGCATTCCCGTTGAAGTTCGAGGATACCTCACCGACATCACAGATCTCAAAATGAGTGAGAAAGCACAACGCGAAAGCGAGGCAAGGTACGCTCGACTCTTCGAAAATAGTCCAATCTCTCTTTGGGAAGAGGACTTCTCACAAGTCAAGAGATACTTCGAGAACCTTCGAAGCAGAGGAATAAACGATCTTAGGAATCACCTCCTCAAGAATCCCGAAGACGTCGCAAGATGTGCAAGCATGGTGAAGATTTTGAACGTTAATGCGGCCACTCTGAAGCTATATGGCGCAGAATCGGTGAGCGAATTAATTGGCGAGTTACGCAGAGTTCTCACTCGCGAAGAGTACCAAGATAACTTCATAGAAGAACTCGTCGCATTGTGGAATGGCAAGACGAGTTTTTCGAGCGAGTTCGACAATCAAACGTTGACGGGTGAGACGAAGCACGTAGACCTGATCCTAACCGTGATCGCAGGCTATGAGGAGACACTGGGAAAGGTGCTGGTTTCCATTATCGACCTCACAGAACGAAAGCAAATCGAACAACGGCTTCAACAAGCTCAACGGCTGGCGGCTATGGGAGAAACCGCGGCCATGGTCGGGCATGACCTTCGGAATCCCTTGCAAGGGATTGCGGGAGCCCTGCATCTTCTGAAAGAGGGGAGTCTATCCTCGGCGGAGAGGACTGAGATATTGGGGATGATCGAGAAGAGCCTTGATTACGCGGACTCTATCGTCAGGGACCTCGCCGCCTATTCAGCAGAAATACAGTTGAATCTGACAAATCTGACTCCGAAGGGAATCATAAGTGAAGCGAGGCGGGCAGTGAGGATCCCCACAAATGTCTCCTTCGAAGATCTAACAGAGGACTCTCCGACATTCAGAGCAGACTTGGCAAGATTGAGAAGGGTCTTCGTCAACCTTATGGAGAATGCGTTGGACGCGATGGCGGAGGGCGGTAAACTCACGATACAAAGCAAATGCTTCGAGGGTGCCGTCCAAATCATTGTTTCGGACAGCGGGATCGGTATGCCGGAGAAGGTCGCGGCAAACCTTTGGAAGCCTTTCCAAACTACGAAGGCCAAGGGGTTGGGTCTTGGTTTGTCTATTTCGAAGCGCATAGTAGATGCTCACCGGGGAACAATATCGGTTAAGAGCGAGCCTGGCGCAGGCACGACCATAACAGTGACTCTTCCCACAAGAGTCGGAGATGAGGAGGTGAGGCAGTAATGAGCGAATCAGCAAGGATCTTGGTGATAGACGATGAGGAGGCAATAAGGAAAACAATCTCAATGACCTTGCAGCATGCGGGCTATTCGGTCGACACAGCGGAGAATGGAAGAGAAGCTGTGAGAAAATCCGAGGGGAGCTTCTACAATCTCGCACTCATAGACGTTCGCCTCCCAGATATGGAAGGCACGGAACTCCTGACCAAACTGAAGGATACGACGCCGCGAATGGTCAAGATAATCTTGACTGGCTTCCCAGGCTTAGAGAACGCAGTCACAGCGATCAACAAAGGAGTCGACGCATACCTAATCAAGCCGGTAAACGCAACCGAGTTGCTACGCGTCGTTAAAGAGCATCTCAATAAACAGCAGCAGGAAAAGACGTACAGCCAAGAAAAAGTCGCGGAATTTGTGGAATCTCGTTTCAAAGAACTGGAAACCAAGTAGACCACGAAATCAACGCGACCTACTCCCCCACGGCTCGCTGCCAGCTAAGCCGCACGCTCAGGCATCTAACAGCGGCGATGCTGGACCATCCACATGGCATCTACCCAAACGTTCCCGCAAGCATGAATTGGACAAGAATTGGACGTTTCTTAGGCGTGTCCTCTCGCCTGAGCAGGGCTCGCTCATCTCCTGGATGTTGATCCACGGCAGTAGATTTCCAGAGAAACGATAGTTTTCCGAAACGAAATTTCTGCATGGTTACCGTACGCCTCATTGCGCACGTTCGAATTTTCGTGACGAAAAGCCGCGTCACCCGAGTGGAATGAAGATCACCTTGGTAAAGAATGTAGGATTGGCGACATATTCCGCCTGGCTTAACTCGTCGGCCATCCTAGGGCAGCGCAGTACTCGCGGTTCGCGTCGAAGTTTATCACTAGTCGTCTGTCGCGAATTCTTTTCCCTTACGCACGCTTCAGGAAAATCGCGATTAGGCTAGCTATCCCACCCAACGCGACAAGCATCCCTCCCAAGTTTCCGAGGCTGATACCTATGAATCCGATTATGGAGAGTATGATAGCCCAGAGTAATTCATGCACGCGTTTAGCGAAATAGAAGCTCACAACGCCCAGAATCATTTGTATGACGAAACCTCCAAAGAAATATCCTAAGATAGATGGCGCCGTTATGCCCATTCCAATAAAGCCGGCGATTCCGGCGATTACCATGACGATGCCTCCGACGAGCACTAGGATATAGCAGATCTTGCCTAAGAAGCCTTGAGCGAGTCCTTTAGCGAACCAAGAAGCCATTCAATATCACACCTGAATTCGCCGGAACGAAATTAAAACTTGCGATACGCGAGGCGTTCTTGCGAAGCAAGCCGACTCGATTAATAAATCAGGTCCAGTGAAGTGCGATGGTCGCGGTCTCAAGTTATGTAGGAAGTCAAGATTTAGTATCGCGAACTGGCTAAGGAGCAGATGGTTAGCATGCGAAGACGAGTCGCTTTCGTCGCAGGGATCATTATTATAGCCTTGGTAGCCGGCGGGGGTTACATCTACCTAGCCAATCAGCCGAGGGGCATGTATTTTGTCGTCGATGTAGTGGGGGAACGGTTCACCATGCTGGTCCTGGATCAGCAAGCGATTCAGGACGCGTTAGGTAACATGGATGGCTTGAACAACATGCATCCCATCGGCGTGATCGATCTTGGAGACGGCGGATTCAACGCGCCCTGGGGGTGGCATTACAAACCCGAAACCGTGGCCATGACGGATTTCTCAACTGAAGTTTGCGATGCGGAACCCCATTTCGTCCAAGAGAACTTGAACTATTGGGTAACTACGGTCAAGTACTATTGTCCGTGGGGTGCGAAAGTAATCTCCGCAAGTCAGAGCGTCCCGTCAATCACGACTTCCTTGGACCAGGTCACCGCTGAATCACTTAGCGACATGCCGACGCTTGTTCTCCGAATCCGCAACCAGTTCTAAGTGATGGCGATACTTCTGGCGGATGCGGCTGAGCCCGTGTTGGGCCAGTTGGCCAGCTTGCGTGTACTGGAAGTCGTTTGATGTTCACAATTTCTTGAGGACTGCGTAGATTAGCTCAGTGGGTGGATGTGCTCTCTGCATATCTTTCTAATGGTCTTTGGCTTGTTTCTCCAGCTTCTCGAGTGTGGTCGCCCAATTCATGAAGCAGTCCCAGAGCAATGAACTCTCGGCGTTATTGTTTCCTTCAGATTTCTTCTCGCTCATGATCGTTCACTTTAGATGTTTGTTAAAGAAGGCCAGTGAAGTTTCCCAGGCGTCGTCCGCGGCTTCCTTGTTATATGAGGGTCTGGTTTCATTAAAGAAGGAGTGCTGTGCTCCCTTGTAGATTTTAAACGAAAATTGCTTCTTGTATTTCACGATTGCTTCAACCAGGGTTGGAATACCGGCGTTGATTCGCTCGTCTTCACCAGCGTAAAAAGCAAGCACAGGGCCGGAAATGTTCTCAATGGACGCTAGCGGCTTGGGGTTAGCTCCGTAAAATGGGACGGATGCCTTGAATGGATACATGGTCGAAAGCTGATAGGTCAAGCCTCCCCCCAAACAGAACCCCATGATTCCCAACCTGTCCTTTGAAACGAAATCGAGACTCTGAAGGTAGCTCTTGCAATCCATGAGGTCTTGGGCCATTTCTCTTTCCATCTTTTCTCTACCAAGAAAGAAAAGGTTCGCGACTTTCCTTTCAGTTTCGGACATCTTGTTCATGAGCGTTTGAATCGCGTCTGGGTCGCCGCGCTTGTCGGGCGGTATGGTCCACATGTACCGCATTGTTGATTCTATGTTCTTCTCGTTCATGATATCGCTGTTCCTCGTGAATAGGTTTGGAGCAAGTGTGACGTAGCCCTCCTGTGCGTATCTTCTTGCAACGCCCTTGATCTGTTCGTTCAATCCGAACGCTTCGTGAATTACGATAATTCCAGGATGCTTTCCGTCCTTGAGGCTGCAAATGTATGCGGACATCATGGTTCTATCCGCGCATTCGAACGAGGTATCTTGATTCTTTGTCTCCATCAGTGCAGCTTCCCTACAGGATTCACATTCGGATCATAGCGGATATGGTTCTTGAACGTTTCCTAGGGACCGCGTTCATCTGCTATGCGTGAACGCAGTCCTCCGAACAACCTGTCGACGCGTATAGGGTTCGAGAAAAAGTCATGCGGGAATCCTAAGTCAATGCTACTAACTTCGTTCAGTTGATCCAATTGTTTTCGGGGTAGAGTGACGTCTAAAGAACCTAGGTTGTCACGCATCTGGTCCAATCGACGGGCTCCCAGTATCGGTACGATGGAACCCGGCCGCGTCCGGAGCCAGGCTAGCGCAACTTGGGATGGAGTACACCCGAGTTGGGCGGCGACGTTAGTCACGGCGCGGGCTATTGCGAGGTTCCGTTCGGTTACCTTTTGAGCGTTCATGGCATCTAACCGTCGGTCGACTTTTTCGACTTGCGTTCCTGCGTTCATTGTCTTCTGCTGGGGTGGTGTCTGGTTGTATTTCCCCGTGAGAACGCCGGACCCAAGGACACCCCATGGTGTCACGGTCATCCCCATGGCGCGGGCCATGGGCAGAAGGTCTCGTTCTGGCGTGCGTTCCATGAGGCTGTATTCGATCTGAAGCGCTACAAAAGGTGACCACCCCCGTAACTCAGCTAACATGTTGGCACGGCTCACAATCCATGCGGGCGTATCCGAAACCCCCACGTAGAGGACCTTACCCGATCGCACGAGATCATCCAGGCCGCGCATCACCTCCTCCATCGGCGTTGTGAAATCCCAAACATGTAACCAAAAGACGTCGACGTAATCTGTTCCAAGCCGCTTCAGGCTTCCTTCGAGCGAACGAAACATGCTCTTACGGTGATTCCCTCCACTGTTTGGGTCACCCCTCGTTGTTGGAAAGGTGTACTTTGTTGCAAGAACAAATCTGTCCCGATCTGGCCTGATCAAATCTCCAACGATTTTTTCGCTGGTACCATTCGTGTAACCATTAGCCGTGTCGATGAAATTGCCGCCCCGTTCCACGAACGCTTCGAAGATTGCGCGGGATTCTTCCTTCGATGCACCCCAACCCCAATCCTCACCAAACGTCATCGTGCCCAAGCACATTTCGGATACGCGAACGCCGCTTGGACCCAAGTAGCGAAACCTCATGGCGTCGGTCAAATCAACCATCTACTGATAGGTTTGTGAAAAAAACGGGGCTTGGTAGATGAAGCTTTCCTCGCAGAATGATGCGATCAAGGCACACATATGCTGTGATTAGCTGAAAGCGATCGTCCAAGGCCTGAAGAGCTCGAAAATGATTCTACAATCTTAAGTTCGCGGTACGCGCAGTGACGGACTGATGCGTATGGTTGTGTCGGCGATCGACGGCGATCTCATTCTAGATGTCTTGAAGGATCTGGTGGGCACCAACAGCGTGAATCCGGACGTTGGCAAAGGGCCTGGAGAGTCAGCGTTATCGAACTTCTTGTATGATCGGCTTTCCTCCATACCTCGCTTGGAGGTAGTAAAGCAGCCTGTCGCGGGTAACAGGTCGAATGTCGTTGCAACTCTAAGGGGCTTGGGCGGTGGGCGGAGTCTAATGCTAAACGGACACATGGATACTGTCGGCGTCGAGGGAATGACTATAGACCCCTTTAAGCCCTTCATTGAGGACGAGCGGTTGCATGGCAGGGGTGCCTGCGATATGAAAGGGGGCATCGCTGCGATGGTTGGCGCCGCAAAAGCCCTAGCCGAATCCCCGTCGAAGTTGCGTGGGGACGTGGTTTTCACTTTCGTCGCTGACGAGGAACATCTGAGCATTGGGGTCGAGAAGCTCGTGGAAAAGTACTCGGCGAACTCGGCTATTGTTGGAGAACCAAGTGAAATGCGACTCGCTACAGCACACAAAGGTTTTGTTTGGATTGAAATCGAATTCAAGGGAAAAGCCGCTCACGGCTCCGTTCCTGAGAAAGGAATCGACGCCATCTCGCACGCGGCAAGGCTCGTGGACCGACTTGGAGAGATACAAGGCACCCTCAACGCTCACTCCCACCCACTCCTCGGGCCACCAAAGATACACAGTTCAACCGTCGAGGGCGGAAGCGGTTGGAGCATCGTCCCTAACCGCTGCGTATTAAGACTGGAGCGCCGAACCGTCCCCGGTGAAAACGGCGACAAGGCGGTGAAAGAGATACAAGCTGTTCTCGATGCGCTCAAGAGACAAGATCCGAGCTTCAACGCTACTGCTTGCAAGGTCTTTGAGAGGCTTCCGCTAGAAACATCCCCTACCGAACCCATTGTAAAGGCGATGCAACAGGTTCTTGGTGAACGTGCCGCAATGAACGCATCGGTCGTTGGCGTGCCTTACTGGACGGATGGGGCTGTTCTGGCAAACACGGGCCGAATTCCAACCTGCATCTTCGGTCCGGGCGATATTAGGGTAGCTCATTCTCCCGACGAATACGTGAAGATTGACGATGTGTTTCAAGCCGCGGAGGTGTATCTCGGCGTAGCGCAAAGATTCTCTGCTTAGACCGACGGGCTCGTCGGCAGTCCAGCCATGCTGAGTGGAATCACCCAATTTCTTTGGCGGGAAGAGTCAGTTGGAAGACTCCATACGACGCTAGTCTATGATGACCAGTTTTACGCTCTTCAGTTTGTCCTCTTTCTGAAATTCGCGGACCATCGTGCCTATCTTCTTTCCGTCTCCTTCCAATAGAAATAGTTCGACACAGTTGTTTTTGCTTATCTTGTTGTGGATATGGGTCCTCACAATTTCCTCAAACTCGTGCTTGAGCCTGGTTACGGGTGCTTCGTCGGATTCGTCATGTGTCACGAGCACGATAGCGTTCATGTGTCCAGATAGCATGTCCTTTTCTTTCGAATCCTCTATCAGCAGTCTAACCGCAGCCCTCACCAGTTCGGATCTGCCCGCAAAGCCGCCGGACTTCTGCATTTGATCCATTTCATGTATCATAGTTTCGGGAAAGGACAGGCTGACTATTGTCATTCGAGGAACCTTTGGCGTTATTAAATAATCCAAACATTCGCCCGCAAGTTATTAATCTGCTTCAACAGCTTCCGGTTCCTTGGAAGCTGACTCACATCCGGTAAGGGATTTCGAAAATGCCTTTCAGGTTTTGGCAGGCATTCCGTCA
>Ga0187782_10004522_pt1 | contig 10411 bp, 11 predicted proteins | sample 0715_SJ02_MP15_2_FD_132454 | JGI IMG/M metagenome (GOLD analysis project Ga0187782, IMG submission 132454) | Tropical peat soil microbial communities from peatlands in Department of Meta, Colombia - 0715_SJ02_MP15_20_MG | ecosystem: Environmental > Terrestrial > Soil > Wetlands > Peat | place...
CTTCCGACGGGGGCCATCGATCCGAGCTTCGGAAATGCCGGCGCTGTGGATCTTGCTGGCCTGGACGGCGGGCCTGACGAGTCGGTCATCCAGACCCTCGTCCTCGAGTCGTCGGGCAACGCCGTCGCCGTCGGAGCGCATGTCGACGACGGATCGTATGCCGTCGACCTCACGCAACTCACCCCTTCGGGCGATCTGAATGCGACGTACGCCTTCGGCGGATTCGCGTCCGTTCCGAGCACCGGTGGCCCCGTGGGGGCTGCAGCGCTGCTGGACGGAGGCGTTCTCGTGTGGAGCTCGTATGGCGAAGTCCTCGCGTTCACGGCCGAGGGGCAGTCGGCGGGCATCTGGTATCTGCAGGCGTCCGGAACGCTTCTGGCCGCGACGCTCGACAGCAGTCAGCGCCTCATCGCCACCGGGATGAACACGAGCGATCCCATGAACCAGAAGTGGTTCATCAATCGGTACTTGCTCTTCTGAGGGGCACGAACCCGTCATGTGCTTGCCTTGCACCCGAGGCCGAGAAGCAGTGCGGCCATCGCGGCCAGCACCCAGCCACGTGCCGCCGGCGCGGGGGCGGGGGAGAGCCCGGGACCCGCGTCCGTGCCCCCAGCGCCAGCATCGGTTCCTCCCGGACCGCCGTCCGTCCCGGCGGGGCCGCCGTCGGCGCCAGCCTGGATGCCCACGGGCGCGTTTGCAAGGTAGCTCGTGATGAATGCACCGGGGCCAATCTCCGAGATCACCCGGCTTCCAACCCCCAGTGTTTCCGCGGCACAGGTCGTCGCGTTTCCGTAAGACTGTACCGCGACGACGACCTGCTCCGACTGGGCGACGCCCGCCGGGAACAGCGACGGACCCCCGGAATCGCCGTCGCACGTTCCGGGCACGTCGTCGGCCCCGCCTTGACCGAATGCAACGATGAGCGGCGTGAGGGCGTCGTTGATCGTATCCGTCCCTGTCCGCCGAAGCGTGTTGGTCGTGCTCGTCTGCGTCTCGCCGTACCCCACGTGCTCGACCGCCGAGCCGAGCTCGAGCCCATCGCCGCTTGAAGAGGGGAGGGCAATCGTCGGCGTGCTCGTCGTGGCGCCGGAAAATTGCAACATGCAAAAATCGTGATCCGCGCCGTCGTACAGCGCGTCGTAGTACACCGAGCTTGGAACGACCCCGTACACGGGGGGAACCGGCGTGCCGCCGAGCACGTACTGTTCCCCGACGGCGTAGTTCTCGGACGCGACGATCACCGTGGGCACGTACGTGTTGCAGCAGTGCGCTGCGGTGAGGACGAATCCGTTGCCGTTCTCCACCTGAACGATCGTGCCCGTGCACTCTTCGAGCTCGGTCGTTCCGACCGGTGCCAGCACCGCGACGACCGCGGTGTGCGTCGTGTCCGCGGTGCCGTACGCGATCGCCCCGCTGCGACTGGCGGTCGGGCCACCGGTCGTCGCGCTCGGCGCGGAAGAGGCCGTGCATCCGAGGAGCGCGCAAGCGACCCGCGTCAACGCGCCGACGAGCCGGGACCCCCGGCCGCGCGCGAAGGGCTTGTGCAGGGCGTGCCGTCGCGCGCCCCGGACGATGGGCGGCGCATTGCTCATCGTCGGTCGAATCGGGCGGCTCGGCTCCGATGCGGCAGCCGGAAGGCCAGCACGAAGGCGCCGAACAGGAGGATCCCCGATGCGCCGGTCGGAGGGCCAGGCGAGACCGAAGTGCAGCCGTATTCGGGCACCGGGTCGTTGGTGAGAGCGGTCGGGTCGGTGTTCGGGTCCGTGCCCTTTTCGATGTCGGCGATGGCTCTCGGATTCGATGCCTGGATGGCCATGAGCGCGGGTCCCGCCGTCGATGCGGCCATGTAAGGCGTCGCACCGTCATTCAACATGAGCGTGCCGAACGCCGTCATCGGTGGGCCCGGAGCCGCTGGCGGATCGTTGACGTGGCAAAGGTGACATCCGTCGGGAGGGGCGACCTTCGTCTCGACCCATCCTGAGCCGAGCACGAGGTCCTGATCCACCGCGGCGGGAAAATCCGGGGTTGCGCGTGCGGTGCGGGCGAGGGCAACGACGCCGGCGAGTACGAAGGCTGCGAGAAGGTTTCTTGCATTCATCGCGATTCGCCCCGATGCGCTCCGACGCCCGAAGGAACTACCTCACAGGAACACATGGAACTGCGCGAGCCACGTGGTCTCCCCGGTGTGGCTTGCGGGTACGCCCGCGCTCGCGGCGGTTCCGAGGCTCGAGTAGATGCCATCGAACCGCAGATCCACGTGCGGCAGACAGAACCAGACGACCGACACCCATCCGTCGAGCGAAACCGGCTCCCCGCTCGCGCCGCTGTTCATGGCCTCGCCGGTCAGCATGAAATGGAGCCCCTGCAGCGATTCGTAGTCGGCCTGCAGGAAGGCGGCGTAGCCGCCGCGGTGCCCGTTCCACGTGAGCGACTGGTACACCGAGTCGGCCTCGCCGAGCAGGACGAGCGACTCGGCGGGAGCGTAGCGGGCGAACACGCCGTTGGCATAGCGGTAGTCGGTGACCCCGTAGACGATGTCGCGGGTGGCGCGCGTGAACGAACTGCTCGCGCCGACGGCCAGCGTCGTCATCGCCGCGTATTCGACGTAGGCGCTGTAGCCCCGCTCGCGAAAAACGTCGGGATGGATCTCGAAATTGCCCGCGATCCCCATGACCTCGCCGCGCAGCTTGTCCCTGGCGAACGACATGGCGACCCCGTATTGCTGCGAATCGTCCATGTCCGTTCGCGTCAACGTGCGCACCCAGAGCGTGTGTTCGATCATCCGGATGCCGAACGGCAAGTTGATGCGCCCCGCGCGCAACAGCCATGCCCCGTCGTCGTCGAGCTCCACCCCCACCCAGTGCTCCCGCGAGATTGCGTTGTCGCTCGGGTTGGGGGTCAGGGAGGCCAGGAGATCCCCTTGGGGGATGTATCCGATGCTTCCCGCCGCACGGAAGCGGCCGATCTTGAAGTCTCCGTACAAATCCGCTCGCATCGTGATGAATTCCTGCTGAGCGGGCACCCCCTCGACCTTGTTGCTGTAATACGCCTCGCGAAAGTCGCCCCCGAGACGCAGCTGCTCGGGCAGCGTCGGCGCGAGGCCCCAGAGCAGCCCTGACGTGCTGTCCGCCTCGCCCGACTCATTGCTCTCCCCGTAGCGCATGCGAAGGAGCAGATCGCTCTGGGCGCGCCCATACGCCGTGAGCGCGCCCGCGCCGCCGGAGGGATCGGTGTGGCACGGCATGCACCCGGTGTATCCATGGCGGATCATGAACGGGTATGCGTGAGCGTTCGACGAGAGGAGGACGACGACGAACGCCACCCCGAGCGCCAGGCCCCAGTGCGCCAGGCGGCGGCCGAGTGGACGAAGAGGTCTCATCGACTCTTGCCCGTGTGCCCTCCACGCTCGCCCGCACGACCAGGTCCGCCGGTGCGCCCCACTCGTTCAGTGTGCCCCGGCCTTCCGGCGCGCCTCGGCCGGTCGAAGCCTGTCCGCCGTCGCGTCGCGCCGACGACCGTGGCAATCGCCGCGGAGATCCAGGCGAGTGAGCCTCCGGTCGCTCCCGCGGAGCGCGAGACGGAGCAACCGGTTTGGAGCGCGGGTGGAACCGGTCCTTGCGGGCTACTCAGCTCGTCGCGCTCCCCGGCGGGCGGTTGCGGTGTGTACTGGAGCTGTGAGGTGTCGAAGAGATTGGCCTGCGCGCGATCGACGATGCCCTGCATCGTGGCCGTGTCGAGCGTCGACGAGCGGCCGAGGATCCACAGATAGCTGCGCGATGGGTCCCCGACGACGGCGTACTCGTAGCTGGGCCCGACCTCGAGGATCCAGTAGTTGCCGGAGAACCCCCCGACCTGCAGCGCCAGCTTGGCCGAAACCGAGGTGTCGGGAACCGTCGCGATCATCGACACCGTGTTGAGCGGACCGGTGGTGCTCCCGACGTTGCATTGATTGACGAAAGTGAGCGTCCCGTCCACGTTCTGCGTGTAAAACGCCGTCGTCCCGAAGCAGCCGGTCTCGGTGAGACGTGGCAGGCGGGCGATCTCGTACCACTTGCCTTGAAATTGGGAGAGATCCACCCCCTGCGCCACCTGGAGCGGTGGCCCGTTGCACCCAGCGACCGTCGACGCGGCAATCAGCAACGCGAGCCCCCCGAGCGATGCGACACGGGACATTTTCACGGGTCAACTACAACGGCGGCGGGGAGGCTCGTGTGTCGAAACCGTGAATTTTGGGGGAGCTGGGATCGTCGAATCTTGCCGTGGACGTTCCCCCTGAGCTGACCGCACGATCGCACGAGAGAGGCCGCCCCTGGCCCGCTGCGAACGTTACGGAAAAGTGACTCTCGTGCGACATTGGCCGGGCGAGTCGCCGCCCAAAGTTCACAATGAGGCATTTCGTTGACTGATAACGTCGCGCGCGCTCGGGTGGGAGTGCGAGTCGAGACTCTCCGCGCCGGGAATCCACGCTGTCGGACGGCTGGACGACCATCGAGATTGCGGTCGCGGCGAGTCTCCAGAATGTTGCTCGGAAGTGGCACTACGGACCGGAACGATTGAGTAGAGGTACGCCCCGTCGGTTCAGCAATTCGTCCAGGCTCAGTCACGATTCACCTTCCGCCGAGAGGGACTTCCAACATGCACGTCGTAGCCGGTGGCGAGAGCCAGCGTGCCATCGCGGCAGCTGCGAGCGAGAGCGATGCGGACGAGCGAGCGTCGCCGAAATCGCGGACCCGCAGCAGTACCGCGTCGTGGTCCAAACAGCAGACCGACGTGGCTTGTTTGCGCGCGCGCGGAGCGCATATCGCGCCGGTTCGCGAGTTCGGGCGGGTGGTCGCCCGATCCGCCGCGATGCACGAGGTGTTCGACGTGCTCGAGCGCTTCGCCAAGACGGACGTCACGGTCACGTTCTGTGGAGAGACCGGCGTCGGCAAGGACATTCTCGCGCATGCGCTTCACTCCCAGAGCGCGCGGGCGGACGCGCCCCTCGTCGTCTTCGACTGTGGAGCCGTGGCGGCCAATCTCGCCGAGAGCGAGCTTCTCGGGCATGAGCGTGGAGCCTTCACGGGAGCGATTACCGCCCACGCAGGCGCGTTCGAGCGTGCGCACGGCGGGACTCTTTTTCTCGACGAGATCGCCGAGCTGCCGATCGACCTGCAGCCGCGGCTCCTGCGCGCTCTCGAGAGCCGTCGGGTGCGACGTGTCGGCGGAAGGGTGGACCGCCGCGTGGACGTTCGGGTGATCGCAGCGACGAACCGCGATCTTCGCGCCGATGTCGCAGCCGGGCGGTTCCGCGAGGACCTGTTCTTTCGCCTGGCCGTCGCGGTGGTGCCGATCCCGCCGCTTCGCAAGCGGCTCGAAGATCTGCCGCAGCTCGTCTACGGCTTGCTGTCGGATCTGGGCCGGCCGGATCTGAGGGTCTCGGATGCGGCGTTCACCGCCCTTCGGGCCCACGCCTGGCCTGGAAATATCCGCGAGCTGAAGAACGCTCTGGCGTGCGCCGTCGCATTCGTCGAGGAAGCAGCCTCCACGCTCGAGCAGCGCCACCTGCGGCTGCTCAGCGCGGGTCCCGACGACGACTCCGGACTGGACGGCTTGCCGCTCGCTGGGCAGGCTCTCGAACGAATCGAGCGCGTGGCCATTCGTCAGACGCTCGCGCAGGCGGACGGAAACAAGATGTACGCCGCGCGTGCGCTCGGAATCGCTGTGTCGACGCTGTACGAAAAACTGAAGAAGTACGGATTGTAGGATCCGGCCCTCGCGCATGTGCGTCGGAGCAGCGCGTGCACGTCGCCGGCCAGCGCGAGTGTCGCGGTCAGCTTCCCCCGACGCGGAACGTGGCGCTCACGTCGACATCGGGCTTGACCGTCACCCCGAGGTACGTCGGCACGACGATTCCGAACTCGGTCATGTTGATGTGAAATTTGCCTTGAGCCGACGTGTTCGTGCCGTCGCTCTTGGCCGAGTAGTGAACCGACACCGGCCGCGTCTGACCGTGCAGCGCGAGCGTTCCCGGAACGTCGGCGTCGACCTGGCCGCCGGCAGCGGGAACTTTCAGCGCGTTCTTGGCGACCGTCAGAACCCCGGCGGGGTACTTCGGGACCTCGAGGTACTTCTCTTTCATATGATGATCGCGTAGCGAGATGCCCGTCGACAGGTTGCCGAGAGGTACAGTGATGGTGAGGTTGCCGTCGGCCTCCGACACCGAGAGATCGGGAGTCGAGCCGTCGATCTTCAGGCCCGCGGGACCGACCGCCTCGAAGGCGACGTGAGCGTCGCTTGCGGAAGACAGGGCGGCGTACCCGGCGCTGCTCGCGCTCAGAGCGCACACGCAGGCCGAGATGATCCAGAAAATGGGTTGTCGGCGCATCGGGCTCACCTCCGCGCCGCTCCATTGCGCGGCGCGCCCTCGAGATACCGGCGGGTCCGAACGCGACGCAAGAGTCATTTCGGTGACACATTGGCGACGACGTCGTCCCCGCCCTCGTGTCCCAGGGTGCGGTGGGGGGAACGCGCCCGGCGCTCGCCCTCAGCTCCGCCGTTTGCTCGGCCGCGTGCTCTTTTTCGAACCGGGCGGGCGAGAGGAATGCAGGCCCAGGACCTCGATCTCGGACCCGGGCAGCGGTGGCGGTCCCAGCTTCCGGCCGGCGGCTCGCGGAAGAAGGAGGGGCTCTGCCGCCGGCGGAGCCGAAGCGCTCCTCTGGGTGTCTTCGTCGACGATCTCGAGCCACTCGGGCTGCACGGGGATCGTGTCGTGGGCGCGATTTTCTCGTGGCGCGCTCGAGCGGACGAGCGCGGGCTGGGAGGCGGGACGGTCTTCGGGCGTGGGCTCGGTCGGAGCGGTGGTCTGCGGCTCGCTGGTCTTCCGAGGCGAGCGCGCCGATGACTTTCCGGGTCGGGGCGGCTTGCCGGGGGCAGCAGAGGGTCCGGGAGTCGATGCGACCGCTCGACTCGCCTTGGACTGCGACGAGGGGCGAGCCTGACGCTTGGGGCGCTGGGGAGGCTTGGAAGGCATCGATCAAAAGTTAACGCACCTTGCCGATTCGAGCGATGAGCTGGTGCGCACTCGCACGCAAGACCGGGGTCGTTCGCGCGCTCCCTTCGGGCACCGGTTGCAGCGCGAGCAGTCCGGCCGCCACGTTTCTCCTGGTGAGCGCGCGCCCGCCCGAAAGGTAGGCGGGTCACCCCGTCGGGCACACGCGCCGCCCTCGCTCAGGCGGCGCTCACGAGCTCGACCGAGATCTCGCGCGGCTCGCCACCGTCGCCCAGCGCTCGGAAGAGGGCCATCCGAAAGCCGGCGGCGTCGATGGCATTCCATTCGCGATCGAACTCGGCGTGGAGGCGATCACGATGATGTTTGCGCCTTGCAAGATACGCCTCCACGGCCTCGTTGCTTTCGACCTTGCCGCGGGCGATGAAGCGCTCGACGCGCGCCGTCGCCACGGCGGCGTCGTGCAGATCGCCGAGGCGATTCTGCAGAGCATGGATCGCGGCGACCAGCTGCTGGGACTGCGGCGCCAGGACGCCCTGAAAGATCTCGAGAGTGAAGCGCAGCCTACGACACGAAGATCGCACGTTGTGAATGACTTCGATGCTGGGCGGACGCTGCTGTCCGTACGCGAGAATCTCTTCGTAAGCACGCCAGGTCTGATCGAAGACGAAGTGGCGTACGCACCTTCGGACCGCGGTCGCGCCGTCCTTCCCGTTCGGCAGGACGTCGCGCGGCCGGCCGCGCAGCCACCGGTGGACCTGCATGACGGCCTCGCGCGTACACTTGCGCCGGAGTTTGCGCGCTGCGGAGCGAGCGTGCTTCGTGCGGCGCTCGGCAATGCACTCTCGCAGAGGCGCGAGCTGATAGCGGGCCTCCCGTTCGACCCGGCGCAGCCACCGGTCCAGATCCTCGAGCAGTACGTCGTCGTCGCGCGTCTTGCCCAGGGCCCGCTCGACATCGCGTAGTCCGCGAGCGAGCTCCTCGCATCGGCTCGCCTCGAATACCGTGCGCCCCATGATCGCGAGGCCTTCGCGCATGAAGCGAAGCGTCGAACGGGAGTCGTGCACACCCTCGGCGTCCCCGCGCTTGGCCTTGCGCAGACGTCTGGTCAGTTTGCGGGCCTGCGACTCGAGCGTCGATCGCATCGCCTCCGCCATGAGCTCGTCGGCTCGCATGAGCAATCATCTTGCAGAAGATTCGACGCCTCCGGCAAGAGCCAAAGAGACGCGCCCAAACTCGAGAGAATTCTCGAGAGTGGAAAGGCTGTGGGGACCTTGTGGACGCGTTGGGGGGACGGCGGCGGCGAGGCTGCGTTCGAAATCGCCTCGGACACGGGTCTACGGGACCTTGACGTGGTGCTTTGCATCCACCGGGCGCACGGCGAGGTTGCAGAAGAACCCGGCCACGAGCAAGGTCGCCATGATGTACATCGTGATCGTGTAGGCCTCCGTCTTCGGGACGCCCCGCGCGAGCTGGGCTTCGCGGATGTAAGTGACGAGTGTCGGGCCCACGAGCGCGGCGGCGGACCAGGCGGTGAGGAGCCTCCCGTGGATCGCGCCGACCTGGTAGACGCCGAACACGTCGCGCAAGTAGGCCGGGATGGTGGCAAATCCGCCCCCGTACATGCTGAGGACGATCGCGAAGCAGGCGATGAACGCGCCGACGCTGCCGGTCTTTCCCGTCGTCGGCACCAGCACGTAGAGCAGCGCGCCGAGCGCGAAGTAGATCATGTACGTCCGCTTGCGACCTGCGAAATCGGAGATGGATGACCAGAAGAATCGGCCCGCGAGGTTGAAGATACTGAGCAGTCCGACGAACCCCGCCGCCCCGCTCGCCGCGATTCGAGCCGGAAACATCTCCTGGCTCATCGGCGAAGCTTGCGCGAGGACGCCGATCCCCGCGGTCACGTTCAGGAAGAGGACCGCCCATAGGAGCCAGAACTGGGGAGTCTTGATCGCTTCGTCCGCGGAGACGTCGGCGGTCGTCACCAGACGAAACGGCTTTCTCGCCACTGCCCCGGGGGGCTTCCAGTCGGGCGGAGGCACCCGCACGGTGATGACGCCGAACATCATGAACGCCAGATAGATGAGCCCCATGGTGACGAACGTCTCGGTGACCCCCGCCGAGCGGCTGCTCTTGAAGTGGTCCATCAGCGTCGTCGCCAGCGGAGAGCCGATCATCGCGCCCCCGCCGAATCCCATGATGGCCAGACCGGTGGCCATGCCGGGCTTGTCCGGAAACCAGCGGATGAGCGTGGAGACGGGGGAGATGTACCCGAGTCCGAGCCCGATGCCGCCAAGCAGGCCGTAGCCGAGATAGACGAGCCCGATCCAATGGGCGGCGATTCCCGCCGCCGACACGAGAAAGCCGCTGCCGAAGCAGAGCGCCGAGACGAACATCGCATGCCGCGGGCCGACCCTCTCGAGCCACTTGCCGAAAAGCGCCGCAGAGAGCCCCAGAACTGCGAACGCGATGTTGAAGATCCACACGATCCACGTGAGCGGCCAATCGCCCGGCGCCGACTTGGTCACGCCGATGAGGCGGGTCATCGGCAGGTTGAAGACGCTGAGCGCGTAGCCCTGGCCGATCGCCAGGTGAATGGCGAGGGCCGACGGCGGGACCAGCCACCGGCTATAGCCCGGCTGTGCGACGATCCTGGCGCGTGCGAGGAAGCCGAGCCCGCTCATCGGAACAGCTGCGCGGCCTTCTGCAGCGTTGCGTAGATGCCCCACGCCAGCGGGGCGCCGACGAATAGCCACGCAGCCAGGAGGCGGACCACGTCGGTCGCCCCGGGGTTTGGTTTCGCGCTGTGCCCGGACATGGGAATCTCCTCCGAAATTTGGGGGAACGCCTTCGGCACGGGGGGACGGTACCATTCGTCCCGCGCGCGGCGACAGAGGCTGCTTCAATCGCAGCCGCGGCAAGCCCGGGGGCCGGCAGCGCGGACGGAAGTTTCCGGGAAGGGAATCGTTGCCATGGCAATGATTTTCGTCCGCAGCGACCATCGCGCCGGTCGCATGCCGCGCGTGCCACGCGGGCCGCGCGACCGTTGCGCTAAGCTTGGAACGCCCGGCCGCGCTCTCCGGTCCGGCTCGAGAGCTCATGAGCCCTGCCAGCATCCGTGTCCCGATCGTCGTCGCCGGCGACGCAGGCGGGCTCCACGCGCCGGCGAGCGATGTGGTCGCGGTCGAGGAGCCGCTCGAGATCCGAGCGATCTGGGAAGACGGCGAGACGACGCGGGACCAGGCGATCTCCGTCACCATGCGCACGCCCGGCAACGACGAGGATCTCGCCGTGGGGTTCCTCTACACCGAAGGCGTCGTCTCCGGGCGCGACGACGGTGACGATGTAAAATCGGCGCTCCCTTTCCTCCGCCTCTTCCAAATACCACTTTTCGCGTGAAGCATCGAGTGCCGGAACCAA
>Ga0187782_10004523_pt1 | contig 10410 bp, 10 predicted proteins | sample 0715_SJ02_MP15_2_FD_132454 | JGI IMG/M metagenome (GOLD analysis project Ga0187782, IMG submission 132454) | Tropical peat soil microbial communities from peatlands in Department of Meta, Colombia - 0715_SJ02_MP15_20_MG | ecosystem: Environmental > Terrestrial > Soil > Wetlands > Peat | place...
AAAGCTGGTGGGATTCGCGAGTCAACCTGATCAGCGGTGTCGCCCTGCTGGTCGGCTTAACAGTCGCCTACTTCCTCATTAGCTCTGGCCGGAAAACTTACTGATGTGCAATTGGTGGTCATTCCAGGCGAGAGCTGGTCCGGCTTGTGACGCCGGCTCACTTGGCAAAAAACCAGTCAAACGACTTCACGGCCATGAACTCGCTATCTTTGATATCGAAAATGGTGTACAGCTTTGTGACCTGCAGCAAATCGTGAACTTTCTTGGTGAGGTTCAGCAATTTCAATTCGCCGCCCGCACTTCGTACCGCGGTGTAGCTGGCCACTAGTTCGCCCACGCCTGAGCTGTCGATATAACTGACCTCAGCCAGGTTCAGCACGATCTTTTTCTTACCGTTGCTGACCAAGTCACGAATTGTTTTGCGTAACGTGCTGGTCTCGTCACCAAGGATAATACGGCCGCTGACGTCAACCATTGTGACATCCTCGACTTCTCGGGTATGAACCTTTAGCTCCACGGCAGCCTCCCTGGACAGCTGTTTCGATCATTTAACAACTGTTGTCGCTGCTAAGCGTACGCCAGTTCTTTAGCCCTTTGCACGGCCTTCACCACTGCCTTAATCAACGTGACGCGCAGCTTACCTTCCTCCAGTTCCAGAATCCCGTCAATGGTGCACCCGGCCGGTGTGGTCACCGCATCTTTGAGCAGGGCCGGATGGTCGCCGGTTTCCAATACCACGGTAGCGGCGCCCAGCGTGGTTTGCGCAGCCAGCAGGGTTGCGATGTCCCGCGGCAGTCCTACCTTGACCCCGGCTTCCGCCAAGGATTCGAGAATAATATAGATATATGCCGGCCCGCTGGCCGAAAGACCGGTGACGGCATCCATGTGCTTTTCGTCCACCACCACCGTTCTTCCAACCGCGTTGAACAGGGTGCTAGCCATTTCCAAGTGACAGCTTTCGGCAAACCGCCCCTTGCACAGCGCGGTCATGCCACAGCCCAGCACGCAGGGAGTGTTCGGCATGGCGCGCACTACGGGTACTTCCTTGCCCAACAGCTGCTCGAACTGGCTGGTCGGAACCGAGGCAGCCACCGAGATGATCAGCTGTTCGGTCGAAACATTGGCCGCAATCTGGCGCATCACAGTTTCAACTACCTGCGGTTTCACACAGACAACAATGATATCGGCGCCGCACACCGCAGTGGCGTTATCGGTTCCCACCGGAATTCCCAGCTTCTGCGCCAGAGTCCGGGCACGGTCCTCGTGCTGTACGGTCGCGCTGGTCAATCCCCGTGTCAACAGCCCTTTCTCCAGCAGGGCGTTGAGCAGGATGCTGCCCATTTTTCCAGCCCCGAGCACGACCACCCTTTTTGGCGATGAATTCATTATCCTTCTCTCCAATCCTTGCGATTGCATTAACGTGCCAGGGGGCCTCTGGCACGGGAACGAAAGCTGAGGATAACATCGTAAGCGGATGAATACGAACGTCGAAAGCGGCAGTTTGACCGGTCTCCGAGGCAAACTGCAGTTCCCAACGCCTGGTTCTGGCAGGACTCAGACAAGCCCCTTTGGAGCTGGAAAGCGTTACTTCGCGAGTGCGTTCAAACGCGCGCTCAGGCGGGCCTTGTAGCGCGAGGAAGTGTTCTCGTGAATCACACCCTTCTGCACGGCCTTGTCGAGCGCCGAGACAGTGTGACGGAAAGCCTGTTCGGCAGCGGTTTTGTCGCCTTTGCCTAAGGTCTCACGAAAGCTGCGCAGCACAGTTCGCAGGCGCGAGGTGTTCGCCCGGTTGCGGGTGGTACGTCTTTCAGTCTGACGGGCGCGCTTCAGCGCCGAAAAGTGATTTGCCATTTAAAGTCGTTTACCTTTGCTTCTGTGATTTCTGTAGGGAGTGCTTTGGGGCACTGAACCTCCTCATTTTACGGGACTGAGACGAAGTGGGTCAAACGGATGCGCCCTATCTGGCTGGTAACACTATGTTATCGGGAGGCCGCAGGTCCCACTAACTGCGGTCTACGCGGGTTCTTACACTGCCATTGACTACCCCTCCCGCCGGGGGTACCCTATTGTCAATGGTAGTTGCTTGCTCCTCAGGCGCGAGCATTCCGGCGTATTCCATCTCCAAAGAGAAATTTTGCGTGTTACCGACGGCCAAAGGGCGATTTCTCCCCTTGGTGCATTTAAAACGCTATCGGAATATCAAGCGCCAGCTTAAGGGCTGGCAAGGGATGGGTCGAAGACTCGTCCCAGAGGTGAAAACCAAAGCTGAATGAAGAAAAGTATCGAGATCAGTCCTCGCATTGAAACCCTGTTCGGAACCAGGGACGAAAATCTGCACGTGCTGGAAGACGGGCTAAACATCAACATCGACCTGCGATCCGACTCGATCGACCTGGAAGGCGCGCCCCGCGACGTAGCCCGCGCCGAGCAAGTTTTCGCCGATTTCGAGCACCTGCAACGCTCCGGATACACTTTCAATAATGGCGATCTGAATAGCATGCTCCGCGTGCTGATGACAGATCCCAAAGCCACGCTGCGCGGTTTGGCGGAAGCTGGACGCCAGCGTTCGTTTGGGCGCCGCACCGTCCAGCCGAAAAGCCTCAACCAGCGGCGCTACCTGGATGCCATCGAAAAACATGACATGGTATTCGGCATCGGCCCGGCGGGAACAGGGAAGACCTATCTGGCCGTTGCCATGGCCATTTCGGCGCTGCTGGCCAAACGTGTCAATCGCATCATTTTGGCGCGGCCCGCGGTGGAAGCCGGTGAGCGGCTTGGCTTCTTGCCGGGCACGCTGCAGGACAAAATCGATCCCTATCTCCGCCCGCTCTACGATGCTCTCTACGACATGCTCGATCCGGAGAAGGTTGACCGCTATCTCGAGAAAAACGTAATCGAAATTGCGCCTATCGCGTTCATGCGCGGGCGGACCTTGAACGATTCGTTCGTGATTCTCGATGAAGCGCAGAACACCACCTCCGAGCAGATGAAGATGTTTGTCACCCGGCTCGGCTTCAATTCCAAGGCGGTGATTACGGGCGATATTACGCAGATCGATTTGCCAAGCGCGCGTCGCAGCGGCCTGCTGGAAGCGGTCGACGTGCTCAAAACCGTTGAAGGACTCAGCTTCGTCTACTTTGACGAAGGTGACGTGGTACGGCATCAGCTGGTGCAACGAATTATCCGCGCCTATGACGAGCATAAAGCGAAAGTGGTGGAACAGCAGATGCCATTGCTGGAGACCAAGAACGGCGCCAACGGCAAGACCAGCGGATTAGAGGAGTTGCGTCCCGAGAAGACGACGATGTCGCCCGGAGAAGTGGCGAGCGAACAATAAAATAACAGAATTCAGCGGGGGGGCGCGGCTTGCGACCCTCCTGTTTGCTTTTGCGATCAAATCCTTAGCCGCAGAGGACACAATTGGTCATTTTTCAGCGACGAGTTCCGGGTTTGACTGAGTCTGCTTTGGCGCAATTTGTGTCGCGTGCCAAGCATGCAGTTCGCCTGACCGCCAAGGTCAATGTAGTGGTTACAAACAGCAGGCAACTACGCCGGCTCAACCAGCGGTTTCGGGGAAAGGACCGGGCAACTGACGTGCTATCCTTTCCCGCGATTTGCCCACCAACCAACGGGTTCGCAGGAGACATCGCGATTTCTGTGGAAATTGCGGCTCAGAATGCGCGGCATCTCGGACACACGGCCGGGGAAGAAATCAAGATTCTTGCTCTGCACGGTATTCTCCATCTTGCGGGTTATGACCATGAGCAGGATAAGGGCGAGATGGCGGTCAAAGAAGCGCGACTGCGCAAGGCCTTAGGTTTGCCGGCGGGATTGATCGAAAGGTCAGAACGGTTGAGAAATCGCAGATCCAAGACCCGCAAGAACGCGCAACAACTGTATCGAACAAGATCTCCGCGGGCCTCTACCTCACGAGCACCCAAATGAATTATGCCATCGCATTGGCGCTACTGGTTCTGCTCGGGCTGCTGACTCTGGTCTCGTATATAGATCGCGTCTATTCGGAAATCGGCAAGTTTCTTTCGCGGGAATTCCAGGACAACATCGACGCTTTCGAACAGAAGGTAGAGCCGAGGCTTGGTGTGAGCCGCGCACGTGCCTCATTATCCATGGCGGTTTGGGCGCAGCTTACCATCGCCGCGATTACGATGGTGGTCGCTTTTGCTGTCTTTCGCGACCTCGCGTGGAGCATTTACGAGATTCTCCAGGCGACGCTCAGCCTTGTCCTCGTCGTCATTATATTTAACCGCTTTCTTCCCTTTGTGCTTTTCACCCGAACCAAGGGGCTTTGGCTGGCTCGCTGGGTATGGGTGTTGCGAATTCTCATCTACATTCTGCTCCCGGTGACCTTGGTGCTGAACTTCCTTCTGTCGGTGGCAGCCTTGACCAAAGAGCATGCGGACGAACAGCCCGACACCCAGGCCGAAGCGGTCGATGCCTTGATCGAAGCGGGACAGGAAGAAGGCATTCTGGATGAGAGCAACCGCGACCTAATCCAATCAGTCGTCGAGTTTGGTGAAAAAACCGTACGCGAGGCGATGAAGCCGCGTCCCGATATCGTGGCTGTGCCAACTAATACGACGGTTGAGCAATTTGTCGAGCTACTGCGCAAGACGCCGTTCTCGCGCGTGCCCGTGTACGAGGGCACCATCCATAACATCAAGGGCATTGTTTATGCCCAGGATGTTTTACAGGTCCCGGATACAGAAGCCCGCACCCGCACCGTCGACACCCTGATGCGCAAAGATGTGTATTTCGTGCCCGAAAGTAAGTTAGGCAGCGATCTATTGCGGGAAATGCAAAAGAACAACATCCGTATGGCGATTGTGGTGGACGAGTACGGCGGCGTCGCCGGCTTAGTAACAATCGAAGATCTGGTCGAAGAAATCGTTGGCGAGATTCGCGACGAACACGACAAAGCTGATGTGGTGCGCGAAAACGAGCACTCCTATGTTGTCGCCGGGAATATGGACGTGGATCGGCTCGACGAGCTGTTCGCAACCCGGCCGGAAGGCAAAGAATCGGCCACGGTCGGCGGACTTGTAAGCGAGTTGGCGGGGCGTATTCCGCAAAAAGGAGAGGTCGTTGAGGACGATGGCTTGCGTTTCGAAGTCGTGGAATCGACGGAACGGAGAGTCGAGCGCGTGCGTATTACCGCGGTTCAGCCCAAGCAGATGAGACTCATTTAAAATTGGGTAATTTGGTAATTTAATAATTGTGTAATTGAAAACCTAAGTTAGACGCGGCGCCGATTCAACTCCGAAATTACTCAATTACCAAATCACTCAATTATTCAATCACCAAATCCTAAATGTCTTTTCGCTCTGGTTTCGTCTGCATTCTGGGCCGGCCCAATGCCGGTAAATCAACTCTTCTCAACGCGCTGGTAGGCGAGAAACTGGCCATCGTCAGCTCCAAGCCGCAGACTACGCGCAACCGAATACTGGGCATCGTTCAAGTCCCTTCACAAAACAACCAGCCGGGCGCTCAGGTAATCCTGATCGACACCCCCGGGGTGCATAAGCCGGACAGCTCCCTCGGCCGCAAAATGATGGCGGAAGTCCGCGAGGCGCTGGAAGGCTGCAACTTGCTGCTGCTCATTGTCGACGTCACCCAAAAATTTGGCCAGGGGGATCAATTCTCTCTGGAGATGGCACGGAAAGCCGGAATTCCAGTGCTGCTCTTGCTGAACAAAATTGACCTCCTCCCGCACAAAGACAAGCTTTTGCCCATCATCGACGACTACCGCCAAAAGCATGAGTTCAGAGAAATCATTCCGTTGTCCGCGCGCAAGCGCCAGGGATTAGATCGACTGCTGGATAAACTGGTCGAGAACTTGCCGCAAGGCCCGCGCTATTTTTCTGAAGATCAGATCACCGACCAGCCGCTGCGTTTTATGGTCGCCGAACTTATACGCGAGCAGGTCTTATTGGCAACCAGCGAGGAAATACCGTATGCGACAACCGTTGCCATCGATCAGTTCGAAGAAGGCAGGAAACTCACCCGCATTGCCGCGACCATCCATTGCGAGCGCGACGGGCAGAAGCGCATCCTGGTCGGAAAACACGGACAAATGTTGAAGAAAATCGGCACCTCCGCTCGATTGCAGATCGAAAAATTGGTCGGTACGCGAGTTTATCTCGAGCTGTTTGTCAAAGTAAGTCCCGCCTGGCGCGAGTCCCACGCGTTTATCGAAGAACTGGACTGGCGACGGCAATTGCAAAGAAGCAGTCCCTAGTTGTCGCACTTCAGTATTGTCTCTCCTGTGCAATGTCATCCTGAAACAGGCGTCAGCCTGTGAAGGATCTTACGGCAGTACGAGAGTGGCATTGGCGCAAACGGGACTGGTGCTTTTCTTTGCCACAACTCTGGTGGGGTTAGATGATCGTACCTTCCGCGCTGATGCGCGTCAGGATGGCATGGGATGCAACGTGACACAATCCGCTGCTAACGACGGAGGACGAACGACCACTACTCCTTCGCCGCAATCCCCAGACTCTTCATCTTGCGGTAAAGATGGCTGCGCTCCAGGCCCAACACCTCGGCGGTGCGGCTTACGTTCCCGTGAAGTTCGTCCAGCTTCTTCAGAATGTAATCCCGTTCATAGGCAGCGCGGGCTTCGTGAAGGCTCGAGAAATCAGCTGCAGTGATGCGGCGAGCGCCGTCACGATGAACCAGCGGCGGCAAATGCTTCCTTTCGAAACGAACGGTAGCCGGATTCATGATCACTATGCGCTCGATCACGTTACGCAACTCCCGCACGTTCCCCGGCCACGAATAACGCATTAAAACCTCGATCGCGTCATCACTAATTTCCCGGGGCCGCCGGCCGTAGGTCACCGAAAACTCCTTCAGGAAATGGCGCGCTAGCAAGGGAATGTCTTCTTTCCTTTCCCGCAATGGTGGAACAGAGAAAGGAATTACATTCAGGCGGTAGAACAAATCCTCGCGAAAATTTCCCTTGGAGATTTCCTCCTCCAAGTCTTTATTGGTGGAGGCAATCACCCGCGCATCCACCGTGATGGCTTCGTCGCTGCCCACGGGCACAAAACGCTGCTCCTCCAAGGTCCGCAAAACCTTGGCCTGCGTCTTCAGACTCATATCCGCAACTTCATCAAGGAAAAGTGTTCCTCCGTTGGCTTTCTGGAAAGTCCCTTCTTTGTCCGTGGTGGCGCCGGGAAAAGCGCCTTGCTCGTAGCCGAATAATTCACTTTCAATCAAGTCTTCGGGGATTGCGGCGCAATTTACTTCCACGAACATCTCATCCTTGCGCGCGCTGTGCAGGTGAATGGCGTGCGCTACCAGCTCTTTTCCGGTGCCCGATTCGCCGAAGATAAGAACGCGTCCGTTTGTCGGCGCCATGATCTGAATTTCCTGCCGCAGCGCCTTCATGGGGACACTATTCCCGATAATCACCCCTCGGGGAGTCAACTGTTTCTTAAGATCGCGGTTTTCCTCCCGTAGACGTTTTGCGCCCAGGGCGTTCTTTACCAGGATCAGGGTTTTATCGATGGAGAGCGGTTTCTCAAGGAAATCGTAAGCGCCCAGTTTGGTCGCGCGCACTGCCGTTTCGATCGTCCCATGACCCGAGATCATGATCACTTCCGGCGCCGTTTCCATCTCGCGGATCCTCTGCAACGTGTCCAGACCGTCGATCCCCGGCAACCAGATGTCCAGCAGCACCACATCAAAGTTGTGTTTCTTTAAGGTTTCTAAACAGGCCTCGCCGCTTTCCGCGCCAATGGCGCTATAGCCTTCATCTTCGAGCACGCCTTTCAGCGAGCGGCGGATGCTGGCTTCGTCATCTACGATCAGAACGTTAGGCATGTTGATTGATGGTGCTTACGCTAACGGAATCCGGTACCACCGGCAGCTCCACAATGAATTTCGCGCCCACAGGGCGGTTTTCTTCGACCCGTATCGAGCCGTGGTGATCTTCAACAATGCGGCTGACAATGGCCAGGCCCAGCCCGGTTCCACGCTTCTTGGTGGAGAAATAAGGCAGGAAGAGTCGTTGTTTCAGCTCCTGCGTAACGCCATGTCCGGTGTCGGCCACGGTAATCTCGACGCAGTCCCGCCCTGGGGCAAGTGCAGTTGAAATCTGAATCTCGCGGAACATGGCTTGCTGCATGGCTTCCGCCGCATTGTTCAGCAGATTCGACAGCGCACGTTTGATCGCTTACGGATCAGCCATGACCTCCGGCAAATCGGGGGCCAGCAATTTCCGAATGCGGATATTCTCCAGGCGTCCGTCGAACATTGCCAGCGCACTTTCTACTATGCCGTTGATTCTTGCCGGCTGAGGCCTGGCAGCCGGAAAGCGAGCTAGGGTGGAGAACTCATCAACCAGGGTACGAACCGTTTGTACCGCGCTGGCGATCGTATCGGCGCAGCTGTGCATCACCTGCAACGAAGTTGCGTCCGGTCGCTTGTCTCGTTGCAAATGCCGTCGAATGCGTTCTGCCGAGAGCGCGATTGGGGTGAGCGGGTTCTTAATCTCGTGCGCCACCCGTCGCGCCACCTCCCGCCATGCCGCCTGCTTCTGCGCTTTCAGCAACTCCGACAGATCTTCAAAAACCAAAACGTATCCCAGCGGGTTGCCATCGTGCTTGAGGGTTGCAACGGTAACCGCTACGTTCAGGGTGGTCCGTTCTACGGTCATTTCCATCTGGGTCGTAGAGGTCCCCATGCGGTCCGCGCGGCGCATGAGTGATTCCAGATTTTCGATAATCTCTGAGCCGAATACGTCGCCCAACCACGCGCCGACCATGATGCTGGGCACTCCCGATTCTGTGCCGCTCGGGTGAAACAGCCGGAGCAGTGCATTGTTCGCATGCGTAACCCGCCGCTCCGCATTCAATGACAGCACGCCGTTCGGAATGCTCTCCAGGATAGTCTCGATGTGGCGGGACCGTTGCTCCAGTTCAATATTGGCCAGACTCAATTTATGACTCGCTGCCTCAATTTGTCGCCGGCTGGATTCCAGTTCTTCCGCCATCCGATTAAAAGAGCGCACCAGATCACCGATCTCATCCGCGCCGTGAACTTCAACCCGATAATCAAACCTGCCACGGGAAATCTCCTGGGTGGCTTCCGCCAGCGCAGCCACCGGCCGGGTGACCAACTTAGATAGAAACAAAGCCAGCCAGGTTGCGGCAAAAAGTACCACTACCGTGAGGAGCAACAGTACTTCCATGTAGGTGCGGCGAACCAATCTGCGAGCGCGCCCCAGTTCGAAATATCGTTGCTGGCTGCTCTGAATCTGCTTGACGGTCTGAGAAAATTTGCTGGGCAGCGGCATGCCCACGAAAACCTCGCCGTGATCGCCGATCGGGGCAGAGCCCACAACGTACTCGCTTTCGGCCCATTGCAAAACCTGCGGCTGGCCTGAGGTTCGAACCGGAAGCCTGGGTTTGAGTGCGGACCACTCCGCTGGAGTGCCGAAACTAGCCTTGGCCTCTCCGTTCTGCAACGCCACAACGAAGCCGCCCTGCAGCGTGGTCTCATGTTTGCGGAAATGCTCGAGAACCGCCGAGTAATCGTTCTCCTCAAGCGCGCGCTGAATCGAAGGGGAAGCGGCAATCGAGGCAGCTTCGGCATTGGCATCACGCTCAGCGTAATCGGTAAGCAGCGAGGCCATCGCCGCCGTATCGCGGCGCACCTCTTCGACCGGAGTTGAGAACCATTTGTCGATAGAACGGTTCATCAGCACGTACGCGAAGAAAAACATGCCGATCACCGGCAAAAACGAAAGCAACAGGCTGCCCACCAGCAGCCGCGTGCGGAATTTCGATCCCAGTACGCCCATCCGCTTTTCCGCAAAAAGCTTCAAGACATTGCGGAAAAGGACGAAGGTCAGGGCTACGAAAAGAACAAATATCAGCACTACAAGAAAATCGAAAAGCAGTAGCTGCTGGTTCGTTTCCGGATTTAACGCCTTGGGCAGGTCAAAAGAAGTCAGCGCGAACAGCACCGCGAACAGCAAAGCCAGGCCAATCGCGACCGGAATGATAACTTTTTTCCGGCCGCTGGAACCTTCCGGGTCTGTTTTCAAACTTGTCATGGTGCTTAAAGGCCCATTATAAGCGGTTGTTCAGCGGGAATAAGAGGGGAGTTCGCTTCGCAGGTCAGGCTATCAGATTCCGCCAGGGCAAATGAACGTGAGTGACAAAACTGGCGGTACTGGGCTTCAAGGTAGTGGGCTACTTTGAACTCAAAGTGGCTCACTACCAAACTGGCCCGGTGATTGCACTCAAAACCCGTCAATGAGTGTAATGTCGATTTAGCGCCAATTGACTTCCCGATAATCGTTCAACCCGTTCGCTCTCATTGACTTGACCCACGCTGGCCCGTAAGATTTCAGCCCATGATCGGCCAGACCATTTCGCACTA
>Ga0187782_10004524_pt1 | contig 10409 bp, 8 predicted proteins | sample 0715_SJ02_MP15_2_FD_132454 | JGI IMG/M metagenome (GOLD analysis project Ga0187782, IMG submission 132454) | Tropical peat soil microbial communities from peatlands in Department of Meta, Colombia - 0715_SJ02_MP15_20_MG | ecosystem: Environmental > Terrestrial > Soil > Wetlands > Peat | place...
ACGCGATAGTCGTGCGCCTCGCGGATCATCGGCGAGCGCGCGGTGCGCTCGATGGCGTATTCGATCTCGGCCTCGATGGAATTGAGCGTGCCCTCGACGATCTGCAGCACGATCGGATCGACCGCGCGCCGCGGCAGGTCCGGGGCGGTCGGCCACGGCCATTCCTTGGAATGCACGTTCATCATCGGCGGCTCCAGACAGCTTTTATATCGCGCCGCAACGCCCGGCCACAGCCCATAATCAAGCCGGTTGCCCGCGTTTTTGTCATTTGCTCCGCTTGGCCTTGAACGGCGGGTCGCCGGCTGAATTGCAACGGCAACAAACATGCGTCCTCAATAGGTCACATTGAGCCGCACCTGCGCTTTGAAGTTGTAGACGGGGTAATCCTTGACGATCGGCACGCCGATTTCCAGCGAGAGCGCGATGTGGTCGGTGATGTCGCGTCCCACGCGGGCGTCGAACGGCAGAAAAAGGCGTCCGGTTTGGCCGTTGACCGGATCGCCGAAATTCACGCGAATGTCGGCGCTGGGATAGAAGGCAATGAACCAGGTGTCGGGCAGCCCGATACTCAAATAGGGAGCGAGCTGGAGGTTGCTGATATCGCGCTTCGATGGATCGCCGGCAAAGCTCACGTCATAGCGGGCAAACGGCTCGAAAAAGCTGCCGGAGCCGACGTCCGGCATTCCATAACGGAAGCCGGCGATCGGCATGATCTGCCACTTGCCGCTGCCAATGACGTTGTCGCCCGTCGGCGCGATGATGCGGGCGCCGCCGCCGGCCGCCCAACGCGAGTCGAAGTTATAGACGTACACCGCCTGCGCGTCGGCGTCGCCTATGCCGTACAGGTAGTCGCCGCCGGGATTGCTCGATGATATCGGGTTCTTGGTGACAAGCGGCAGGTCGCCGCGCAACACGATCAGCGCCTGTTGCGACAAGTCGAAACGATGATCCATGCGCAGATCAAGCGTGTCCGTCGTGACAGTGGTCGCGTCGCTCCCCGGCGCCGTCTGGTAACCGTACGTCAGCTGGAACAGGTTTTGCGGCGGTCTGAAAAAGTCCTGGCCGGTATTCGCACTTTGCGTGGCAGCTCCCTGTGCATGGGCGATCGCCGGCGCAAGGCATACGGCAAAAAACACAACGGGAAGGAGCGTCCGAAAGAACGGCACGTTGTTTTTCGACCGCATACCAACAGCTCCGGAACCCGGCAACGGCGGTCTCTCATTCACTGCACGTTCTACTCCATTTCTCGAATGGAAAGACGCCTCTATTCACTTGTTCAGCTGCCGCGCATCTCTTGCCATTTCGAGGCAGGTGACGAGGTCAGTGTAGCTTGCGAGCCCGCCCTTCTCGGCGCCGATGCAGTTCGCTTTGTCCGCCGGCATGAATGTCGACCATTCGCCAATCAGCTTTTGCCGCATGGCCTGCTCGCTTTTCACGCACTGTGAGAGACTCAAATCCGGGCCGCCGCTTTCGCTGGGACCGGACGCGTGCGCAGCGATGCCGCGGCACACCGGATCGATGTTGAGATCGGGGACTTCGTCCGCCCGCGCTGGCGCGGCGCCTGCGCCAGCAAGCGCCAGCACAAACGCGACGTGAGAAAATAGTTTGGCCTTGGTCATGGCGCGTTGCCTCCCAATTGCGACGTCGCAGCTTTGGATGCCGGCGGGACGCTGCCGAAGCGTCCCGCCATCGCGTGGTTATTGTCCTTCGCGGCTCTTGAGGACTTCGTCGATCTTCTCCTTGACGGCCTGAAGATTGAACGAGGCCGGCGACTGCATGGGTGGATACTCGATCGCCGTTTGCGCCAGCGCCGCCACTTTTTGCTGGACCAGGACGAAGCGCCAGAACTCGCGGGCATAGAACTCGTTCATGTAGCCGCCACCGAGATTATTGAGCGTCTCGCCGCGTATCGACGGCGTTCGCTCGAATGGGTCCTGGCGCAGATTGACGATCGACGGCATGCCGGTCGTTACCTTCTCGCCCGGCCAGCCGTAGGGCTGCTGGAAGAACTGGAACTTGAAGTCGTCGATGCGGATGGCGCCGAGCTGCGCCTCGCCGAAATAGAAGATTTCGTGCCGCGCCGACGGACCCTTGCCAGTCAACAGATCAAGCTGGTTATAGCCGTCGAGGTGGTTCTTGTAGGTCCGGTCACCGAGCTTGACCCCTTGCAGGAGTTGCTCGGTGACGTTCGGATTGCCTGCCGCCGCAACAAGCGTCGGCAGCCAGTCGAGGCCGGAGAAGATGCCGTTTTCGACCGAGCCGGGCTTTACCTTGCCGGGCCAGCGGATGAGGCACGGCACGCGGAAGCCGCCTTCGAACACCGTGCCCTTGGTGGCGCGGAACGGCGTCATGCCGCCATCGGGCCAGGTGAACACTTCAGCGCCGTTGTCGGTGGTGAAGATGACGATGGTGTTGTCGGCGACGCCGATGTCGTCGAGATGCTTGAGCAGATCGCCGACGTTGTCGTCGAGCTGCGCCATGCCGGACTCTTCCAGCCCGTAGTTGCTCTCGTAATTCATCTTCGCCTGGTACTTCTGCGCCAGGTAGGTGAACACGTGCATGCGCGTGGTGTTGTGCCAGACGAAGAACGGCTTGCCGGCCTGCTTGGCCTGATCCATGAAACGCTTGGAGTTCTCGACCAGCACTTCGTCGAAGGTCTCCATGTCGTATTTGGCGTCGCGGCCCTTCTGCCACAGCTGGTGATCGGCGCTCATGTCCTTGAACGGCTTGAGCGGGCCTTCGTCGACGATGCGCTGCTTGCCGACCTTGCCCCAGCGCGGCATCACCGTCTGGTCGTCGGTGTCGGTCGCGTAAGCGTGCACCAGATTGCGCGGGCCGTATTTATCGATCCAGTCCTGCGGATAATCGAACCAATACGGATCGGACAACGCGTCGAGATGGTACAGGTAGCCGAAGAATTCATCGAAGCCGTGCAGCGTCGGCAGATATTTGTTTTGGTCGCCCAGATGGTTCTTGCCGAACTGTCCGGTGGCGTAGCCGAGCGACTTCAGCACCGTGGCAAGCGTGACCGCCTGATCGGGAATGCCGACATCGGCGCCGGCCTGGCCGACCGTCGTCAGCCCGGTGCGTAGCGGTATCTGCCCGGTGATGAAATTGGCGCGGCCGGCGGTGCAGCTCGCCTCGGCATAATAATCGGTGAAGCGCATGCCTTCGGCGGCGAGCCGGTCGAGGTTCGGCGTCTTGCCCGACATGATGCCCTGGTGATACGCGCCGATGTTGAACCAGCCGACGTCGTCGCCCATGATGACGAGAATATTCGGCTGCTTTCCCGACGATGCCGGTTGCGCTTGCGCGGCTGATATTGGCGCCGCGGAAGCCAACGCCGACGCCGCGGCGAGCGTGGTGCTCGCGAGCAGAATCTTGCGGCGGCTCACCTCGCGCTTGTGGTCGCCTTCGTCCTTGGCACTCATGATGTTCCTCCGGGGGTTGAGGCTCGTTTGATGCACCTAAAGCCAAGATGGCTCGTTGACGTATCCACCGGTTCCGCGTGGCGCGCGGCCGGGCGGTAGCGGCGGCAGTAACTCGGCGCGCACAGATGCGAGCCGCCTTTGATGACTTTGCGCGGAATTTTGATTTCGGGCGTGCGCGGGTCGTAGCTGTCTTGTTCGCGGCCGCCGCGCGGGTTTTGCGGAGCGCAGCACGGCTTCGCCGGATCGGCGGCATGCCTGGCTGAGTACCAGTCGGTCGTCCATTCCCAGACGTTGCCGATCATGTCGTAGAGGCCATAGCCGTTCGGCGGAAACGCACCGACCGGCGAGGTGCGGGGAAAGCCGTCCTCGCATTTGTTCTCGTACGGAAAATTTCCCTGCCAGGTATTGGCGAGATGCTTGCCGCCGGGCGTGAGCTCGTCGCCCCAGGCAAACTCGGCGCCGTCGAGGCCGCCGCGCGCGGCGTATTCCCATTCCGCTTCGGTCGGCAGATCCTTGTCGGCCCACTGGGCGTAAGCGAGCGCGTCGCCGTAGGTCACGTGCACGACCGGGTGATCGTCGAGGCCTTTGATGTTGCTCTTCGGCCCGTAGGGATGCCGCCAGTTCGCTCCTTTCAGGAGCGTCCACCATTGGCTCCAGTCCTGCAGATCGACCGGACGCGTCGTCGGCGTGAACACGAGCGAGCCGGCGAAGATCATGTGCGGCAACGCGCCCGGATAATCTTTCAGATCGGGCACCGTTTCGGCGAAGGTGACGTGGCCGGTGTCGCGGACGAATTGGCGAAACTGTTTGTTGGTGACGGGCGCGCGGTCGATCCAGAAATCATCGACGGTAACGGAGTGTGCCGGCGCTTCTTCCGCATAGTGCCGGTCCGAGCCCATGCGGAACGTGCCGCCGGGAATGAGGACGACCTCCGATGCGGTTTGGTGGCCCACGGAACGCAGCCCCTTTGCAACTAGCCGTTCAAAGGTCATCAGGTCCGCTGACTAGAGCATATCCTTGCCGGGCAGTCCGACAGGCCCATTCACAAAATCGCGATGGCATGGAGGTAAGCGTCAGTAACGCTGACAAATTATCGCTGCTTATATGATAGGTCTCTGCTTATCTTGGGTTGCTGCTTATCCGATAGGCAGTCATTCGAATGCCTTTCGATTTTGCAGATCGCCGTTGAAGGGCGAAAATCCCGACGCGGGCTGACCGAGAGGGACTTGTGGTTGTCGCGCCGCAGAGTCGCCGCTTCACAATTCCGCCTCTATTCGATCTCTGAATCACGCCTTGTCAGGGTGTCGGGCGCTGTGCGAGGTGCCCATGTTTTTCAAAAGTAAACGCCTCTCCCGCTTCGACGCGGTGGAGATTTTGATGCTGACGGCCGGCGTCGTTTTTGTCGTCACGATTTTATTTTCATTCTGAGCATACCAGGCGGCAAGCGGCCCGCCGGATTTCCGGTTCGCAGACCTCGCTTCAAGCGGTCACTGCAGCATAATTCGCCGGCGCGATTTATTGCCGGATGCACGCTCGTCGTCACCCCATCGCCGCCGGTCTACGGCTATGACGTCACTCTCGCACTCTCTCGCGGGTAGCGAACGCTTAAAAAAGTTGAGGGCTGGATTCTCAAGTCGCGCCCCATTCGGCGGCGCAAAACCACGGGAACCGTCCGCGGTATTGGCTACCGGGCAGCGATAGAATATCGTTTCCTGCAGTCGACAAGATGCGACGTTTCGAGTGGCGTCAGGGGGTATAATGTCCCGTCGTTTGGTCGTTTGCAGCGTACTTGCGTTCGGTTTGACCATCGCCAGCGCGCCGCTCTTCACCCGTTCATACCCGGTCCTTGAGCAGTTGCTGGCGCCGGTTGCGCAGGCCAAGAGCAAGCCCAGTCTGTTCGACCGGCTTCTCGGCAGAACCATGCCGGCCGGCATCGTCAAGACCAACGGCCGTCTTGAAGCGACGCAGGTTGACGTGGCGGCGAAATATCCCGGCCGCCTGATCGATATCAGCGTCGAGGAGGGCAGCGAAGTCAAAGCCGGGCAGGTCGTCGGCCGGGTGTCGTCGCCGGAATATGAGGCGCAGCTGCGGGCGGCGCAGTCCAACGTCGACCGCGCCAAACAGGCGCTGGCCGAGGCCGACTCTTTGATCGACCAGCGCAAAGCGGTGCTGGCGGCGGCGAAAACCGACTTCGAGCGCGGCCAGGAACTGATCAAGACCCAGATCATCACCCAGCAGACCTTTGATCAACGTCAGCGCAATTACGAAAGCGCGCAGGCGAGCGTCGTCGGCGGGCAGGCGCAGCGCGAACAGGCGGATGCCGCCATCAAGAGTGCGCAAGCCGAAGTCGAGCGCATCGAATCCATCCTCCACGATCTGGTGCTCCTCTCTCCGCGCACCGGACGCGTGCAATATCTGTTGGCCCGTAACGGCGAAGTGGTCGCCGCCGGCGGCAAGGTCATGACCATTCTCGACTTGCAGGATGTTTACATGACTATCTTCTTGCCGGCGGCCGACGCCGGAAAACTGGAAATCGGCAGCGAAGCCCGCATCATTCTCGATCCGGCGCCGGAATATGTCGTTCCGGCCAAGGTCAGTTTTGTCGCCGCCGACGCGCAATTCACGCCGAAAACCGTAGAAACCAAAGAAGAGCGCGAAAAGCTGATGTTCCGCGCCAAGTTGCAACTGGATGCGGAAGTCCTCAAGCAATATAGCCGGCGGGTGAAGACCGGCGTGCGCGGGATCGGCGTCGTGCGCACCAATCCTGCAACGCCCTGGCCCGCCGATCTGCAGGTCAAGCTGCCGCAATGAGCGAGGCTCCGATCGCCCGGCTCGAGGGCGTCTCGCACCGGTACGGTGCGACGGTCGCGCTCGACGACGTGACGATCGACATTCCGCCGAAAATCATGGTCGGCGTCATTGGCCCCGACGGCGTCGGCAAGTCCTCGATGCTCGCGCTGATTTCCGGCGTGCGCCGAATCCAGAGCGGCAAGGTTATCGTCTTCGGCGAGGATGTGGCGCGGCAGGAGCACCTGCGCACCATTCGCGGCCGCATCGCCTACATGCCGCAAGGCCTCGGCCGCAATCTCTATCCGACGCTCAGCGTCTTCGAGAATATTGATTTTTTCGGCCGTCTCTTCGGCCAGGGCGCGAGCGAGCGCCGCGCCCGCATTACCGAGCTTCTCACCGCTACCGCGCTCGATCCGTTCGAGGATCGGCCGGCCGGCAAGCTTTCCGGCGGCATGAAGCAGAAGCTCAGCCTGTGCTGCGCTCTCATCAACGATCCCGACCTGCTCATTCTTGACGAGCCGACCACCGGCGTCGATCCGTTGTCGCGCGGCCAGTTCTGGGACCTCATCAACACCATCCGCGCCCGCCGACCGCAGATGAGCGTGATCGTCGCCACGGCCTACATGGACGAAGCCGAGCGCTTCGACTGGCTCATGGCGATGGACGAAGGCAAGATCATCGCCACCGGAGGGTTGAAGGAGCTGCTTGCCAAGACGGGCGAGCCCAATCTCGACCAGGCCTTCATCGCGCTGATGCCTGAGGCCAAGCGCGCCTTGCACCAGAAGGTGATCGTGCGCCCGCGCGTCGCCGCGGCGGACGAGACGCCGGCGATCGAGGCCGAGGGGCTGACGCGCAGGTTTGGCGACTTCGTCGCCGTGGATCACGTCAGCTTCAAGATCCCGCGCGGCGAGATTTTCGGCTTCCTCGGCTCGAACGGCTGCGGCAAGTCGACGACAATGAAGATGCTGGTCGGCTTCCTGCCGGCGACCAGCGGCACATGCCAGCTGTTCGGGCAGCCGATGGGCTCCGACGACATGCAGGCCCGACGCAATGTCGGCTACATGACGCAGGCTTTCTCGCTCTACGGCGAACTGACCGTCAGGCAAAATCTCGAACTGCACGCGCAGCTCTATCATCTGCCGCACGAGAAGATCGCGCCCCGCATCGAAGAGCTGCTCGAACGCTACGATCTGCAGGCGTTCGCCAACGCGCGCCCCGACAGCCTGCCGCTCGGCATCAAGCAGCGATTGCAGCTCGCGGTGGCCGTGTTGCACGAACCCGCCATCCTTATTCTCGACGAGCCGACCTCGGGCGTCGACCCGATCGCGCGCGATGCCTTCTGGCGCACGCTGATCGACCTCTCGCGCGACGACGGGGTGACGATCTTCATCACCACGCACTTCATGAACGAGGCGGAGCGCTGCGACCGCATCTCATTGATGCATGCGGGCAAGGTGCTTGCCGTCGGCGCGCCGTTCGATCTGGTCAAGGAGCGCGGCAGCGATTCGCTGGAGGACACGTTCGTCGGCTATCTGGCGGACGCGGCCGGCATCGATCGCGCGAAGAAAGTCGAGCCGCCGCAGCCGGGCGCCGAGCCGGCTGCGGCCGAGCCGGCGCGGATACCGAGGCGCTTCAACCTGCGGCGGCTTTGGGCCTATGCGCGCCGCGAGACGGTCGAGCTTTTGCGCGATCCGATTCGTATTTCGTTTGCGATATTCGGCCCGATCCTGCTCATGCTCGCTTTCGGCTACGGCATTTCCTTCGACATTGAAAATCTGCAAATGGCGGCGTTCGACCAGGACAACACGCCGCAAAGCCGGGAGCTGATCGACGGCTTCTCCGGTTCCCGGTATTTCTCCGTGCAACCGTCCATTACGTCCGCGGCGCAGGCCGACCGGCGATTGCGAAGCGGCAACACGCAGATCGTGGTCGAGGTGCCGGCCGGATTCGGCCGCGATCTCCTGAACGCGGCGCGGCCGGAAGTGGACGGAACGGTCGATGGCGCCATGACCTTCCGCGGCGAAACCGCGCGCAACTACGTCACCGGCGTGGTGCGCAAGCAGGGCGAGGATTTCCAGCGGCAGTTGAAGCGCGCGGGGTCGCCGAATTCCTGGACCGACGGCGATATCCAGGTGCGGTTTCGCTACAACCAGGCGTTTCTCAGCGTCAACGCCATGGTGCCCAGCGTTTTCATGCTCATGCTCTGCCTCATTCCGGCGATCATGTCGGCGATCGCGGTGGTGCGCGAAAAGGAAACCGGCTCCATCGCCAATTTCCGTTCCACCCCGATCACCAAATTCGAATTTCTGCTCGGCAAGCTCATTCCCTATATTGGCGTCGCGATGGTGAACTTCGTCTTTCTGTTCCTCATGGCGATCTTCCTGTTCGGCGTGCCCTTGAAAGGGCCGTTTCTCACTCTGCTGATCGCGACGGTCATTTACGTCGTGTCGACGACCGGTTTCGGCCAGCTGATCTCGTCCTTTACCCGCACGCAGGTTGCCGCAGTCTTTGCCACCGCCATTTTGTCGATCGTGCCGGCGGTGAACTTTTCCGGACTGTTCGCGCCGGTGTCGTCGCTTTCCGGCGGCGCCAAGATCCTCGGGCTGACGTTCCCCTCGGCCTGGTACCAGCCGGTGACCGTCGGCGTTTTTGCCAAGGCGCTGGGAATAGCCGATCTGTGGCGCAGCATTGCCGCCATCGCGGCGATCGCGGTCGCCTATTTTGTCCTGTCGCTCATCTTGCTGCGCAAACAGGAGGCGTGAGATGTCGTTGCCCGCCGCTCCTCCGACCGTCAAGCTGGCGGAAGTGAAAAAGATGACGTTGCGCGATCACGCGGTCAACGTCTTGCGCCTGGTCGTCAAGGAGCTGCGCAGCATCCGCGCCGACCCGACCATGCTGGTGCTGGTCGTCTACGCCTTCAGCATTTCCGTCAACACGGTGGCGACCGGCGCGGTCACCGAAGCGACCAACCTGTCGGTGGGCATCGTCGACGAGGACGGATCGGAATTGTCGCGGCAGATTGCGGCGGGCCTGCAGCCGCCGACGTTCCAGCCGGCGGTGCAGATCACCGCGAAAGACATCGACGCGAAGATGGACAAGGGCGAGCTGCTGCTGGTGGTCGAGATACCCCCGAATTTCCAGGCCAACGTCATCGCCGAGCGCAAGACCGAGGTGCAGATCAATGTCGATGCCACCGCCGTGGCGCAGGCCGGCAATGGCTCCAATTATCTGAAGACCGCGATCGCCAACGAGGTGCAGAACTTCGTCACCCAGCTTGGCCGGCCGCCGGTCAATCCGATCAACCTCGTGGTGCGCGCGCGGTTCAACCCCAATCTGAAGACGGCGTGGTTCTCGGCGATGACGCAGGTCATCAATCAGATCACGCTCCTTACCGTAATCCTGACCGGAGCGGCGCTGATCCGCGAGCGCGAGCAGGGGACGGTCGAGCATCTCCTGGTCATGCCGGTGGTGCCGGCCGAGATCATGCTCGCCAAGATGCTGGCCAACGGCTTGGTCATCCTCGTGGCGGCGATGCTGTCGTTGCAGTTCGTCGTCCACATGTGGATCGGCGCGCCGATCAACGGCTCGATTTTCCTGTTCCTTATCGGCGCCGCGCTCTATGCGCTGGTCGTGGCGGCGCTGGGCATCCTGCTCGGCACGCTGGCGACAACGATGGGACAATTTGGTCTCCTCGCCATGCCGGTGCTGATGGTGACCCAGCTGTTGTCGGGCAGCAGCACGCCGATGGAAAGCATGCCGGTCTGGCTGCAATACACCATGCGGACCATCAGTCCGACGCCGCATTTCGTCTCCTTCGCACAGGCCGTATTGTTCCGCGGCGCCGACTTCACGCTGGTCTGGCGGCCGCTGCTCGCGATGCTGATCATCGGATCGATCTATTTCGCCGTCGCCATGAGCCGGTTCCGGCGCGTCATTTTCGGGGGCTGAGGCGATGGCGCGGGATGAAAAATCGGACGGCGGCAAGATGAAGCGCAAGCCGTACGAAAAGGCGCTGCGCAAGCTCCAGGTCGAACTCTGCCGCGTGCAGGACTGGGTGAAAGCGACCGGCGCCCGGGTCATCATCGCGTTCGAGGGCCGCGATGCCGCCGGCAAGGGCGGCACCATCAAGGCCCTCACCGAACGCGTCAGCCCGCGGGTGTTTCGCGTCGTGGCGCTGCCGGCGCCGTC
>Ga0187782_10004526_pt1 | contig 10407 bp, 6 predicted proteins | sample 0715_SJ02_MP15_2_FD_132454 | JGI IMG/M metagenome (GOLD analysis project Ga0187782, IMG submission 132454) | Tropical peat soil microbial communities from peatlands in Department of Meta, Colombia - 0715_SJ02_MP15_20_MG | ecosystem: Environmental > Terrestrial > Soil > Wetlands > Peat | place...
CGCAGCGGTGTTTGTGCAACTCAGAGTATGTTTTTGAGATTCTGATCTGCGCTCGTGCCCAATGCGGACCCAATGAGATAGGCGCGGGGGCGTGGCGAATCGCGACACGAAACCGCGGCTCACGCTTCTGTGGTCGCTCTTGATGTCGGCCGACGAATTGCCAGTGCTGCCGCGCCGCCGCGATTACCGTGTGCATCATGTCCTCAGAGGTTCCTGACACCAAGCCATCAGGCGGTCGCGCCCACCGCATTTCGGTGCGGCACTGGTTGGCCATCATCCTCATCGTCCTGGCGGCGATCTTCATAGTGCAAAACACGGTTCGCCATGAGGTTCATTTACTGTGGGCCACCGTCGAGGCAGCGACCTGGTTGGTGCTGAGCGTCATCTTTTTCGTCGGTGTCGTAACGGGCGTGCTATTGCACCGCCGCCGACGCCGTTGACCTCCCGAACCTCATCGCGTCCGCCCCGGCGCGCCGAGGGCGATTTTGGCTAGCCCGGCGCGTCGCAGTTGGGGAAGGAACACCCACGGTCTTTGGCGTCTAACACGATGCGCCGGTGTCCGTGCTACTTGCGTTTACGCGCGTCGCTGATGGTGGCGATGATGACCGGCAAGACGAACGTACGCCCAGTTGATGGCCCAGCCGTGACCGATCGCGATAAGCACTAGGCCGAGGATGAAAACGATATGACCCAGAAGTGGGCGGTTCTCGCCTAGGCGCTTTCCCCACACCGAGCCAGCAGCGCCAGCCGGACCTATCAGCAACCACCAAAAGGGTTGTCGCCTCAGAAAGCTCAACGAGCTGGTGTCATCTGCCATTTCTGTTGCCGCTCCTCTTACATGGCCTGTTGTTCAGTTTAGAGTGCACAACCAAAACATTCATTGGCGTGCAGCCCTATTCGTTGTCCGGGAGGCCAGCCGGATCACGTCGCTCATCGGCAGTAGCGTGCCGCCGCCGGTGAGCCCCTTGCCGGCCTTTGCCTCGAGTTCGCGCAACTCGGTGGTGACGATGATGGTCGCGGGTAGTCCGTTGTGCTTTCCCAGGTCGCCGCACAGTGACACCCCGCCCACCGATGGCCAGGACAGCGGATGGTTAAGTGAACGTCGTGAAGAAACTGGCAGCAGTGCTGGGTTCGCTGGCCGGACTTGCGGTTACCGCCGATGGCTACCAGCCGCTCAGCAAGCGCGGTTATCTCGCGGTGTACGCCTTCGGCTTCGGGGTGTTCGCATCGGAACTGCCGTTGGAGATGCTTGCCGGCCAGTTTGCGCTGCTGGCCGCGGTGACCCGCCGGCTGTCCTTACCGCTGCGCCGGTTCAGCTGGCTGGTGTCGGCGCTGTCGTGGTTGGGACTGCTGGGGCTCCACCACCTCGGCCGGCAGGCCAACGTGCCGCTCACCGCCGCGCTCGACGCGGGATTGGGCACCGATCGTCGCACCGAGTCGGGAGATCTATGGAAGCGACCGGCGGGTGCGGGCACGGCCGGTAAGCCCGGCGTGATCCGCATGATGCGGATCTACGGCGCCTATGCGCACAACACCGACATCAGCTACGGCGATCACGGCTCTCGCAACCACCTCGATATCTGGCGACGGCCTGACCTCGACCGTGACGGACGTGCGCCGGTGTTGCTGCAGGTTCCCGGCGGCGCCTGGATGGTGGGAAGCAAACGCCAGCAGGCCTATCCGTTGATGAGTCACCTCGCCGAGTTGGGCTGGGTGTGTGTCGCGATCAACTACCGGCTCAGCCCGCGCTCCACCTGGCCCGACCAGATCGTCGACGTCAAGCAGGCGCTGGCGTGGACCAAGGAGCACATCGCCGAATACGGTGGCGACCCGGACTGGATCGCGATCACGGGCGGTTCGGCCGGTGGGCACCTGTCGGCGCTGGCTGCCCTCAGCGCGAACGATCCACAGTTTCAGCCGGGCTTCGAGGACGCAGACACCAGCGTGCGGGCGGCAATCCCGTTCTACGGCGTCTACGACTTCACCCGGACCGACGACGGGATCCACCCGATGATGGTGCCGACGCTGGCGAAGTATGTGTTCAAGCTGCGGCGGGCCGAACTTCCAGAGGCTCTCCGTACCGCCTCGCCGATCACGCATGTCTCTGCTGATGCACCACCGTTCTTCGTGCTGCATGGGCGCAACGACTCGTTAATTCCGGTCGAACAGGCCCGAGCCTTCACCGCGCGGCTGCGCGAGGTCAGCCGCCAGCCGGTTGTCTACGCCGAGCTGCCTTTCGCCCAGCACGCTTTCGACATCTTCGGGTCGGTGCGGGCCACCCACGCGGCGGTGGCCGTCGAGCAGTTCCTGGCCGAGATCTATGAACGCAGGGCCGCGACCTCTAGCCGGATCGCTCGGTAGCCCGTAGACCCAGCGAAAGAAGCAGCCGCACATCGGGATTCGCCAGCGAGGTCGATAGCAGCTTTTCTATCCGGCGGGCCCGGTAGCGCACGGTGTTGGGATGGACGTGCAGCTGCTGCGCCGCGGCGGCGACGTCGCCGAAACAGTCCAGATAGGCTCGCAGCGTCTCGACCAGCATCGGATCGCGGGCTTGCAGGTCATACACCCGAGGGTCGACGAGCCGCTCGTCGGCGGCGACCATCGTGACGATCTCATCGATCAGCACGGTTGTCCGTGCCTCGGCCAGCGATGTCACAGAGGCGAACGAATCCGGATGGCGCTCAGCGCTATCCAGCACCCGGTCCACCTCCGCGCGCATCGCGGCCAGGCCGGCCAGACCGTTGACCGGCGTGGCGATGACGGCCCGCAACTGCAGTCCTAATTCGCTGCGCAACGCGCTGATGGTACCGCGAATCCAGGAGGTGAGTGATGACCGCTTCGTGGTATGTGGCAGCACCACATATACTCGCGAACCGCACGATGCCACCTGTGCATCGGTCCGAAAAGCATTGGCGCTCAACGCCAGCACGTCAGCAAGCCGGGCGTGACGGTCGGGCGTGTAGAAACCGATCAGAGCGGCGTTGCCGTCGGCCGCGATCCCGAGTTCTTGAGCGATGGTGTCCACATCGACCGATCCGCCGTCGGTCAGGCCCAGTAGCTCCTGGGCCCGCAGCGCGTGCATCGATGGCCTGGCTGCTAGCTGCGACATGATGCGGGCCGCCAGCACAGCGGCTCCGCGCAGCACGTCCTCGGCGTCGTCCGCCAGCGGTCGGGAGCCTTGCTGCACCCAAATGGTGCCGGCGAAGACCGGCGCCCGGCGGGCGTCCCGGGCCGGCTGATGAATACCCACGGCCAACCGGGGCCGTAGGCCCAACTCGGGGCGCTCGGCGACCCGGACCACGTCGCCGCTGGCCCGCAGCGCATTGAAAATCCCCCATTGGCCGATCCACTCGAGATGCTCGGGTGGTCCGGCACGACCCAGGATCGATAGTCGCCGCAACTCGTCGGCTTCGTCGTTGGATGCCGAATACGCCAACACGTGCGACTGCTCGTCCTCGATGCTGACCATGCCGTGAATGCGGTCGGCGAGCGACTGGGCCAGGCCGAACAAGTCGGTGCCGGAGTCGGAGCGCGGATCGGGCGGATCCCCCAAGGACGGTAGGTGGTGCTCGAGGACGTGATTTACCAATCGGTACAGCCGCTCCCAGCGAGCCTGCGGCTCCACAGCCACCACCGCCGTCCCGGCTGCGACGGCCCGCGCGACGAGGGCGTCGGAGGGTTTCTTGGCGAAGATCGCCACCGCCGCGCGATCGGCCGGGCCGCTGTCTTGCTTGTCCAGCCAGTCCTGGCCCTCTTGGTCGGCGACGCCGACCAGAAAGAACACGTCCGCCGAGTCCGCGCCGCGTCCTAGGCCCAACCGCACATCGTCGCTGTCTATCAGCGCCGCTGAGGCCACCGGCAGGTCCAGCCCGCGGGGAGCCTCGACCAGGCTCGCCACGGTGGTGTCCAGGGCCAATAGCAGCTGACCCAGTCCGACGCCCGGCATTCGCATATTGTCTGATCCTACTAGAAACGCGGGTCTACCTTGTCCGATCAGCCAAGCTTGGGCGGGTCGCCGACGGGCATCCTGAGGGCATGGACGCGATCACCGAAGTTCCCCTGCCCGCCAACGAGCCGGTCCACGACTACGCACCGAATTCGCCCGAGCGCAGCGGGCTGCGAGCCGCGCTGACCGCGCTGGCCGATGACCCGATCGACCTGCCGCACGTGATCGGCGGCGCGCATCGCATGGGCGACGGTGAGCGGATCGACGTCGTGCAGCCGCATCGGCATGCGGCGACGCTGGGCACGCTGACCAATGCCGACCACGCCGATGCCACCGCTGCCGTCGAAGCGGCAATGGGTGCCCGAGCACACTGGGCGGCGACCCCATTCGACGAACGCGCCGCGATCTTTCTGCGGGCCGCCGATCTGCTTGCCGGGCCGTGGCGCGAGACGATCGCGGCCGCGACCATGCTCGGTCAATCCAAAACCGCCTACCAGGCCGAGATCGACGCCCCCTGCGAGCTGGTCGATTTCTGGCGGTTCAACGTCGCCTTTGCGCGCCAGATCTTGGCGCAGCAGCCGCTGAGCGTGCGCGGGGAGTGGAATCGCACCGACTACCGGCCGTTGGACGGATTCGTCTACGCCATAACGCCGTTCAACTTTTCAGCGATCGCCGGGAATCTGCCCACCGCGCCGGCGCTCATGGGTAACACCGTGGTGTGGAAGCCGTCGGTCACGCAGACATTCGCCGCGTACCTGACCATGCAACTGCTGGAGGCGGCCGGGTTACCGCCCGGTGTGATCAACCTGGTCGCGGGTGACGGGTACGCGGTTTCTGATGTGGCGCTGGCAGATCCGCGGCTGGCCGGGATCCACTTCACCGGATCGACCGGGACTTTCCAGCGGCTGTGGCGCGAGGTCGGCGCCAACATCGAGCGTTACCACAGCTACCCGCGTCTGGTCGGTGAGACCGGCGGCAAGGACTTCGTGCTCGCGCACGCCTCGGCGCAGCCGGATGTGCTGCGCACCGCGCTGATTCGCGGCGCGTTCGACTACCAGGGCCAGAAGTGCTCGGCGGCGTCGCGGGCTTTCATCGCCCACTCGGTCTGGCAGCAGATGGGCGATGACTTCCTTGCTGCCGCTGCCGAACTGCCGTTCGGCGACGTCACCGATTTCTCCAACTTCGGCGGCGCGCTGATCGACGAGCATGCCTTCGTCAAAAACGTCGACGCGATCGAACGCGCGAAAGGCGCGGCCGGTGTGACGATCGCGGTCGGCGGCGAATACGACGACAGCGAAGGCTATTTCGTGCGCCCGACGGTGCTGCTGTCCGATGACCCGACCGACGAGGCATTCGCCACTGAGTACTTCGGTCCGCTGCTGTCGGTGCACGTCTACCCCGACGACCAGTACGAGCAGATCCTCGACGTCATCGACTCCGGTTCGCGGTATGCGTTGACCGGTGCGGTGATCGCCGACGACCGCGGCGCCGTGCTGGCCGCGCAGAACCGGCTGCGGTTCGCGGCCGGCAACTTCTACGTCAACGACAAGCCGACCGGTGCGGTGGTGGGCCGCCAGCCGTTCGGTGGCTCCCGCGGGTCGGGCACCAACGACAAGGCCGGATCGGCGCTGAACCTGTTGCGCTGGACGTCGGCACGCTCGATCAAGGAGACGTTCGTCCCGGCCACCGATCACAACTATCCGCACATGGCGCGGCAGTGATGTCGGGCCTGTTCGCCAAGACCCTGCGGCCGGCGATCCTGGCGGCCAGCCACTCCGACGGGTTGCGTCGGACGGCCGAGCGGTTGCCGGTCACCCGCAAGGTGGTGCACCGGTTCGTTCCGGGCGCGTCGCTTGATCGGGCGTTGGACAGTGTTGCAGTCCTTAGGGATTCGGGCCGGCTCGTCAGCATCGACTACCTCGGCGAGGATGTCACTGACATCGACGGCGCGAATGCCACCGTGCGTGCTTATCTTCGGCTTCTCGCCGCGTTGGGCCGACGGCCGGATGGCACGCATGACGGTGTGCGCCCGTTGGAGGTATCCCTCAAGCTGTCGGCGTTAGGGCAGGCGCTGGATCGCGACGGCGAGAAGATCGCTTTGGAGAACGCGCACACCATCTGCGAGCGGGCCGAGCAGGTCGGCGCGTGGGTGGCCGTGGACGCCGAAGACCACACCAGCACGGATTCGACGCTGTGGATCGCCACCAAGCTGCAGGCTGATTTCCCTTGGCTGGGCGTGGTTTTGCAGGCTTACCTGCGGCGCACCCACGGCGACTGCGAACAGTTCGCCGCGTCCGGGGTGAGGGTGCGGCTGTGCAAGGGCGCCTACGACGAACCGGCATCGGTGGCCTATCGGGACACCGCTGCGGTCACCGACTCATACCTGCGCTGCCTGCGGGTGCTGATGGCAGGCTCGGGGTATCCGATGGTGGCCTCGCACGACCCCGTGGTCATCGACGCAGTGCCCACATTGGCGAGCGAATACGGGCGAGGCACAGGCGATTTCGAATACCAGATGCTGTACGGCATCCGCGACCGCGAGCAGTTGCGGCTGGCGTCCGCCGGCAACCGGGTACGGGTGTATGTGCCGTTCGGCACCCAGTGGTACGGGTATTTCATGCGTCGACTGGCCGAACGACCGGCCAACCTGACATTTTTCATGCGGGCGCTCGCGGAGCGCGGCCACTGATGGGCTGCGCAACGCGGCCCGCAAAGATACCGTAGATCCAAAGTTTTATAAGCCGAGTCGTCGTACCGTCATCTCACTCGCCGTTCACAATTGTCGGAGGTCGGCGTGCTGGACATAGCTTTCGTTGCCCTGCTGGTCGGCTTGGCTGCGCTTGCCGTCGGATTTGCCTTCGGATGCGATCAGTTGTCGGGATCCGAAGAACCTGTGCTTTCAGAGCCGGGTCGTGAGGGGCGGACCACGGACCGAGTTTGAGACGCCATGACGTTTGACGATGTGACAGCGATTCTGGTCGCAGTCTTGCTGGGTGCATACCTTGTCTACGGTCTGATCCGGCGCGGGGACGTGTAGATGGCCGCGGCGAGTTGGGCACAGATCGCGGCGGTATTCGCGCTGCTGTTCATCAGCACCCCGCTATTGGGCGGTTACCTCGCCAAGGTCTACCGGAATGAGAATGCGCCCGGCGATCGCATATTCCTTCCGGTTGAACGGCTGGCCTACCGGTTGCTGCGCATCGACCCCCGCGGTGAGCAGCGCTGGATCGCGTTCGTCGGCTCGGCGGTGGCACTGACCATCGTCGGTGTACTGCTCAACTACCTAGTCTTTCGCATACAACACTGGCTGCCGGGCAATCCCGATCACTTCCGTGGAGTCAGTCCGCCGCTGGCATTCAACACCGCGGTCAGCTTTGTGACCAACACCGACTGGCAAAACTACGCCGGTGAATCGACGTTGAGTCAGTTCAGCCAAATGTTTGCGCTAGTGGTGCACCAGTTTTTGTCAGCGGCCACCGGGATGGCGCTGGCGGCGGCATTCATCCGTGGTGTGATCCGCACGCAAACAACAACATTGGGAAACTTCTGGGTCGACGCGGTGCGCTCTCTGGTGCGGGTGCTGGTTCCGCTGAGTTTCGTGTTTGCTATCGTCCTGCTCGCGGCGGGTGTGATCGACAACTTCCATGCCACACGTGTGATCTCCTCGGTCTCGGCCACGGCCCAGCAAGGGATTCCCGGTGGTCCGGTTGCGAGCATGGTGCCCATCGAAATGATCGGCGACAACGGCGGCGGCTACTTCGGCGCCAATATGGCTCACCCATTCCAGAATCCGAACGCCGTGATCAACGTGCTCACCATCTGGCTAGCCGCGGCGATTCCGTTCGCCTTTCCGTGGGCCTATGGCCGCCTGGTCGGCTCCATGCGCCAAGCGACGGTGGTGCTCGTTGCCATGGCCGCGTTGTACGCGGCGTCGGTGGTGGTCGTGGCGGCCCTGGAAGCCCACGGCAATTCCCATCTCGCGCAGCTCGGCGTCGCCCAGTACCCCACCTCCACCAACCCCGGCGGGAACCTGGAAGGCAAGGATCTTCGGCTTGGAGCGACCGGTTCGGCATTGAACGCCGTCACGATGACTTCCACGTCAACCGGCGGCGTGAACTCCGCTGTGGAGAGCTACACACCGTTGGGCGGTGGCCTGGCGTTGGCCGACATGATGCTCGGGGAGGTCATTCCCGGCGGCACCGGCACCGGTCTATACGGGATGTTGATTTTTGTGATGATCACCGCGTTCATCGCCGGGCTCATGGTCGGACGAACGCCGATGTATCTCGGTAAGCGCTTGCTGGCCGGGGACATGACCTTGGCGGCGATCTACATCCTGGTATTGCCGGTCACGGTGTTGAGCTTCGCCGGAATCTCATTGCTGTTGCCGTCGGCCGCCCACCAAATCTCCACGACGGGGCCACACGCCGTGACCGAAGCCGTCTATGCTTTCACGTCGGCCGCGCACAACAACGGGTCGGCGTTCGCCGGGCTGGCCGGCAATACCCTGTGGTACAACTCGACGTTGGGTCTGGCCATGTGGGTCGGCCGGTTCTTCGAGATCATTCCCGCGCTGGCATTGGCCGGCTCGCTCGCGCGCAAACGCACTTACACAGTCACCGCCGGAACGCTGCGAACCGACACGCCGCTGTTCACTGCGCTGCTCGCCGCGATCGTCGTGATTCTGGTGGGTCTCACCTACTTTCCGGTGCTGGCGCTCGGGCCGATGGCCGAGCACTTCTCCGGACACTTCGGAGTCTGATCGATGCCGACGCAGACGGTTGTCCCGCCCGGTCGGCACATGGGCCGCGAAACGCGGCGCCTGCGCGAGTTGTCGATTCTCGATCCCCGTATAGTCCGCAAGGCCATCATCGACGCGGTATTGAAACTCGATCCCCGGCTGATGGTGCACAAGCCGGTGATGTTCGTCGTCTATATCGGCAGCATCTGGACCACACTGCTATTGGTGCGCGACGCGCCCAAATCCACTGGCGCAGATAATCTCTTCACCGGCCTGGTCGTGCTGTTCTTGTGGTTCACCGTGCTGTTCGGTAATTTCGCCGACGCGATGGCTGAGGGCCGCGGCAAGGCGCACGCCGACGCGCTGCGCCGGGCCCGGCGGGAAACCGTCGCCCACGTTTTGCAGCCTGACGGTGCCACACGCGACACTCCTTCGCAGGAACTGAAAGTCGGCGACCGATGCGTCGTCGAGGCCGGGCAGGCGATTCCCGGCGACGGTGAGGTCATCGAAGGAATGGCCATGGTCGACGAATCGGCTATCACCGGTGAGTCAGCACCCGTGGTGCGGGAGTCGGGGGGCGATCTCTCCGCGGTCACCGGCGGTACGGTGGTGCTCTCGGACCGCATCGTCGTGTCCATCACTTCCCCGCCCGGGCAAACGTTTTTGGATCGCATGATCGGGTTGGTGGAGGGCGCTAACCGGCAACGAACGCAAAACGAGCTGGCCCTGACCGTCGTGCTGGTCAGCCTGACCTTCATTTTTCTCGTCGCTGTCAGCACGTTTCAGTTGGTTGCGATCTTCTCGGGCGTCAAGCAGCCGATCGTGTTGCTGGTCGCGCTGCTGGTGTTGCTGTCTCCCACCACCATCGGTGCACTGATTTCGGCGATCGGCATCGCCGGCATGGATCGCATGATCCGCCACAACGTGCTGGCCATGTCGGGCCGGGCGGTCGAAGCCGCCGGTGACGTAACCACGTTGTTGTTGGATAAAACCGGCACCATCACCTTCGGCAACCGGATGGCCACCGAGTTCGTCCCGGTCGGCGACACCGACGAACACACCTTGGCCGAAGCAGCGCATCTCTCGTCGCTGGCTGACGAGACACCCGAGGGCCGCTCGATTGTGGAGTTCGCCCAGCACCACTACGGCTGCCAACCCAGCGACATCGCCGGAGCAAACCTGGTCAGTTTCAGCGCCAAAACCAAGATGTCCGGTATCGACTTGCCGCACCGCAAGATTCGCAAAGGCGCTGTTGGCGCGGTGAGCGAGTGGGTACGGGCCAACGGCGGCGCCGTGCCGCCAGATATGGATGGCGTAGTGGCGCGCATCGCCACCAGTGGCGGCACCCCGCTGGCGGTTGCGGACGAGAACGCGGTGCTGGGGGTCATTCATCTGAAAGACACTGTGAAGCCTGGCATTTCGGAACGCCTCGGTGCCATGCGGCCCTTCGGAATCCGCACCGTGATGGTTACCGGCGACAATCCGGCGACCGCCGCGGCCATCGCCGCGGAGGCCAGCGTTGACGAATTCATCGCAGAGGCCACCCCGGAAGACAAGATGGACCGCATTCGCGCCGAGCAGGCCGGTGGCGACCTGGTCGCGATGACCGGCGATGGAACCAACGACGCACCGGCCCTGGCTCTGGCCGATGTCGGGGTGGCCATGAACAGCGGCACGCAGGCTGCCAAAGAGGCCGGCAATCTTGTTGACCTGGATAGCG
>Ga0187782_10004527_pt1 | contig 10405 bp, 11 predicted proteins | sample 0715_SJ02_MP15_2_FD_132454 | JGI IMG/M metagenome (GOLD analysis project Ga0187782, IMG submission 132454) | Tropical peat soil microbial communities from peatlands in Department of Meta, Colombia - 0715_SJ02_MP15_20_MG | ecosystem: Environmental > Terrestrial > Soil > Wetlands > Peat | place...
CCGGAATCGGCCCGGTCGTCGCCGCCGCGATTGCGGCGACCGTTCGCGATGTCGGAGCATTCGCGAGCGGGCGCGAGTTCGCGGCCTTCCTCGGGCTCACGCCGCGCCAGCATTCGAGCGGCGGCAGAGAGCGCTCGGGGCGCATCAGCAAGATGGGCGACCGCTATTTGTACAAGCTGCTCATCGTCGGCGCGACCGCCGCGCTCTGTCACGCAAGCGGCCACAACGACGCGCTGAGAAGCTGGGCGAAAGCCATGCTGAAGCGCAAGGCGGGCCTCAAATACGCCTTCAAGCTGACGGCGGCGGCGCTCGCCAACAAGCTCGCGCGCGTCGTCTACGCGATCCTGCGTTCGGGCCAAGTCTACGACGATCGGCCCATCGCCGCCTGAAGGCCGCCGAAGAAACGTTTCGCCGCGAGGCGACAAATGATCGAGGGCGACTGAAGGGGCGATGTGAGCAACGGACAAGGTTCTCAAGCCCGCCCAACTGTCGGCGCCGATTTGAGCGCGATACGGTGATGGGGCGAGGAACCAAAGCGGACTTTCTCATCAGGGCCAGCGGGGCTTTTCTCTCCCGCGCCAACAGGCCTTAAGACATGACCGCGCCCGAGACGTTCGCAACACCCTCAAGAAAACCCTTGACCGGGGGCGCCGTCCAGACATGACACTTATGGACTGCACCCCGTCGGCGAGACACGCTAATTCGGTGACAAGTCGGTCGGCGTCTCCCGTTTGCGCCGTTCGGGTTCCCTGAAGGCTTGCTCGAACGCGACCGCCGACGTGTCGCCGAGCGCCGAGCAGAGGCGGTCGGAGCCGTAGATTTCCTCGATGAAGGCGCCGACGGGCGGCGCGGCGCTGGTCAGTCGCAGGTTGTCCTGGACCGGCGAGACGCTGGACTCGATCAGCGACAGCGTAACGCCCGCGAACTCCGAGACCTTTACCTATACCCAAAGCCATCGCCTCGCTTCCGCCTCCGGCGCCTATGGGTCGCTGTCCTGGACCTACGATTCCGACGGCAACCGGGCGAGCCAGACGATCGGCGGGGCCGTGCAGGCTTACGCCTACCCGTCGAACTCCAACATGCTGGCCAGCATCACGCAGTCGGGCGCGGCGACGCGGAGCTTCACATACGACGCTGCCGGCAACCGCGCCTCCGACGCGACGGGCTTGACGACCGATAACGAAGGTTACGACGGCGGCGACCGCTTGCGCGGGGTCAGCCAGCGGCGCCGCCTGCGACAAGGCGTGGCGCCCTCGCAAGGCGCTCGTTCGCCGCATTTCGACGGCTTTTGGGCGAGCGGGCGAGAAACCTGTGGACATGGCGGACAAGGCGGCTGCGTCGCCCGCCTGCCCGCGGCTCAGACGACAGACACAACCGGTAGTTGTATGCTAAGCGGGGCAATCGTCCTTGCTCGGATGAGGGAACGCCCCAGCCGGTTCACCGCGTGGCTTAAGCTTCAGCGCCTCGGCGGCTGAAGCGACAATCGAAGAAGCGACTGCGGTCTCGCGCCGACCCTGGTCCGAAGAAAAAGATCAGGCCGAACCGCGTCGTCCGCCCGAATATCGAGCTTCATTGCGACCGCTTAAGGAAGACATCGTGCTCGCCGAAAAATACATTGAGCTTCTCAAGAACGCTTTGCTCGGCGAACTCTATTTCGAGAACGAGCTGCGCATCATCACGGCGGTCGCCGCTCTCGCCGACGGCCGAGAACTGAGCCTTGACTTGATCCATGACGTCAGGCCGCAAACGGAGCTGCGCAAGGTTCTCAAAGAAAGCAAACGCTGCGGCACGATGCTGACCGTTGCGCAGCGGACGCCGGAGGGAAGGTTTGTCCCGAACTACGCCTTGCGCAATTACACCGAGCTTTCCCATACGCTGATCGGCCGAGCGAGGCTCGACAACATTCAATGCGCGATCGAGCGCATTCTTGAAGATGACGTTCCCGGCGACTTGATTGAAACCGGGGTCTGGCGCGGCGGCGCGACGATCTTTATGCGCGGCGTCCTTGCCGCCTATGGCGTCAGAGATAGAAACGTTTGGGTCGCCGACTCGTTCGACGGCGTGCCGGCGCCAAGCATGCCGCAAGACGCTAACTTCGATTTTAGCAAGAAGACTTGGCCGTTCCTTGCGGTCGGCCTGCCTGAGGTTAAAGACCTTTTCGATCGCTACGGCCTGCTTGACGATCAAGTCCGCTTTCTCAAAGGCTGGTTCAAAGACACGTTGCCGACGGCGCCGATTGCGCGCCTCGCCCTGCTTCGGCTCGACGGCGACTTATACGAGTCGACGATGGACGCGCTCAGGGCCCTCTATGACAAGGTGTCCGAAGGCGGCTTCATCATCGTCGACGATTATTTCTCCTGCCCTCCCTGCCAGGCCGCGGCCGACGAGTTCAGGGCGGTCCGAAAGATCTCCGACCCGTTGACCGAGATCGACGAACAGAGCGTCTTCTGGAGGAAGCGTTTAGCCCCGAGCGAGCCCTGACGCTGGACGGACCGGCGATCCCGTCGCAAAGATTAAGTCGTTCTGTGCACCGTCACCGTAAACCACCGTAACCCCCTAAACCCCGCCCCGCTCACGGCGCGTTGTCGACGCGGTAATAGAGCGTGCCGTGCGCGCCTTTCGGCGGGATGAGGCCGAGCGTGATTGGCGGGCCGCCGTGAACCGACTTCAAGAACTCGTGCGCCCGGTTGCCCTGGTTCTCGGACGGGAAGAAGCATTGCCCGCCGCCGTCCCAGGCGATGTAGACGCAGCCGCTATCGGGGTTGAACTCGCCCTCCTTTGCGGCGCCGTTCGCCAGGAACTCCTGATCGCCGACCGTGTAGCTGCCCCAAATCAGCACGTACCAGCCATGCGCGGTCGGCGTCCCGAGCTCGATGCTGATCGTCTTGCCCTCGACGACGTCGAGCGGCTTTGCCGTCGGCGGCACGCCGACCGGATTGGCCCTCGTTCCGCTCGCGGACGCGGCCAAGATGAGACCGGCGGCCGCCGCCGCGAATTTCCCGCCCATCGCCCTTCCTCCCGCTTTGCCCCTTGATTGTCTGAAGCCAATCATACCCGCGCGACGCCAAACGCGGCAATCGCCTCAGAGGCGCCGCCAAAGCTCTCGGCGCTGGCGGCGCCTTAAAAGGCAAGCGCAGGTCGCTTTTGGGGTCAAAGCCTTCTCCGTAATATCGTCGCGTAGGCTTCGTAAGGAGCGCGGGCGGTCGGCGCGAATGACCGTGGCCGTGGGCCAGGAAGCCCGCCGACCTCGCTTAAAACTCTCAAAAGAAGGACGCCGCAGATGATCGACATTATCCGCCGTAGCCTGCTGATCGCCGCCGGCCTCGTTGCCGCTCGGCCTCTGCTTCGCATCGCCGTCGCCGCCGACGTCGATCCGACGGCGGCCTTGTCTTACCCCTACGCCGTTCCCCCGCTCGGCTATGACTACGCCGCCAACGAGCCGGCGATCGACACGATGACGATGCAGCTCCATCACGACAAGCATCACGCCGCTTACGTCAACAACCTCAACGCCGCGCTGAAAGACAATCCTTCGTGGCAATCGCGGCCGCTTGCCGATCTCTTGGCCCATCTCGACGACGCGCCGGAAGCGATCCGCAGGACGCTGCGCAACAACGCCGGCGGCCACGCCAACCATACGATGTTCTGGCAAATCCTCGGCGGCAAAGGCGGAGAACCCGACGGCGAGCTGAAAGAGGCGATCGATCGGGACCTTGGCGGTTTTGACAAGATGAAGGCGGACGTCAGCCGGAACGCGCTGGGGGTGTTCGGCTCAGGCTGGTCGATGATTGTCTCAAGCCCCGACGGCAAGCTGTCTCTCGAGACCCGCCCCAACCAGGACTCGCCCTGGACGGAGGGGAAGGCCCCGCTGCTCGGCAACGACGTTTGGGAACATGCCTATTATCTTAAATATGAGAACCGCCGCGCCGACTACGTGAGCGCCTGGTGGAGCGTCGTGAACTGGCGGGCTGTCGCGGCGCGCTATGCGGCGGCCAAGGCGGGGACGCTCGCGATTTGAGGCGGCCGCCGCCCGCTCGGGCGCCTGCAGTGATATTGCCTGGCCTGCATATCCCGTCCCCGTCTCCCTTTAGGGAGAGGGGCAAGGACGGGTCCTCGCAGCGACGGCCTCGCTCAGGCGCCCTTCTTCTCCTCCGCGAGGAATTCGAGCCGCTCTCCCTTTTCGCCCGGAACGACGCGGCGATAAAAGCAGCTCTTTCGTCCCGTGTGGCACGCGCCGCCGTCGCCGCCGACCTTGACAAACGCCAACAACGCGTCCTGGTCGCAATCGATAAGCAGCTCGACGAGCGTCTGCGTTTGTCCCGACGTATCGCCCTTGCGCCAAAGGCTCTGACGAGAGCGCGACCAGTAGTGGACCATTCCCGTCGAAAGCGTCTTCTCGAGCGCTTCGGCGTTCATATGCGCAACCATCAGCACGTCGCGCGTTAAGGCGTCGACCGTGACGCAGGCGATCAGTCCCTCGCTTGAGAAGCGGGGCCTAAACTCGCGGCCCTCTTCGAGCGCTTTTGTGTCGGCCAGCGACGCCATCAAGCGAATCTTGTTAGCGCGCGCCGCGCAACAGCGACAGGAAGCGCGCCTGCTCGGCCGGCTGCTCCTTGAACACGCCGGAAAATTGCATCGTCGTCGTCGACACGCCGCTCTTCTTCACGCCGCGCATCGACATGCACATGTGCTCGGCCTCGATCAGAATGGCGACGCCGCGCGTGTGCAGCGCTTGGTCGACCGCCTCGACGATCTGCGCAGAGAGCGCCTCCTGCGTCTGCAGGCGCTTGGCGAAGGTGTCGACGATGCGCGCGAGCTTCGAGAGGCCGACGACCCCATGGCGGGGGTAATAGGCGATATGCGCCTTGCCAAAGAACGGCGCCATGTGGTGCTCGCAATGCGAGACGAAGGGGATGTCGTTGACGAGCACGATGTCCTCGTAGCCCTCGACGTCCTCGAAGATTTTGGTGAGCGAGTCGTTGGGGTGTTCGCCGTAGCCGGAGAACAGCTCCTCGTAGGCCTTGACGACGCGCCGCGGCGTCTCGACGAGCCCCTCGCGGTCGGGATCGTCGCCAGCCCACGCAATCAGCGTGCGAACGGCGGCTTCGGCCTCGGCGCGGCTCGGGCGCCTTGCGGCGGCGCGCGGCCGCTTCATCCTCGTCTTGACAAGATCGTCCATTGGGTCGTCCTAGCAGGCCCCGGCTGAGCGCGCCACGCCGCGGCCCTTTCGCGGCGTTCCGCGCGGCCTATATAGGCAAAAGACCCAGCGCCGCTAGGTTTGAGACTTTCGATCCCGTGATCGACGACATCTATAACGCCCGCATTCTGGAGCTTGCGGCGAACATTCCGCGGCTCGGCAGGCTTGCTCGTCCCGACGCCACCGCCAGGGCGCACTCGAAGCTCTGCGGGTCGACGGTCACGGTCGATCTCTCCATGACGGCGGGAAGAGTGAGCGAGTTCGCCCATGACGTGCGCGCCTGCGCGCTCGGCCAGGCCTCGTCGTCGCTGATGGCTCGCCACGTGATCGGCGCGACGCCGGCCGAACTTAACGAACTGCGCGACGAGGTCACGCGCATGCTCAAAGCCGGCGGGCCGCCCCCCACGGGAAAATGGGCGGAGTTCGCGGTGCTTGAGCCCGTGAAGGATTATAAGCCGCGCCACGCCTCGACGCTTTTGACCTTCGACGCCGTGGTCGACGCCTGCCGGCAGATCGCTGAAAGAACGGCCGCGGCGCCCGCGTGAACGCGCCGAGCCTCATCCCGCGCCGCCTTGCGCACGGGGCGATCGTTCTCTACCGCGTCACGCTGTCGAGCGTGCTCGGCCGCCAGTGCCGCTATTTGCCGACATGCTCAGAATACGCGGACGAGGCGATCTCAAAATATGGCCTTTGGGCCGGCGGCTGGATGGGGCTTGCGCGCATTTGCCGTTGCCGCCCATGGGGCGGGGCGGGCTTCGACCCCGTGCCCGAGGCGCTCCCACGAAAGGCGCATTGGCTCAAGCCCTGGCGCTATGGAACGTGGCGCTTGCCCGAGGCGTGAGGCATCGCTTAAGTCGGACTTAACCATATTATGGTTTCCGTAAGCGAATGTTTCTAACGATCTTGCTTAAGCTCATCCGGCGTTGCGTGACGGCGTCCGTCCTCGCATTTGCGCTTGCCTGTAGCTCCGCGCACGCCGAGCGCGCCTATGTCGTCGGCGACAGTCTCGGCGTCGGCATCAATTGGGCCGCCAAGCAGACGTCATTCGCGCGTAACAGCGTCGCGCTCTATAACGGCTGGGTGCTGGAACAATTGCAGCGCGTCGCGGAGGGGTCGACGGTGTTCATGAGCTTGGGCACCAACGACGCCGTCGGCGGCGCCCTCAATATCGACGCCCCGCTGCAAAAGATTCTCGATGTCGTCGACGAAAGGAAGCTCCGCCTCGTCTGGATCGGGCCGCCCTGCGTATTTAAGCCGTGGAACGAGTTCGCGCTGAAGCTCGACGCGCTGCTGAGCCAGAAGCTCGAGGGCACCAACGTCACCTATGTCAGCATGCAGAACGATCCGGCGATTTGCGACCGGTCGCTGCGCGCCGGCGACGGAGTGCATTTCGACATGCTCGGCTATACCCGCATGTGGCGGAAGGCGGCCGCCGCGATCGGCTTTGCGACCATCGTCGCCACGGCGGATGAATTGGCGGCGATGAACGCCCGCCATGCGTCGACGACCCACAAGAAGAAGCGCAAGCGGCATCCCCGTTCGCCGGCCCCAACGCCGACGCCGACGCCAGCCGCGCCAAGCCAGTAGGATTGAAAGCGAGCAGGGGGCAGGGTCTTGGGTCGGATTGCGTTCGCGTCGCTTCTCTTGGCTAGCTGTCTGCTGGCGCTCGCCGGCGCCGCCAACGCGCAATCCGACAATCCGCCGCTCATCAAGATCGCATTCGTCGGCGACTCGATGGCCGACGGCCTCTGGGGAGCGATGTTTCGCCGCATCGGGCGGGACAAATGCCTCTCGCCGCGGATCAAGCTTCTGCGCCTCGCGAAAAACGGCACAGGCCTCGCGCGGCCCGATCAGTTCAATTGGCCGGACGTCGTCGAGGGTCTCGCCGACGATCAGAACCCGGATCTGTTCGTCGGCTCGTTCGGAATCAACGACCGCCAGGCGATCGTCGAGCCCGATCGCACGCGCACGGAGTATGGCGGCGACGCGTTCGACGCAAAATATGAACAGCTTGTCGAAGACCTGGTGCGCAGCGCCATCTCGCATGGCGGCTCGCTGATCCTCATGGGCCTGCCGGTGATGCAGGACGCCGACGTCAGCGCCGACGCCGCCGACAAAAACACTCTCTTCGCCAAAGGCGTAGAAAAGGTCGCGTCGCCCTTCGCCGATTACGTCGCGCCCTGGACCTCGCAGCCGCCGCCTGACATATTCAAGCCGTATCTGCGCGACGCGCGCAACGTGATGACGCAGGTCAGGGCGGCGGACGGGATTCATTTCACGACCGTCGGATATGACATGGTCGGCGAAGTGCTTTATCCTGCAATCGTCGCCAGTCTGAAAAAGCGGGGTCGGTCGATCGATGTCGAGTGCGCGCAAAGGGCCGAGTCGAAGTGAGGCGGCCTAGCCAAGGCCTCAGATCGATCATCGGGGCTCTTGCGGGGGTCGGGGTGGTCGCGACGGCGGCGGGCTTCGGGCTTGTCGCCGACAAGCCGGCGACGGCGATCGCCGAGCGTTTTGGCGCGCCGGCGGCAGCTGATTTCGTCGCAACCGCCGACATCGCGTTCGACCGGACCGGCTCGCTCGGCTCGAAGCGATCGACATGGGAAGGCCCGGCCGGCTCGCCGTTCGGGGCGCTGCCGCGCGCATCGTCGCGAGGCCAGGACGCGGCCGAGCGCGAGCTCGCCGCCGCGCTTCAGCGGCCAATCTTTCTTGGTCCCCTCTCGTCGGGCGAGCCGTCCGCGGCGCCAGACGAAGCGCTTGTCGCAGCCTTGACGAACGCAAGCGTCGCGATTGCGGCGACCCGTTCGATGTCTTTAGGCCAACAGGAAACGCGCGACGACGCGGGCCTCGCCTACGCCTCGTTGCCTGACGCAAATCACGTGGGGAGCGGCGGCGTGCATATGCGGCGCCTGACCATCCTGCAGCTCGGCGACAGCCACACCGCCGCCGACTTCTTCAGCGGCCGCGTGCGCGAGCGGCTGCAAGCGGCGTTCGGCTCGGGCGGCGACGCCTATCTTGTGCCCGGCAATCCGCATATCGGCGTGCGGTCGGCGCTGTTTGAAAGCTTGGCCTCGGACGGTTGGACCTACGAGGCGTTGCAGAAATCCGACGACCATCGCCGGTTTTATCTCACCGGCTTCAACGCCGTCGCGCGACATGCCGGCGCCTCGCTCGATCTCAAGAGCCGCGACGGGCAGGCTTACGATCGCCTTGAGGTCGCCTTCTTAAAGCAGCCGGGCGGCGGCCGCGCCGACATTCTCATCGACGGCGAGCCCGGCGGCGAGGTCAATCTCGACGGCGCGGCGGGCGAGCGCGCGGTGATCGACGTCAATCCGACGCCGCGGCGCAGCTTTCACGACGTGACGGTGCGCGCCGACAGCGACGCGGCCGTGACCGTCACCGGCCTCAAGGTCGGGCGCGAGGGACCCGGCGTCTCCTATATGAGCCTCGGCTTCCCCGGCGCCACCGTGCAATTGCTGCAGAAGCTTTCAACGGAAAACCTGGCGGACGATTTTCGGCGCCTCGCGCCGGACTATGTCGTGCTCGCCTTCGGCACGAACGAAGGCTTCGACGACAATTTGGACGTCCGCGCCTATGTCGCGCAGTACGAGGCGATCGTGCGCAGGCTTCAGGCGTTGCGACCGGGCCTGCGCGTCGTGATGATCGGCCCGCCCGACGCGGCGCGCCCCGCCGGCGGCTGCCACGCCGCAGGCGTTGGGGAAGATTGCGGCGTGACGAAGGTCGCCCTCACGGCGGAAGTCGACGGCGCCTGCCGTTTCCCGACCCCGCCTAAGCTTGCCGAAGTGCGCAGCGCCCAGCGCGCGCTTGCCCAAAGGCTCGGCGCGGAGTTTTGGGACTGGTCGTCCGTCATGCCCCCTCATTGCGGGGCGCTGGCGTGGGCGGCGGAGACGCCGCCTTTGATGGGGCACGACTACGTGCACATGACGCTTGAAGGCTACCGGCGCAGCGGCGACAAATTCGCCGACTTCCTCATCCCGCTGATCTCGGGGCAGCGAACCGACACGCATGTTGTTTCCAACGATTGATTTCGGGCTGTTCTTTGCCTTCTCGTTTGCAATCGTCTGGCTCCTTAATCCCTACAACACGACGAAGAAGTGGGCGCTCCTGGCCTTAAGCCTCGCCTTCTATGCGTCGTGGAACTGGCGCTTCGTCTTTCTCTTGCTTGGCAGCGGCCTCGTCGCCTATCTCGCCGGGCTCTATGTCGACGCATCCAAGCCCCGACCATTCCGGCGCGTCGCGCTCGCGCTGGCGATCGCAATCGATCTCGGACTGCTCGCCTATTTCAAGTACCTGAACTTCTTCATCGCGCAGGTCGCAACCGTCGCTTTGTGGCTCGGTTTCGAGCCGCCGATAGGCTTCGTCAACGTCACTCTCCCCGTGGCGATCTCGTTTCTAACCTTCCACGCCATCTCCTACGCGGTCGACGTCTACCGCGCGCGGATTTCGCCCTCGCGTTCGCCGCTCGACGTGCTGCTCTATACGAGCTTCTTTCCGCATCTCGTCGCGGGGCCGATCGTGCGCGCGCACGAGTTGCTGCCGCAATTGGCGAGCCCCCGGCGTTTCGAGACGGTCGCGTTCGGCGAGAACATGCTGCTGATCCTCGGCGGCCTGTTCAAGAAGATGGTCATCGCCAATTACCTTGCGGTGAATTTCGTCGATCCGGTGTTCACCGACCCGAGCCAGGTCTCGCGCTTCGATCTCATCGCCGCCACTTACGCCTACGCGGCGCAGATCTACGCGGACTTTTCCGCCTATACCGACATTGCGATCGGCGTCGCGGCGCTGCTCGGCTACCGGTTCCCGCAGAACTTCAACCAGCCTTACCGCGCGCTCGGCATCGGCGATTTTTGGCGCCGTTGGCACATGACGCTGTCCAACTGGCTGCGCGACTATCTCTATATTCCTCTGGGAGGAAATCGCGGCGGGCCGCTCTTAACCGCGCGCAACCTCATGCTGACGATGCTGCTCGGCGGCTTGTGGCACGGCGCGAACTGGACGTTTCTCATTTGGGGCGCGCTGCATGGTTCGGCTTTGGTGGTCGATCACGCCTGGCGGCGAAGCCGGACCTTCTCGCGCTTCGGCGGAGCGCTGCCGATGAGAATTGTCGACTGGGCGCTGACCTTTAATTTCGTCTGCTTTGCCTGGATCTTTTTCCGCTCGCCCTCGCTCGACGCGGCGACGCAGTTC
>Ga0187782_10004528_pt1 | contig 10403 bp, 9 predicted proteins | sample 0715_SJ02_MP15_2_FD_132454 | JGI IMG/M metagenome (GOLD analysis project Ga0187782, IMG submission 132454) | Tropical peat soil microbial communities from peatlands in Department of Meta, Colombia - 0715_SJ02_MP15_20_MG | ecosystem: Environmental > Terrestrial > Soil > Wetlands > Peat | place...
CAGGGCCACCTCCGGATCGTTTCTCGGGAAGCCTGAACCCCCCTGACTGGGCAGGCGAGATCCGCCCGTGCCGGAGGGACGACCTGCTCGCGAGGGCAGTTCCGTCCGCCTGCTCTCGAGGAGTCAGGTCATTCCGTGGGATTCGGTGGACAGGTGGGGCAGCACGCACGCGAGACGGAGCAGCAGGCACAACATCGGCAACAGCTCGAGCACGTGCAGCACGCACACGCAGTTTGAGGGGACATCGGCCGACTAGACGCGCTGGCGAGTCATCAAACTTACGAACGAGGGGGGAGCTCTTGGAACGGGGGGGGCACCCGGTGCGCGTGGGCTCCCACTGCCCACCCGGTTTCCGGCGGCTCTAAAGGCACCTGTTTTCAAGGTCCAGGTCCCCGGCGATTGTCCTTCCCCCGTGCGTTAAATAGCAGGGTCGGAGTCCGAATTTTCGCCATGAAAGTCGCGTACGTATTCACAACGTCGGGGCACACCGTGGACTACAAGCTCGGCAAGATGATCCTCCCGCAACTGGAGGCGGGAACCCACGGTGTTCAGGTGGTGGGGATGTTCTTCTTCGACGACAATGCCTACGCGCTGCGCAAGGGCGACCCGCTCGGCGAGCGCCTCGCGAAGGTCGCGAAGCAACACAACATCTGGCTGGGCGTGTGCGATATGTGCGCCCTCGACCGAGGCCTTGCGGAGGGAGAACCCGTTTGGTGCAATCCCGACCGCGGCACCGCTCGCTCCAGGGCGGCACCCGAAAAGATCCGGCTGAAGAACGCGATCGAGGGGCTGCACGTGGGCTGCTTCCCGGACCTGTACGCCGCGCTGGCGACGAATCCACCCGATGTGGTAGTCAGCCTCTAGTGGTCTCTCGAGCGCGCCGGCTCGGGGAGTGGTTCGGCGAGCACCTCCCGCTCGGCCGGCGGGGTCGATCGGGGTTCGCCTAGAAGCCCACGATAACGAGAAGGAGGAGGACGATCACAACGATGAACCCCAGTCGCACCCAGTGGTAGATCTGAGTGGTGGTCTGGTCGATATGACGGAGCACCTCGTTGGGATCGCTCGGGGGCGGGGCGGTCGGCGCAGCGGACCAGGGCAACGACGCGGACATGGCTCTCGTCTAGGGACGTTGGTTCAAAAGGAACACCTTTCCCGGTGCCCTGACCATATCAACCTTCCACCCTCGGCACGAACGGGGGCTTGGACCGTGGCTCGGCCCAGTGCCCGCCCGGACCGGCGACCGGCGCGCGCCGATCACCGGGGGACTCCCGGCGAGGCCCCATCGGAAGCTTAGATACGCGAACTCCGCGTGACCGAAGCGATGTCCCGCACGTTGGAGTCCGACCGAGTGGTACGCGCGCCGCGGGGGAAGGCGCTCTCTTGCCGAGGGTGGGGTCAGGAAGCGGCTCTTCGCCTCCTGATGAACAACCTGGACCCGGAGGTCGCGCGGGATCCCCGACACCTGATCGTGTACGGCGGTCGCGGAAAGGCGGCCCGGGACTGGGAATCGTTCGACCGGATCGTCGCGGCCCTGAAGAGTCTGGGAGGCGAGGAGACGCTCCTGATCCAATCCGGGAAGCCGGTCGGAGTCTTTCCGACCCAGGCGGAGTCTCCTCGAGTGTTGATCGCGAACGCCCTCCTCGTGCCCCGCTGGGCGACGGACGACGTCTTCTGGGACCTCGAGGCCCGTGGGCTCACGATGTACGGGCAGATGACGGCGGGCAGCTGGATCTACATCGGTACCCAAGGGATCCTTCAGGGGACGTACGAGACCCTCGCCTCCCTCGCCCGCATCGAATTCGGCGCCCCGAACCTCGCCGGACGGTGGATGCTCAGCTCCGGTCTCGGAGAGATGGGGGGTGCTCAACCCCTCGCGGTCACGCTGCTCGGCGGCGCAGGGCTCCTCGTCGACGTCGACCCCAAGGCGATCGAGCGTCGCCGGAAACTCCAGTTCCTCGACGTCGAGGCCAACGACCTCGACGATGCCCTCGCCCGAGTCCAGGACGCCGTGACCAAGCGACGGCCCCTCTCCGTCGGGCTGCGAGGGAACGCCGCCGACGTCTATCCCGAGGTCGTGCGGCGAGGACTCGTGCCGGACATCGTGAGCGACCAGACAGCCGCCCACGACCTCCGGGTGGGCTACATCCCTCAGGGAATGACGGTCGAGGAGGCGGCCCGTGCCCGGGAGGTCGACCTCGCGGCCTACCTGGCCCGAGTGAAGACCTCTCTCGCGACCGAAGCTCGCGCGATCTTGGAGATGCGCCGTCGCGGGTCGAAGACGTTCGATTACGGCAACGACTTTCGCACGCAGGCGCGGGATGCAGGGGTCGCCGACGCTTTCGAGATACCGGGGTACGTGCCGCGGTACATCCGGCCGCTCTTTGCCGTCGGAAGCGGCCCCTTCCGGTGGCTCGCGCTGAGCGGGGAGCCGGACGACATCCTTCGGATCGACCGGATGATTCTCTCCGAATTCGCATCGAACGAGCACCTCTGCCGTTGGATCCGCCTGGCCTCGGAGTACGTCCGCTTCCAGGGTCTTCCGGCGCGGATCTGCTACATGGGGTACGGCGAGCGAGAGCGGTTCGGTCACCGCGTGAACGCGATGGTCCACGACGGCGAGCTCCGAGCCCCGGTCGCGATCGGGCGAGACCATCACGACACCGGAAGCGTCGCGAGCCCCTTCCGGGAGACCGAGGCGATGCGGGACGGCTCGGACGCGATCGCCGACTGGCCCATCCTGAACGCCCTTCTGAACGTCGCGAGCGGAGCGACGTGGGTGTCGGTCCATCACGGCGGCGGTGTCGGGATCGGCAATTCGATCCATGCGGGGCTCGTCGTCGTGGCCGACGGAACGGAGAACGCGGACCGCCGCATCGGCCGGGTCCTTCACAACGACCCGGGCTTGGGTGTGGCCCGGCACGCGGACGCCGGGTATCCTTCTTCGATCGCCCTCCTGGCGTCTGCGCGATTCCGGATCCCGGGATCCGAACCTCCCCCAGGGGCGTGAGGCGAAGGGGCTTAGCCGTCCGCTACCTACCTTTCGCATGGCCGCCCCAACTCCGAACGAAGCCGACCGGCTGGCCCGGCGAGTGCTGACGAGCCGGGTCATGCTGAAACCCGGCGAGAACGTCACGATCGAGACGTATCCGACCGCGCTCCCGTGGGCGCTCGGATTCGTCCGGGAAGCCCGTCGGCTCGGTGCACGGCCGCTCCTCCACTACGAGGACGAGGATTCGTACTGGGCCGCGGTCGACGAGGGTCGGTTCGACCTACTCGGCCAGCCGGGGCGTCACGAGTGGGCCGCCCTGGAGAACACCGACGTCTACGTGTACTTCTGGGGGCCGGAGGACCGGGCCCGAAGGGAACGACTCCCCGCGGTGACCGCCGACCGGTTGGTCGCGTTCAACCCGAAGTGGTACCGGGTCGCCGGCCGACACCGGGTGCGGGGCGTGAGGATGGGGATCGCCCACGTGACCCCTCTCGCCGCCCGGCAATGGGGCGTCCCGTTCGGGGCCTGGCAAAAAGAGGTCGTCCGTTCCACCATGCTCGACCCCGCGGACCTCGTCGCCGATGCCAAGAAGGTCCGCAGGGCGTTCGAACGCGGACGCGAGGTGCGGATTCGGCATCCGAACGGGACCGACCTCGCTCTCGCGCTCGCGGGCCACACGCCTCTCCTCTCCCTCGGACGGACCACCCCGGCCACGCGGCGACAGGCGTTCGGCTCGATGGCCAACGCGCCGGACGGAAGCGTGTACGTGGCGGTCGATGCGACGACCGCGGACGGCGCCCTCGTGTCGAACCGGCTGTCGAGCCGACTCGGCGTGCCGGTCCGGGGCGGGCAGTGGACGTTCCGGCGGGGCCACCTCGTTCGGCAGCGCTACTCGGAGGGAGCCGGCGCGATGCGCCGCGCGTGGCGGAGCGCGGGAAGGTATCGCGACCGACCCGCCATGGTCGAGGTCGGTCTCGACCCAACCGTGCGGATCGCTCCCGGTCTTGAGGAGAACGAGCGCGGGTCGGTCACCGTGGGGATCGGTGGGAATGCCGGCTTCGGTGGGACGACGCCGGCGCGGCTCTACATGCACCTCTCGGTAGCAGGCGCCGAGCTCTCCGTCGACGGCCGAGTGCTCGTCCGCGGCGGTCGAGTCGTTTAGCACCGGCGGTCGGCCGTTGGTGCGACACCTTCGCATGGGGTCTAACGAGGCCGCGCGGTCTCGGAACACCCCCTTATGTCGAGGGTAGCCGCCTGAGCCCCATGACGGAGTAAGCTCCGTCAGAAGGAAAAGATGGCGAAAATCGGCGGAACGAAAGTGTGGGTGGCGGCGGCGGGCGTCGCGATCCTCATGGTCTTCGTGGCGGTTCCTGCGCTCTCCGGCGCGGCGAACGCTGCGCCGGCCCTGAGCACGGCGACCACCAATCCGTCGACCCAATGGGCCTACGGAGGGCAGGGCTGGTCGAATAACTCCCTCCAGTTTGGCGATGACGCGTCGCTCACGTGGAACTCGGCGTTCGGTTGGACGGTGGTCTTCACGGTCACTTCGACCGCTCCGGACACCTGGATGGTGGAGGAGCAGCGGACGGTCGGCATCACAGTCACCGCGAGCTACCACGGCCCGAAAGCCAGCGGAACGTACAACTACCACGCCCAGGAAGTCGACGTCGCGTTCGCCAACCTGACGAACCAGTCGACGGTCTACGTGAACGGCAGCCCGGTCCCCGCGCTCGGGATCGACAACGCCTCGGCCTCGGTCAACGCCTCGATCAAAGAGGCGGTCTCGAAGACCGTCGGCACGCAGACGGCCAGCGCAACGCTGGACGTCCAGGCACTCGCGTCGGGCTCGGTGTCGTTCTCTCCGTCCCTCGGTCTGATTCCCCTCAACCTTACGGGGGTCGACCAATGGAACTCTTCGGCCACGGCCAGCCCCTCGGCTTCCTGGACCGTGAATTACGCCTGGACGGACACTGGATTCAACGGGACCACGGGCTCCGGGTCGGGCTCGAAGGCGGGGTCGCTGAGCGGCACCGGCACGGTGAGCCTCACCGGCTACAAGCTGCACGAGGTCAGCCCGCTGTTCGTCGACCACAAGAACCGGACCGCGATCGTGCTGATCATCCAGGGACCCTTTGACGCCTACGACGGGTTCATCCTGATCCCGCACGACTTCGACCTGTTCGGGACCGCGGGTCACGTCTACGACTCGGTGGCCCTCGGCTCGGCCTCGATCTCCGCGGAGACCCTCTACGTGAGCTCGGGACCCGGCGGGCTCGCCGTCACGGCGGCGGCGACGACCTTCGGCGCGAACGACGCCTCGGTGAACACCCTCGCGCAGCCCGCGTCCGGCTCCACGGAGGAGTCGTCGCCCGCGGCGGCGACCGGCCCGAGCGGCACGGTCCTCGCCCAGCCGATGAGCGTGCAGGCGGCGAACGCGGAAGCGAACTGCCTCACGAACGGCTGCGGTGGCGCGTCGGTCGCGGGCCCGTTGAGCGGGCTCCTCGTGGCCCTCGTCGGAGTCGCCGTGGCGGTCGTGGTCGGCACGGTCGGTGTGATCGAGTGGCGCTCCTACGCCCGGCGCCGGTCCCAGAAGGGACTGGTCGGTGGGTACGGCGAGAGCTGGCCGAACGGCGTTCCCCCCGCCTCGGCCGTGACGCCGCCCCAGATGCCTCCGTCCCAAGGGCAAGGCCCGACGGACGACATCATCCGGCACCCCTGAGGTAACCGCGCGCCTTCGGTGGGCCCCCAGCGGGGCCCACCTAACCCCTTCCTACTTTTCTCTCGAACGCGAGGGGGTCGACGAACGCGACGACCCCTCGGCCGCCCGAGCACGATCCCGCAGGACCACGTCCAGGACCTGTCGGTCCGTGGGGAACCTCACTCGGGCGCGCGCGGTTCGGAGGTCGACCCACTCGGCACGGTCGAAGATCGGTTCGGGATGGGCATCTCGTTCGCGCGTGCGCGCGAGGAAGTATACCGTGGTCTTGTGGACGTTCCGCTCCTTGCCCGGGCTGAAGAAACGGTACGAGACCTCGACGAGCTCGCGCTCCAGTTGGACGTCGGAGAGGCCGGTCTCCTCCCGGATCTCCCGGAGGGCGGCTTCTCGAAGAGACTCTCCCGCGTCGACGTGGCCTTTCGGAAAGCACCAGCGGTCCTCCTCCTTCTCGTGGAGAAGAAGAGTCTCTCCCGACGGCTCTTGGAGCAGGATCGCTCCGGCGGCCAGTTCCGCGACGATCGGGGCATCCGGACGAAACGGCGCGCTGCGGGACGGCACGGTCCGCCGGAGCCAGCCCTCCACTAAGAAAGCTCGCCTCGACGAAGCTTATGGACCGAGAACCCTCGTGGGGCGGTCGTGCTCGACGCGGACGAATCGTATCCGAACCTCGGAGAGCTCGTCCGAGGAAAAGCGAGGAAGAACGGAGACCGGGTCGCGCTCCGATTCGCCTCTCGCGAGATCTCCTACTCGGAGCTCGACCGGGAGACCGACCGGGTGGCGAATGGCCTCGCGCGAGCCGGGATCGGCCCCGGAGACCACGTCGCCTGCCTTCTGCTCAACACCTTGGAGTTCCCCCTCCTCTGGTTTGGCGCCGCGAAGCGGGGAGCGATCCTGGTCCCGCTCAACACGGCCCTGAAGGGAGAGATCCTTCGCTACGAGCTCGCGGACAGCTCCCCCGCCGCGCTGGTGATCGACCGTCGCCTGTGGGAGGCGTATGCGCCTCTTCGAGGCGATCTGGGGATCCGCCGGGAGTGGGTCGCCGAGACGGCCGGCACGGGAGAACCGAACCCGCCGGGAGCGACCCCCTTCGCGGACCTCCCGTCCGACGAGCGACCCGACACCGTTCCCTCGGTTCACCCGGGCGACCCGGTGTCGATCATGTACACGAGCGGCACCACGGGGCCGCCGAAGGGCGCGATCATTCCCCACCAAAAACAGATCACGACCCCGATCGAGATCGGCCTCCGCAGCCGACTCGACCCGTCGTCCGTCCTGTTCACCGCGCTCCCCCTCTTCCATTGCAATGCCCAGGAGATGACGGTCCTCACCGCGCTCCTCAACGACCTCACCGCGGCGCTCGACGAGCGGTTCCACGCGAGCGCTTTCTGGGAGACCGCGGCCCGCTATCGCGCCTCCCACGTGTCGCTTCTCATCTCGATGATCAATGTCCTCTACAAGCAGCCCGAGCGACCCACCGACCGGGCGCACTCCGTCCGAACCGCCCTCACCGCCGGCACGACCCGCGCGATCTGGCCGGACTTCGAGCGACGGTTCGGACTCACCATCGTGGAGCTCTACGGGATGACGGAATGCGGCTGCACGACGCTCATGAACCCGCCCAGCGCGATCCGGGTCGGGTCGGTCGGAACGCCGCTCGGGTTCGTCGAGGCCGAGGTAGTGGACGACCACGACCGTCCGGTGCCGCCGGACACGCGGGGCGAGCTCGTCGTTCGGCCCACCCGGCCGTACACGATGTTTTCCGGCTACCTGAACAAGCCGGAAAAAACGGTCGAGGCGTGGAGGAATCTCTGGTTCCACACGGGCGACTACGTGACGCGCGACGCGCAAGGCTACTACTACTTCGTAGACCGGAAGAAGGACATCATCCGCCGCCGAGGGGAGAACCTCGCTCCGTACGATGTCGAGACGGTCCTCAACCGCCATCCCGCCGTGTTCGAGTCGGTCGTGGTCGGCGTTCCGTCCCCGCTCGGCGAGGAGGACGTGAAGGCGTTCGTGCAGCTGCGGCCGGGGGCCGAGGTCGGACCGAAGGAACTCTTCGATTTCTGCGTGACGAACCTCCCGTTCTTCATGGTGCCCAAGTACATCGAGTTCCTCGAGGAGATCCCGAAGACCGCGAACCAGAAGGCACAACGATTCGTGCTCCGGGAACGACGGGGGGGAATCGAACACGACCGGGACAAGCTTGGGGTCGTCCTCGTCCGTCCGTAGCCCTCCACGTAGTCGGGGCCGGCGGCTCGTCCTCCTCGATACCAACGTGCTGCTCCTGCCCGTGCAGTCGCACTTCCCTCTGGAGGCCGAGGTCCACCGACTTCGTCCCGGCGCCGTGATCGAGGTGCCTTCTTCCGTGGTGGGAGAGCTCGACCGGCTGATCGTTCGGGGGGTGCCGGGGGCCCGCGCCGCATCGAAGTTCGCGGACCGATTCCCCGTCCACCGGACCGCGGGCCGAGGCGACCTCGGGGTCCTCGAGGCTGCGGTGGCCCTCGGTGCCTGCGTCGTCACCGCGGACCGCGCGCTCTCAGAACGCCTCCGGACGTTGGGGGTCGACGTCCTGACGCCGCGCGACCGGCACCGGCTCGAATTGCGACCGGGTCGGCCGCTCGGGCAGCGAGGCGCCCGCCCTTCGCGCCGTCCCTGAACTCCCCGGCCGCGGCAACGGTTATGAATCGACCCCGGCTCGTGAGCCCACGAGGGCCCGAGAGCGATGCGCGATGACGACCGGCTGTTGAACCTTGCGGAGGTCGAGTTCGGTTCCGGCGTGATCGGCGTCTGCGACATCTGCGGAAGCCGTCAGGCCGTGATCGTCCTCTCGAAGGAGCGCTACAAGCTCTGCGTGCTCGATTTCCTCAACAAGACCTGGATCAAGACCGACAAAAAGCCCGGCGCCCCCGCGCCGCTCTACCGGAGCGACCGCGTCTGGTTCGACACCGGAGCGGTCGCGTCCGGACGGGCGCAGGCGATCGTCCTCTCTCCGACGAAAACGGTCAAGCACCCGGTGGTCCTCGTGACGCCGGACGTCTACGGGATCACGACCACCCTGCTCGACGCGGCGATCCGGTTCGCTCGTGACGGGTTCGAGGTCCTCCTTCCCGACGTTTTCAAGACCGACGGGATCGGTCCGGGCCACGCCGTCGCGCTCCGCTCGAGCGCCCAGTTCCGCGGCGGGGTTGCGGTGGAGAGCGCTCGGGTCGCGCAACTGTTGCACCTGTACGTGGACGCCCTAGAGCATCTCCGTGGGCGGGAGATGGTGGACCCGGGAAAGGCGGCCGTGTTCGGTACGTCGTACGGCGCGAGCCTCGCGCTCGGGGTGGCGGCCCAGGACACGCGGCTCGCCGCCGTCGTCCTCGCCTACCCGATGCCGGTGCGCCCCGCGGACCTTGCGAAGCTCGTCTCGGCCCCGCTTCTCTACGTCGGCGGGACGGCGGACCGCTCCGCGAGCAAGAGCCGCTCCCAGCTCGCGGCGGTCCCCGCGACCGGCAAGACCTCCTTCGAGTTTTTCGAAGTGCCCGGAGCCCGACACAACTTCCTCGCCCGAGACCTCTCCGGGTACGATGTCGGGCGGGCCGAGGCTGCGTGGGCGCGGATCGAGGCGTTCCTGAAACGCCAGCTGCTGCCGCCGCCTCCGAAACCCCCCGTCATGCCGCCCAAACCGCCCACGCCGGCGTCCCCGTCGGCGCCAGCTCCAGCGGTCGCGACCCCCACGGGTTCCCCGGCAACGGCTCCCAAGACGTCGGCCCCCGCGTCGCCCGCGCCGACCTCGCCGGCGACCCCGAGCGGGTGAACCGAACCCGGGCTTCAGCGGTCGGCGGGAACCTTTGCGGCGGTCTCCACGAGCTCCTTCGCCGCACGCGTGAACCGCATCGCCTTCGCGAGATTCCCCTTGATCCGGAAGGTCCCGTCCAGGATCGCTTTCACTGGGTCGACCTGCCCGTCGAGGAGCTTCCGCCAATTCTCGGGCGAGCCCTCGTAGACGAACTCGCTCGACACGGTGCGCGCGTCCGGGTGGAACGTCGCGGCGGAACACTCGCCGTGGGCCAGGGCGAGGTGGATCCCCGGGGCCGGCGCGGTCGCATCGGCTCCCTTCTCGAGGAACAGGATGTCGCCCTCCCAGGCTTGCGCCGCGGCCCGATACGCTTCGTTGCGATTGAGCACCTGGCGAAAGGCGTCTGCCCATTCCTGGGAGGGGAACTTCATGGCGATGGGATTGGGCTCGTACCTAAGAGGCTATCCCTGCGAAGTTCGGGTGGGCCGCTCAGGTAGAATAGTCGTAGAACCCCGACCCCGTCTTTCGGCCGAGGTGCCCCGCGTCGACCAGACGACGCAAGTAGTACGCGGGGCGGTACTTGGAGTCCCCGTACTCCCGGTAGAGGGTCTCCGCGACCTCCAAGGCTACGTCCAGCCCGATCATGTCCGCGAGCTCGAAGGGCCCCATCGGCATCCCCGCGCCGGTCTTCATCGCGAGGTCGATGTCCCGCGAGGAGGCGAGGTTCTCCTCGAGCGCGAACGATGCCTCGTTGAGGACCGGGATCAGCAGACGGTTCACGACGAACGCCGGGGACTCCTTGACGCGGATCGGGACCAAGGGGTACCGGTGGTTCCGCAGCCCCTGAAGGAAGTCGATGGTGTCGGTAACCACGTCCTCGCGGGTCTCGACTCCCCCCGCGACCTCCACGAGCGGCA
>Ga0187782_10004529_pt1 | contig 10400 bp, 9 predicted proteins | sample 0715_SJ02_MP15_2_FD_132454 | JGI IMG/M metagenome (GOLD analysis project Ga0187782, IMG submission 132454) | Tropical peat soil microbial communities from peatlands in Department of Meta, Colombia - 0715_SJ02_MP15_20_MG | ecosystem: Environmental > Terrestrial > Soil > Wetlands > Peat | place...
CGACGAAGCAGTCCCGACTTCGCCATGTAACGACGGATTGCTTCGCTTCATGCGTCAGTAGCCTTGCCGCACCTTATCGAACGATTTGCACCGCTCGCGCGCGACTATGACGTTTTGCTGTGTGACGTCTGGGGCGTCGTGCACAACGGCGTCGCCGCTTTCGCGGCGGCGTGCGAGGCGCTGCAGCGCTTCCGTGCCGGCGGCGGCACGGTGATCCTCATTACCAACGCGCCGCGGCCGGGCGCCGCAGTGCAGCGGATTCTCGACCGGCTCGGCGTTGCGCGCGACGTGTACGATGCGATCACTTCATCCGGCGACGTTACGCGCGGCGTTGTCGAGAGCCGGCTGAACGAGCGTGTGTTTCATCTCGGGCCGCCGCGCGACCGGCCCATCTTCGCCGATCTCGATGTGTTGTTCGCGCCGCTGGAGACGGCCGATTATGTCGTCTGTTCCGGCCTGTTCGACGACACCAGCGAGACGCCCGAGAACTATCGCGGGATGCTGGCAGCGATGCGCGCTCGCTCGTTGTTCATGGTCTGCGCCAATCCGGACATCGTTGTCGAGCGGGGCGACGCGCTGGTGTATTGCGCCGGCGCGCTGGCCGATGCCTATGGGGAGCTTGGCGGCGAAGTGCTCTATTGCGGCAAGCCGCACGCGCCGATCTACGAAGCGGCGCTCGGCCGGGCGGCGGCCTTTCGCGGCGGCGAGGTGCCCCCGCTCGAGCGGGTGCTGGCCGTAGGCGATTCGGTGCGCACCGACCTCAAAGGCGCGGCGAGCTTCGGCATCGACAGCATGTTCGTCGTTTCGGGGGTTCACGCAGAGGAATTGGGCGGGCGCGAAGCACCGGACCTTTCCGGATTGAACGCCGTCTTCGCCGCGGCAGGGGTGGCGCCCAAGGCCGTAATGCGCCGGCTCGCGTGGTGAGCCGCTAGTGCGCGGCGGCTTCTTCGGGTTCGGCGAACACCGCCTCGATCTTGGCCTTTAGCGTCTGCGCGTTAAACGGCTTGACAATGTAATTATTGACGCCGGCCTTCTTCGCCGCGATCACATTTTCGGTCTTCGATTCCGCCGTCACCATGATAAACGGAGTCTCCGCGAGCGCGGGGTCGGCGCGCACCTGCTGGAGCAGCTCGTAGCCGCTGGTCGGCTCCATGTTCCAGTCCGAGATCACCAGGCCATAGCGTTTGTCGCGCATCTTGGCGAGCGCCGTAGAGCCGTTGTTGGCGTCGTCGATATCGGCGAAACCGAGCTGCCGAAGCAGATTGCGGATGATGCGGATCATGGTGCTGTAGTCGTCGACCACCAGCACCGGCATTGACGGATCGAAAGCCATGGTTCCCGCTCCTGGCGCACTTATAATTGTACGAAGCCGCGAAACGGCTCGGTACGTCGGAAGGGCGCCGCAATGGTGCGTTCTCCCGGGCCGGTAAAAATATCAGCGGGTGTTGAACGGCCGGTTAATCGGGGCAGCCGGGCAACCGTAACGTACGACCCGCGCTGCCCCGATGCTTGACTTACCGTCGGCGCGACGGCACCTACCCGCCGCAGTTCTCTTATACTTTTGACTATTGAAGCTTTATGGCGCCGAAACGGTTTCACGTCGTGCGCGACCATGCGCCGGATGAAGTGCTGCGCGGCGCGGTCGTCGCCATGGGCAATTTCGACGGGGTGCATCGCGGGCATCGGGCCGTCATCGCGGCGGCGCGCAAGCACGCCGCAAACCTCGGAAAACCGGCGGCAGTCCTCACCTTCGAGCCGCATCCGCGCGATTTCTTCAATCCGGGCGAGCCGTTGTTTCGCTTGACCGATGAGGCGACCAAGTTGCGGCTGCTCGCGGCGAGCGGACTTGACGGCGCAATCGTGCTGACCTTTGACGCGGCGCTCGCCGGCCTGACGGCTGAAGAGTTCGTGGCGCGCATTCTGGTCGAGAGCTTTGCCGTCAGCGGCGCCGTGATTGGCTTCAATTTCCATTTCGGCAAGAACCGCACGGGTTCGTCGGACTTTCTGGTGGGCGAGGGCGAGAAATTCGGTTTCGCAGTCGAGATCGTGCCGCCTTTCATGGACAACGGTCGCCCGGTCTCATCCGGTCCGATCCGCGACGCGCTCGCGGCGGGCGATCTCGATCTGGCGGCCAAGCTGCTCGGCTTCCCCTGGTTTGTCTCCGGGACGGTGATCCATGGCGACAAGCGCGGCCGGGAGCTGGGTTTCCCGACTGCAAACCTTTTGCTCGCCGCCAGCTGCGGCTTGCGGCACGGCATCTACGCGGTCCGCATCGCCGTCGACGGGCAACGCTACGACGGCGTTGCGAGCTTCGGCCGGCGGCCGATGTTCGACACCGGCACGGTGCTGCTCGAGGTGTTCGTATTCGATTTTGCCCGCGACCTCTATGGCCGCAGCATCGACGTCGTTTTCATCGGCTGGCTACGCGAGGAGCGGATGTTCGATTCGGCCGAGCAACTGGTGCTGCAAATGCGGGAGGACAGTCAGCGCGCGCGTGAAGCACTGGCGCGCACCGGCAACGCCTTCCCGCCGATCTGACGCGCGATCGGGCCGCGCGCTTAGCGCTGAGGGCGAGACCCTTTTCGCCACGCCAGCGGCTTGTTAGAAGGCGCGCCATGAACGATCCGGCCAAACCAGCGCGCGATTACAGCGAGACCCTGTTTCTACCCAGGACCGACTTTCCGATGCGAGCCGGCTTGCCGCAGAAGGAGCCGGAGCTCCTGGCGCGCTGGCAAAAGCTCGACCTCTACGGACGGCTGCGCGCCGCGGCGAAGGGCAAGCCGCGCTTCATCCTGCACGACGGTCCGCCTTACGCCAACGGCAACGTCCATATCGGGACCGCGCTGAACAAGATCCTCAAGGATGTGGTGACGCGCAGCCAGCAGATGCAGGGCTTCGATTCCAACTACGTGCCGGGCTGGGACTGCCACGGCTTGCCGATCGAGTGGAAGATCGAGGAAGAAAACTACCGCGCCAAGGGCAAGCCGAAACCGGATCTCTCCGATGCGGCAGCGCTGATCGGATTCCGCAGGGAGTGCCGCGCATTCGCCGAGCACTGGATCGGCGTTCAGCGCGCAGAATTCATGCGGCTCGGCGTGGTCGGCGACTGGGCGCATCCCTACACCACCATGGATTTTTTTGCGGAGGCGCAGATCGCGCGCGAACTGATGAAGTTCGCCGCCAACGGCACGCTTTATCGCGGCTCCAAGCCGGTAATGTGGTCGGTGGTGGAAAAGACCGCGCTCGCGGAAGCCGAGGTCGAATATGAAGACTTCACCAGCGATACGGTGTGGGTGAAGTTTCCGGTGCGGACAGTTTTTTCTTGGGGGCCGACCGCGCCCTCCGTTGTTGGTGCGTCTATCGTTATTTGGACAACGACGCCCTGGACGATTCCCGGCAATCGGGCGATCAGCTATTCACCGAAAATAGAATACGGAATTTACGAAGTCAGAGACGCGCCGGCTGGTAACTGGGCAAAAGTAGGCGACCGTTTAATTTTGGCCGACAAGTTAGCGATTGATGTGTTTCGTCAAGCTCGCGTAACGGCTTGTACAAGGGTCGCTCCGATCAACGCAGAGAATTTGAACTCTGTGTTGTGCGATCACCCGCTAAAAAGACCCGGCGCTTATGAGTTTGCTGTCCCGCTCCTGGCCGGCGATCACGTCGCTGACGATGTCGGTACCGGCTTTGTGCATACTGCGCCAGGACACGGGCGAGAAGACTTCGACGTTTGGACGGCGAACTCCGCGAAGCTGGCGGCTGCTGGAATAAACACAAACATCCCCTACACCGTCGACGCCGACGGCCGCTTCACCGAGCAGGCGCCGGGCTTCACCGGCAAGCGGGTGCTCACTGACAAAGGCGACAAGGGCGATGCCAACGACGCGGTGATCAAGGCTTTGACCGATGCCGGCAAGCTGATCGCGCGCGGCCGGCTCAAACACCAGTATCCGCATTCCTGGCGCTCGAAGAAACCGGTGATCTTCCGCAATACGCCGCAATGGTTCATCGCGATGGACAAGCCGATCGCGCTGGCGAGCGGCAGTGCGAAGCAGGGTCAGACACTGCGCCAACGGGCGGAAGCCGCAATTGCCGACACGCGCTGGGTGCCGCTGCAAGGGCAACGCAGAATTTCCGGCATGATCGAAAGCCGCCCGGACTGGGTGATTTCACGTCAGCGCGCGTGGGGCGTGCCGATCGCGGTGTTCGTCAAGGAAATGCCAGACGGCTCGGTCGAAATCCTCAACGATCCCGACGTCGACGTCCGCATCGTCGAAGCGTTCGAGGAAGAGGGCGCGGACGCCTGGTACAAGCCAGACGCGGCCGAGCGCTTTCTCGGCAAGCTCGCCAAGGACGGCTGGCGGAAGGTCGACGACATTCTCGATGTCTGGTTTGACTCCGGCTCGACGCATGCCTTCGTGCTGGAGGATCGCAAGCATTTTCCGGCGCTCGCCGATATCAAACGCAAGCGCGATGGCGGCGCCGAGACAATAATGTACCTGGAAGGCTCCGATCAGCATCGCGGCTGGTTCCAGTCGTCGCTGCTCGAGTCGTGCGGCACCCGCGGGGTGGCGCCGTTCGATATCGTCCTCACGCACGGCTTTGTGCTCGACGAGGACGGCCGCAAAATGTCGAAATCGCTCGGCAACGTCACCGCGCCACAGGACGTGATCCAACAGGCGGGTGCCGACATCCTGCGCATGTGGGTGTGCGCCGCCGATTTCGGCGACGATCTGCGCATCGGCCCGGAAATTCTCAAAACCACCGTCGAGACCTACCGCAAGCTGCGCAATTCCTTGCGCTGGATGCTGGGTAATCTCGCGCATCTCGAGGCTCACGAGCGGATCGCGCCGGCCGATATGCCTGAACTTGAACGCCTGATGCTGCATCGGCTGGCCGAGCTCGATGCGCTCGTTCGGGCCGCGTACGCCGATTTCGACTTCAAGCGCATCTTCGCTGCGCTTAATGCGTTTATGACCGTCGATCTGTCGGCGTTCTATTTCGATATCCGCAAGGACACGCTCTACTGCGACCCTTTTTCATCCATGAAGCGCCGGGCCTGTCTGACCGTGCTCGATCATCTGTTTCGGTGCACAGTCACCTGGCTTGCGCCGATGCTGTGCTTCACCGCCGAGGAAGCCTGGCTCGCGCGTGATCCGGATGCCGCTTCCGTTCATCTCGAGACGTTTCCCGCGGTACCGGCGAGCTGGCGCGATGATGCCCTGGCCAGGAAATGGTACGTGGTGCGCCAGGTGCGGCGCGTGGTCACCGGCGCGCTTGAAATCGAGCGGGCGCAAAAGCGCATCGGCTCTTCGCTCGAGGCGCATCCGGCCGTGTATATCGCCGACCCCGAGCTGTTCGCGGCGATCGCCGATATCGACCTCGCCGAAATCTGCATCACCTCGGGGGCGGTGTTGGTCGAAGGCGAGGGACCGGCCGACGCTTTCCGGCTCGACGACGTGCCGGCGGTCGCTGTCGAGCCGCGCCGCGCCGAAGGAAAGAAGTGCGCGCGCTCGTGGAAGATTTCTCCTGCCGTCGGGCTTGACCCGCAATACCCGGACGTTACGCCGCGCGACGCTCAGGCGCTGCGCGAATGGGACGCCATGCGCAGAGCGGCAGAGTAGGGGGCGACGGCGTGGTTGATGTGGCCGACGGCACAGTACGGCGCCCTTACGGCTGGGGACGGTTGAGCGCGTTCGGGCTCACCGTCGCTGCGATAACCTGCGTGATCGATCAGGCGGCGAAGTTTTGGCTTGTGGACATCTTCGATCTCGCCAGCCGGGGCGCAGTGGCCGTTGCCCCGTTTTTCGACCTCGTCCTGACCTGGAACACGGGCATCAGCTACGGTCTGTTGCAGCAGCAGGGAGCGGCCGGCCAGTGGGCGCTGCTGGCGTTTAAGGCCGTCGTTGTCGTGTTCCTTTGGGTCTGGCTCGCGCGGGCATCCTCGCGGCTAACCGCCGCGGCCCTGGGGCTCATTATCGGCGGTGCTGTCGGCAACGCTATCGATCGGCTGCACTGGCCGGGAGTCATGGATTCCGTGCTCTTTCATATCGAAACCGCTGGCTGGAGCTTCCGCTGGTACGTGTTTAATCTGGCAGATGTCGCCATTGTTGCAGGGGTGGTGGGCCTGTTGTACGACTCCCTGCGTGGTGGGGGCGCCGTAAAAGCGCCCTGATCGCGGATAAAAGGACCTTCGGTAAGGTTCATCGGCCTCCAGGGACGGGCATCCGGGAGGCGATCATGACCGCGTCTCGGGTGAGGGTATGCCGCGGATTGAGAAAAGCGACCGTAAAGCCGGTCACGCTATGGCAGTGCGCAAGGCGCTGCTGCACGCCGCGCTGGGTGCCGCCTGCATCGGGCTGATTGGTCTGTACGGCAGCGCGGCATGGGCCGCCGACGACGACAACAGCGCCTCGGACCAGTCCACGATGTCGAAATTCTTGCAGACCATCGGATTGCGCCCGGCGGCCGTTACGGACAGTGCCAATATCCGCTATACCGAGCGCCCGCCGCTAGTGGTGCCGCCGACCCGCGATCTGCCGGCCCCCGGAGCAACTGGATCCGTGCCGACGACCGACTGGCCAACGGAGCCGAAAACCAAACACAACAAGGCGCCCAAGCCCAAAGTGGCCGACCCGACGCCGCCGCCGCCGGCCAATCCCAACCCGCCGTTCGTGAAGAAGACTTGGTACAACCCGGCCACTTGGTTCAACAAAGAAGAGTACGCGACCTTTTCCGGCGAGCCGGCGCGCGAATATCTTACCGATCCGCCTATCGGTTATCGCACGCCGTCGCCGGAACAGCCGTATGGCATCGGCCCGGAGAAGAAGAGCGATTACAAGCCGACCGGGGCTGACATGAACATGACGCCCGCCGGACACTAAATCTGCCACAAGGCAGACAAACAGCCTCGGTGTAAGCACGGTGGCGACGAGGGACTTGGACGTGCGCGGCGGCCGCGGGGTTTTTGGCGCGCGTCTAAGCCCTGCGGGTTCGTCTACAAGGCTTTACTTTTCAGGCACTTGCGGGGGCTCTCTGTGGCAAAAATGCTGATGCTGCTCGGTGCCTTGGCAGCTGCCGCCGCCACGGCGGACCAGGCCGCGGCCGAGCCTAATATTGTCGACTTTACGCTCGCGAACGGCCTGCAAGTGGTCGTGGTGCCGGATCACCGCGCAGCCGTCGTGACGCATATGATCTGGTACAAGGTCGGCGCCGCCGACGAGACGCCCGGCAAATCCGGTCTGGCGCACTTCCTCGAACATTTGATGTTCAAGGGCACGACGCAGAATCCGGGCGACACATTCTCGCGCGCAGTGGCAGCGATCGGCGGACAGGAGAACGCCTTCACTTCGAGCGACTACACCAGCTTCTTCCAGCGCGTCCCGCGCGATCGGCTCAAGGAAATGATGGCGTTCGAGGCTGATCGCATCACGGGTCTCGTGCTTACCGACGAGGTGGTGCGGCCTGAGCTCAATGTCGTTCTTGAAGAGCAGAACATGCGGGTCGCCAACAATCCAAGCAGCCGGTTGGCGCAGCAGATGGACGCCGCGCTCTTTCTCAACCACCCCTACGGCCGGCCGGTGATCGGCTGGCGGCAGGAAATCGAGAAGCTTGATCGCAACGACGCGCTTGCGTTCTACCAGCGCTTCTACACGCCGAACAACGCGGTCGTCGTGATCGCGGGCGATATAACGCCCGAAGAAGTCAAGGCCGACGCCGACGCGACCTACGGCAAGATCGCAGTGCGGGCGGAGATTGCGCCGCGCCGGCGGCCGACGGAGCCGGTGGCGGAAGCGCCGCGCACCGTCACGCTCGCCGATGCGCGTGTCGAACAGCCGAACGTGAGCCGCTCCTATCTCGCCCCCTCGCGCACGACGGCCAGACCCGGTGAGAGCGAGGCACTTGAGGTTTTGGCTCACGTGCTCGGCAATGGCGCCAACAGCCGCCTCTATCGGCGGCTTGTGGTGGAAGAGGGTGTCGCGCTCAACGCCAGCGCCGTCTACACGGCAGTGGGGCTCGACTATGCCAAGTTCGAAGTCTACGGCGCACCGAAGCCGGGCAAGACATTGCATGACGTCGAGACGGCGATCGACGCCGTTCTGTCCGACACCTGTGAGCATGGTGTGACCTCCGATGAACTCGAGGTTGCCAAAAATGGACTGATTGCCGAGGCCGTCTACGCGCAGGACAACCAGGCCACGCTGGCGCGCTGGTATGGCTCCGCGCTCGCGAGCGGCGAGACGGTCGAGGCCGTCCGTACCTGGCCGGAGCGCATCCGCGCCGTGACCGCCGATGCCGTGCGCGACGCTGCGCGCACCTGGCTTGATCGCCGCGCGTCGGTGACCGGCTATCTCGTCAACAGCCTTCAGCCCGAGGAGAAGCATTCGTGAACACGCCGATGCCGACATTGTCTCCTTGCCGGCTGCGGCTGACGGCAGCTGCGGCTGCGTTGCTGATCGCTTGCGCCGCACCGGCCTCGGCAACAACCATCGAGCGGGTCGTGAGCCCGGGCGGAATTGTGGCGTGGCTGGTGCGCGAGTCGGCGGTTGCGATGATTGCCGTCGACTTCGCCTTCGTCGGCGGCGCCATCCAAGACGCTGCCGGCAAAGCCGGTACCGCCAGTCTGACCGCGGCCTTGCTCGACGAAGGCGCCGGCGATCTCGATTCCAAGGCGTATCACGATCGTCTCGAACGAAACGCCATTGAACTGTCGTTTCAGGCAGAGCGCGACACGGTGCGGGGGTCGCTGCGCACGCTGACCGAGCACCGCGACGAAGCGTTCGACGATCTGCGGCTGGCGCTGACCGCACCGCGTTTCGACACGGACGAAGTCGAAATCAATCGTGCGCAAATTCTGTCCTTGGTGCGGCGCGCCTCGACCAGCCCAACGGAAATCGCCAACCAGCGCTGGTGGGAGACGGCGTTCGCCGGCCATCCCTACGGGCGGCCGGTGGACGGCACGCTTGAGACCGTGCCCACCATTACCCGCGACGATCTCGTCAGCTATGCGCGGCGGGTGCTGGCGCGCGACAACCTGAAAATTGCCGTTGTCGGCGACATCGATGCCGAGACGTTGAAGCCGTTGCTTGACCGTGTCTTCGGCGCGCTGCCGGCAAAAGCCGATCTGGCGCCGGTCGGCGCCGCTTCCCCGCAGGGCCTTGGGCGCCGGATCGTCATCAAGCTCGATGTTCCGCAGGCGGTGGTGACGTTCGGCGGTCCCGGCATTGCCCGCAAGGATCCGGATTTCATGGCCGCCTATATCGTCAATCACGTTCTCGGCGGTGGTTCGCTGTCATCGCGGCTTTATCAGGAGGTGCGCGAGAAGCGCGGCCTCGCTTATTCGGTGTACGATAACTTGATGTGGCTCAATCATACCGCCTTGTTTATCGGCGCTACTGCCACACGCGCCGACCGCACTGGCGAAACGCTCGAACTGATCGAGCAGGAAATCCACCGGCTTGCCCAGAGCGGGCCGACTGCGGACGAACTGATCAAGGCCAAGGCTTATCTCAACGGCTCGTTCCCGCTCAATCTCGACACCTCGGGCAAGATCGCGGCCATGCTCGTGCAGTTGCAACTCGACGATCTGGACATCGACTACTTCGAACGGCGACCGCAGATGATCAACGCGGTGACGCTTGAGGATGCACGGCGGGTCGCCAAGCGGCTCCTCGACGGCGGCCTCCTGGTGACCGTCGCCGGCCGGCCTGAGGGGCTCGCGTCCAACAGCGCAAATTGATCGGCCCGCGCCCGGATTTCGCTCGCGCCCAATCCGGGCTACGTTCGCGGCGATGATCCGCGTCACCGCCCATATCAGCATTGATGAGCGCGAGATTGAAGAAAGCTTCGTGCGCTCCTCGGGACCGGGCGGACAGAACGTCAACAAGCTCGCGACCGCAGTGCAATTGCGCTTCGATGTCAGGCATTCGCCTTCGCTGCCGGCCGAGGTGCGCGCGCGGCTGGAGCGGCTTGCCGGCGCACGGCTGACCCAGGACGGCGTGCTCGTCATCATCGCGCAGCGCCACCGCGCGCAGGCGCGCAACCGCGAGGACGCGCTTGAGAGACTTCTCGACCTGATCCGGCGCGCGGCCGTAGCGCCGGTCAAGCGCCGGCCGACGAAGCCGACCAGGGCGTCGCGCGAGCGTCGGATCGAGAGCAAAAAGCGCCGCTCAGGCGTCAAGCGGCTACGCGGCGCCCGGCTGCCGATCGACTGAACCAGCAGATCAGAACAAGCCGCACTCAACGCCTATTCGCGGCGCTGCGCGAATGCCGTTTCGCCGGTTCCCGGAAGCACGGCGCACGCTGATTGTGTCAACGCGGCGGCAACACCGATTTGTGATTGTCGCGATCAAATTTTCCGCCGCTCATTTTCAAATTATTATGACATTATTGTCATGCCG
>Ga0187782_10004530_pt1 | contig 10399 bp, 10 predicted proteins | sample 0715_SJ02_MP15_2_FD_132454 | JGI IMG/M metagenome (GOLD analysis project Ga0187782, IMG submission 132454) | Tropical peat soil microbial communities from peatlands in Department of Meta, Colombia - 0715_SJ02_MP15_20_MG | ecosystem: Environmental > Terrestrial > Soil > Wetlands > Peat | place...
CCTGATGAAGATTGCCGATGCCATGTTGATTGGCGGCGGCATGGCCTACACCTTCCTTAAGTCCCAAGGCGTTCCGGTCGGCAAGTCGCTTGTCGAGGCGGACAAGCTGGAGTTGGCGGCGAAAATTTTGGCGGACGCGAAACAGAAGAATTTCAAGTTCCTCCTGCCTGTGGATCACGTGATTGCGCCGGAACTCAAGGCCGATGCGCCCTCGAAGATTGTCGCTGTCGGCACTACTCCGGACGATCAGATGGGACTGGACATTGGGCCGAAAACGATCGAGGTGTACAAAGCGGAGATCGCCAAGGCCAAAACCATTGTGTGGAACGGGCCTATGGGGGTCTTCGAAATGCCGGCGTTCGCCAAGGGCACCCTGGAAATCGCCAAGGCGGTGGCCGCGGCTACAACTGGCGGCGCAACGTCCATCATTGGCGGCGGCGATTCTGTTGCAGCAGTGCACCAAGCGGGCGTGGCCAAACAGATTTCTCATATTTCCACCGGCGGCGGCGCCTCTTTGGAGTATCTCGGGGGACGCAAGCTTCCCGGTGTGGAGGCCCTGACCAACAAATGAGCGCCAACAAACGTCGCCGGGTGATCGCCGGCAATTGGAAGATGTACAAGAATCAAGCGGAGACGCGCGCGTTTTTTGCGGCGGTCAAGCCACTCGTAGCGGGAGTCACGGACTGCGACATCGTGGTCGCGCCGCCGTTTACGAACATCCCGGCAGCGGTGGAGTCGGCGAAGGGCACAGCCATCGGCATTTCCGCGCAGGATGTTTTCTGGGAGAAAGAAGGCGCGTACACCGGCCAGGTTTCTACAGGCATGTTAGTTGAAGCGGGTTGCCGCTACAGCATCATCGGGCACTCCGAGCGCCGGCAATTCTTCGGCGAAACCAACGAAACTGTCTTCAAGAAAACCAAAGCCGCCCTGACCGCGGGGCTTACCCCGATTGTGTGTATCGGGGAAATGCTCAGCGACCGCGAAGCAGGCAGGACCGAAGCGATTATCCGAGAGCAGTTTTTGGGCAGCCTCGGCGCGTTGACCCACGAAGAGTTCTCCCGTATTCTGATAGCTTACGAACCGGTTTGGGCCATTGGCACCGGCCGCACCGCTACGCCGGAAATTGCGGCTGCGGTGCACAAATTCGTTCGCAAGTGCGTGGAGTCGCAGTTCTCCGCCAGCCATGCCTCCGCCGTGCGGATTCTCTATGGCGGCAGCGTCAAGCCCGACAACATCAAGGGGTTGATGGCGCAGGAAGAACTCGATGGCGCGCTTGTCGGCGGAGCGAGCCTGGACCCCAAGTCGTTTGCCAGCCTGGTGAAGGACTGGCCAAGGTGAGCGGGGTTCGGCGCTCTGGCGTGATTGGCGGGCTTACTGATATCAGATATCAGCGATCGGATAATCGGGCAAACAAGCTCTCGAACCTAGAATCTCTTGCATGAGGTAACAGAATGCCGTCTTGGATGAAATGGGCCTTCGCGTTGCTGGTTGGCTTCGCGATCATAGTGGTGGGGTTCCGTTGGGCGCCCTGGCTGCTTACGACATTTTTCGTATTGAACTGTCTCGTGCTGATTATCGTGGTGCTGCTGCAGAGCGGCAAAGCCGCCGACTTGGCCGGAGCCTTCGGCGGAGCGGGCAGCCAGACAGCTTTTGGCCCGCGCGGAGCCGCCACGGTGCTCTCGCAGGCGACCACCTGGTGCGCGGTGATGTTCATGATCTGCGCCTTGGCTCTTGTTGTGCGCGTGGATCGCAGCGTGGAGCAGGGCGGCGGCTCCGTCTTGCAGCAATTCTCAAAGCCCGCGCCTGCACCGGCCAAGCCCGCTGCGCCCGCGCCGAGTACGCAGCAACCGGCTGCGCCGCAGTCTTCCACGCCGCAACAGCCGGCGCCGTCAACACCAGCCAAGCCGTAAGGTCAAATAGGGAGTCACGCGGCTCTGTATAAGTGTGTTCCTCGCAACTCTACGCCCTCATGCGGGTTCTTTATATTTGAGAATTTCGATCTTGCCCAGTCCAGCGTCTTGCTAGGGTTTTCGCAGGCGTTTTCTAAACAAGGGAGACTTGCGATGAATCGTTACCTGAGGTCCCTGTGTCTGGCGGGTTCCATGGCCCTTTCCGTTCTCACCGTGGGCTGCGCAGAGCACCGCTACTACGATCCCTATTACCACGACTACCATGTCTGGAGTGACGCGGAAATCGTGTACTACCGCCGCTGGTGCGCGGAAACGCATCGCGATCCGAATCGCGACTTTCGCCGCATTTCGCGCGACGAGCAGAGAGAATACTGGAGCTGGCGCCACACTCACGGCGACGACCGCCGGTAATCGCCCCGTTCCGATTCAGGCTGTGCTTTCCGTCGCTTAAGCCTTTTTGAGCAAGCGCGAGATCCACACCAGGATCACCGCACCGACAAACGCCACGATGATCGAGCCGATCATGCCGGAGCCCATGTGAATTCCGAGCAGGCCGAACACCCATCCTCCAACAATGCCGCCCAGGATTCCTAGGATGATGTCTACCACTACGCCGTAGCCGCCGCCCTTCATCACGTGCCCGGCCAGCCAGCCTGCGATGAGTCCCACAATAATCCACACAAGAAATCCATGCATCACGACCTCCTCGCCCAATGGAACGTTTGCACGACTGGGATTTCTGGTGAGACTATGCGACGGGAAAAGCGCAAAGGCAAGTGTTAAAAGGCTTCTCCGCTCTCAATTCGGGGAGTGATGTAGGGAAGTGGTGCGGTCGAGTGGATTCGAACCACCACGGTATTGCTACCGCCAGCCCCTCAAGCTGGTGCGTCTGCCAGTTCCGCCACGACCGCTTGGAACCTAGCTAGTATAGCAGAAGTCGTTTTTGCGAGGACGGCGACCGGCGATCTACTGCCAGCCTGCGAACAAGCTCACGGACACGGCACCCACACCTACGCAGTTATCTGGCAGCAATATTTGAAGGAACTCCTGGAGCGTTCTGGAAGTCAGTAGTCGGTCGTCAGTAGTCTGGAGTCGGCGAGTTGTAACTACAGACTGCCGACTACTGACTGCGGACTCCTGCTATGATTTTTCAATGAGCCTGCGACTGTGTGCCGTTGAAGTGCGCGTCTTGGGCGCGCTGGTCGAAAAAGAAATTACCACGCCGGAGTATTATCCTCTGTCTTTGAACGCCCTGGTAAACGCCTGCAACCAGAAGTCGAATCGCGAACCGGTTATGACGCTGGACGAAGACGCCGTCCGAAAGGCGCTACGCTCATTAACCGAGCAATCCCTTGTGCGCTCCGCGAGCGGTGACTCGCGCGTGGCGAAATTCGAGCACCGTTTGAACGAACTCTATAATTTTCACCGCCACGAAATCGCCGCGCTCTGCGTGCTCCTGCTGCGCGGGCCGCAAACACCCGGGGACTTGCGCACGCGCGCCGAGCGAATGTACGCGTTCGAGGATTTGGAAGCGATGCATTCCGCCCTCAACCTGCTGATGCGCCGCGAACCACCGCTTGTGAAAGTCTTGCAGCGTCAACCGGGAACCAAAGAATCGCGCTTCATGCACCTGCTTTCTGGCGATACGACACCGGAAGCTCATGCTGCTGAACGGGAGGAATCGCCTGAAACAAGCAGCAGCGCCGTGAGCGCGCGCGACCGCGAGCGCATCGAGCAACTCGAAGCCGAAGTCACCGAACTCAGAAGGGAACTGGAGACCCTGCGCAAGCAGTTCGCCGCGTTCCAGAAGCAGTTTCAGTAAGGTCGATTGGGATGGATCTGGCAGCCCCGCCAAATGATTATTGTTGGTCTCGAATTTCCATCTTCTGCAGGGTGTCACCAATCGTTCGAAGCTCATCGAGAGAAGCGGCGTACCATTCTATGGTCAGCAGGTAATCGCCGGCGCTCGTTTGTGCCATGCCTTCGTAATAATGGAGCGCCCCGCTCTTGCGTTCAAAGTCTGCGCGAATGAAGCGGTGCTGCTTCACTTCGAAAGTGGCCGCCGGTGTGACCTCAATCAATTCGGCCGCGCTCACCATCCTCGCGGTCATGCGTTGGAACAAATCCTCAGTGGCCATGCCATTCGGCTTTTCGATGGCTTGAATGCGCATTGAGGAGAGCGTGGCACGCTGTGCGTTGCCGTCACCGCGGCGAGAGGCATAGAAAATCGCCTTTGGTGCGTGGATCGCAGGGGCGCTGGTCAGTTCCGGGTGCTGTTTCATCAACGAGGCCTGGGCTGAACTGATCAGTTCTTCGTTCGACTCGTGGAGCGCCTCGACCTTCTCGGCGGTCCAGCCTGCAGGAAACTCGAATCGCAATCCTAAAGCAGGGTTTGTATAGACGTTGCCGCTGATCCGTCCGCCTTCCGGAGGGTCAAAGCTGGGACCGGAAGTATCCGGCGGCGAAGTATTCGCAGGCGCGGAAGGGGCTGTGCTGGCCGGTTCACTCTTGACCGGCGCTGTCGCCGCTTCTTCGGGCGTCTCGCTGTTTTCCGAAGCAGCTGCCTTGGCCAGCGCCGGATCCGACGCGCGCTTCAAGGCCTTGTTGATCGCGTCCTCCAAGTCCCCTTCAGTCGTCGAACTTAACCCTGCCTGGCGGAACCGAATCACGCCGTCTTTGTCCATCACCATAAGGGTCGGGAACGCCTCGACTTTGAAAGCCTCCTGGAGAGCACCGGAACTGTCCAGATACTCGGTCCAGTCCATGCGCTGTGATTCGATGAACGTTCTCCAGACGTCTTCATCATTGTCGGAACTGATGCTGAGAAGTTGAAAAGCCTTGCCGTTGTATTTCTTCTGCACATTTTTCAGGATGGGGATGGACTCGCGGCAGGGCGGGCACCAGGTTCCCCAGAAATCGAGGAGCACCACCTTCCCGCGAAGAGACGCGTTGGAGATGCTCTGATTGTCGTGGGAATGAAAGGAAAAATCCGGCGCAAAGGGGGCGCGGGCGCGAATCGGATTAGCAATGGTGCGCTTGGCTTCCGCGACCATGGTTGCATCGCCTTCGGGAATTTCCAGAAAGTGCTTCAATTCCGCTATTCCATCCGCGTCCCGCTCTTGTTTGAGCAGCACGATTCCCAGATTGAAGTGGGCTAGACCTTCGTTGGGCGCCAGCGCCACGGCCGCGCGCAATTCCGACTCGGCATCCTTTAGTTTGTTGTCCGTGGGCTTGCCGGCCATCTCTGTCAAAAGCGTGGCGCGCATGAGGCGCGCTCTTAACTCCACTACTTTGTTTCCTTGCGCGCAGGCGATCGCTTTCTTCGCGTCGTTGGCGGCGTCGGAAAGCGCCCCAGCTTTCTTTTCGATGCGCGCCATGTTGAAAAGCGCTTCGGGTGAACTGTGGTGCGAGAGCTTGTCCGCCTTGCGGTAGGCTTCCAGCGCGAGCTCATATTTCTTTTTTGAGGCGTACAGGTCGCCGTCGGCAATCGCCTGTGCTACGGCGTCCTTATTCTGGGCTGCGGGCGTGCGATGCGCACCGAGTGAAGAAAAGGAGCACACGAGTAACAGCACACAGAGATTTTCGCTTAGATGGCCTGGCATGTTGACTCCCGAGGAAATGCAGTTGCGCTTATCATAGCACCGCGCCAGTGACCGGAGCATTGTCGAGCGGTCCGTTACACGCAAAAAGCATCAAGCTTTGCGAAAAACAGCTTGCACGACCGAAGCGGGGCCGCTGTGCATGTGGCCCTCGTTGAGTTGTACCTCTTTTTCCTTTAGCTGTAAGGCTTCGGCTCCGGCAAAATCTTTGCGCAGGAGTTCCGCGGTACAAAGCATATCCACCTGCTTCGGGCCACCTGACGTGTAACGCAACTGATCCGGCGTAAACGCCTGCAAGATGATTATTCCACCTGGCTTCAGCGCGCGTAGCATGGCGGCATGAATCGCGCCGCGCGCTTCTGGCGGCATATGGAAAAAGATAGAGACCACTGCATCGTACTCGTCGACGGGCCAGTTCCAGTTCGCCAGATCCGCCACCTCGGTTTTTAGATCCACGCCCGCAGCTTGTGCAGCCTTCCGCGCGCGTTCAACGCCCACAGGCGATAAATCAACCGTTTGCACCTGTAACCCTTGCTTCGCCAGCCAGACGCCGTTGCGGCCGTAGCCATCAGCCGGCACAAACACCTTCATGCCTGGTTTTAGGTGCACTGCCTTCTCCTTTACGTAGGCGTTCGGCTCCTCGCCGTATACCGATTCCGCCTGCGAAAAACGTTCGTCCCACATCTCTTTGGGATAGGCCCATTTGTCTTGTGTCACGGCTGCATTCTAGTGCATCGGTTTCTGGTGCGCGCAAAAACATAATGATGCGCACCGTGAGCGCCGGTTGCAAATTCCGGCGCAGGCGGTAAGATACGAAACGGGCTCAGGGCGGCGCAAAAAGCGCGGAACTGCTTCGAAAATGGTCACTTACGACGAAGGAGATATAGCGCCCATATCGGCGGGACGGCGCTTTCTGGCTCGCGTGTTTTCCGGCAATCACAAAACCATTGGCCTGCAGTATCTGTGGCTCTCGCTTGCCAGCGTCCTTGTGGGCATGGTGCTCTCCGCGTTGCTTCGTGCGCATACTTCCTGGCCGGACACGGCCATCCCTTTTCTTGCCAGCTTTGAGAGTACCCCCGAGCGCTACGCGGCCATGCGCCTTCTGCACGGCTCCCTGATGGTGTTTTTTGTTTTGACCGCTGCGCCACAACTCGGATTCGGGAATTTTTTGCTGCCGTTGCAGATTGGCGCAGAGGACGTGGCGTTTCCAGAGCTGAACCGCTTTTCCTTCTGGCTCACAGCGGCTTCGCTCATCGGGATGACCGCTTCGTTTTTCCAACCGCTCAATCGTGGCATCAACGTGTGGCTCGCAAGCGCCGCAGTGTTTTCCTTCGCCGCCCTGCTGAGCGCGCTGAATTTCACCGTGACCACCATTGAGTCGCGCACCAAAGGCATGACCCTGCCGCGCATGCCCGTAACCGTGTGGGCGTGGTTCATCAACGCCATTCTGAGCTTGCTGATTTTCAGCGTGCTCCTTGCCGGTTGTACGGCCGTGCTCTCAGACCGCCTGCTGGGTTCGAATTTCTTCAGTGCCGCGGCTTTTCTGGCACAGCAGCCGCAAAATCTGGTGCGGCAGGGTAGCTTGCCAGTGCTCTGGCAGCGGCTGTTCTGGTATTTCGCGCAAGCGGAAGTGTACGTGGCCATGCTGCCGTGTTTTGGAATCATTACGCACTTGATTGCCACTTTCGCGCGCAAGCCCGTGTGGAAGGAGAGGCTGGTAGTGCTTGCCTTTTGCGGCGTCGGCCTCAGCGGCTTTTGCGTGTGGGGCTATCACATGTTTGCCACGGGTATGAACCCGTATGCGCCGCTGGTATTTGCGGTGTTGGCCTCGTCATTGGGGATTCCGGCCGCGGTGTTGCTGGCAAGCTGGTTGAATACGCTATGGAATGGGGAGAGCGAGTTCAGCACATCACTTTTGTTCGCGATTGGGTTCATCTCCTTGTTTATCGCCGGCGGACTGTCCGGGTTGTTTCTGGCGAGGCATGATCTGGCGCGCGCGGCGGTCAGCGAGGACTTCGTCGTCGGCCACTTTCACCTGGTGATGGGCGTGGCGGCGACGTTTGCGATATTGGCGGCGCTGTTTTTTTGGTTTCCGAAAGTGTTTGGCTGCCGCATGAATGAAGCATTGGGGAAAACCCATTTCTGGATGACCTTTGCGGGTGTCTATTGCATTTTTATGCCCATGCATTGGCTGGGGCTTCTTACGCAATCGAACTTGTTGCCCGACGCGCAGCGTGTGGCGGTGGCGTCCGCGGGTGCGTCTATTCGTACGCTGGTAACCCTGGCGACAATCTGGACGGTTGCCGCCCAGAGCATTTTTGTCGTGAATTTTTTCCTCAGCCTGCTTCGCGCGCACAGGGCGGAGGAAAACAACCCTTGGCGCTCTTCGACACTCGAATGGAGCATTGCGTGTCCTGCGCCCGAAGTGGGTTTTGGCGCCGAGGCGCCGGTGGTCTACCGGGGCGCCTACGAGTTGACGGACGCTTCTCCGAAGGAATTTGCGCAGCAGCACCTATCGCCTGAGTCGTTGGCCCTGGCTCAAAAGACGCGTTGAGGGAGGAAAGTAAAAGCATGCCGGCGACAACGACAATTCCGGAGATGAAGCGCATCGCCGACAAGAAAGACGGAGGCGGCAAGGGAAATCTGCCTCCCGTCCGCGGAAACGGCGGGGGTGGTGAGGAGGGAAAGAACCAGCCCAAGCGGCGGCCATCCCCGAACCGCTATTACACCGGCGTGGCGGTGGGCATCGTCTCGGTGCTGATGTTTTTCATGGCTTTGGCCAGCGCGTTTCTTGTGCGCAAGGGAAGCACCGATTGGGTGCCGGTGCGCATTCCGGCGCTGCTCTGGCTAAACACCGTAGTGCTTCTGGCAAGCAGCGTGACCCTAGAGGTGGCGCGAAAGCGCCTGGCAAACGGCGATAGCCGCGGCTTCCGGAATTTCTGGCTGGTGACAACGGTATTAGGTGTCGCTTTTCTGGTCGGCCAAGTGGCAGCCTGGCGCATTCTGGCGGGAGAGGGAGTGTACCTGTCGAGCAATCCTGCGAGCAGTTTTTTCTACGTGTTTACGGGAGCGCACGCGGTGCATCTGGTAGGAGGTGTCGCGGCCCTGATCTACGTGGCCTTACGAAACTTCGAGGTTGCGAAGGTGACGCGGACCGTAGCGGCGGACGTCACTTCGTATTTCTGGCACTTCTTGGATGCCCTGTGGCTGTTTCTCTTGGCGCTCTTGTACCTCGGCAAATAGGCTCTCACACTAGGATGATATTCGACATGGCGGCCCGCCTCAGAAGGCGGTGCTCAGCGGAGACGCGCTGGTGGGTCCGCGGTGCGAGGTAGCGCTTTCGAACTTAACTTGTCGCCGTCATTAGCGGCTACCTTTGCTGGCGCTGGTTGGGGTACGCCGATCCCTGCATTCCACTCCACGTGAGCCTTAGCGCACGCTGGGCAGTAGCCTTTGCCGGTATCTTCATCGCGTTGACTGGCCAATTCATAGCAGCCGCACACGCAATCGCAATACCCGGTTTCCGAAGCGGTTTTGATGGCGACAAGTCCCATTGGATTCTCCAGCGAAAGTAAACACACAGCGAAGCTCTACTCCATAGGATACCAAATCATGGTGCAGCGAATGTGATTCCTGAACGTTAGTTACATGGGCGACCGAGGCGAGACGCAACGCTTGAGATCCTTCGGCGCAAAGAGCGCGCCTCAGGATGGCAGCTAAAGAGCGCTTTCTCGCTGCGCTCGGAATGTCGTTCTCCGCAGTTCTAGGCTTTCAGGTTCTTAAGGTGCGCCAGGCGAAATGGGGAACCCAGGTTTTCCCGCAAATCGAGCCAGTGCTGTTCCGGAATGGACAAGAAGACTTGAACAATTTTTGGATCGAACTGACTTCCCGCGCAACGGCGGATCTCCTCGCGGGCATGACTCATGGGCAAAGCCCTGCGGTACGGCCGGTCGCTGATCATGGCGTCCAGCGCATCGGCGATGGAGAAGATTCGCGCCCCCAGGGGAATGCTTTCGCCGCGGAGACCGCGGGGGTAGCCGGTGCCATCAAAAAACTCCTGGTGGGCCAGGACGATTTCTGCGGCGTCGCGCAGGAACGGGATGCGCGTCAGCACGTTGTAGCCAATTTCGCAATGCGTGCGCATGATCTCCTTTTCGTTGTCGTCGAGGGGCCCCGGTTTGCGCAGGATGGAGTCGGGAATGGCCATTTTCCCGATGTCATGAAGAAAAGCGGCGCGGGCCATGATCGGGAGGTAGTTGATGGGCACCGGAACCGTCTTCGCAATGGAAATGGTGAAAGCGGTCACGCGCTGGCAATGCCCTTCGGTTTCCGCGTCCTTCAAGTCCAAGGCGCTGCCGAGCGCTTCCAGCGTGTCGTCGTAGGACTGCTCCAGTTCGTAGTGCTTGGCCCGCAATTCGGACGTGCGCTCTTCGACCTTGCGCTCCAGATCAAGCTGGTAGTTGCGGTTTTCGACCACCAGGCGGCGGTGTTGTAAGGCGCGTCCCACCCCATGGAAGAGCTGGTCCTTCTCAAAAGGCTTGAGGATGTAGTCGTAAGCGCCGCGACGAATGGCTTCCAGAGCGGTAGAGATGTCGTGGATGGCGGTCACCATGATCACGGGAATTTCCGGGTCGAAATTGCGCAGCCAATCGAGAAGCTTGATGCCGTCCATCTCCGGCATGATCATGTCGCTGAGTACCAGGTCGGGTGCCTGCTTGCGGACGAAATCTTGAGCGGCGCGGCCGTTGCTTACGGAGGTGCAGTGATACCCCCGGGATTCGAGCATGGTGGAGACTACTTCTCGAATCGCTTCTTCGTCGTCGACAACCAGGATGGTCTCAGCAGCTTCCACGGCGGTCTTTCCCCCAACCAGCATTATAAGGGACAGCA
>Ga0187782_10004531_pt1 | contig 10398 bp, 7 predicted proteins | sample 0715_SJ02_MP15_2_FD_132454 | JGI IMG/M metagenome (GOLD analysis project Ga0187782, IMG submission 132454) | Tropical peat soil microbial communities from peatlands in Department of Meta, Colombia - 0715_SJ02_MP15_20_MG | ecosystem: Environmental > Terrestrial > Soil > Wetlands > Peat | place...
ATTCTTAGCGTGCGATCAAGAGTTCTTGGGCAGGACCTCCGCCCCGCCGCCAGTACAATCGCCGAGAAGATTGCCTCTGCTGGTCGAAAGAAGGTTGCGGTCGTCGACTTTACCGACCTCGAAGGAAACGTTACTCAGCTTGGGAGATTCCTTGCCGAGGAACTTTCCATCAGTCTCTCCGAGAACACCAAGCAGTTCCAGGTGATTGATCGAACAAGCGTCCGCGTGATCCTCCATGAGCACAAGCTGGCGTCCGAAGGCATCATCGATCCTGAAACCGCACGCAAACTAGGACAGATCGCCGGAGTTGACACTCTTATTTCAGGAACGATCACTCCCTTAGGTGACAGCGTGAATGTGGGCGTAAAGGCGCTTGATGCGGAATCGGCCCAGGTCATCGCTGGTATGACGTTGGAAATTCCCAGAACAGGAGCGATAAACGACCTGCTAAAAGGCGCCGTAGAGGCTGGACCATCCAGTGCGCAAATGACCCAAGAGACCTCGGCTCTTCGGTTTGGCGACTTCGAGTTCTCTTTCTCGGGCTGTAAGAGAGGTGACAGTAACAACCCTGACCAAATTCTGTGCTGGGGCAGCGTTGTCAACAAGGGATCGCAAAGGGCGGATCTGGCGATAGGAAAGCAAACATACTTCGTGGACAATCTCGGCCATCAAGCTGGAATCAATGTGGTGAGTGTTGGAGGTGCGGAAAAACAAGAATGCTGTGGCGTTGTTGCGATGGAGCCGGAACTCCCACTGCAATTCTGGTTCGATTCACGCGGATTCTCTGATGAGGTGCAATCGCTGACCTTGATCTTCTTCGCCAATGGTCACAAAACAATTCTCCACAACATAAGGCTCCAAGGTCGCTAGGTGGAGCACATGCGGAAAGACATCGAATCACCAAGCGGAAGAGGAAGTCCCGCAATCCTCATCCTTGCTGCCGTTGCGGTTGTGTTCTTCGTGTACACGTTGTCAAGATGGGGACGTTTTGTAAAAGGCACAATTGTATCTGTTGTTGAACGCCTCGCAAGCCAATCTGGGATCAGCACAAATCTACTCTACGGGATAGTAATTATTGGCACGATACCATTTTTCTGGGCAGTCGCAAGATATATGCACGGAGGCTGGCTCTATCTGTGGCACCTAGGGCCCGGCCTGCGGCTATACAAGAGCGTCCACGGAATGATTATCGTCGCCTATGTCGGCCTGTATTTTCTGGCGATGTTCTACGTGGCGCGGAATTCGATTGCGTACAAATACTGCGCGCAGACACCCGAAGGCCTTAAGGTATTCGATGATCCAATCAAAGATCCAGTTTGGGGCATTCAGTCGCAGCCATGCAATACCCAGCAGATTGCGGACTACGAAAGAGCCAAGCACGCAGGTGGCGCCCCAATTGGGCCGCAGCGGGTCCAAGTCACTGACGCGCGCACATTTCCGTTCTTTGATAATGTCACGCACAATTCACGCTACTGGTATTCCAGGGCCGAGACGGGTGATTATAAGGTTTTCGATCTGGCGGGCTATGACCCAGAAACTAGCGTTCCACTGAGGCCAATCGATCAACAAGTCCGTGACGATATGATTCGCTTGCAGGATCATCGAGCGGCTGCTCAGCGCGATCGCGAAGAAGAAGCGCTTGTTGGAAAGTATGTAAATACCGGAGCGCTTCAACGGAATGGGGCTAGGCAGGCTGCGATCCTGGTGTTTTCAGATAATCAAATTCAACTCGCTGACATAGATCAAACTATCAGCCACGCGCTTTCTGATCGAGGTATTGTGCCGAACACGTCGTTTTTCAAGCCCGCGTTTGTTCAAGAAGGCCGTGCTGCGCATCTTTTTGAAGGTGATTGGAGCGAGGGAACCCAGCTTGGCCTTGGGGGCCGGGTGGCCGTAATTATTCTCGGACATGCTTCTGTAACGGCTTCCGAATCAAGTCAATTTGAGGGCCTTATTTCGACCCGGCTCAACTTGGACCTAAAGTGCTTGAATTCCGGCCGCCGAACTAGCTGCGGCAATCGCTCAGTTGACTCGGTAGGGGCGGGATATTCGAATGACGAATCGTTGAGAAACGCCATTGATAAGGCCCGGCCTGACCTTGATGCATTCGTGAAGGCGTTGACGCTCAATTGAATTCAAGCATAGCTATTGTCCAACCCAACGGGAGCACCCCACGCCAGGTCAACCACGAGTTCCCTACGATTTATTCTAACCATCTGAAAATACGCGCACAATTCCACGCCGCACTTTGCCGATTAATTCCCCGTGTCCAGCTATCCTGTCTTCGTAGTTGAACCACTGTGCCCCGGGACCCGCTAGGAAACCGCGTCTCGGATAACTCCTTTCACCTGACTACTTTGTAAGGAACCATCGAGTTTTCAGTCGGTTAGGGAGATCGCCTCCCACCAACCGGCTGAAAACAATGCGCTTCTTTACAAAGTATGGGTGGGGGAGGGGGAGGGGCCTTTGCGGCGAGCTATCCGCGCGCCAACTTGCTCACCCCCTAACTCGCTGACTTGCTAACTCGCTAGTGTGGCCTGCCTGGCAGCACGAAATGCTCCTCGCACCTAGGCTCGTAGTTATCGCCGGCCATGATGATCGGGCTCGAATAGTGCGCGGGCTTGCCGTCGACCAGCCGCTGCGGATAGAGGGCCTTGGCCCCGCAACTGCAGTACGCGACAAGCTCGGTCACGTTCCCCGCGTAGGTGCGCACCAGCCACGACAGATCCAGCATCTCGCCGAAGGGCATGCCCCGAAAATCGAGTTCCAATCCCGACACCATCACGTCGTAGCCCAAATCGAGCAGCCGCTTGGTGAAAGAAAAAAGGTCCTGAACGAACTGGCCCTCGTCGAGCGCGATGCACTCGACGCGCTTGCCGATCCTTTGCTCCGTCGCTTCGATCACCTCAAGCGCCGACCACGGATCGTCCGACGGAAACTCTACGGCAGCCATCTTTCCGCAGCCGTTCCGGCTCCGGCTTTCCACGTGCCCCGCTCGCGCTTTCGTGTCCGTGCTCGGTTTCAGCAACAAAACGTCCTGCCTCGCGTATTCACGCCGCGTTTCGATGCGCCGCAGCAGCTCCCCGGTCTTGTTGCTCCGCATCGGCCCCACAATCACTTCTAGCTTGCCCGGCACCGTTCTCTCCGCTACTTACGCCGTCGCCCGCTGCGCCTCGCGATGACGCCCCAGCTTCACGCTCACCACCTTCGAAACCCCCGGCTCCTGCATCGTCACGCCGTAGATCATGTCCGCTCCCGTCATCATGCGCTTGGAGTGCGTCACAATCAAAAATTGCGTGTCCTCGCTTAAAGAGTGCAGCAAATCCGCGAATCGTCCCACGTTCGTTTCGTCCAGCGCGGCGTCCACTTCGTCCAGCACGCAAAACGGGCTCGGCCGGAACTGGAAAATTCCTACCAGCAGCGCAAGCGCCGTCAGCGCCTTTTCTCCGCCCGACAGCAGCAGCACATTCTGCAGTTTCTTTCCCGGCGGCGAAACAACGATGTCCAGCCCGCTTTCCGCCTGGTTCGCCTCGTCGCTTACCCGCAAGAAAGCTTGTCCGCCTTGGAAAAGCCGTGCGAAAACCCTTGCGAAGTTCTCATTGATCTTTGTGAATGCCTCGTCGAATTTGGTGCGCGATATCTGGTCGATCTCCTTGATCGATTCCTGCGTGTTCTCGATCGACTCGATTAAATCCTGTCGCTGGGTTTCGAGGAAACTGTGACGCTCCTTAGTCTCCTTGTACTCGTCCAGGGCCATCATATTCACCGGCCCCATTTGCTCCAGCCGCTCTCTCAGCGCGCGGCAAGTCTCTTCTTCGGCGCCAAGTTCCTCGCCGGCAAGGCGCGCCATTTCGCGGTCCGTGCGCAGCACCTGCGCCTCGACATTCACCTCCGCCAGGCAGCTTGCCTCCAGATGCTCGAGATCGGAACGCAACTTGGCCAGCTCGCTCGACAAAACAGCTTTATCGTCGCGCAACCGATCCAATGCTGCGCGCTCGTTTTTGAGCTGTGTCTCCATTTCCGCCAATTGATGGCGAAGCGCCTGCTGCTGTTCGTCGATCGACTGTGCCAAAGCAAGAGCTTCGGCGCGCACCGCGGAAAGCTCTGTTTGGCGCTGAGCGAGCCCGGCGTTCTCGGTCGTTCTCTCTTCGCGCTCCGCTTTGGCCGCAGATTGTTGCTGCTCGATCGCCCTTGCACGCCGGTCAAGATCGCCAAAAAGCCGATCGATGCGTTGGAATGCAGCTTCGGCGCCGCGCCGCCGCTCTTCTAGGCCAGCCAACTCTGCGGTCATCCTCGCCGCTTCCCGCTGTAGCGCCTCGCGCTTCTGCCGCGAAACCTCCAACTGCGCTTGCTGGTCGTTCAAACCGCTCTCCAACTGCCGGTGCTCGGCCTCAAGCCGCGCCGCTTCCTCGCGCTTCTCGCCGATGGTCCGGAGCTTGGCTTGGCTCGCGTCTTTATTGCGCGCGGCCTGCGTCTCCCACTCTTGCAATCGCCGCTCGACACGTTGGGCTTCGGCCTCCATCTGCTTCAGCGCGGCGCCCAGCTTAGCTGCCTCGCTCTCTGCCTCGCGCCGCTCCTCGCCGCGCCTTTCCGACTCCGCCGTAAGCTCTTCGATCGCGCGCGTTAGTGCATCGGTCGCCGATTCCGCCTGCGCCAATTCAGCGTCCAGATGCACGAGCCTGTTCTCGGTCTCGCGCAGCTCACGCTTTAGAGCCAGCGGCCCCTCGCTTGCCGGCTTGCCGCCCGTCACCGTCGACCGGTGGAAGCACTCGCCTTCCGGTGTAAGGAAATAAGCATGTGTGTATTGCAAGGCAAACCGCTGCGCATCGACTGCGCTCTCAACGAGGTAGCCGTGACGAAGCTTGGGAAGGATGGTCTCGAGCGAGCCGCCAAACCCATTGAGCGCCTTGATCGCTTCCCGCAACGGCGTGAGGCCCGGCTCGCCGATTGGACTTTCATTGCCGCTTTCGAAGAGCTCGCCTTGAGCATTGGAGTGGACCAGAAATGTGGCGCGGCCATCGCTCGAATTGAGCAGGCGTACTCCCTCTTCCGCAGCATCCCAGCTTTCAACCACCACGTAATTCAGTTCTTCGCGCAGGAATTCATCGACCACGCCTTCGTACTCGCCGCTCACTTCGATAAAGTCTGCCAGCGTTCCCACCGGCGCTACCGATGGGCCGAGAGCCCCGGGCTTAAGCAGCCGCCGTACTGTGTCGGTAGCGTAGCCGTGATTGCGGATGTGCGCGTTGAGCGAGTCGCGGCGCCCGGCCGCGGCCGCCTGTTCGCCGCGTAGCTGATTGGCAAGCGCACGCTGCGAGATTTCGCCTGCACGCTTCGTTTGCAAGGTCTCGCGAAGCCCAGCGATCTCTTGTTCTAGTCTCTTAGCGGCCGAATCCGCCGACTCAAAGCGCAAACGCGATTCGTCGCTCTGCGCACCCAAGTTTTCCCGCTCGTTGCGCGACTGGCCGATTTCGGCTTCCAGCCGCCCTGACTCGCGCTCCAGTGCGTCGAGGCTCTCCTCACCCTGCGCCACGAAATTGCGCGCACTGGCGGCCAACGTGAGAACGCGCATGGCTTGGCGCCGGTTGGCTTCAAGCTCTCGCTCCGAAGCAAAAACCTCTTCGGCAGCGGTATGCGCTTCCTGCTGCCTTTCTTCAACTATCCGATGAAACTCGCGCGCCTCTGCCGCTGCCACCTCGAGAAAACTGTGTTGTTGATTGCGCTCTTCTTCGATTCCGGCAATCTCCATGCGCGTCTGCTCGAGCTCGGCGCCCGCTGCGGCAACCCGCGTTTCCAACTCATTTACTCGTTCTTCATTGCCCCGCTGCCGCGCCGCCGCCCGCTCGAGCTCAACGCTCGCTTCATTTCCGCGATATTGTGCTTCCTGACCTTCGCGGTCCAATTCGTATCCGCGTTCCGTTAGCGAGTGCTGGTTCGATTCATGTTGGGAAATTGTTTCGGCGGATTCGTGGATGCGCTCAGTCAGCCTTGCGATCGCACGCTCGAGGCGCGCCTGTTCGGAGTCCATCGCAGCCATGCGGCTGCCCAAAACAACGCGCAGACGGCTGCGCAATTCCTCGCGCACCGCGGCGAACCTTTCGGCTTTCGCCGCCTGCCGCTTCAGGCTGTTCATCTGCCGCGTGACCTCTTCGAAAATATCCTCGACGCGCGCAAGATTCTGCTTTGCGCTTTCCAGGCGTAGTTCGGCAAGCCTCTTTTTATTCTTGAAGCGCGTCACGCCTGCCGCCTCTTCGATAATGGCGCGGCGCTCGTAGGGCTTCGAGCTTAGCAGTTGACCGATGCGCTCCTGCCCGATGATGGCGTAGCTTTCAGGGCCGAGGCCTGTACCCATAAAGATGTCTTGAATGTCTCGCAAGCGGCAGAGCTTGCCGTTAAGCAGATACTCGCTTTCGCCTGTGCGGAACAGCCTCCGCGTGATCACGACTTCGCCTTTTCGCGGCACGTTGGGGAATTTTCGGCGGCGGATTTTCAGCAGAACCTGAGGTGCGTTTGGGTTTTGATCCGCTTCTTCATCCACCGCGCGCGGCCCAGCAGTCTTTTGGCTGGCATCCTCTTCAATCGTTTGGCCAGGTTGTTCATTGGCGACGATCTCTTCTGCCTCCGCAGCGCAACGGCGGCGTATCTCAATTTCATCCCAGTCCTCTGGCCCGTCACGGTCCACCGCAATTTCGGGCTCAACGGCGACGGGACCCTCGTAGACCTCCGGATCGATCATCGTAAGAGTAACCTCGGCCATGCCGAGAGGCTTCCGATCTCGTGTTCCGGCAAAAATCAGGTCCTGCATGTGCGAGCCGCGCAAACTCTTCGCACTCTGCTCTCCCAATACCCAGCTCACTCCGTCGAGAATATTCGACTTACCGCACCCGTTTGGCCCTACCACCACGGCTATCCCGGTTCCCGCGACAGACACCTCCGTCCGGTCACAGAAGCTTTTAAAACCGAGAATGTGAATCTTCTTTAATTTCAGCATCTTATCTCCAGCTTGCCGAACTTGTATATCTCTATACGCTACTCTTAACGAGCCGCACAACCTATGACCGAGCGCACTCGGGAATGAATACTTTATAAGAGACTTTACGGGCGTTGAATCGCAGGGTCAACGATGATAAGAAGTACCAATGTGGATAAGAGGGTGCGGAATTCCAGAGTCCCAATGTGCGGCAAGTTATATCTTGATATAATATATTTAATGGCGCACACCTATGCTGAAGACTAATCTTCGTAAGGTCGGCGGATCGATCATGATGGTCATCCCACCGGCGATTCTCGATATGTTGAACCTCGAAGCCGGATCGGCGGTGACTCTTGCCGTCGATGACGAGCGTCTGGTCGTCGAGCTTCCCCGTAAGCCACGCTACACGCTCCAACATTTGCTGGCGCAAAGCAAACGAAAGGCCCCTATCTCTAGAGAAGACCGCGAATGGCTTAACTCTGCCCCTGTTGGCCGCGAGCTGCCGTGAAGCGTGGAGAGATTTGGCTGGTTGGGCTCGATTCAACGGCAGGACACGAACAGAGAGGTACACGGCCGGTGCTCGTGGTGTCGCCCGACGCCTTCAACGCGGCGACACAAACACCTGTTGTCGTCCCCATTACGACCGGCGGCGCCTTCGCCCGCACCCGCGGCTTCGCGGTTTCTCTGGCAGGGACGGGTGCCGAGACCATCGGCGTCATTCGTTGCGACCAGCCGCGCACCGTTGACCTCGCCGCCCGCAGAAGACGTTTACTGGAGCGTGTCCCCGCTGAAATCATGGATGAAGTGTTGGCCAGGCTGGCGACAATCTTCAACTGAGCGTTCAGCACCGGCTCTGGTCGCCGATGAATGGATTCGCACCCCGCGACCAGGAGACTCATCGTACGATTCCGGAACCACCTAGAGGGGATCAATGAAAGCGACTTCGCGGCTCTTATTGAACACGAAGTGAGGGAGGGCCGCACCATCGAGTACAAGCGCGAGCTTCCCGGACTTCTCATCGAGACCGCTTGAGATCCTTAAGCCAATGTTCGACCGCGTATGGAACGCATGCGGGTATTCCGAGTCAAAGCACTTCGATAAAGGCGGAAACTTTAGCGAGGGGCTCTACTGGCGCGGTGCGCCAAATTGTCGCGCGCACGAGTGCTAAAATCAACCAGTGCCGGGTCCTACGCGACGTAATCCCGCCAACCCCGCCAGGTCCGGAAGGAAGCAACGGTAACGGGCTAGTACGGGCGCAGTAGGCCACCCGGTACCTTTTTTGTGCTTTCCGGATTATCGGAAGCTCTAATGCGAACAGCCCGGTTCCCTCCCGGGTAGTGGCCTGCAAGGAGAATGCATTGAGTCTGACCGTTCGCCCCGTTGTGGGCCGGCGCGCTAAAATTACTGCGCTCGGAACCTATGTCCCTCCCGATGTGATCACCAATCAAGACCTCGAAAAAATGGTGGACACCAGCGACCAGTGGATCACGGAGCGGGTGGGCATCAAGACTCGTCACAAGCTCGCCGCCGGCCTCGGCGTGAGCGATATGTGCGCCGAAGCCGCGAAAAAGTGCCTGTCCGCGCGCGGTATGAAGCCGACCGATCTGGAAGCCATCATCGTCGGCACTGTCACTCCCGACATGATGTTCCCCTCGACAGCGTGCCTCGTGCAGAACAAGATCGGCGCAACGAACGTGTGGGGATTCGACGTCTCCGGCGGCTGCTCCGGCTTTATCTACGCATTACTCGCCGGCATCAATTTAGTCCAAAGCGGCGCGCACTCGCGAGTTCTTATATGCGGCGCCGATGCCAACACGCGCATGACTGACTACACAGACCGCGCGACGTGCGTGCTGTTTGGCGATGGCGGCGGTGCGGTACTGTTGGAGCCCGCCGCGGACGGCGAGATCGGCTTCATCGATTCCCTCAATGAGATCGACGGCTCGGGCGGTGTAAGTCTCAATTTGAAAGGCGGCGGCAGCCTGAATCCCTCGACCCATGAAACCGTCGACAAGAAGTGGCACTACATCTACCAGGATGGTCCCGCAGTGTACAGGTTTGCCGTCCGCAAGATGGCCGAAGCTACACAGAAAATCCTCGAGCGCAACGGGGTCGCTGTAGCCGATCTGGGCTGCTTTATTCCCCACCAGGCTAACAAGCGAATAATCGAATCGACAGCCGAGCGGCTCGGAATGAGTCCCTGCCGCGTCATCGTCAACATCGAAAAATACGGCAACACTTCGGCCGGAACTATTCCGCTCGCCATGGAGACGGCGATCGAACAAGGCAAGCTGAAGAAAGGGGATTTGGTATTGCTGGCAGCCGTCGGCGCGGGGTTCACAGTGGGAACAGTGCTGTTGCGGTGGGAGATTTGAAAGAGCAGTTTCCAGGCGTGGGCGCCCGGCCTACGCCTCCCGTTCACTGCGTCGTCCAGTTAACAGGGTCCTGCGAGCGGGACAGTTGGAAGCCCAGGCAAACAGGAGCCTCGGCGCAAATCCGAAAACCGTCGATCCGAATGAATTCGACACCACAGCCTGGAAACTAAGGTCTAGTCCGGTATACTGTGCTCCACAAATGGTGGCTTCCAGCGCCGGAGTCGATGTTGGAAGAGGAGGTTGACCATGGAATTGGCATTGACCGCCAGGAAAGGAAAAATCTCCAGGACGTTGCGCGAGCAGGCCGAGGAGGGCATGGAACGCATTGGCCGTGTCCTTGGCCGAACAGCGCGCGGCAGCATTACGTTCAGCACGCAAAGGCACGAACACCTGGTTGAGTTGACCGTTCAGGCGCGAACACAAAAGATTGCAGCCACCGGTAAAGCGGTAACGCCGGATGCCGCGCTGCGCGAGGCAATGACGCGCGCCGAACATCAAGCCTACCGCTATCGCGACCGGCGCTTAGTGAGCAAACGCCTGCCTAAGGAAGATAAGGTGCTCAGTGCTCCGCCGGTGGCGCGGCCTAAATCACGCATCGAGCCAGGCGCCGAAGGAGAAGTGTCAGGACGGCCTTCGAACCACCGGCCAAAGGCGCAGGCCTCCATTGCCGTTCATTCCTTTCCTCCGCGTGCCACGGTGGTCGAGCCGCATGTCGTCAACAACGGCGAAGCCATCGCGCTCGGGCCGATGACGATTGAGGAAGCCGTCAAAGACGCCGAGTTCCGCGACCGCGATCTGCTCATCTTCCGAACCGTGTCTGGAGAAATGTTTGTTCTCCATCGCCGCCGTGACGGGCAGATGGAATTGGTGGAAATCCCGTAGATAGCGAGACCTGGAACCTCGCAGGCTTGACTCGGCCGAATTTGGTGCCTTCTGACACATGCCGTAACCCGGAATCGACCCCTGTGTCTTGTCGATCGATCGACGCCGAATCGCAGAATTCGAATCCATGGGTCGATTGCCGCCATTCAACAGACTTTGGTTGCATCC
>Ga0187782_10004534_pt1 | contig 10393 bp, 9 predicted proteins | sample 0715_SJ02_MP15_2_FD_132454 | JGI IMG/M metagenome (GOLD analysis project Ga0187782, IMG submission 132454) | Tropical peat soil microbial communities from peatlands in Department of Meta, Colombia - 0715_SJ02_MP15_20_MG | ecosystem: Environmental > Terrestrial > Soil > Wetlands > Peat | place...
ATAACCTTCCCGGCCGGCGCCGCACTGGCGGCACACCGCTCGCCCTGCGCTTTCTATCGTATGCGGCCGGGGCGATTTTTGATGCAAGCCGAGAAATCGAGGGGTCGCCGCCCGGAGCATACTTTTGTGTATGTGAGGACCGCGCGGCCCCGATGATGACGAAGGATGGCGCAAAAAGCGCCCCGGCCGCTGCCCACACAATCAGCGGTTGAACAGGTTCATAGCCCGGTCCATGCCGTCTGCAACGACCGTGCGCAGGGCATCCACCGCCCGGTCTAATGCCGCTGCCAGCTCTGCCTTCTCTGCCCGCGTGATACGGGAGAGGACGTACTCGTCGGGCGGCATCACGGGGTCCCTGCCGATGCCTATCTTCACGCGCAAAAAGAGGGGCGTGCCCAGGGCTTCCGTCACGGACCTGACCCCCTTGTGGCCGCCGTCCCCGCCGTCCCACTTGAGACGGAGCCTGCAGAACTCCATGTCCAGGTCGTCGTGGATTACCACGAGGCGCTCCGGCTGGATGCGCCTTCGCTTCATGAGGGAGGCCACGGGCCCCCCGGAGAGGTTCATGAAGGTATCAGGCTTGGCGAGGAGAGCCAGCTCAGACTCACCCACCACGCACCCGGCAATCCGCCTCCCCATGGGTACCTTGAAAGCCTCCGCATACCTGTCGATGACGAGGTAGCCGATGTTGTGCCTCGTGTTGCGATAGCGTGCTCCTGTGTTCCCGAGACCGCAGAGGAGGAACAATAACGGTTATTCCTCCTTCGGCGCAGCGGGAGCTTCCGCTTCCTCTGCAACAGGCGCTGCTTCCTCCACCTTCTCCTCCGCCTCAGGCGGGGTCACGCCCACCACTGCAACGTCGGGGGGGTCGAGGAGCTTTATGCCGGGCACGGAGATCTCCTGGATGTGGATGGAATCCCCGATGTCGAGGTTCGATATGTCCACGTCGATGCGCTCAGGGATCTGGCCGGGCAGGCTCTCGATCATGACCGTCCTCAGGTGCTGGTCCACGACGCCGCCATTGGCCACGCCCACGGCGCTGCCCACGAGGCGGATGGGGACTTCCACCTGGACGGCTCTTTCCATGGAGACCTGGAGGAAATCCACGTGGAGGACCTTGTGGTCCACGGGCCTCTTCTGCACGTTCTTGACCATGACCGGCCTCTCCTGCACCTTCTTGCCGTCCGTCACCTCCATCCTGATGACCGCGTTACTCCTCGCCTGGGTCTCGAGGAGCCACCAATCCTTGGACGATATGGAGAGGGCGAGGGGCTCTACGTCCTTGCCGTAGAGGATGGCGGGGATTGCCCCGGCGCTCCTCATCCTGCGGGCAGGTCCCTTCCCCCTTCCCTTCCTTGCTTCTGCTTTTATACGTATCTCTTCCATGGTGCTACCTCCTGAAAAGCAATTACACGAACAGCGAGCTCACCGATGCCTCGTTGTGTATCCGTTTGATGGCCTCTGCGAGGATGGGCGACACGTCGAGCACTTCGACCTTCGCGAGGTCGTGCGCCTTGGACTTGAGCGGGATGGTGTTCGTGACCACGACCTTGTGCAGAGGCGAGGCATTGAGGCGCTCGACCGCGTTTCCCGAGAGTATGGCATGGGTACAGCATGCATAGACTTTGCTCGCGCCGTCCCGCGCGAGGGCCTCTGCAGCCTGGACTATGGTGCCGCCTGTGTCGATCATGTCGTCGAGGAGGATAGCCACCTTGCCCTTCACGTCCCCCACGATGTGCATTATCTTGGAGACATTGGCCCTCTCCCGCCTCTTATCGATGATCGCGATCGAAGCGTCTTTCAGCCTCTTTGCCAGTTCCCTGGCCCGCTCCACGCCCCCTGCGTCCGGCGAGACCACCACGACCTGCTCCTCGATGTGCTCGAGATAGCCGAGCTGTACGGGCAGGGCATAGAGGTGATCCACCGGTATGTTGAAGAAGCCCTGGATCTGGCCCACGTGCAGGTCCATGGCGAGTATCCTCGCGGCCCCCGCCGTCTCCACGAGGTCTGCCACGAGCCTCGCCGAGATGGGTGCCCGGGGCGTCACTTTCCTGTCCTGCCTCCCGTATCCGTAGTAGGGCATGACCACGTTCACCCTGGCGGTGGACGCGCGCTTCAGGGCGTCCAGCATGACGAGCAGCTCCATGAGGTTCTCGTTCACTGGCGGACAGGTGGGCTGGATGACGAAGATGTCCATGCCCCTCACCGACTCCTCTATCTCCACCTGGATCTCGCCGTCGCTGAAGGTGCTCACGTTCGCCTTCCCTATCTCCACGCCGAGATAGGCGCATATCCTCTCGGAAAGGTCCCTGTTCGCATTTCCGCTCAGTATCTTCAGCTTGTCCAACCTTTGATCCTCCTCACGACGCGAAAGGCCTCTTGATGAAGAGAGCTGGGGCGGGAGGATTCGAACCTCCGAATGCGGGCTCCAAAGACCCGTGTCTTACCGCTTGACGACACCCCAGTCTTGCAGCTATTGGATGATCTTGTTGAGCTCTCTATCGTACGCCTCGAGCACGATACTTTCTATCCGCTGCCTCGTCTGACTGTTGAGCGGGTGCACGGTGTCCCGGTATGAGCCGTCCTTCATTTTCTTGCTGGGCATGGCCACAAAGAGCTTGCTGTCCCCATCGATGACCTTGAGGTCCCTGATGATGAAACATTCGTCAAAAATCACGGAAGCATATGCCTTCACTTTCTTTTCGTTGACCGGGTAGATCTTGACATCGGTGATTTCCATCTGTCCCTCCCCCTTCTGGCGCTCTCCGCCGTGAAGACTTGCCCAAGATCCCCTACTCTTTTTGAAGCCTCCTCTGCTTTCTCAAGGTCTCCAAATATGCCGAAGACCGCCGACCCGCTCCCACTCATGAGCGAACCAACGGCTCCCGCCTCTTTCAACCGTTCCTTGATTGTCTTAATTTCGGGACATCTCAAGAGGACAACCTCTTCAAGATCGTTCTCCAAAACGTCCGCGATGTCAAGAAGAGACCGAAATTCCTCCGAAAATCTAACTTCATTTTCCCTTTTTGTCAACACGATTCTTAGTCCCTCGTACACGTCTTTCGTGCTGATCGCCACATCCGGGTAGACGATGACGTACCCCAGGGCAGGCAGGCGTATGGGGCTCACCCTCTCCCCGATGCCCCTTATGATGCTCGGCCCGCAGGTGAGAAAGAGGGGCACGTCAGCGCCGATGCGGCTCCCTAAGTCCCTAAGCTCGGCGAGACCCACGGGGAGCTTCCATTGGCGGACCAAGCTTAATAGGACGGTTGCCGCATCGCTCGAGCCCCCGCCCAGCCCTGCCCCCATGGGTATGCGCTTCTCTATGACCACCTCCACCCCAGGGGTCCGGGGAAACTTTTCTTTGAGGAGCATGATCGCCCGCCAGACCGTGTTGCCCGCCCCCTCGGGCAGACGGCCTTCCGTGTCCCGCACCACGACCCTGTTGTCGGGAAGCTCACCTACGCTGATCCTGTCGTAGAGGGAGACGAGGTCCACGATGCTCACGAGGTTATGGTAGCCGTCCGGCCTTTTTGAGATCACCTTGAGGAGCAGGTTCACCTTGGCCGGGGAAAGGAGCGCGCCATTCATCGTGCCACACGAGCTATAGCCCAGGGCGCGAGGCGCACGCTGATGCGCCGGTAATGCGCCTCCACCCATTGTCGACAGGTGGGTCGCAACGCAATGCCGAACGTGCGGTCGGCCGGACACTCTGGACACCCTTTCCCTACAATACCACCCTTGCCCCATCACTTTAGACACTAGTGCACGCTGCGCACCTCAAAATTATCCACTATCAAGCTGGGATTGGCAACAATATTGATCGTGGCCCCGTACGTCGTCTCGAGATACTCGATGGAGCTTTTCTCCTCCTCAGCGAGGAGCCTCGCCACCTCCGGGGAGAGATAGACGTTGAACCCCTTCTTCTCTCCTTTCCTGCACGCCGTGCGCAGGGTCCGCAGCACCTCGTAGCAGACCGAGCGCCTCGATTTTATGTACCCCGATCCCTCGCACGTGGGGCACGATTCGGTGAGCATGGTCACCATGTTCTCCCTCGTCCTCTTTCTCGTGAGCTGCACGAGGCCCAGCTCGCTTATGGGGTAGGCGAAGGTCTTTATCCTGTCTTTTTTCAGGGCGTCAAGGAGGGCCTTGAACACAGTCTCCCTCGAATCCCTGCGCTCCATGTCGATGAAATCGACCACGATGATGCCGCCCACGTTGCGCAGGCGTATCTGGTACGCGATCTCCTTGACCGCCTCGAGGTTCGTGCGCAGGATCGTGTCCTCCAGCCCTCTCTTGCCGAGGTACTTGCCCGTGTTCACGTCGATGACGGTGAGGGCCTCGGTGTAGTCGAAGACGATGTAGCCGCCCGACTTGAGCCAGATCTTCTTGTGGGCGAGCTTTGCGATGTCTTCCTCCACCCGGTAGTACTCGAAGATGTCCTCCTTCTCCTCGAAGTACTCGATCTCGCACTGCTCCTCCGGGAGGTATTCCTTGAGGAACTCAACGATCTTCTGCTTCAAGGACAGGTCATCGACCACGATCCTCTTCAGGTTGTGCGAGTGGAGGTCCCTTATGACGCGGAAGACGATCCTCAGGTCCTGGTGGAGTATGGAAGGGGCCCTTGCCTTCCGCGCCTTCTCCTGGATGCTCTCCCACATGCGGCGCAGGAAATTGAGGTCTCCCAGCAGCTCGTCCTCCTTCTTCCCGTCGCACGCGGTCCTCGCGATGAGGCCAAAGCCTTTGGGGCAGATGTTCTTCAGGATGGCGGCAAGCCGCTTGCGCTCGTCCTCGTCCTCGATCCTGCGGGAAACGCCGATGTGCTCGCTTGCGGACATGAGCACGAGGAGCCGGCCGGGAAGGGTGATGCGGGATGTGACCCTCGTGCCCTTCTGCCCTATGGGCTCCCTCGATACCTGGACGATGATCTCCTGCCCCTCTTCTATGACGCCCTCTATGCGCTCGTTCGCCTCTACCGGTGAGCCCATCTCTTCGAACTCCTCGTACATCATGGAGTCCACGACGAGGTCCCCCACGTAGAGAAAGGCTGACTTGTCCAGCCCTATGTCCACGAAGGCCGCATCCATGCCCGGCAGTATCCTCACGACCCGCCCCTTGTAGATGTTGCCTACAATGCTCTTGTCGTTCTTCCTCTCCTGGAAAAACTCCGTAAGGATGGTGTTCTCCAGGAAGGCGATCCTCGTCTCACTGAAGGTTACGTTGATGATCAGCTCGGAGGCCATCGATTCTCCTGCCCTCTATCTTTACGATTCTCTCGAACTCCCCGGAGAGCCATAGGTCCTTCACGCCTGACGCGCGCCACTCGTAGAAGGCCCGCTCCCCTCTCTCTTTCACCTTCGTTGCCTTGCCGCGGATTTCCCTTCCGGCCACGAGGAGGTACCCGAAGCCGTTGGCCTGTCCGGCCATCCTGCCGGGAAAGACCCCGAGTATCCTCATGCCCTTGGGCAGGTGCGCATCGATGCGCCTCACCTCTGGAGGGCCGATGTCGTGGATGCCCATCCTTTCGATCTCGATCATCTCGCATGTGCTCTCGATGCCCACGGGCAGGGCGGGCGACAGGGAAATGCGGGGCTTCGGGTGGTATTTCCCGTGCATCTTCAGGCTTATCCCTGAGGACCTGACTGCCCTGAGCAGGATCTCGACCGTGTCGAGATGGCCGATGTGGCGGCTGTCCCCGCACTTTGCGTAGCGCAAGGTGAAGATGGACGTGGCGGGCCCCTGCTCCGCACTCTCTGCCCGGTTTGCGTCAGGTGTTCCTTCCCATAGAAGGACGGGCTCCGGGCAGGCAGCGGGCTGATCCGCGTCCGATGCGGCTGCGCTTGCGGCTGCATCGGCTGATCTGGGGCAGGGGCACCCCAGGCCGCAGGCAGCGCACGCCCCGTAGCAGTCGACCGTCTTCTCCTTTCGCTCGGCCCTCTCCATTTCCCCGAGGAGGAAGGACTTGTCCACCCCTGTCTCAATGAAGTCCCACGGAAGGGGCGCATCCTTCTGCCTCGGGCCCAAAAGGCCGGCGCCCGGGCCGGACGCGCTGTCGAGCCATCCGTCATAGAGCAAGGGGTTGAAGCATTCGCTCCATGCCTCGAGCCTCACCCCCTTCCTGTGGAGGTCCTCGAAGAGCGAAGGCAGCCGCTCATCCCCCCTCGCAATGAGGGCTTCGATGAGGCTCGTCGGCGCGTCCCTCATGCGCACCTTAACCCCTCGGCCTGATGCCATCCGTTTCACGAGCCCCATCTTTTCGCGCAAGAGTCCCTCGTCCTCCATGGCGAGCCACTGAAAGGGCGTATGGGGCTTGGGCGTGAAGGGCGACACGGAGAGGTGGACCTCCATATTGAGGCGCACGAAGGGCAGGATCAGGTCCCTGAGGGCGAGGAAGTCTGCCTCCTCTTCCCAGGGGAAGCCCACCATGAAGTAGAGCTTCACCTTTCTCCATCCGTGGCTTTTCAAGAGCGGCAGCTGGCGCATGAGCGCGTCCGTCTCTATGTCCTTGTTGAGCCTGTCCCGCAAATCCTGGGTCGATGTCTCGAGGGCAAAGGTGAAGCCTCCCCTCGCGCCGGCGCCGAGAAGGTCGATCTCCTTCTCAGTGATGCTCCCTATCTTGAGGGAAGGCAGGGAGAGCGACATGTGCCTGTGTCGCTGTCGCACGTACGAGAGGAGCCAGGGAAGGCAGCTGTAGTCACCGCTGCTCAGGGAGAGAAAGGATATCTCCTCAAAGCCCGTCTCGGATGCGGCCCTGTCTATGATCTCCGCGAGGCGCTGTGGGCTCCTCTCCCTGTATGGCCGGTACCCGTACCCGGCGATGCAGAACCTGCACCCGTTCCCGCACCCCCGGGATATCTCTACGTTGAGCCTATTGTGCACGCTCCCCATGGTAGGGATGGGCGGCCGCACCGGGTGGAAGGAAGCGTCAAGGTCTTCCATATAGAGCCGCCGCACCCTCTTCTTTGGCAAGAGGGGCGTATAAACGCCAGGGAGGCCGGCAAGACCCTCGATGACCGCAGGCCTTGGAAGGCCTTTGAGCCCCTTGAGGCGGCTTGCGAGGTCCACGAGCACCCCTTCCGCCTCGCCCACGACTAAAAGGTCGAAAAAGGGCTCGTAGGGCACGGGGTTGAGCGTGAGGGGGCCTCCCCCGATCACGAGGGGCCCGTTCTCCCTTTCCCGGCTTCGCAGGGGGATGCCCCCGAGGGAGAGCATGTTGAGCACGTTCGTGACGTTCAGCTCGTAAGTGAGGGAGAAACCGACCACGTCCATGCGGCTCAAGGGCGTCCGCGACTCCAGCGTGGTCAGAGGGATGCCGGCGGCCCGCAGGTGCGCCTCCATGTCGTGCCACGGCGCAAAGCAGCGCTCGCACCAGACCCCGTCGAGGCTATTGAGAAGCTCGTACAGGAGAAAGAGGCCGAAATAGGACATGCCTATCTCGTAAACATCGGGATAGCAGAGGGCGATCCTTATGTCCACCCTGTCTGCCTCTTTGACGACGCGGTTCGGCTCGATCCCTATGTACCGTCCCGCTCGCACTATGTTCCTCGGTATGGAAAACATGGCTGCTCCGCTCTAAAATTATACACTATTATACATGGTCGGGTCCCTTATAATCGGGATCGACCGGAGGGGAGGGAAGGCGCACTTAGCCCGCCTCGATCTCCTTCATGACCCGCTCTACGTCTTTTGTCACGAAGCTTCTCACCCGGTCCAGCGACGCTTCGCTGTCCGCCTCGAAGCGGAGCACGAGCATGGGCTGCGTGTTAGATGCCCGGACCAACCCCCACCCGCCGGGGAGCGTCACGCGCACGCCGTCCGTGTCCACTATGGGGAATTGCGGCCGGTAGTACTCGGTAAGCCGCTTGACCACGCGGAACTTCATCGCTTCGGCGCAGTCCATCCTGATCTCCGGCGTGGACCACGCAGGCGGCAGGTCGGCGAGCAGGTCCGAGAGCTTCAACTCGTCCCTTCCGAGGATCTCCAGAAGCCTCAGGGAGGCGTAGATCGCATCGTCGAACCCGAAGAATCGGTCGGCAAAGAACATGTGGCCGCTCATCTCGCCTCCGAGGACCGCCCCGACTTCCCGCATCTTCTGCTTGATGAGGGAGTGGCCAGCCTTCCACATGACGGGCCTCCCCCCAAGGCGCTCGATCTCCTCGAAGAGAAGCCTCGAGCACTTCACCTCAGAGACGAAAGAGGCCCCCTTGTGCGTCCTCAGTATGTCCCGCGCAAAGATGATCATGAGATAATCGCCCCAGATCACGGCGCCTTTCTCGTCGACCACGCCTATCCTGTCCGCGTCGCCGTCGTAAGCTATGCCCAGGTCTGCTGACGCAGAGGCGACCGTTTCCTTGAGCCTGGCCAGGTTGGCCTCTACCGTGGGATCGGGGAAGTGATGGGGGAAGCGGCCGTCCATCTCGCAGAAGAGGGGCACGACCTCCTGCCCCAGCTCCTCCATGATAGGGCAGGCGACTGCCCCGCCGGTGCCGCTGCCCCCGTCCACGACCACCTTGAGGCTGCGGTCGATGCGAATGTGGTTCTGCAGGTAGTCCGCATAGTCCGCTTTTATCTGCGTATAGGCGCTCAGGGATCCGCGGCCGGAGACGAACCGGCGCTCCTCTACGATGCGCCCTATCTCCTGCACCTCCGGCCCGAAGAGCGTGCTCTTCCCGAAGGCCACCTTGAAGCCGTTGTACTCGGGCGGGTTGTGGCTCCCCGTCACCATGATGCCCCCTTCCACGTCGAGGTTGAAAAGGGAAAAGTAAAAAACCGGGGTGGGCACGACCCCGAGGTCGATGACGGAGAGGCCTCCCGTTTCCATGCCTTCCATGACGAGGGCCCCGAAGCTGTCCGAGCTGAGCCTGCAGTCACGGCCCACGGACGCGCGCCTCTTGCCCCTTTCCCTCATATACGTCGCGAATGCCCGGCCTATATCCCTGACGACGTCATCGTTGAGGTCGATCCCTACCAGACCCCTGATGTCGTATTCCCTGAGTATCTCCCGGTTCATTCATCTCACCTTGCGAGAACGTAAGATGCCTCTGGGCGCGCCTTATGATAAGGGCTCCGTCGAGGCTTGAAGGCGCAAGGCCCTTGGTAGCCTTTGCGCTGAAAAGAACAAAAGGAAGGGACAAAGTTTCCTTTGACTTCCCTTGCTTGCCTTAAATATTATTATGGACGAAGATGAAATCTCAAGGCAAAAGGGGCAATATGGAAAAACAGTTCGTCATAGATGAGATAACGCTAAAAGATTCGTGGCGGCTTTTCCACATCCTGGCCGAATTCGTGGAGGGGTTCGAGAACCTCTCAGACGTGGCTCCTGCGATCACCGTATTCGGAAGCGCAAGGACCAAGGAGGGGGACCACCTCTACACGAGGGCGTACGAGCTTGCGAAGCTCCTCGGGAAGAACGGGTTCAACCTCATCACCGGGGGAGGACCGGGCGTCATGGAGGCGATCAACAAAGGGGCCAAGGAGGTGGGCGTCAAGTCAGTGGGCATCAACATCGAGCTGCCCTTCGAGCAGAAGCCGAATCCCTATATCACGCTCCCCCTGAGCTTCAGGTACTTCTTCGTGAGGAAGGTGATGTTCATCAAGTACGCCATCGCCTATATCGTGCTGCCCGGAGGGTTCGGCACCCTGGACGAGTTCTTCGAGGCCCTCACCCTCGTCCAGACCCACAAGACGCGACCCTTTCCCGTTATCCTCGTGGGAACCGACTATTGGGAGGACCTCATCGCCTTCATGCGGAGCCGCATGCTGCGCAACGGGATGATCAACAAGGACGAGCTCAACATCTTCCAAGTGATCGACGAGCCCGAGAAGATCGTGGAATACATCAAGAGGTTCGTGATCCTGTAGGAAGGTCGATCCAGCGCGCGGGGCCGGGGCCGAGGTCAGAAGTGCCCCATTTGCGCTAGTCGTGGTTTTCCTCGACGTCCCGCATGATGTCTACCACGGAGATGAAGACCGCCAGCACGAGGGGTCCCATGACGAGGCCTATCAGCCCGAACAGCTCTATACCCCCGAGCACGCTGAAGAAGATCGCAAGGAGGGGCATTCTGAGCCTGCCTCGCATTATGATCGGCCTCAGCACGGTGTCCACCATGCTTATCCCGAAAACCCCCACGATCGCGAGGATGAGCCCATCGAGGATGAAGCCCCTGAAAAGGAGATAGAGCACCGCAGGCACCCACACTATGGCCGAGCCCACCGCAGGAACGAAGGATGATATGGAGATCGCGAGGCCCCACAGGATTGGAGAGTGGATCGACAGAAGGGCGAATGCCACGGATGCGATAATGCCCTGGATGATCGCGACAACAATGCCCCCGTAAATGGTGGAGACGACGATGTCCTTGACCTGCCTCGTCAGCCTCTCCCTGTGGCGCGC
>Ga0187782_10004535_pt1 | contig 10393 bp, 11 predicted proteins | sample 0715_SJ02_MP15_2_FD_132454 | JGI IMG/M metagenome (GOLD analysis project Ga0187782, IMG submission 132454) | Tropical peat soil microbial communities from peatlands in Department of Meta, Colombia - 0715_SJ02_MP15_20_MG | ecosystem: Environmental > Terrestrial > Soil > Wetlands > Peat | place...
GCATCGCCGCCACCGAAGAGGCGCAGGCGATGCGCGAGGTGCGCGCCCGGCTGACGGGCGATGCGTCGCCGGCCCTAGAACGCGCTTGCGCCGAGTTCGAGGCGGTTCCGGCCCATGGCGTCGAACCGGACGCTCGCGGGTGCCTGACGCTCCATTGCCCAAAAAACCGCGCCGCGTCGCTTGCCGACTGGCTCATCCAACAGGGCGCCGAGCGCGTCACGATCGGCGCGGTCGAGCAGGTCTTCGCGGCGAGCAACGCCCTCTATGAGACCCTCGCGAAAAGAGTTGCGTTTTAGCAAACTTTGACGAGACGACGTCCGATCGGCCGGCGCCATTTGTTATAGACCCGCTGCCAGCGCAGGCATGGGTCGGAGGTCAGCGTCTCATCCTCTGGCTCGACCGCGTACGGCTCGGTCAACGCGTAACTTTCAACGCCGCCGCCATTATAGTTATGGGGCGGAATGTAGTGGGTGACTCCGTGACGCCGGCGCCAATCGTCTCCCGGCGGCCACTGGCTTTCCTCGCTCGCGCGCTCGCCGTTCGGCCGGCCCGACGGGCCGCCGCTGGGCGAGCACGGAAAGACGCTGCACGGCCCGGAGCCGGACCCTCCACCGGCGGCGCCTGCGGCCGGCTGGGAAACTTTGCCGCCGTTCGCATTGTTCAGGGGAGCAGCGCTCGCCACGCTTGCGAGCAGGAACGCAACGCCCAACACCCCAAGCCTGCGCCGCATCGACGCCGCTCCACATTTTCTGTCGCGCCATCGGCTGGCGCGGGCCTCGCCCTTCGGGAGGCGATACTTTACTTGAATTGGGGCTAATTTCTTTGATTGCAATCAAATGGCCGGTCTCGCGTCGATCAAATCATCGCGTTCGGCCTTGGCAAGGACAAGGAGGAGCCGAATGCCCGCAAACGGCACGACGGTCGCGCCGCACGTCGTCGACGAAGCGACGGTTTTCAGAGACGGCTGGGACGATCCGCGGCGCGGGCGCGTCCATTGGCGCACGCTCTTCTCGCAAGGCTTAACGCCGAGTGAGGCGATCACCTGCGGCGTCGCCGATCTTGGCCCTGGCGACGAGCTGAAGGCGCATCGCCACGCGCCGCCGGAGGTCTATTACGTATTTGCCGGCCAGGGCGTCGTCCGCATCGACGGTGCCGAGACGCCCGTCAAAGCCGGCTCCGCCGTCTTCATTCCCGGCATGGCCGAGCACGGCATTCGCCAGAGCGGCGCCGAAAGGCTTCGCTTCTTTTACGCCTTCCCGGTCGATTCCTTCGACAGCGTCGAATATCTATTTCCGCCTGATTGACGTCTTCAGGCCTCGAACGGCGTAGCGCCTTTTTTGGCGGCGGCAGGCGTCATCGCACTGTCAAATTGCACCGGGCAGAGTGTGCCCTAGGTCATCGTCGCCGAGCGGCTTTCTCCAAAGACTAGACGGATCGCCGGTGTTCACTCCGCGTCTCGAGGCGCTCTATCACTCGCGTCTGTGGCGGATCGCCGTGGGCTTGGCGATCTTCGTCAATTCGATCGTCCTCGGCGCGATCACTGCGATGCCCGACGAGTCGCCGTGGAGCCCGCGGCTCGAGCGGCTCGACGCGGCGCTGCTCGCCTTCCTCGTCTTCGACGTCGCCTTGTGCGTCGTCGTCAAGCGCGGCGCGGTGCTCAGCGACGGGTGGGACTTGTTCGACATCGCCGTCACCATCGTCTCGGTCCTGCCGAACGTCGGCGTTCTTTCGGCCTTTCGCGTCTTGCGCGTCGTGCGCGTGCTCCGGCTCGTCTCGTTCGTCCCGCGCGGCCGGGCGACCGTCGACGCGCTGATCGAGGCGCTCGCCAGCATGGCCGCCGCGTTTTTGATCCTGGCGGTCGTGTTCTACAGCTTCGTCGTCATCGCGACGAACCTCTTTCGCGACGTCGATCCCGCCCATTACGGCACGCTCTGGCGCGCCGCGGGGCATCTCTACGTCGTGATGGCGAGCCTTGGATCCGATCTCGAATCGGAGATCGTCTTCGCGGAAATGCCGTGGTCGGTGCTGCTGTTCGCTGCGTTCATCGTCATCGCCAGCTTCGGACTTCTCAACATGTTCATCGCCGTGTTGGTCAACGCGCTGAAGGAACAGCTCGACCGCGAGAACGTCATGGAAGAGCGCGCCCGCTTCGATCGGCTCGAGGCGAAGGTCGACGCGCTCGCCGAGCGTCTCGAGGCGCTTGCCGACGAGGAGAGGAACGCGCGCGCCGAAAGCGTGCCGCGCTGAGCCTCTAGATCGGCAGTTTGACGGGCTCGGCCCTCGCCATCGCGGCGATCGCCGCATCGAAACTCACCTGGTCGGGGTTCTCGACAGGCTGGCTGGACAGCGCGTCGCAGAGCTCGTCTTGCTCGATGACCCGGGCCGCGCCGTCGCGCGCTTGCCAATAGCCGGCCCAGGGCACGAACTTCGTCAACGGGAAGGGCAGATCCTCCACCGGCGCAACGTCGATATTGAGGCCGGCGAGAAACAGGAGATTGCGGCCGCGATAATCGCCCGAACGGCCGATGCTGCGATAGGTGCGGTCGAATTCGACCTGCGTGAAGTAGCGCGCCGCGTCGAGCGCCGGCTGAGCCGAGGTCACAAGCGACGGCATCGCCGGTTTCAGCGCGTCCTCGAGCAGATCATGCCCTTCCGGACCTTCGACAGAAAGACGACGGAAGGCGAAGAGATCGGCAGTCAGTCGATCGCCGATGGCGAGGCCCGCATTCGTCCAAGCCTCTTCGGGCAGGGCTTCGCGCCAGCGCGGCGCAGCGACGAAGGCCTTGGCGGTGCTCAAAATCCTCAGCGGCGCGTTGGCGGGTTCGTTGAACAGCAGCTCCTTGCGCAGGATCAGCCCTTCGGCGCGGTCGTCGTTAAGGAGCGCATTGTCGACGACGACAGCCTTCTCTCCGTCGATCTCGCGGAAGAAAATGTGGCGCCGCGCGAAGTCGTATTCCTCTTGGTACCACTTCAAGACCCCGCAAATCTTGCCGCAATTGGCGCCGAAGCCGCGGGTTTCCGTGCGCGGCCGCGGATACAGGCCGAAACGTCGGCCAACCGCGTCGTAGCCGACATGGCTGGCCTGAACGATGACCAGATCCTCGCCATGATGAGCGTGGGGCCCATGCCGATCGGTCGCGACTTTGCCGCCGACACGCCCATGGTCGAAGGGAAAGGTTCCGAAATGCTGCGTGAGGAGCATGATTGGATAGCCCTGCGTCTCGTCCGAACAAAAGGCGCGCGAGGGCATCGTCAGCCCGCGGCGGAAGCCGAGCGACAGGCAATAGTTATAGAGGCGCGGAGCGAAGAGGCTATAGCGCATCGCCCGCTCGCCGAGCCGAAAATCGTCGACCGCGTGATGCATTGGCCGTTCTCGCCCGAAACGGAAACAACCATCGCGCCGGATTGTGACGGTTGCGCTACCGCCGGCCAGCTTTTAGCCGCGCCGGCGTGCGCGCCCCTTGCCCTCGGCCTTGGCGGGCGGCGAGGCGAGCGGCCCAATCGCGGCGACGACCGCCTCGACGTCGGGGCGGCTCGCCCGGGCATGCGCGTCGAGCGCGCTGCGCATGGCGGCGACGTGTTCAGGCTTATTGCCGCAACAGCCCCCGACGATCGCCGCGCCTGCGTCGACCGCCAACGCCGCGTATTTTCGCATCAGCTCAGGCGTCCCCGAATAATGAATATGCGCGCCTCGCCATTCGGGAACGCCGGCGTTCGCCTTCGCGATGACCGAGGCGCGGGGCGCCCTCTCGCTCATGCTAAGAACCGAGACGAGCAAATCCGAGGCTCCGACGCCGCAATTGGCGCCGAAGGCGAGCGGCGGCGGATCGAGCGAGGCGGCGAGCTCGGCGAGGTCCTCCGGCGCGACGCCCATCATTGTCTTGCCGGCCGTGTCGAAGCTCGCGGTCAGGCAATAGGGCAGACCGCATTGGATCGCCGCCCTCGCCGCCGCGCGGATCTCGTCGGGCGCGGACATCGTCTCGATCCAGACGACGTCGGCGCCGCCTTCCGCCAAGCCTTCGACTTGTTCGACGAAGACGGCGACGGCCTCGTCTACGCTCAAGGGCCCAAGCGGCTCGAGAAGGTCGCCGGTCGGGCCGACCGAGCCTGCGACGATCACCTCGCGGCCGGCCCTGTCGGCGATCGCGCGCGCATGCTCTGCGGCAAGCCGATTGAGCTCTCGCACCTTCCCTTCAAGGCCGTGCAGCATCAGGCGCCGGCGATTGGCGCCGAAGGAATTGGTGAGGATGATGTCGGAGCCGGCGTCGACGAAGCTTTGGTGAAGCGCTCTCACGCGATCGGGATGCGTTTCGTTCCACAGCTCCGGCGACTCGCCGCTGCCGAGGCCCATCTCGAACAGGTTCGTGCCGGTCGCCCCGTCCGCCAGAAGCGGCCGCCCGCGAGCGAGCAGGGTTTGCAGCGACATGAGCCCTCGACGGTCTTGTCCAGGGCGCCCAGATAAGCGGCAGGGCGGGCGGGCGCAAGACCGGCGCGCGCGGTCGTACGAGCGAGGCGGAGCCGCGAACCCTCGCGCGCGCTCCGACAGAGAGAAAGAGGCGAGCAGAACGACAGTGGCGGTTCGCGCCCGATCTCTCGCCGCGCTGCATATTCTTTGAGGCGCCTTGTCGGTTCGGTCGGCCTCTCGCGTCGTCAAGCTCTCTTCGCTATTCCCGCCATTCCTTGCTAGGCGGCCCGCCGGACAGATCAAAAGGGGCGGTTGCATGGCGGACCTCGATGTCGAACTTTGCGACGCAATGGCGGAGGGCGGCGAGGCGCTCTTTCGGCTCTATTCGCGACGGATTCTTAAAAGCGTCGCGTGTTCGCTGGTCACGGTTCTTGCGCCCGATGCCGCCGGCGAGCGCCTGATCCGCGTCCATACCAACCGGCCAGATCAGTTTCCGCTAGGGCCCGGCGACGTGATCGTCGATAACCCGTGGTTCCGCCGGGTTTTCGGCGAAGCGGCGCCGATCGTCGCCAACACCGACGCCGAGATCCGCGCTTGGATCCCAGACTTCACCAACGCCGCCGAACTCGGCTACGCCTCGCTTCTCAACCAGCCGGTCGTGGTCGGCGGCGCGGTCGTGGCGGTTGCGAATATGATGGGCGGCAAGGGCCATTTCGACGCGTCGCGGCTTGCCAGCGCTCGCGCCGCGACGCCGCTTGTGGCGCTCGCAATCGCAGCGACGGCAGGCGGATTTCGGTCGTTCAAGTTTCCGAAAGAAGCGTCGCTCGCGTCTGCGAACAAACGGTAAGCGCCGTCGAAATGGGACCGGCAATCGAATTTGGCGACCTCACAGTTGGGAACTGCGAGAACTGGCGCGCTCGGCTTTGGCCGCGCCGGCTTCGTCCTGGTCTTAATTGGAGCAGGGGTTGAGCCGATGAAAAGGCTGACAATGGGCGCCTGAAGCTCATCGCTCTGGCCGCGGACCCCGATTGACACTCGCCGCCCGAAGCCCCTATAGAGCCGCCCCTGCAAATTCCCGGCGACGCGGTCGTCGCTTTTGCTGCGCTGCGCGGTTTAACGCGCGGCTTTCCGTCAACCGGTCACACTGCCAAGAAGCCGGCTCGCGCTCTAAAAGACTTATGGGCGCTAAGCTCGGTTTGAACACGAGGAAAAGATGTTCGCAGTCATCAAGACCGGCGGCAAACAGTACAAGGTCGCCGCCGAGTCCAAAATCACCGTCATGGCGCTCGAAGGCGAAGCGGGAGCGCATGTGACGTTCGACGACGTCCTGGCGCTGTTCGACCGCGAGACCAATCATGTCGGCGCGCCGCGGGTCGAGGGCGCATCGGTCTTAGGCGAGATCGTCGAGCAGACCCGCGGCCCAAAGGTCTATGCCTTCAAGAAGCGCCGTCGCAAGAATTCTCGCCGCAAGCACGGTCATCGTCAGGACCTCACGGTCGTCAAGATCACACGAATTTTGACCGGCGCGGACGCGTCCGCGGAAGGGGAAGGCGCCACGCCCGCGGAAACTTCTGAAGAGTAATCGCGGTTTCCCGGCAAAGAGTTTTCACGTATAAGCGCTGCTCGACGCGAATTCTAACCGAAGCGTCGGCGCTTCGCATGAAGGTTTGAAGTTATGGCTCACAAGAAAGCGGGCGGCTCGTCGCGCAACGGACGCGATTCGGCGGGACGCCGTCTCGGGGTGAAGAAGTTCGGCGGCGAGCAGGTCTCGGCGGGCATGATTCTCGTGCGTCAACGCGGGACGAAGTTCCACGCTGGCCGCAACGTGGGCATGGGCACCGACCATACCTTGTTCGCCACCGCCCCGGGCGAGGTGTGTTTCAAGGTCAAAGCCGACGGTCGCCAATACGTCATGGTCGCGGCTCAAAAGGCGGCCGATTAGCGGCGAGGGAGACGAGGCCCTCGCCGGCGGCTTCAAGAAAGCCCCCGAAGGCCTCAGGCTCCAAGCCCCAACCTCCTCGGCAACGAGGCGGGGGGTCTGAAAACCCAGCTTGAGGACGAGGGGGCGGGCCAGAAGCCGCCCTCTCTTCGTCTTTGGCCCGAAGATTGCGCCTTGACGTCAAAAGCTGGAAACGAGCCTTTTCCTATGTTCGCCGATCTCGCTCGCGATGACGTCTTCCGCCTCGAGACCCCGCGACTGTGGCTGCGTTGGCCGCGCGCCGCCGACGCCGCGGCGATCGAGCGCTACAGCAGCCTGTGGGAAGTGGCGCGCAACACCTCGCGTATCCCGCACCCTTACCCGCCGGGCTCGGCCGAGCGGTTCATATTCGCCGCCCGTGAAGGCAACGCATCGGGGCGCGACCTGACGCTGGTCGTGACCACGCTCAAAGCCCCGCGCGAAGCGATCGGTGCGATCAGCTTGGAAACGCGCGGCGGCGACAGACTGGCGCTCGGCTACGCCTTTTCCCCGGACGTCTGGGGCAAAGGCTTCGCGAGCGAAGCCGCTGCGGCGATCGTCGGCGCGGGCTTCACGCTGACGACCGCGACCGCCATCCACGCCAGCGCAATCGTCGAGAACGAGGCGTCGAAGCGCGTGCTCGAGAAGGTCGGCTTCGCCTTTGTCGATCGCGGGCTTGAAGGCGCGCCGGCCCGCGGCGCCATGCGCGAGTGCGACCGATTCGTGCTTGCCCGCGAACGCTGGCTGCAGGGCCGCGCTACGATCGCAAAACTCTCGAACGGCGCCAGCGCGCCCCGTCCCGCTTTGCGCCCATGAAGTTTCTCGATCAGGCGAAGGTGTTCGTGCGCTCGGGCGACGGCGGCGCGGGCTGCGTGTCGTTCCGGCGCGAGAAATTCATCGAATTCGGCGGCCCGGACGGCGGCGACGGCGGGCGCGGCGGCGACGTCGTCGTCGAATGCGCCGCCGGCCTCAACACGCTCATCGACTTTCGCTACCAGCAGCACTTTAAGGCGAAGACCGGCGTACACGGCATGGGCAAGAATCGCGCCGGCGCAAGGGGCGCGGACGTCGTCTTGAGGGCGCCGCAGGGCACGCAGATCTTCGCCGAGGACGGGGAGACCCTCATTGCGGACTTAACCAAGGTCGGCGAGCGCGTCGTCGTCGCGCGCGGCGGCAATGGCGGCTTCGGCAACGCGCATTTCACGACCTCGACGAACCGCGCGCCGCGCCGCGCCAATCCTGGCGAGCCCGGCGTCGAGAAGATCCTCATCCTGCGCTTGAAGCTGATTGCCGACGTTGGACTCGTCGGCCTGCCGAACGCCGGGAAGTCGACATTCTTGGCCGCCGTCAGCGCCGCCAAGCCGAAGATCGCCGACTATCCCTTCACGACCCTCCATCCGGGCCTTGGCGTGGCGGCGATCGACGACGGCGAGTTCGTGCTCGCCGATATTCCCGGCCTCATCGAAGGCGCGCATGAGGGCCACGGCCTCGGCGACCGTTTCTTAGGCCATATTGAGCGCTGCGGCGCGCTTGTGCATCTCGTCGACGCATGCGGCGAGAACGCCGGAACGGCCTACAGAATCATCCGCAAGGAGCTTAGCGCCTACGGGAGCGGCGTCGCGGAGAAGCCGGAAGTCGTCGCGCTGTCGAAGGTCGACGCCGTCGACGACGCAACGCTGAAGGCGCAGCGGGCCAAACTCCTGCGGGCGATGCGCGCCCACGGCCCGCAAGGGACGGCCAAGCGCAGCGTGATCGCGCTCTCGGCGGCGACGCGGCGGGGAGTCGCGGACGTGCTGCGGGCGACGATGAAGGCGATCGAGGCCGGCAGACAAACACCCTCCTCCACCGTCCTCCGGGCGGTCTCCCTCCCGCGCTGATGCGGAGGAGGAGAGGTCGCCGCAGCTTTCTCCTCCCCGCTTCAGCGGGGGAGGAGGCCACGGTCAGAATCGGTTGGCGATCGCCGCCACGGCTTTCGCTGCGATGTCGGCGAAGGCGGCGTTGAGCGCGGCGGCGACGGTCGAAGGGGATGTTGAGGCCACGGGCAGGCTCACACGATAGCTCGCCGAGAACAGTCTCGTCGGCGAATCGACAGGCGACACGTTCACCAATAGCTCCGCAGTGACGCCAGGGTCATAGGCGTCGAGCTCGAAATGGCGGATGTCGATGCCGAGGCGATAGCGCGCGGCGGTCTGATCCTCGGGCGAAGCAAAGCCGGCGTTGCGCAAGCTGTCCGCGAAGCGCGCCTTCACGAGATCGGGCAATTGATCGGCCCATTCGGCGTCGGCGAGCACGGCGACTTCGGTCGGGCTCGTGCGCACAAGGATGCGGCGCGAATCGAGATTGGGCGCGGCGGAGGGCTCGGCGACCGCAATCGACGTCCGACGCGCGGCGGCGGACTTCGTCGGAGGGGCGGCGAGATCGAAAGCCTGCGACGGCGCGCCTGAGCAGCCCGAGAGAAGCGCCGCGACTGCAATCGCCCACGCCAGCAAAATCGCGCGCGCGGGCGTCATGGACCCCCATGATACTCCGGCAGCGGCGACTTCGCGCCGAAAATGAGCTGGTTTGGATTGCGTTCGAGGCTCTTGACCACTCGGTCGACGTCGGCGATCGCCTTGCGCCCATCGACCGCGAGGGCCTCATATTCCCGCAGGCCCGAAGACGAGAAGCGCGTCAGGCCCGGCCCCATGTCCTTCAGCCGCGCATTGACTTCGTCGGCGACCTGGCGAACCGAGCGCGCCGCTTGGCCGATGTCGCTCATCGCGCCCCGCCCCTCGGGCGAACCAAGCGCGTCCTGCGCCGAATCTATGAGTTGATCGAGCTTGTCGGCCGATCCGTTGAGCTTCTCTCCGAGCGAGGCCGCGTCCTTCATGAGCTTGTCGACATTGCCTTTGTTGTCGGCGAGCGTCTGCGAGAACGATTGGACGTTGTCCGAGATCGAGGCGATCTTCTTCGCATCCACAGACTTCACGAAGGAATCGATGTCGTCGACCGTCGCCTTCAGGTCGGCGGACGAGGCGCTGAGCGATTTGGCGACGTCGCTCGCATTGTCGACGACGCCTTGCAGCTTAGCCCTGTTGTCGCTCAAGAGTCCGGCGAAGTCGTCGAGCTTGCCGATGGTCGAGTTCACGCGCTTCATGTCGAAGGCGTTCACCGCGGAATCGATGTCGGCGACGGTCGTCTTGGCGCTCGAGGCCGAGTCGCTTAGGGACTTCGCGACGTCGGAAGCGTTGTCGACCACGCCTTGCAGCTTAGGCCTATTGTCGCTCAAGAGCCCGGCGAAATCGTCCAACTTGCCGATCGCCGAATTCGCAGCCTTCACATCGACGGAATTCACCGTCCGATCGATGTCGGCGATGGTCGTCTTGGCGCTCGAGGCCGAGTCGCTTAACGACTTCGCGATGTCGGAAGCGTTGTCGACGACCCCCTGCAGCTTCGCGCGGTTGTCCGAGAGGACGCTCGCGAAGGAATTGAGTTTGTCGACGGCGGCGTTGACGCCCTTCACGTCGAAGGCCTTCACCGCCGCGTCGAGGTCGGCGAGCGCCGTCTTCACGTCGCCCGCCGAGCCGTTGAGCGACTTCGTGAGCTGGCCGACGTCGTCGACAATCGCCTGGAACTTCTGATTGTTGTCCCGCAGAAGGGCGGAGAAGGACTTGAGGTCCGAGATCGCGCCATTGATGTTGTCGACGTCGAGCCCCTTTGCGACGCGGTCGACCGAGGAGACCGCTGCGTTGAGATTGTCGAGCGTCGGCTTCGCGTCCTTGGCGGCGGCTGCGAGATCGTCGAGGGTCGAGGAAATCCGATCGGCTTTGTCGGCGATCGTCTTCGTCGTCTTTTCCGCGTCGTCGATCATCCCTTGGAATTTCGGCTCGTTGTCGCGCAACACCGCGGTGAACGACTGCAGGTCGGAGACCGCGGCGACGACCTTGCCGACGTCGAGCGCCTTGGCGATTCGGTCGATATTGACGATGGTGTCGTTCAGTCCCGCGACCGCCGGCCGGATCTCCTTGGCGATCGCCGAGAGGTCGTCGAGC
>Ga0187782_10004536_pt1 | contig 10392 bp, 6 predicted proteins | sample 0715_SJ02_MP15_2_FD_132454 | JGI IMG/M metagenome (GOLD analysis project Ga0187782, IMG submission 132454) | Tropical peat soil microbial communities from peatlands in Department of Meta, Colombia - 0715_SJ02_MP15_20_MG | ecosystem: Environmental > Terrestrial > Soil > Wetlands > Peat | place...
GCGCGCGCTCGGACAAGTATCTGCGGAGCACGCTCTCGATGAACGCGGAGCGGGAGCCTTTTGTCCCGGCCAGGCGGTCGATCTTCGCCAGAACTTCACTCGAAAGTGTGATAGATGTCTTCTCTCTCATACTACCATGATACTACCCCGTGATTTGGGCTGCATCAGCATTGCTAACCAGCCGGCCTCCTGAATTGCAGAAGCCCCTTCGGGCATGAGGTCACGCCAGCCGCAGCAGCCGAAACCCCGCCTCGACTCCGGCCCCTTCCCGGGCGTAAATGCGCGCCACGCGGCCCGCCCGCGGGGCGCGAATCTCGTTTTGCATTTTCATGGCTTCGATCACCAGGAGTCCTTGTTCGCGGACGACCTCCTGGTTTTCAGAAACCAGCACCTTAACGATCTTCCCCGGCATGGGGGCCACGATCTCCCGCGGGCCTTGCTCTCGGACCCCCGCGCCGTCGCGCCTCCAGCGCCGAGGGTCACGAATTTCCACCAGATAGTTCCGCAGCCCAACGGTAACCACGTAGGGGCTCGAGTCGCCTTCGCAGTTGCCTGCCTGTTTGCTGACCTGGGCTTCGTAGGACCGTCCGTCGATCAGGATCGAGTAAACTCCCGGCGCGATCTCTTCCCGATCGGCAAGCAGGGTTTTGCCATCGAACGTAATCTTCGAGGTGGAAGATGAGGTCCCCTTCCCAGCAGGCGTGTCGCCGTCCGGCAAGGCCATCTCAAACTCATGATCCGAGGTCCTCGAGCCCGAATGGATTCTGATGGCGAGTTTCATCCGCTTCTCCAGCCCTCCCGGCGCGGCCACTGGTTAAGTTGCGCGTCCCGGCCGGCGTTCTTCCAGGTTCTTGCCTGCGCCCGTGGGAACAGCCGCGGACCGCAAAATCGGCGGTCCGCGCTACCTGGCCGGACTTTGGCGCTACCCTGGGCCAGGAGGGGCGCACCTCTTAACCACCCCTTGCCCCTCCTTAGAAAGGAGGAGGACCCGGTCATCTTCTGCGCCAGCCTCCCCGGCGCGGGCAGTGGTTCAGCAGAGCGTCCCTGCCGGAGTTCTTCCAGACACTGTCGCGCGTGGAGACGGGAGTCTTTTTCTCTTCGCGCCCTCCCACGTAGAGGGCCGCCGCCAGCGCAGCAACTCTCTCTTCCTCGGGCGAAGGCGGCGACTCTTCCATCAGGCCCGCGGCCAGGATGCGGTCAATGAAGCTGGTGTCCAGCCGTCCCGCGGCAAAATCGGGGTGCTCTAGCAGGCGCCGGAAAAAGGGAATGTTGGTTTTGATGCCGAAAACCTCGTACTCGCCGAGCGCCCGGCGCATGCGCGCTATAGCTTCCTCGCGCGCCGCCCCCCACACCGACACTTTCGATAACAAAGGATCGTACTCCAGAGGCACGGTCCAACCTTCGTAGACGCCGCTGTCCCTCCGCACGCCCGGGCCTGCCGGCGCCTGGAGCCGGCTGATGTAGCCGGGAGAGGGGAAGAAATTGTTGGTGGGATCTTCCGCGTAGATGCGGCACTCGATGGCTGCACCTCTCATGCGAACGTCTTCTTGCCGCCAGCCCAGTCCTTGTCCGGCCGCGATCCGAATCTGCTCTTTCACCAGGTCTATTCCGACTACGAGCTCCGTTACAGGATGCTCCACTTGCAGGCGCGCGTTCACTTCCAGAAAATAGAATCTGCGGCTTTGGTCCACGAGGAATTCCACTGTGCCGGCGTTCCAATATCCCGCCAGTTTTGCGATGCTCAGTGCGGTTTCTCCCATGCGCCGGCGCATCTCATCGTCTACGATCGGTGACGGGCATTCTTCCAACAGTTTTTGATGCCTTCTTTGCAGCGAACATTCCCGTTCGCCAAGGTGAATCAGGCGCCCATGCTGGTCTCCGAGAATCTGGATTTCAATATGCCTGGGGCGGTCGAGGTACTTTTCGAGGTAAACCGCGGGATCGCCGAAGGCGTTCTGCGCCTCCGAGCGGGCTGTGTTATAGGCGGATTCGAGCTCGGCAGCCGACCGCACCAGGCGCAGTCCCTTCCCTCCCCCTCCCGCCGAAGCTTTGAGCATTACCGGGTAGCCGATTCCTTCCGCGACTCGATGTGCTTCTTCGATGCTCTCGAGGTGCCGGTCAGTTCCGGGAACCACGGGCAGGCCGGCCTGGACGAGGGCGTGCCGCGCACTGGTCTTCGACCCCATCAATTCCATCGCGGTCACCGGCGGCCCGATAAATACCACCCCCGCATCCGTGCAGGCGCGGGCAAAGGCGGGGTTCTCCGCCAGGAAGCCGTATCCCGGGTGAATCGCCTCGGCGCCGCTTCGCTTAGCGGCCTCGACAATGCGCTCGATGTGAAGGTAACTTTCGATGGATGGGGCCGGCCCTATGCAAAAAGCCTGGTCGGCATAGCGGACGTGCAGCGACTTGCGGTCCACCTCGGAGTAGACCGCCACCGTGCCGATTCCCATTTCGCGGCAGGTGCGCATCACCCGCACCGCAATCTCGCCTCGGTTAGCCACCAGAATCTTTCGAAACATAGCGTTCCTTTGTTTTCAATAACATTCTCGCTTTGTTCCGGCAAAAACCGCTATCAGCTTTCAGCTCGCCGGGAAGGGCGGGCTTTAGAGTCTGTGTGAGAACCCTGTATTGCATGTCATGCCGAGGAGCCGCAGGCGACGAGTAATCTCGCACTGCCAGGAAAACACTCAGGGCAAGATTCCTCGCTTCGCTCGGAATGACAGACTAATCAAGTTTTTACACAGACTCTTTAGCCCCGCCGTCAAAGACGGCTCGTCATTGGGGGCTTTAGAGCCTGAGGCGCCGTAGTTTCAGGGCCTAAAGGCCCAACTCTTCGGCCTCTCGAAGGTGGCGGGGCTTAAGCCCCGCCCTTCCAAAGCCCCACGTTATGACGGCGATTTCTGTCATTAAACAATAGCCTCCCAAGCAATGGCTGGGATGTTTCCACGCTCTCCTTTGTTTTCAATAACATTCCCGGTTCGTTCGTTCAAGAAACAGCTATCAGGCGCGGTGCTCCTTTCCGGACTGAAAGCCCTGAACGCAGCATGGCGCAGAGGATGGCTGATGGTCCGCAACTCCGCTTGCGTGCTTTGCGTCTTCATACTGTGCTGAGCCAAAAGTCCGTTGACAAGGTCAGCCCGCGGAGCGGGCGGCAGAATGTCCACGGCGTTAGTGGCAGTGTGAAAACGCATCGACACAGTCATTCCCAGCGAGGCGAGGAATCTCGCTCTGAATGCCTTCAATGCAGTGCAAGAGCAGGGGTTTTCACTCCGTTTGGAGTTCGTTTTGAGTTCGCTTTTCACAACTTTTATTGATTCCAAACGAATTGTTGAGTTCGTTTCCACGATTTTAACATCTTTTTCGAACTGCCCATCCGGCTCAAAAATCCTCGGCACAAGCTGAGGCAGAGGGACGCGAAGTGAATTAGCTTTGATCGGACGAATTCGCGGCCTAGTTGCACAGATTTCCGCCCCTTTTGAAGTTCGTTTTGAGTTCGTTTTGAGTTCGTTTTTTTGAGGTTTTGTTGATTCCAAAAGACTTGATGAGTTCGTTTCCACGATTTTAACATCTTTTTCGCTGCCAAGATCTCGTGCCATTCCGCGCCCGGCGGGGAATCTCGTTTTGCCCTGCGGGTGGACGGGTAGCCAACTTCCAGAGCGAGATTCCTCGCTTCGCTCGGAATGACAGAGCCGCCTGGTGGGGGTCAGCGCAGGCCTGCCATCCAACGTCTGCGGTTCTGGGGTTTGGCGGACCCTGCGAATAGTGCCCGCAGTTCGGCGGGGGGTGAAATCTTCCGGCATTACGTTCAATCCTTCGAGCACCCTCTGGCGAGGACCGTCATGGTCGCGGGTACCCAGATCCTGTCCTGAATTCCTTCACTCCCAGTCCGCTTTCTCCCTGGGACAAAAAGACCACGACCCGCTAAGTTCCAGGCCTGTCTTCCCCCAAGGTCCATGGAGGTAGCCTATCTATGAAGGGGAACGGTTGTCAAGCTCTTTGCAGGGAATGGCCGGGCGCGTCGCGCCGGCGGTACGATATCGCGGTCCGCCCTCTCCCCCAGGGGAGAGGGGGCCGTTGGTTCACCGGCGCGCGAAAACCTGACTCAGGCTGTCATTCCGAGCGAAGCGAGGAATCTCGCCCTGAATGATTTCAGTGGCAGAGCGGGATTCCTCGCTTCGCTCGGAATGACGGCAGAAACGAGTTACCGCACAGACTCTAATGGCCAGGGTCGGTGACGGTGACGCTGAACGAGACGGTCTTCGACGCGTCGGTGTTGCTGACCGCGGTAACGTCAAAGGTCGCCGGGGTGGGCACCGAAGCTGGCGCGGTATAAGTGAATGAGCCACCGGAGCCGGAAACACTGCCATATGCTGAGGCCCCCGCGCTGCCGCTCTGGATACCGTTGAGGAGCCAGCTAACCCCGGTATTTGTCGCGTTGGTCACCGACACCGTCAGCGCTAGAGTCGCGTTCGTCGTCAGAGTTTGCGCGGTGGTGGGTTCGGTAAGCGCAATTGCCACATTATCCGCGGTCGAGGGGCCGAACAGGACGAATGTGGGGTAGGTGTTCCCGATGTCGGTGGCAATCAGAAAACTGGTCGAGTTGATGGCGATACCTATGGTTTCAGCGGCTGCCGTCGGTGTGCTTTGCGTCGAAAGAATTCCATTCGTGTCGAAAGACGCCAGTGCCTGGGTGAACTGGTCGGCTAACTCATCGGCGGGGTTAACGTTGGCCTTGTCCCCAAAAATCGAGATATTGGGAAAAGTCGTACTGTTCTGCAAATTAATAAAGTAATTCTCGGCCCGGCTGTTTTGATTCACAACTTCCGTGGTGCCGCCAAAGAACGCTCCGGCCATCGAAGCCGGACTGTAACCGCCGCTGGGGGCAGTCTGCAAGAAGGCCAGCCCGCCTTCCACACGCGCGTCATCGCTCAAGAGGACGGCTTGGGAGTCGGAGACAAGATAGACGAGCGGCGGGTCTTCACAGCCGCTGCCGCTGTTAATGGTCATGTGGCCATTCGTGTTGACGGTATAGGTGCAAATGGCAGAGCCGTTTCTCGTTGACCCGGCATCGTCGATATAGGCCTCGATACTGATCGAGGTGCCGGTGCCATCGGCGTCGAAATATCCGAACTCCATCCATCCTCCCGTGCTGCCGTCCACCCCGGTCTGAAACCAAGCGTAGTCGCCGGTGACGCTGCTGACGGAAAACGACCCCGCGCCCGTCTGAAGATATGCTTCGCCCGCGGTGATAATGTCGTTGGAGCCGTCAAACATCATGCTGACCAAGAGCGTTTCGTTGGCGGACACCATGTACTCCGCGTTCTCACTTGCATATCCGGAGACTGTGGTTGTTTGGGTGAAGCGTCCGTTGGAATCGGGCGCCGTGTAACTGCCCAATGTCCCGGAAAGGGTAATGTCGCTGAATGACCCGCCGTCGTTGCAGGACTGGTCGATATCCCCAGCGTTGCCGGCGCCGCCCGTTGTCGCCGTCCTCGTCAATACGCCCGCGCACGCAATGCGGGTGCTGTTGGTTGCATCCCAACCTGTTACCGAATGCGCGAAGCTGCCCGCCGGCCCGGCGCTGAAAGCGGAAGTGGTTTGTTGCAGAATTTGGCCGGAAGCAATAAACGAGCTGGAGCTGGCAGGGTCGAACTCATTGATCCGCCCCCGGGTTGCCACGCCGGAGGAGAGCGCCCCCAAGGTGAAGCGAGTCGTGAAGGCGATTCCGGTTGCGGTGACAAAGGTGGCGCAACCGCGGTTGCTCGCTCCCACCGTGTAAGAGCTGCCGGCGGCATTGATGGTGGTGTTGGTCTCCGCGGCGGCGCCGGTCGTGTTAATGTCGACCTCTCCGCCCGTTATGCCGCCAGAGCCATTGAACGTCAGTGAGCCGACGACGGCTTGGAAGCCGCTGCCATTGTATCCGATCAGGTTGAACGCATAAGGTCCACTGAGAACGGATTCATTCCCCGACTCGCAGACGGAAATGGTGTCATTTCCAATCGTCATAGTGATCGAGGGGGAAGTGGCGACCGCGGACTTCGAATCCGTCACCTGCAAGGTCACGGATGCGGATCCTGTGCCGCCGACAGGCACACCCGAAATGACTCCAGTACTGGGGTCCAGCGTCAGGCCAGGGGGCAGCGCGCCCGCAGAGACACTCCACGTATAAGGTGGAGCGCCGCCGCTCGCCGCGGCTTGTCCGGCATAAGATACTCCCAGAAACACGTTGGGCAAGGTCGTCGTGATTACGGTCAGTGCAGTTGACACCGCCGTGACGGTGAAGTCCACCGTGTTGGAAGCTCCGCCGCCCGGCGTCGGGTTCGTGACCACGACGGGGTAACTGCCTGCCGTGGCTTGGTCGCCGGTACTGAGCATGATGGTCAATTGCGTGGAGCTCACGAACATGGCGGTATGGGACACCCCGTTGTAAGTCACCGTCGAGCTGGAGATATAACCTGTCCCCGTGATGGTCAGGGTCTGCGCCGCACTTCCAGCAGGGGCGGACGACGGAGAAAGGCTGGTGATGGTCGGCACGGGATTACTTACGCTGCTGGTCACCGTGAAGTTCATGCTGTTCGAGGCGCCCCCGCCCGGCGCGGGGTTGGTCACCACCACTGGGTAAGTTCCCGCCGTGGCCTGGTCGGACGTACTTAACATAATCGTCAACTGGGTCGAGCTGACGAACGTCGCGGTGTGCGCGACCCCGTTGTAAGTCACCATCGAGGCGGAAACAAAGTTCGTCCCATTGATCGTCAGGGTCTGCGCCGCTGCCCCCGCCGTGGCGGAAGTCGGAGATAGGCCTGAGATCGTAGGCGCCGGATTGTTGACCGTGAAGGTCTGCAAATTGGAAGGTCCCCCGCCCGGCGCCGGGTTGGTCACGACTACGGCGTAAACTCCACCTGTGGCCTGGTCCGCGGCGGTCAGTTGGATCGTCAACTGGGTGGCGCTTACAAACTTTGCAGTGTGCGCTACCGAGTTGTAGGTCACCGTCGAGGCGGAAAGAAAGCCCGTTCCATTGATGGTGAGAGTCTGCGCTGCCGCTCCCGCCATGGCCGAAGTTGGGGACAGGCTCGAAATGGTGGGGGCGAGGTTTTCAACGGTGAAATTCACTGGGTTCGAAGTGCCCCCACCCGGGGAGGGGTTGGTCACCACCACGGCGAATGTGCCTGCCGTGGCTTGATCGCTGGCGCTGAGTTGAATGGTCAACTGGGTGGCACTGACGTAGGTCGCCGCGTGCGAGGCGGCATTGTAAGTCACGGTGGAATTGGAAACAAAGTTCGCGCCATTGATCGTCAAGGTCTGGGCCGCCGCTCCGGCGTTTGCCGACGATGGAGACAGCGTCGTAATGCTGGGTGTGGGGTTATTCACCGTGAAGTTCACGGAATTGGAAGTTCCGCCGCCCGGGGATGGATTTGTCACCACGACGGCGTAAGTTCCCGCCGCCGCCTGGTCCGAGGCGCTCAGTTGGATCGTCAACTCGGTCGCGCTCACAAAGGTTGCGGTGTGTGCGACGGCGTTGTATGTCACCGTCGAACTGGAGAGGAAGTTCGACCCGTTGATGGTCAGAGTCTGCGCGGCGGCTCCCGCCGTAGCAGAAGACGGAGATAAGGTGCTGATGGCCGGCACTGGATTGGGCTGGTTCATGCCCGGCGAAGATGTGCCGCAGGCTTGCGCAAGTATCAGCAGGCTGAGAATTATCCCGAGAACGTATCCTTCCTCGAGAGGCGGTCGCTTCATAGATACACCCTCCATCGAAATCTCTGATCCATCTGAGACGAACAGGCCCAAGCGGTTAACTGAACTGGCTAAGTAATCCCGACCTAGCAGCAGGAGGTGGCAAGCGCGCGGCCACAGGAAGAAAAAGCAAACTCCATTTTCACCGGGGGCAAGTGATGTTAGGCCGCGCTCTGTGGCATGTCAAGCAGAAAAGTGACGTTTTGGCATGATAATGCCCCCTTACTGCTTCTATATAGCCTGTCATCCCCTGGCCCCGCATTGAAAATTGTAGTGCGGGAGTCTCGCCTGCTGTGGCGCGGGCATCTCGCCCACGAGTTGTTGCCGGGGCGAGACGCCCCCGCCACAGCGGGCAGGATGCTCGCGCCACATCTATGCACTGTGAGGGCATTTTCATGGTTTCCGGGTGCCCGTCGGCCGCGGGGCATGAGCCACCGCTTTGCTTCCAGCAAAATTCAGGATTTGCAGGAGGTCGGCTCGAGCGCGTGAACAGGGCGAATTGACACTCCCCTCTCTTTGCGGCTATGCTGAGCCATGGCTCCTCTGCGCGCATCTAATCCCTAGGCAGTCTGCTGCGCGTTTGCGTTTCTCGAAAGCTTGGACTAGCCTCCACACGAAAGTTCTTAAGAGTGGAAGATGCGGCGGGGTGAGGAGCCGGAAGGGTTATGAGATTGTTTTGGACAGGCACGAGGGGTTGCTTTCGCTACCTATTCCGCTTGGCCGCGCTGCCGGTTCTCCAGGCGCCGGAGGAGGCGCTGATGGGGGGCCAGGCGGTCATCGAAGGCGTCATGATGCGCTCACCGCACAGCTATGCCGTGGCGGTGCGCCAGCCTGGCGGCGCCATAGCAGTGGCAAAGGACTACCTGGAGCGGCCTTCCGAAAAGCATCCGTGGCTGAAGTACCCGCTGCTGCGCGGGTTGGGGACCCTGGGCCAGGCGATGGTGCTCGGTGTCCGCGCCTTGCGCTACTCCGCTGAACAGGCGCTCGAGCAACCGGGAAAGCCGGGGCGTTCCGAAAAGAAGGCTGAGCTGAGCAACTGGCTCCTGGCCGCGAACTTAGCGCTCTCGCTGGGGTTCTTTGTTTTCTTCTATAAGTATGTGCCGCTTTCGCTGGCCACACTGATCAGCCGGCGTTACCCGGCTACAGGCAACTTGCTGATCTTCAACTTCCTTGACGGAATGATCCGCATCGTGTTATTCCTCGGGTTCCTTTTTTTCATTGCGCAATGGAAAGAAATCCAGCGGATCTTTGAATACCACGGCGCGGAGCACAAAGTGGTGTGGGCGTTTGAAAAGGGCGGCACAATCGATGTGGCCACGGCGCGCGGTTGCACGCGCTTCCACCCGCGCTGCGGGACCAGCTTCTTGTTGGTGGTGATGGCCATTGCCATGGTGCTTTATATGTTCCTGCCCTTCCGCAGTTTCGCTATGCGGTTCGTTGGCCGCCTGGCGCTGCTGCCGGTGATTGTGGGCGTCTCTTACGAGTTCATCCGCTACGCGGCAAAATCGCAGGGGAAGCTCTGGAGTTGGGCGGCGCAGCCGGGGCTTTGGCTGCAACGGGTAACCACGCGCGAGCCGGACGATGGGCAGCTCGAGACCGCCATCAAGGCCATCGATACGGCCATGGAGCTCGAGAAAGCGCGCGGGGGCGAGTTGGTGGTGGCGTAGGCAGCGGGCAGGTAGGCAGGTGGGGGGAGCTTGGCCCGCTTATGCCACCTAGCACATGCGGTCTTTCGGACCGTTCCCACATACCACCTGCGGCCTGCCACATTCGCTATCGGACTGACTATGCATTTCCTCGATAAACTTGCAGTGATCGAACGAAAATACGAAGAGTTGACGGTGCAACTCGCCAAGCGCAACGTTTTGGAGGACCCCGCCCTGTACCAGAAAACCGCCAAAGCGCATGCGGAGCTGAGCGAGGTTGTCGAGAAGTACCGCGAGTGGAAGAACATCCGCAAAGGGCTGGAAGAAACCAAGGCGCTGCTCGAGGAAGCCTCGTCGGACGCGGAAATGAAAGCTCTGGCGCACGAAGAGCTCAGCGACCTCGAGAAGCGGCAGGCGAAAGTGGAAGAGGAGCTCAAGGTCCTGCTGGTTCCTAAAGATCCCAACGACGAGAAGAACGTGGTGCTGGAAATCCGCGCCGGCACAGGCGGAGATGAGGCGTCACTCTTTGCGCAGGAAATCTTTCGCATGTATAACCGCTATGCGGAATCGCAAGGCTGGCGGGTGGAAGTGCTCTCCACCAGCCTTTCGGGAATCGGCGGTATCAAGGAAGTCATTGCGCTGATCGAGGGGCAAAAGGTATACAGCAAGCTCAAGTACGAGAGCGGCGTGCACCGCGTGCAGCGAGTCCCGGCCACCGAGCAGCAGGGACGCATCCACACCTCGGCCATCACCGTCGCGGTGCTGCCGGAGGCCGACGAAGTGGAAATCGAGATTGACCCCAAGGATATTCGCATCGATACCTTCTGCTCCTCGGGACCGGGCGGCCAATCGGTGAACACCACGTATTCGGCGGTGCGCATCACGCACTTGCCCACTGGGATGGTGGTCTCCTGCCAGGATGAGAAATCGCAGATCAAAAACCGCGCCAAAGGGCTCCGCGTGCTCCGCTCGAGGCTCTACGAGATGAAGCTCCAGGAACAGCAGAAAC
>Ga0187782_10004537_pt1 | contig 10391 bp, 12 predicted proteins | sample 0715_SJ02_MP15_2_FD_132454 | JGI IMG/M metagenome (GOLD analysis project Ga0187782, IMG submission 132454) | Tropical peat soil microbial communities from peatlands in Department of Meta, Colombia - 0715_SJ02_MP15_20_MG | ecosystem: Environmental > Terrestrial > Soil > Wetlands > Peat | place...
AAGCACACCGCTGGCCGTCCAGTTCGATCCGACGGGGGCAGGAACGGCGGCTGGGCAGATAACGATCGTCAGCGATTCTTCGGGCGGCAATATCGCAATTCCACTGGGCGGCACGGGAATTGCCGCCGGTACAGGGCTAACTGCGACGCTCAATGTTAGTCCTTCGAGTCTGGCTTTTGGCAACGTCGCGGAGAACACGCCTGTGTCTCAGGCGCTCACTCTAACATCGACGGGGACGGCCACCGTGACAGTAAGCTCGGCTGCGGTGATCGGCTCCGGCTTCTCAGTTTCGGGGCAGAATTTTCCCCTGGCATTGGCTCCGGGACAAAGTGCGACGCTGGCTGTGCGGTTCGATCCCACAGCTCAGGGAGCTGTGTCGGGCCAGTTGACGATCGGCAGCGACTCTTCGGGCGGCGGCAATGCGATTCCGCTGAGCGGCACGGGGGTCAGCGCCGATCAAATCGCCTTATCGTCGCTGAGCTGTGCAAGCGGGTCGATCACCGGAGCAGGCACGGACAGTTGCACCGCCACGCTGAATGCGACCGCGGCCGCGGGCGGCTTTGCGGTGAGCCTTGCCAGCAGCAACCCGGCGGTCACCGTGCCGGGGTCAGTGACCATTCCAGCGGGCTCGGCAGGCGCCGGCTTCTCCGCTACCGTCTCTGCAGTGAGTTCGGCCCAGGCCGCGACTCTAACGGCCACGGCAGGCGTCGTTACACAAGCATTCGTTCTGCAGTTGGGGGCGGCCGTACCGATGCTGAGTATTAACGCCAGTAGCCTCACATTCGGCGGTGTGAGCCTGAACACGCCGGCCACCCAGTCGCTGACCTTGACCTCAACCGGAGGTGCGCCGGTGACGGTAAGCGCTGCCGCGGTCAGCGGTGCGGGTTTCTCTGTTTTTGGGGCCACGTTCCCGCTTACCTTAAATCCCAATCAGACTGCGACACTGGATGTGCAATTCGACCCCACCGTTTTGGGGTCTGTGACCGGCTCGTTAACCATTACCAGCAATTCTTCGATCGACGGCACCGACGTCATTGTCCTGCTGGGACTCGCAGTTCAGCAGGCATCCTACGAGGTCAACCTGACCTGGGATCCGCCCACAAGCTCGGCCGATCCCGTAGTCAGCTACAACGCGTACCGCGCGTCCGCCGGGAGCACGTCGTATCAGCAAGTGAATACCTCGGCAATCGAGACCACCACTTATAGCGACACCACAGTTCAAAACGGCCAGAACTACAACTACATCGTAGAGAGTGTCGACGCAGGGGGACTGACCAGTGCGCCTTCGAATACCGCCTCCGTGGCTGTACCTTAGATCCGGGATGTGGGGTTGCTGACCGCGCTCATTCTTCCCGCGCGGCGGGAAGGCTTGGATTCCCGGTTGCGCGCTTGAAGTGTGTTGGCGGCTAAATTGCCGAGAACGCCATCGGCTTCGGATTGAGTCCGCGAAGGCAGGCTGGCGGCTTGGGCGAGCGATCCGGGAGGAAGTGCCTCCTGGCTTGAGGCCATCTGGAGGCCGTAGAGAAGAACCGCAGCTCGGCGGCTGCCGATGCGGCCTGAGGCGAGCAGGTTGAGGATTTGGGAGAGCGAATCCTGAATTCCATGTTCATTGAGAGTGGAAGGGAGTTCGATACGGGCTTCCGCGGGGCGGCCGGGGCGCGAGAAGCGGTTGGTGCGGCCGTGAAAATAGCAAAAGGCACTGCCGCGCATGGCGGGTGATTTGCAGTTGAGGCCGCTGGGCATTCTGTGGCGGCATTCCTTGACCATGATCGTTCCTCGCTCGAGTAATTCCCGTAGGCCCCTATCCCCACCACCCACCCCGGGAGTTTTGGGCAAGTTCCCCACTATCAGTGGAGTGCGTGCCAGATTTATTGGTTACTGCCAATGATTTGAATAATTTGAAAGCCAAGCTCTTCAAAACGAAGAACTTCTTGTGCAGACGGGAAGCCATTGCTTTCGAGCGATGGCGCGCGAGAGTGCTATTTCGGCTTCCAAAGACAGAGTAGCGTTTTCGAGGGAAATAAACTGCAAAGTCGCGCGACGGTTAAGCCGTTGAGGAATAAAGAGAAAACTGGAGTTAGGAAACGGAGGGGACTTGACTTTGGGAAATCACCCGGGGCGAGGAGCGCAATCGACGGAGAGACGGAGGCTGTTTCAAGCGAAACGAGAGGGCCAGCGGCGGGCCACGTGATAGACGCGAATAACGCGGACGATCCCAGATTGGAGCCGGTAAACCAGAATATACGGAGTACGGAGGACTACAAGTTCGCGTGTGCCTGTAACGCGGCCTGGGCGGCCGGCGCCGGGCAAGATGACCAATCGTTCTGCTGCCCTGTCGATTTGGCGGGCCACCAAGTCTGCTGCCTGGACGCTATCTTCGGCAATGTAGGCGATGAGGGTGCGCAGATCGCGCTTTGCGCGAGGGCCTCAGATCAGCTTCATGCGCTTTCTTTCGGTCTTTGGGCGCCTCTTGCGGATCGAAGAATTGTCGCAATGTCTCGCATAACCTCTTCATGCGGCGTCCCGGGAGAGGTGTCTGCCAAAGCTTCTTCCACACCTGCGCGGAACCACTCGTCGTATCCGGGCTCCGGCTCGCCGACCTCTTCTTGCCAGGCGGCGAATTCCTCGTCCGTCATCGGGAGGGATTCGCCCAGAAGATTTTCGACGAGCCAATCGCGTTCAGCGGGAGGGAGATGGCGGGCTTCTTCGAGGAGTTCAGCGGCGGTGCGGGGCATGGGGAGATTGTAGCGCGGATTGGGATTTAGAGCCGCCTGGACCAATAGCCTGGACGGCGCTTTGCATGAGCCACGGCGACGATTTGGATATCGTGAAGCCGCTCGCGGAAGACGACAGAAAAATGGTAGCGGCTGAGGATTACGCGGCGGGTTCCGTGGAGGTAGGGAGGACAAATCGAGGGATGGCGGCTTAGCGTTCGATAAGCGTCGCGAAGCTCTTCATCGAATCCGAATGCAGCCGTCCGGCTTTGTTCCAGATAGCGATTAAAGGCGGCATCGGCCTCCTCCTCGGCCTCCGGATGGAGTCAAACTGGCTTCATTTCCCTTGCAGGCTCTTCAATCGTGCGTCCATCCGCGCCAGCACATCTTCGAGGGGGATCATCCCGACGGCACCCGAGTCGATCTCATCGAGGCGGCGTTTGATCTCGTCTCCCCAGGCGGATTCGACGTCAGCGGCGGAATCACCCTCTTCTTTGATGAGAAGGCATTCGGCCAGCCACTCCCGTTCTTCGGGAGGGAGTTGGCGAGCTTCTTCGAGGAGTCGCTGCGCGTTGGGGCTCATGGGGAGATTGTAGCGCGGAATTGGGTGCTGGGCTCGGCCCAGAGCCAGCCGTTCCGACCCTTGCGGGTTGCCGCGGCGACCGCCGCGAGGATGGGGCACGCGGCACCCGGCGTCCCCGTTTCCTTCGGTCCGTCTATATTCGACTGAGCCAGTATCCGAAGCGGCGCTTGGCATGGGCAACAGCGACGACAAGGATCGTTTCTTCCTTCTCGCGGAAGATGACTGAATATGGGAACTTCTCCAGGATGTTTCGTCGAGAGTTCTTGGTATATGGCGGATGGAAATTCGGGTGAGCGACGATCTGTTTCAGCGCGATCTCAATCTGCGTGAGAAACGCATCGGCAACCGTGGGATTGCGCTGTAAATAGTACTCAAACGCAGAGTTGATCTCTTCCTGGGCCTCGGATCGAATACGGAGGCGCTTCTCGGTCACTTGGCCAGCCGGGCGCGCAAGGGCGCTTCGACTTCCTCCCAGGAATGCGTCTCGCCGATTCCCGCGTCGTCTTCGGCGACTCTCCGCTCGACCTCGGTTTTCCAGGAGGCTTCGATCTCGGCCTGACTTGAGCCGTCGCCTTCCTGGAGCAGCTCGCCGATGAGCCAATTGATCTCGTTGGGCGGCAAGCGGCGGGCGTCGTCGAGGACTTGTTGGGCGCTGCGGTCCATGGGGAGATTGTAGCGCGGAATTGGGTGCGGAGGTTCGCGCCCTTGCGGGTCGCCGGGGCGACCGCCGCAAGGACGGGGCGGCCGGCCTACGGCACGGCTGAGGTCGTGCCTTTTCAAAACCGGGCTTTCAGAACAGGCTTTTAGGAAACCTTGGCGCGAGGCGGCTTGAATGAATCAAAGGCCGGGGCGTTGTCGAGGCTTAAGGGTTTCCCGGTAGGATTAACGAGAGCTTGCTTGGGATTTCCGACCCAGATTTCTGCTTCGGTGACGAAACGGTCGACCGCTTCGTCGTCGTTGGGATCGTAAGGAATGGGAGCGTCTCCGGCGATTTCCTTCCTGACATGTTCTCAGTCGGTCATGCTTTTATGGCCGGAATTTTCATATAGGCGACGCCGCTACGCCCACGCAGCTGATCCAAGCACGCGAGTATAGTGGATTGCGATGAATTCCTCGATCGTAATTGAAGTGATTGCCAGTGCCGCTGCCGTGGTCGTCGCGGCGTTGAGCTACCTCTTCACCAAGATGAAGGAGCGGGAAGCTGATTGGCGCAAGTGGAAATATGAACAGTACAAGGAATTCTTAACCGCGCTGAGCGGAAACGTAGGGCCGCCTGATCCTGAGACTCATCGGGCGTTCCTCCGAGCGTGCAACACGCTCAACCTGATTGGTTCCCGTGACGTCTTGGCCTCGCTTCAGGCACTCATTGCTTCTATGAGCGCGGACAAACCTCGGGAAGAGAACAACGCCCGGATTTCAAGATTAATCTGGGAAATACGTAGAGACGTCCGTATGCCCGGAACTCCCGGAGCCGAGGAGTTTTCCGCACGCCTTTGGTTTCACACTGAGCGAGACTCGAGGGACTGAAGCCGCAAGTCCCTATCGGTTCAGAAGCATAGTTCGATGCTGGGTGTCGCGGAGTACGGATGTCTGCGTTCCAGGGTCCCCAAATGCGGCGGGCCTGGATCGCCCGCGAGGCCGAGTGAAAGGCAGCCACAGATCCTTCACTTCGCTGCGCTCCGTTCAGGATGACGCCGGTGAGCGGGGGGCGCTTGACTCTTTCCGCTTTTCCGCTAAGCTGAAAGTATGTCTAGCGGAGCTTCAGCCAATCCGGCAGCGATCAGCCGCATCGGCCAGCGGCGTCAGGTGGTCATTCCCAAGCGCGTTTACGATGCCCTGAAGCTGCGTGCCGGCGATTTTGTGGAAGTCAGCGCCGAGGGCGGGAGGCTCCAGATGCGGCCCAAACGGCTTGTCGACATTGGAGAAGAAACCCTGACTGCACGGGAAGCAGCCAAGGTGCGGCGCGGCGAAGCGGATTTGAAGGCCGGGCGGTCAAAACGGTGGCGGGCGGTACGCGATGGGCTGGTCCGTTGAGCTTTCCAACACCGCCACGAAAGAATTGGGAAAGCTGCCTCGCGACTTATCGGAAGTGCAGTTGGGCACGCTTCCTGGGTGCTTTCTCATTTCGCATTGTCGATCTGCGCGCGTGCTTCGTCGAAGAGTCGCTGCGCGTTCGTATTCATAGGAGAGTTGTAGGGCGAAGTTGAAGGAGCGCATATGCGAGCGCAAGAAGCTAGGCCAACGCCGGCGGAAACGATTCTAATAATCAACGAATTGGTCGGTCGCAATCTACTAAACGATGTGCAGTTTCGCAGTTTGCACCATATGGGGCGGCCCATTGCAAACTTCGAGGGCTACTGTGCCGAGCGTAAGTCGTTTCACCTAAATGGCAACAATCATAATCTCGCCGTACGTCTCAAGGGTATGCTTGATTCCGCCAGATGATGACGAGTGAAGGTTGACCAGGATCGGGCACCGTCATGCGAAGCCTTACTCCGCGTTATCGATCTGGGCGCGCTGGAGCTTGTCGGAGTAGTCGACGTAGACGGCTTTCCAGGTGGTGAAGAAGTCGAGCGCGCCGAGGCCTTCGCGGTGGCCGTTGCCGGTGTGCTTGACTCCACCGAAGGGCAGGTGCACCTCGGCTCCAATGGTGGGCGCGTTGATGTAGGTGATGCCGGCTTCGAGATCGCGCATGGCAGTGAAGGCGCGGTTGACGTCGCGCGTGTAAAGCGATGTGGAGAGGCCGTAGTCGATGGAGTTTGAGATGTGGACGGCCTCGTCGAAATCTGAGAACTCGATGAGGGCGACGACGGGTCCGAAGACTTCTTCGCGGGCGATGCGCATTTGCGGGGTGACGCGAGCGAATACGGTGGGCTCGAAGAACGTTCCGTGCGCGTGGCAGCCGGAGGTGAGGGCGTGACCGCCCAAAAGGAGCTCGGCGCCTTCGTGTTGGGCAATCTCGACGTAGCGGGTTGATGTTTCGATCTGGTTGGCGTTGACCTGCGGGCCGACTTCAACGGATTCGTCGAGGCCGTTGCCGACTTTGAGCGCCTTGGCTCGCGCGACGAATTTCGCCGTGAATTCTTGGGCGATGCCATTTTGCAAAAGGATGCGGCTGGTGGCAGTGCAGCGTTGTCCCGTTGTCCCGAAGGCTCCCCAAAGGGCGCCGTCGAGAGCTAGATCGAGGTTGGCGTCGTCGAGAACGATCTGCGCGTTTTTGCCGCCCATTTCGAGCGAGACCTGCTTGAAGGTGAGAGCCGCGTGCTGGGCGACGAGCGAGCCGACGGCGCTTGACCCGGTGAAGCTGATGGCGCGCACATCGGGATGATCGACGAGAGCCGCGCCGGCAGCGGAGCCGGTGCCGCAGACGATGTTGACCACGCCTGGAGGAAGACCGGCATCGACGAGCGCCAGGACGAGGTTGTAGACGGAGAGCGGCGTATCGGTGGCGGGCTTGATGACACAGGTATTTCCTGCGACGAGCGCGGGAAAAAGCTTCCAACTGGGGATGGCCATGGGGAAGTTCCACGGCGTGATGAGGCCGACGACACCGACGGGCATGCGCACGGACATGGCGAATTTCGAGGGCAGCTCGGAGGGGGTGGTGATGCCGAAGAGGCGGCGGCCTTCGCCGGCGACGTAGAAGGCTTCGTCGATGGCCTCCTGCACGTCGCCGCGGGTTTCGGCGAGGACTTTGCCCATCTCGCGGGTCATGTCGCGGGCGAATTTTTCCTTGTTCTGGACGAGGATCGCAGCGGCGCGGAAGAGGATTTCGGCTCGCTTGGGCGCGGGGACGAGGCGCCAGGAGGCGAAGGCTTTCTTGGCGGCGTCGACGGCGAGGGCGATGTCTTCGGCGTGCGAGGAGGGGAATGCGCCGATGACGTCGTTGTGGTCGGCGGGGTTGAGGTTGAGGATGGTTTTGCCGCTCGCGGCTGGGACCGAATGGCCGCCAATGAGGTTCAAGTAGGTGGGGTAGGTCATGAGAGCCTCGAAAAGCAGGGATCAGGGGTCAGGGATCAGTTGCCAGTGGTTGGCCCGCGAAATAGTTTACGCCGGTTTCTAAGTACCGAGGTAACACGAGATCGCTTCGCCAAGCGTGCCCGCGGGATGCACCGAATTTAGGGCACAGGTATTCTTAAAGTGAGCCTTTTCGCGGCCAGCACGCTTTCGGGGCGGCGAATGCCATCTGGCCGTACAATACTCTTAAGGTTGGTTTCAGTTTTTCATGCCATTGAACGGTTATGCTATGCGTTCCTCGCGGTCCCACGGGATTCGCTCGCTTTTCAGCATGTTTTCGAGCGATCTCGCCATTGACTTAGGCACTGCGAATACGCTTGTCTACGCGGCCGGTAAGGGAATTGTTCTCAACGAGCCCTCGATTGTCGCCATTAATAAGAACACGGGCGAAGTGGAAGCCGTGGGCAAGGAGGCCAAGGAGATGCTGGGCCGCACGCCCGGCAACATCGTGGCCATCAAGCCGATGAAGGACGGGGTGATCGCCGACTTCAAGGTGACCGAGAAGATGCTCAACCACTTCATCCAGAAGGCACACAACCGCAAGATGCTGGTGCACCCGCGGATCGTAATCGGGGTGCCGAGCGAGATTACGCAGGTGGAGAAGCGCGCGGTCGAGGACTCGGCATATCGCGCGAAGGCCAGCGAAGTTTATTTGGTGGAGCAGGCGATGGTGGCGGCGATCGGCGCGGGTTTGCCCATCACTGAGCCCTCGGGAAACATGGTGGTAGACATTGGCGGCGGCACCACCGATATCGCGGTGATTTCGCTGAGCGGCATTGTGTATTCGCGGTCGGTGCGCATGGCCGGCAACCAGATGGACGAGGCCATTACGAATTATCTTAAGCGGAAATATAACTTGCTGATCGGCGAGCGGACGGCGGAGCAGATCAAGATCGAGATCGGATCGGCGTTTCCGTTGGACAAGCCGCTGACGATGGAGATCAAGGGGCGCAACCTGATCGAGGGCGTGCCCAAGACCATCGCCATCGACGACAGCGAGATTCGCGAGGCGCTGGGCGAATGCATCGCCGTGATCATGAACGCGATTCGCGTGGCGTTGGAGCGGACGCCGCCGGAGTTATCGGCGGACATTTCCGATCGGGGCATTGTGCTGACGGGCGGCGGGGCATTGATCAAGAACCTCGACAAGCGGATTCGCGAGGAGACGGGATTGCCCGTGTCGGTGGCCGACGATCCGCTGGCGTCGGTGGTGCTGGGCACGGGGAAGATGCTTTCGGACTTCCGGCTGCTGCGGAAGATCAAGATCGATTGATGAAGCAGGGAATAGGCAATAGGCATTAGGCAATAGGGATCAAAGGCAAATAGCATCCGTATGGGCGGTTCTATTGCCTATTGCCTGAAGTTATGGAATCGTTCTTCGCGCGCTATCGAAACCTTGTGGTGCTGCTGGCCATTCTAGTGGCGCAGATCGCAGGCCTAGCGACGCAGGTGCGCCGCACCACAAGCGGGCGCAACACTCTGGATGCGGCCGATCCGGGCGGCGTGCGGCTGATCCGGCTGTGGGCCAATGCGGTGGTTTCGCCTCCGGAGCGGTTGATCCACGCATGCAAGCTGGGCATAGTGGGTACGTGGACCGGCTACATCGATCTAAGGCACGTGCGCCAGCAGAACCGGGATTTGCAGAACGCAGTTGACCGGCTGCGGCTGGAGGAGGCGGCCCTGCTTGAGGATGCGCGACAGGGTCAGCGGCTCCAGGCAATGCTTGGCTTTCAGGCGAAGTATATTTACACCACGTTGCCTGCGCAGGCATACGGTTCAAGCGGCAGCGACCGATCGCATGTGTTTTACATCGATAAGGGCGCGAGCGACGGTCTCAAGCCGGACATGGCAGTGATCACCGGCGACGGCATTGTGGGCAAGGTGCGCGATGTGTTTCCGCACACGGCGCAAGTGCTGGCGGTTAACGATTCGACGAGCGGCGCGGGCGTGATTCTGGAAACGACGCGCATTCGCGGCATCTTGAGAGGGGACGCGACGGGGCAGTTGGAAGTGGTGGGGATCGTGGCCGATCAGCGCATCAAGCCCGGTGAAAACGTGCTTACAGCGGGAGGAGACTTGATCTTTCCGCGAGGGCTGCCCGTGGGCGTGGTCGACAAGGTGGTTCCCGACCCCGAGCGCGACGGGTTGATCGATGTGATTTTGAAACCGGCCGCGCACCTCGATCGTCTCGATGAAGTGCTGGTGATTACCGCTACTGAGCCGCGCTTCTCGCCCCAGCAGCAGCAGGACATCCAAGACAGCGCGCAGGCGGCCGCGAGCGACCCGGTAAAGGCTTCGGCAATCATGGCTGAGACGTTGCCCGGGTTGATCGACCCGAACCTACCTGCCGAGCAGCAGCCGCTGTACGACACCAGTAATCCGAACCCAGCGTCGCGTCCCCCGCAGCCGTTGCGGCCCGACAAATATTCACCGGGTCACGCCTACACACCTCTCAACGTCGAGCCGGACCCGAACTCCAATGCGGGAGTTGAGACACCGAAGAGCCAGGCGGAACGTCCGGCTTTGGACGGCGCGGGCCCGCCGGCTGGGCCGCCTTCCAAATCCACGCCGGAATCACCTCAGCAGAGGGATCAATAGGCAGTGCCGAGGAATCGATAGTTATGCCCTTGTTAGGCGCCGACACGCGGCGCGATCTCGAGATCCACCGATACCCGCTGCTGGTTTACACGCTGGTACCGCTTACTGCGCTGGTTTTGCAAGCATGGCTGCCGCGCGCGGTAGGTCCCTACGACTGGTTCGACTTGCCGTTCGTAGTCACAGTCTTTTTTGCGCTGGGCCGCCGCGACCCCATCCAGGGCACGATTATGGGAGCGGTCATGGGCCTGTTTCAGGATGCGCTCTCGCATCACGCGATCGGAGTCAACGGCATCGCGAAAACGGTTGTGGGCTTTTTGGCTGCGTCTGTGGGCATACGTATCGAAGTCGATAATCCAATTATTCGCGTGTTGCTCAACTTCGGCCTGTCGCTGCTCTCGAGCGCCATCTATCTGTTTGTCACGCGTTTCCTGCTCGGCTTGGCGATGGAGATGAGCTGGCTGACGGAGTTGCTTCGCGCG
>Ga0187782_10004538_pt1 | contig 10390 bp, 8 predicted proteins | sample 0715_SJ02_MP15_2_FD_132454 | JGI IMG/M metagenome (GOLD analysis project Ga0187782, IMG submission 132454) | Tropical peat soil microbial communities from peatlands in Department of Meta, Colombia - 0715_SJ02_MP15_20_MG | ecosystem: Environmental > Terrestrial > Soil > Wetlands > Peat | place...
ACGCACGCACACTCAGATCACACCTACGGATTCGCTACCTCGGCTAGGAAATATTCAACCCCGGAAACATTACACATCTACGAAGCGCTCTCAAAACGTAAGGTCAAGAACGATAGAAGCGTAACAATCGGCGAAAGAATTCAGGTTGATGACGTTGAGATTAGAGTGTTAGATGCAGGTCACATGTTGGGGTCGTGTCAATTCCACGTCACCACACCCGAGTTTACCGTGCTTTACACGGGCGACATTAATTGCGTCGATACGCTGACGACAAAGCCCGCACGCCCCGTCCCGTGCGATTTCCTCGTTATAGAAGCCACATACGGCCACCCATCGTACGTATTTCCACGGAGAGACACCATTTACGCAGACATAATCCGTTGGACAATGACTGAAATTCGGCGGGACAGGCTACCAACATTCCAAGTTTATTCGTCCGGTAAGCCGCAAGACATCGTTCGCCTCTTCAACGTTTACACGAAAATACCGGTAGTGTGTGCGCCAGGAATATCGCGTGCAAACGAGGCTCACAACGATAACGGTTTTCGTCTCGAATACTTAGACTCCTCTACACCGGATGGGAAACGTGCATTGAAGGCAAGGGGCTGCGTCTACGTAACGACCACTCGACGCGACCACATGCCGCGCAACGCGTCAAGGGCGGTGGCCACGGGGTGGGCACTTCAAGAAGCTTTTCGCAGCTTCACTGCTTTCCCGCTAAGTAGCCATGCGGACTACAGTCAGTTGTTGCAATTCATTGCAGAAGCGAAACCGAAGGTCGTCTACATCTTTACTGGGTACGTAGATGTCTTATCCGCTCAAATAGAGAGGAAGCTTGGCATCAAAGCGGGACCGCTGCCGGCCCACGCCCAAACGAAACTACTAGACTTCCCAAAATCCGCCAATTGAAGAGCAATTAGTGCTTAAACGTCAGGTACATGAAGAGACTCACGCCGACCAGTCCGATCGACATCATGATAACGAGTTCCGGTCTGATTTTGACTCCAGGAGTCTCCTCTTCGAAGAATCGAAGCAAGCCTGCGCTGGCCGCTGGCATAGGTGATTCCCTCTTACGTCGTTTTTCTCTTGCGCCCGACATCGCTGGATCAAGACCTTCTTCGCTAGCACCGACCAATTAAACTTTGATTCATCGTCCCGAGAAAGCGGCCCGTTTCATTTTTCAACGAACGCCGTCCCAGAGCAGCCAGATCTCTAGGTTCATCCATGTCCAATGCGATCCCTGCCGATTTTACCACTCTCACTGAGAGCCCTTTTCGGCGGGCTGCGGTTAGATGCTTCCGGAAACTGTTCTTACCGAAAGCTGGGCGAATTGCTGCCGGCGGTCGGAGGAACAGCGCATTCGTGCCTCGTCCATCCTTCGAGGGTGTAATGGCAACTGAGTAATCGTCGGAGAAACGCAAGAAGCGACGGATCTCACGCGGCTTAGCAAGCGGGATGTCAGAGGGAACAATTAGAGCGGCAGAAAAGTGGCGACGCTTCGCGTCAAGCATAGCGAGTCGCACTCCCTTGTTTAGTCCCCTCGTCTTTCCTTCCCACAGAAAATGAATTCCCATCGCCCGAGTGATTCGTCGTACCGCAAAATCTGAGCTTACGACGGTTATTCTGCTGATTCTCCTTACCTTTTGTAGGGTATGAAGGACATCCACCAACATCGCCGCAGACAGACGGCTTCTGGTTGAATTATCGAGATGCTTGGCGAGGCGCGCTTTCGATGCCCGGAGGACGTTTACGGGAACTACGGCATAGACCCCGGCGGCCTGTGTTCTGTGCCCTTTCATCCCTTAGTTTCACTTACGGCAATTCGTGCAAGGTGTACTTTGTCGCTCATAGTCCTCATCAGAGTCTGAGTCACTATCGTCTTGATTCCAAGCGACCTGATCTGCGGCGCGAGTTTCCGGTCCACTTCGTCAATGATTAGTGTGTCCAAGAAATCTCTGTACACGCGTGCAACGCCAACGGCGCTGCATTCAATACCCAAGGCTTTCATTAGCTTGTCCGCGGGGCCCTTCACGGTTTTGCCACCCACAATGGGGCTTATGCCCACGATCCGCGCGCTAGTCTTCCGGAGCGCTGAACGAATCCCCCTTACGGCTAGGATCGCGCCTATGCTTACGATCGGGTTGCTAGGAGAGATTATGATCCCATCTGCCTCGGTTATCGATTGAATGACCCTGGGTCCCGGTTTTGCCGAGGTGGCGCCCTTGAAGAATACTCTGGTGATTGTTGGCTTCGTTTGGTATCTTACCATGTATTCTTGGAAGTGCATGCGCCTGTTTCCTGAGCACACGTAGGTTTGCAGCATATCGTCGCTTGAAGGCAGAAGCGTAACTCTGAGCCCCAAGCCTGAGACAATGCGAGAGGTCACAGCTGACAGCTTCTTTCCTTGGCCCAACTGTTCTGTGCGGTACAGGTGTGTGGCGAGGTCACGGTCTCCGAGGTTGAACCACGTCTTGTATCCGTACCGTTGAAGCATCTTCAGACAGTGAAATGTGTCGCCCTTGAATCCCCAGCCTTTCGAGGGATCCACTAGATCCGCGAGTGAGTAGGCGACGATGTCCAAGTCAGGCGATACATGGAGTCCATAAAATTCTGTGTCATCGCCAACATTACCAATTATCGTGATATGATCTTGTGGGACGACTCGAACGAGTCCTTGAAGAAATCTGGCGGCACCAACTCCTCCGGCTAGCGTAGCGATCAAGAACGGACCCTGTGCGATTGTTGATGCTACGGTTCTATGAGTTGTTGAGCCTGCTTATCCACGGATGTCCCGAGGACAGCTGGGGCACCAACGAAGATAGCGGTGTCATGACTATGAATGGTAGAGCGACGGAGAAGACCGCGTGGAGGCCGTTGAAGATGCTTGTGAAGACTAGCATTGCGGTTAGCACTTGTGAAGGTCCCGCGAACTGCATATGCAGAGTTTCTTGGAGAGTCATTTGGCTGAAGCCCAAGTTGTTAATTCCGAAAATAACTGGCCCGATGTACGTAAAGACGAAGTAGTTTACGACTAGGAGTATCAAAACACGTGAGACGATTGCGAAGGAGAGCATAAAGAAGAGGACGGTGGAGTTTCGATATTGTTTGATCCCGGACCGCTTATACGCCAAACCTCCTAACCATAAACCGAAAAGTGTTGAGAGCACTGAAACGAACTTGACCGCGGGGCCAAGCGGGGTATCTAGTCCGGTTGCGGTTAGGAACAACCAGTGAACTGTGGCTGTGATTAGCGCGGGAACGGGTCCAAAGATCAGAAACGCAAGAACAGAGAAGAGTTCAGCGGGATCAAATTTCAAAAACGGCAATAGCGGGAACGAGGGCTGAATCGTTGCGGGAACCATTACCGTCGTCAGCGCAGCCAAACACCCCATAACTGCTGACCCCGTCAAACTCACGCTTCTTCTCGCGAAGAATGGCTCCGCCATGCGAACCACGAACGCTCCGCACAGAAGCCTAGAACTACTTAACTCTTTTTTTATGACAATTTCACAAAATAAACATGACATTATGTCCAATATGCGAAGTTATTATCTGCGTTTACTGAACTCTTTAGCCTTTGCGACAAAGTCGCGGACCTGGTCGATGTTTAATGGTGAAAGAACTCGCGATCTCCCAACCTCGAAGACCTGCAGCAACCCGGCGTTTCTCAATACCTCGACGTGTCTATGTACCCCGCCGTAATCCATCTTCAAGTTGCTCGCAACAGCCGTTATGTGCAACGGTTTCTTGCTATCCATAAGCATAAGGAGGATCCGAAGTCGAACGACGTTGCCCAAGGCGGAGAAAGTTTGGGATACGGATTTGAGTTCTTCAGAAGCTGACACTAGACGACTTCTCCCTGTCTGGGACAAGACTGGGCAGCTTCGCGCAGTTAATCTTTGTTAAGCTCGAATCCTTTCCTTCTCGCAAACTCTTCCAAGTGCTCTTGGGAGCAGAAATGGTAGGTTTTCAGTTGCCCTTTATCATCGGTCGCAAATGACGTTGCCGTCATGAGGTCAGACACTCTTCCGCACAAATTACACATGACCTTCATCCGAAGTCCAGACCTTTAACTAACGTAGGGTAACTCTCTGTCTCCTCCTTTACGGGCTTCGCGGGGATACCCGCGAGAGAGGTCCTTGGCCTTTTGGACTGCATCGGCGTTCTCCTTTGCCTGTTTGTCCAGTGCACTCAAGTCAACTGAAACGTTGAGCATGCGTGAGAATAGTTCGAGGGCGGCCTTCGCCGCGTTTGCGTCCATTGATAAGTAGCCCGGGGTCTCCGCTAGAAGACAGACTGCTGGAATCTTCTTAGGTTTGGCTAGACCAAAAATGAGGCCGTTGGTTCCGCTTATGGCCCCCCCTGCAAGCTTAACGGCGCCTAAGCCCTCTAACTCCTTCACTAAGCTGACATCTGTCGCGCCGACATACACTTTCGGTGGCTCCGCAAGCCTATCGGTGGCCATCCCACCCATCGTGATCACCTTTCCCGTACCGAACTTAACTGCCAAATTCAAAGCAACATCCGCGAGTTCATACTGCCCTTCGGGGGAGTAGGGCTGTTCGTTGGCCGTGAAAAGAAGCAAATCAGGGCTCCCCGCTTTATTCTTCCAGAAGTGAAATTCGCCTTTCATCAATCCAACCACTCCGTCCTCAGCCAACCAAACCTTCGGGGAGAACATCGGCGAGAAAACTTCCGCGAAAAGTTCAGCCCGTAACTCCTTCTGTAAATGATTTACAGCCAACCAAGCAACTGAGCCTATACCTGGAAGCCCGCACACCATCACGGCGTCATGGAGCTCCGGCTCCTGAAAATAACGCACTTGCGTTTGCAATTTGGCTTCATTCTCGCGGTTGTCTCAATTCAGATGCATATGGTGATTTTGCCGCGTAATAATGACTTGCTTCAGCTAGGCAGCCTTTGCTGACCAAACCGAGTTAGCGTCCATGCGAACGGTTTCCGGCTGCTCACTCGCTCAACCAATCGATCCTTTTTCAGCGTTTTTAGATGGTATGTGACGCATGCGTAGGATAGGCCTGATTCTTTCGCAATTTGTGGTGCACTACTAGAAACCTTCTCGAGAGCAATGAGGATCTTGCTCCTTGCTACCAATCCCGCTCTCACGTTCCGTTTAGACACAAGGTATGCTTTTGGATGAAGCGTCCCGCGCGTTCCCATTCGACCATCTCACACGAATTGCGCAAGGGTAGGCTGTTTCTTTTTCTCCTCCCGCTCGTTAAAGAGAGAATTGATTTCTCCCTGCAGAAGCAAGAGTCGTTGCTCGTGGTACTGGCCCAAGTCATATCGTTTAACCAAGTCCTTGGCTACCGTCAGATATTTCTCCACGCTGCCCTTGTAAACGGTTAGTGATAATTTCCCTCCACACCGGGGGCAACTTTCCTTTAGCGGAAGGCGCCGGAATTTCGCGTTACATTTTGTGCATCGAAACCTCTGCCCGGCGAAGGCTTTCAGGTTCCCGGTTAGGTCTCGCATGAAGTGAGTGGAGAGCACTCGCTTGGCAACTTCGCCGGCTTCCACGGCCTTAACCGATTCCGCGAGTTTCAATTGTAGTGTAACCTTGTCAATCATCGAACCCAGCTTCTTGTATGCGCTCTCCAAGTTACCCGAAGCCACGCCGCTGGTTTGTTGGGTGAAGCCGAGAGATTCCAGAACGGTGGGCGAACCCAGCCTATCCTGAACTGTCTCGATGATTCGGGCTTCCGCCTTAGGATCGCTTCGGCTTTGCGTGTCCTCATAGAATTGCAAGGGCAAGTGCTGCACCGACTCAATGTTGAAAGCCTGACGTGCAATTTCGCGAGGATTAATCCCCACCGTTAACAGTATCGGCGCATCCATTATTCCTCCGATCCTTGAAGGAAGGAACTTCTTCGAGAAATTCAACAGAATATCCAAAGCGAGACTAACAGAGTCTTCATCGCCATCACAGTTGTTCGACGTTATGCCAGAGATCACCATATTGTGATGGCCTTCAACTGTGATGTTGTAGAAGGGTTGCTGATTTCTTAGGAATTTGACCTCCTTTACTGTCTCAAGCTTCGTTTGACCCAGAAGATGGCTTCGCGACGTGAATTTTTCTGACGATAGTCTTCTTGCTTTGTCGCTCTTCTGCTTCCCGTGGAACCCCATTTGTTGGCAGAACGCCTTGGCGTTTGCGGCGAACATTCGTAACTTGTAAGAGTCGTCGATTCGCCGTATCCCCTTTTTCTTGTACAACTCACCAACTACTCCGCTACTATGGTTAACCTTCCGGACAAGTGACCATGAAGTCTCAATTCCAAATCTTGAGAGCAAGAACTCTAAGTCTCGTAGGAGAAGCTCGTTTATCGAGGTACAATTGACTTCAAGGGTACTCGCAATGGAAACGCTCCCGTCTCCTTCGAAATACCCCCGCAGGAAATACCTGGCTTCCGCCTTAGGCAATGAAAGTATGAAACTTGGAACTCTTTTTTGCCCCGCACTCTTGCCGCACTTGAGATGTTCAACGAACAATTTGTAGATCAAACGTGAGCTTATCGTTTGTTCCTCTTTACCAACCCAAACCTTTACCCCGAAAACCTTACGGACAATTCTTACAACATCCTTCTCAAGTCTCGCGTTGCAGAAAGTAACCTGATACGCGTCCTTCGGACTTCGGGCATAGCCCGCAGACACATAAATCCCGAGGAGTGATAGAAAGTCTCTGTCAACTTTTATGAAACGCGGAAGCTCTACGGCGTCCCACTTCGCGGCGACCCGCGCATTTCGAGGAATATCAAACCCAAGTTTCTCTAGAACCCATTTTGGAATTGAATCGCGGTAAATGTAATCAGTGAGGGTCTTGACGTTGGAGCCCAGCTTCTCCGCGCACTTTGCCGGGCCGCCTTCTTTGTTCACCGCCCTCTTGAAGTAGGGACGGCAGCCACGAACCATTAGGTTAGGATCGTTGAGTTCCAGCAGATCTATGACCTTCACCTCTTTCGTCGGTAGTTCGATATGTTTGGGTACGAACACTCGTGAGAGCTGGTGCGCGCTTGCCTTGTTCAGGTCTTCTCCATTGGGCGCAGGAAACTGATGCACACCGGTGGTCACAATCCTTCTGCCGCTTTTAGTGACGACTTGGACTACGTGATTTTGAGGAGGATGCCGAGAGAAAGCGGTTATTCTTTTGGTCTCGTAACTCATGGTTCGTAGATTCAGTGCCAGCGTCGATAGGTTTCCGCCTTCCGCTACGACTTCGCCAAACGGATATTCTCTTACCTTACATGTGCGAAGTCTTGATTCAACCAGTTCCTGGATAGTATGAATTCTCCATTCGTTTCCATCGAACACGGGAAGAGTCGCCTTTCCTGAGAAGCAGTCTCTGCGTTTGGCGGCGTGCCAGAAGGGGTGTGCGAAGGTGACGCTGGCTTTGCTGAAGCCGACGATGCGGCCTATGACTCCTACTGAGGTGTGGGGTGAGAGGCCGATTACGAGCTGGCCAATTAGGTCGTTCTTGTCTTTAGCGTTGTAGTATGGTGGTAGCCCATAGAGGCCTTGCAGCAGATGGTCAACGAACTGGGAGACTCGAACAAAATAGTCTCCACATCCTTCCGACACGATGATATCATGCACCCTGAGGCTGAGGATTTGGTCGGTTGAGGTGAGCTGTTTCCCGTTAATGTCGGCCAGGTAGCCCATCTTCCGGAGCTTCTCGACTTCTACGCCTACCTCTGAGGGTTTGAAGTGGGTTAGGGGTGCATTCGTTGCATCGTAGCGTATTGTTCCGTCCTTGAACATCGAGACGTCATACTTTGCTCTGAGAAGTCCCTTCTCAAGGGGTTCCGCAGTTTTCGTCTTGTTGGTGAGGCCTCGAACGCACTTCACGCTCTCCGGGACGGCCGATAACGCGAGTTTTCGCTTTGCTGAGTTGAAAAGGTCACGAATAGGGATGCTCCTTTGACTGAAAGCCTGCGTGGCGCCTTTGCAGGAAGGGCAGGTCGCGTCAAGTGTTTCGACGCCACACTTCGGGCAGATGAACGCCTGGACGGTTCGACCGCCGCATCTCTCGCACACCGTTAAGTGGGTGATACTCGCGCAGCTACTGCACTTGCGACACGCCAAATCAACTGAGACCACTGTATGTTCGCTAATGGCCTCAACCATGTTTCGTCTCGTTCCTCCCGCCAAGCCTAATGGGAATAGGCAATGTACGGCCGGCCGCATCTCGCGCTGCTTCGCTTTCTCGGGCCTACCCATACGTGCTCCAACGTAGACCGGCGCCTTTCTCATTACATGGATACCGGAAACACTCAGAATCTTCTCGAAAACGTCCTTGCCTGTAACCGCGACGCTTCCAGATTCTAATCCGAGGCATTCGAACAGAACTACTGCATCTTCATCGATCACTAACTGGTCTCCTTCGACCTTGTGCGGGGTACAGAGGTTCTCAAGGATCTCCTTGACCATTCGATCATTCTTGATGGCTATTTTGGTACGCGATGCCGCGGTCTTGCTACCATCCAATAAGACGGATCGGAGGTAATCGAAGTCTTGTGGAGCAATATTCTCCCAAAACCACGTGTATCTTGGATGCAGAGGTGTGCCAGAGTTTTTCGCGAAGAGTACTGCCTCTTCGGCTGTAGGATCCTTAGGATTTGAGGGAAGGAGGAATTCGGCGAGTCTTGCTTCCGGCAGGCCTACGTGATCTGCAAAACCCTGCAGGTCCGGATAGTGCGATGCCTCAAGGTGAACAAGGTGACCCCACCATTCCTCAACAAATCCGGAAGGTAACAGAGGGCGATTATTCTCTAGGAATTCGCCAAATCCAATGAGGATGTCTCCTAGGAAGAGGATCTTGTCTATGGAGTCGATGAGTGCTTCAGCCCGATCTGGGTCGGATAACTTGACAACGGAACCGTCCTTTAATTTCACTGTTGGTGGTTCAATGGAATCAACGGCGGCTGCCACTCCTGCTTTTCCCGGCTTCTCCAGTCTGAGCTGCGTGCCAACGGCGATAAACTTCCCAAGTATTATCATGGTGGAAGGGTGAAATCCGACCGCTGCCAAACCAGTGTTTCTAGCCCTTCCGTACCTTAGTCTGAATCCGCCTTTGTATTGAGGAAATGAGAATATCGGCCTGCCCGCTAAGACATCCTCCATGAACATGAACTCCCTTGCCTCTTCGGCTTCGGCTACTGGGGGTTTGATCTCCCTCAGCCAACTCCATCCCTCTATACCCAAAGTGTCGATTATCTTCAGAAGCTTGTGACTTCGGCCGATTAGCCCGTCATGAACCACCCTCAGGGCGCCGCCTCTCACTCTGTTGGTATCCACTCGAGGAACGTTCCTATACGCTGAGACCTCCACAGGGTCTGTTTCGACACCATTAACCTCCACCGGAAGACGCATCACGGCGTTGAACAACTCTTCATCAGAGACTTTGAATTGGAACCGTGCGACTTCCCTTTCGTATAGCCGCAGTTCTTCCACGAACCTCTTAGCTTCAAGTTCAGTTGCTTTGTATTTCGCCAGGCCGAGCTGATGGCGAACATAGTCAGCTATGACGAGAATCAAAGCCATGTCAGTTCCGCCGGCAGATCTGATGGGGCCGGCAAAGTATACGGCCAAGTACTTGGAACCATCTTGATTCGCCCTCACCTGGACAGATGAGATCCCTTCGATCGGTGCTGCGGTTACTCCTTCGTCCAGTATTGCGGACGCAGTTCGAACGGCTTGCTCAGCTGCGCGTTCGCCTTCTACGCCGAATTTGCCAAGTGAAATTTCCTCGGCGATCTTTAGCGCCACTAGCTCGCGTGTCATTAACAGTGAAAGTTCACGAATTCTTGCCGCCACCGACGGTGGACCGACGGCTTTCTCAACTCGTTCTGCGACGTCTACAGTTATCAAAGATTCAGGAATATCGGATGGATCGAACCCCTTTGCTCGCGCCTGTCTGGCCAAACCATAGATCTTGCCGAATTCCTCTTTCAAAGTCCGAAAGTACAGTTCTTGTTCGTCGCGAACAGTTGCTTCCAACCGATTGACCGAACTAGAGAAGAGGACGCTCCTTCTTTAAGGCTAGGAGACCGTCGAGCACGCAAATTTCGCTATGGCAAATTTTCGACTGCGGGAGCGGGTGTTTGAGTCTTCTCTTTGCCGTAGAAGGAATCGGTGAACATGCAATAGATGTCGACGATTTGACTTGAGGGTGTGGCCGTAAATTCTCGTTTCAACCCACACGCACCACACTGGACAATGGCGGGGCCCGACCCTTCAGGAAGCTTCACGCGTATTGACTCCTCACCACAGACTGGGCATGTGAACACGGTTGGAAGTTTCTTCTTCACAACCTTGATTACCCTTCTCCTCCGCCTGCCCAAATTCAATCCCTTCGAAGTCGGAAGAGACATCT
>Ga0187782_10004539_pt1 | contig 10390 bp, 10 predicted proteins | sample 0715_SJ02_MP15_2_FD_132454 | JGI IMG/M metagenome (GOLD analysis project Ga0187782, IMG submission 132454) | Tropical peat soil microbial communities from peatlands in Department of Meta, Colombia - 0715_SJ02_MP15_20_MG | ecosystem: Environmental > Terrestrial > Soil > Wetlands > Peat | place...
GATGCCGAACAATTTGGTGAACAGTGCGAAGACCACCGCTTGAAACCCGGTCAGGATGGCTGCCGCTCCATAGAGGAGAGTGTGGATATCGAGAAAACTGTGGCCGATCTTCCTCGGACTGGGTAAGATCCAGCCTGCGATCGCGAAGCCGACCACAAGGAGGGCCAGCCCGGGATAGAGGAAGAGCCAGCGCGGACTGTAGAGGAGCAGGAAGCGCAAGCCTCTGAACCCGTCATGCCAGGTGCGAAGATGGGATCTCCCCGAACGCCGGTCGGGCGACAAGGTGGTTGGAACCTCGCAAACCGGCAGGTTGAAAAGCGACGCCTTGACAACCATCTCGCTGGCGAATTCCATTCCCGTGGTGCGCAATGTCATCCTTTCGTACGCCCTCCTGGTAAAGCCGCGTAACCCACAATAAAAATCGTGACACTTCGCCCGGAAGAAAAGGCGGCCGATGGCCGTGAGCAAGGGATTCCCCAAATAACGATGCAGAGGAGGCATGGCACCCGGTTGAATCCCTCCCGCGAATCGATTCCCCATCACCAATTGGTAGCCGGCTCGGAGTCTATCGAGAAACACCGGGATTTGGCTGAAGTCATAGCTGCCATCGGCATCCCCAATGATGATGTATTCACTGCGTGCCGCTGCGATCCCTCCCATCAGTGCACTGCCGTAGCCCTGGTCCTCGACCGAGACGACACGGACCCCCATCGCTTGCGCGATCTCCCGTGACTTATCTCGGCTACCGTTGTCGGCGACAATGATTTCGCCGGCGATACGGTTCTCTTCCAGGGTTTTCTGAATCCGCTCGATACAGTCCGCAAGAGTGCCCTCTTCATTGAGACACGGCATGATCACCGAAAGCTCAAACTGCTTCTGCCGGCCATCTTGCGTAACATCGGAAGTCGACGGCAACGTGGGCGACATGGACTCTATTTGGGCAACCCTGTGAATCGCCAGCCATTTACGACAAGGTCGAGCCATTGGCTGCCCTAGTTTACCCCCTTAGGGATGGGGAGCTATTCGCTAGCTTCCGAGAAAAAGCCGCGCGGACGATCTTGGCGGCAGTCGTCGCCGCGTGTGCCGCCAGCAGAAGCATGACCGGTTCGATCGGGTGGCGATAGGTTGGAAAAGTGTGGGTTACGTAGTACACCAGGGGAAAGATCAGCAATACCACCAGATACGGCAGGGCGTCGACTCCCTTGCGCCGAAGAGCGAGCAGCACTCCCAGCCATGCCAAGAGGCTAATCCATGGCCAGGCAGAGCCCTCCGGTTCCGACCAAAACCGACCAATGCGGCGCATCGAAAGACGCCAAAACTCACGCGGATGTCGACGAACGAACTGCAGGGCAACCTGGCGTTTGGTTTCCATGAATTGCAGCTCTCCCAACTGGTTGTACTCCGCCGGGTTCGACAGCGGGAATGGGCTATGGTCCGTCACCTCATGATTTCCCACCCAGAATTCAAGACCGAAGTTATCCCGCATCGGCATTAACCGGTGGAAGATCAGATAGTTGCGAATGGTCCACGGAGTCACCACCAGAACACACATGGCAACCGACGCGAGCCACCAGCGATGACAGGAGCGCCCTCGAGCGCGACTGCGGATCCAGAGCCACAGCCAAAAAAAAGGAAAGAGCGCCAGCAGGGTTGTGTTGGTCAGGCCGGCGACACCTGCCAGCAATCCGAACAGCAGCCACCGTGAAGCACGGGTTGAGGCCGCAACCGCGGGCAAGAATAGTACAGAGATCGTCAGCCAAAGTGTCGAAAGCGCACTCTCCCAGAGGCGAATGGAGACGGCAGCTTCGTAGAGCCAGCAGGCCCAGATCCAAGCCGACAAGACTCCTACCGGTGTACCAAAGGTTCTGACTCCGATGCGAAGGATAACAATCGCCGTCAGGGCGGAAAAAATTGCATTCCAGCTCACCGCCGTCCATAAGGCGGACAGGCTATAGGCTCCAAAAACTCGGAAGATTGCAGCCAATAGAAGCGGGTAACCTGGCGGCTGCTGGGCAGTCGGAAGCAAAGGGGTATTCGGCCACGGAGAACTGTAACCGTGTCCTGAGACGAGCGCCCAGGCGATTCGTGAGGGCTCGTTGTATCGATAAAAATAAGGCCCGGCCTTCCCCGGCAACAGCTGCCCGGCGGTCCACAGCCTCATGCTAACGGCAATCACAAAGATCGCAGCCGGTGACTCGACCAGCTTCCAAGTAACCCGCGTTAGGCGCATTTCCCCATCGGTGCAGGCATTCTAGCGTCTGGCAGTGCACGGAGTAAATCCGGCGGTAGCCTCGAAGGCAACTCTGGCCGGGGGCTCGAGGGCGTCTTCGTCCGCCGTAGAAAGTGCGGAAATGGCTTGCTCCCCGTTCCCCGCTCGAGAGGCAAGGGCCGTCTGGATCGACGGCATCTTCGCGTTTGCTTAGGGGGCTGCTCGCCGGACACATCTCGGTCGGGCTTCTCCGACTAGAATGGAGAACGCTAGGACAGCGATGAGGGTTGACGATTTTTCTGGTCCCCGGGAACACATGTTGAGCGCGCAGCTTCGCGCCCGCGGCATCCGGGATGAACGAGTGCTGGCAGCCATGGCTCGCGTACCTCGACACGAATTCGTGGCCGAAGAGCTCCGCTCCCATGCCTATGAGGATCACCCGATTCCCATCGGCAAAGGACAGACTCTCTCCCAACCTTACATTGTGGCCGTGATGCTCCAGGCCTTGGCCCTAGACGGATCCGAACGCGTCCTCGACATCGGCACTGGCTCGGGCTATCAGACCGCGCTGCTGGCAGAGTTAGCCGGAGAAGTATTTTCCGTGGAACGGCTTGCTTCCTTGGCCCATTCCGCGCAGGAAATTCTTCATCGCCTTGGCTATCCGAACATTACTGTGGTGACGGGGGATGGCAGCCGAGGCCTTCCCGAGCGAGCCCCCTTCGACGCCATCATCGTGGCCGCGGCCGCGCCTCGAGTTCCGCCGGCACTGTTCGTGCAGTTGCGAGAGGGGGGGCGCATGGTGGCACCCGTCGGCCCAGCGTACGCTCAGAGACTCGAGATGATTGAGAAGCAAAATGGCCATGCTCTCGTGACGAACCTCGAGAAATGCCGGTTCGTGCCGCTCATCAGTGACGAGGACAGCCTCAGAGAAAAGTAGCCGACCCGGACTCGGCGCGGAAGCGAATGCCGGAGCCCTGCTTTACAATCTCCTGGTGGGCGTATTCCACAATCTGCGCGTCACCTTGGAGATGATTAAGTGGGAGCACTCTATCTTTGTGCTGCCCTTTGCGTTGTGCGGCGCCATGCTGGCTGCGCAAGGCCTGCCGAACGCCCATGCTCTGATCTGGATCATCGTTGCCATGGTTGCAGCGCGCTCTGCGGCGATGGCTTTCAACCGTCTGGCCGACACCTCGATTGATGCGGCCAACCCTCGCACTCGCACTCGCGCACTCCCCAGCGGAGCTTTGACCCCGGCCTTCGTTGCAGGCTTCGTTGTTGTTGCCTCCGCTATATTTGTCCTTGCCGCTTGGCAGCTCAATCGACTGGCGTTCGTACTCTCTCCCCTTGCTCTTGCCATACTCTTGCTGTACTCCTTCACCAAGCGCTTCACCCGTTGGTCTCATCTGGTGCTCGGATTGGCCATGGGGATGGCGCCTTCGGCAGCCTGGATCGCGGTTCGGGGATCGCTCGATCCGCGAATTCTGCTGCTCACCGGAGCGGTCACTTTTTGGGGGGGCGGGTTTGATGTTCTATACGCCTGTCAGGATTACGAGTTTGACCGTCAGAGCGGCCTGCACTCCCTGCCCCGCTTTTGCGGCATCGGCAATGCACTTTGGATTGCCCGCGGATTTCATCTCGCTATGCTGCTGTTCTTGGTCGGCTTGATCATTGTATTTGGCCTGGGAAAGGTCGCCATGACGGGGCTGGTAGCCGTGGCTCTGCTGCTCGCCTACGAACATTCTCTGGTCTCACCGCGAGATCTATCGAAGCTCAACGCCGCCTTCTTCACGACGAACGGCGTGATTTCCGTGGTCTTCTTCCTTTTTATCGCAGGGGATCTGTTCGTACGACACTGAGTTCTCTGACCTCAACCTTCGCGAGCCGCTGCTCGAGCGCGGCATCCTGCTGCCGGCACACCACGATGGCGGTGTTGACTTCGAAGATCACTTGCAATATGAAAGTAAACACTGATACCATCTCGCGTGCACCCCAAGAGGAAGTCACAACACCGATCCGGCTGCCCCGTCAGCCTCTCGCTTGAAATCTTTGGAGATCGCTGGTCTCTGCTGATCATTCGCGACCTGATGGTACGGGGGTTGCGCTCGTTCAAAGAGTTTCAGGAGTCGGGTGAAGGCATTGCCAGCAATATCCTGGCGGACCGCCTGCGAAAGCTTGGAGCTTCAGGAATCATTATTGGCGAACTAGATCACTGCGACACGCGTCGCATGAACTATCGATTGACGGAGAAAGGCATCGATCTCGCCCCCGTGCTCTTGGAGTTGCTCATCTGGGCTGCGAGGCATGAACCAATCGGAGCGTCGTGCGCCACCATCGAGGCCATGGCCCGGAATCGAGGACAGGTTTTGGCGGAAGTGCGGCGCCGCTGGCAGCAGCGTGACCCGACCCCATTGCTACCCAAGCCGGTGCGGCGGATACGCCGCGGACGAACCGTGGGCATGGAGCCCGCAGGTGGCAGGATAAATCAACCGACAACCAGCAAAAGGAGATGACGAGCATGGACAAAAAACCAACCCACGAACAGGCGCAACTTCATCTGCAGGTCTATGAGCTTCGCCGGGAGGCCCGGCTGCGGCAGGCACGCGATTGGTTCTTCAGGAACTATTTTGTAGAGAGCTTTGAGGATTCGATGCGAATCGCTGCCCCGGGAACAGAAAACGGGGTGTTCACGATGATGGTTCTCAGCTATTGGGATCAAGCTTGTGCGCTTGTCGATTACGAACTGCTTCACGAAGACCTTTTTTTTGAAACCAGCGGCGAATTCTTTGGCGTCTGGGAACGAGTAAAGCCGATCATCCCGAAAGCGCGGGAACGGTTCGTGAATCAGCACTTTCTCGGGCACCTGGAAAAAGTGGCCAACCGCTATGAGACCTGGATAGAAAGCCGTTCCCCGGGGCACATTGCCGCCATGCGCCAGTGGATGAAGCAGATGGCTTCGCAGGCTTCAAAAGCGGCGTAGGGACTCGATCCAACGCCATTCGCCAGATGGAGAGTGAGTCTACGCTCACCTTTGCCCGTGCGTGCGGTAGCGTCGCTCACGATCTGGATTCGCAGGGCGAGTCGGGATCGAGAACGGGTCCAAGCGGAGAATGGAACCGCGTGGCCAAGCATTCTTAGGCGGAAATTGGCGATTGGTAAGAGGAGAAGCGCATGAGCAAAGTGCGAGTTCTGGTCGGTACTCGCAAGGGTGCATTCGTACTGGAGTCCGATGGGAAGCGTCAACAATGGGAGATCAGCGGACCCCACTTCGCCGGCTGGGAAATCTATCATCTCAAGGGATCCGCGGCTGATCCCAATCGACTCTATGCGTCGCAGTCGAGCGGATGGTTTGGGCAGCAGATCCAACGATCGAACGACGGCGGAAAGACATGGGAACCAGTCGGGAATAAGTTCGCGTACGATGGCGTGCCCGGAACTCACCAATGGTACGATGGCAGCCCGCATCCCTGGGAGTTTAAACGCGTCTGGCATCTGGAACCGTCGTTGACCGATCCAGACATGGTCTACGCCGGTGTTGAAGACGCAGCCATTTTTTCGACCACGGACGGAGGACGGAACTGGCAGGAGCTCGCTGGATTACGCGGGCATGGAACGGGTCCTCAATGGCAGCCGGGCGCGGGGGGCTTGTGCCTGCATACCATCATTCTTGATCCGAGCCACCCTGAGCGAATGTGGATTGCGATTTCGGCCGCAGGAGCATTCCGAACCGAGGACGGTGGCAAGACGTGGAAGCCCATCAATCGCGGACTCCACTCGCCCTACATTCCCAATCCCACGGCCGAGATTGGACACTGCATTCACCATATTGCCATGCATAAGTCGCGTCCTGGCGTACTCTTCATGCAGAAACATTGGGACGTCATGCGCAGCGACGATGGCGGCGAGCAGTGGAGGGAGGTGAGTGGGAACCTGCCGACCGACTTCGGGTTTGTAATCGACGTCCATGCCCACGAGCCGGAGACCATCTACGTCGTCCCCATCAAGAGTGATTCGGAGCACTATGTGCATGACGGCAAGCTGCGCGTGTTTCGCAGCCGCACCGGTGGAGACCAGTGGGAACCACTCACCCAAGGCCTGCCACAAAGCAACTGCTATGTGAACGTGCTGCGCGATGCGATGGCGGTTGATTCCCTCGAGCAGTGCGGCGTGTACTTCGGTACGACCGGCGGCCAAATCTATGTATCGGCCGATGCGGGAGACACCTGGACTCCGATTGTCCGCGACTTGCCGGTCGTGCTTTCCGTCGAAGTGCAGACGCTCTCCTAAGTGGGGTAAGGAGGAGGTTTCCTGCAGTGACACCTGCTATGCCCGTGATGTCCTGGTTCAAGCCGGAGGTCCCGCTCCATGATCCGAGTCATACTCCCTTTCCATCTCCGAAACTTGGCCCGCGTCGGCAGCGAACTGAGACTTGACGTCAAGGGTCCAGTCACCCAGCGCTCGATCCTCGATGAGCTCGAGGCACAGTACCCGATGCTCCGCGGCGCCATCCGCGACCACGTCACGCAACAGCGCAGGCCCTTCCTGCGCTTCTTCGCCTGTGAAGAGGACCTCTCCCATGAATCGCCGGACGCTCCTGTTCCCGAGAGCGTCGCGTCGGGGAAGGAACCGTTCGTCGTCCTAGGGGCGATCGCCGGCGGATCGGGGTTTGAGCCGCCGGCCAGGGATTCCGTCGTGCGAATTACGAGATCCTGAGGAAAGTAGCCACTTCCCTTCCAGCCTTCGGCAAGTGGCCGTTTCGGCGCGGCAGGATCAGCCGCGTCCGGCAACGCCAGGTAGATTCAGTCGTCTGCCCAGGAGCAGATCTGGCACTATGACTTCCAGGACCCCCCTGCGGTATCATCGAAAGCGATGACCAGCCGGCATCCTTTTCAGACCAATGATCCGCGGCTTTGGCCGGTTTATGACAAAGTCCTCGCGTGCCAACGCCTGACTGCGGACGATGCGCTCGCCCTCTATCGCAGCACAGACATTCTTGCCGTCGGGTGGATGGCCAATCAAGTCCGCGAGCGCATGCACGGCGATCGAACGTACTTCAATGTCAATCGCCATCTGAACCCCACGAATGTTTGCGTAGCAGCGTGCCGCTTATGCGCCTTCGGCCGAAAGAAGGACACGCCCGGAGCCTATACCATGGCACTCGAAGAAGCGTTCGAGCTTGCGGCCTCCGGCTACAGCGAAGCTGTCACCGAGTTTCACATTGTCGGTGGATTGCATCCCGACCTGCCGTTTCAGTATTTCCTTGATCTCGTGTCCGGCCTGAAACAGCGATTTCCGCAAGTGCACCTGAAGGCCTTCACCATGGTTGAGGTTGCGTATTTGGCCAGGCGCGCCAAGCTCTCCATTCGCGAGACTCTCGAACAGCTAAAGGGTGCCGGCGTGGATTCTCTGCCAGGGGGTGGCGCGGAGATTTTTGCGGAGCGTGTGCGCCACATCATTTGCGATCACAAGATCAATGGCGACCAATGGCTGGAAACTGCGCGAACGGCTCATGAGATCGGTCTGAAATCGAACGCGACCATGCTCTATGGCCACGTTGAGAATGAGGAAGACCGCGTCGACCACCTTCTGAAACTACGAACTCTGCAGGAAGACACCGGCGGTTTCCAGACTTTTATTCCCCTGGCGTTCCATCCCGACAACACCCTGCTCGAACATCTGCCAAGAACGACGGGCAGGCTCGATATCGGTCAGATCGCCGTTAGCCGCCTAGTACTCGACAATTTCCCTCATATCAAAGCCTATTGGCAGATGATGACACCCAAGATCGCGCAGATCTCCTTACGATTCGGCGCGGACGACATTGATGGCACGGTCATTGAAGAGAAAATCTACCACGACGCTGGGGCCACAACTCCACAAGGCATGCGTCGCCAAGAACTGATCCGGCTGATTCGTGAGGCCGGTCGCGAACCCATGGAACGGGATACGCTGTATCGTCCGGTGGTACGAACCGAGACATCGGTGACCGTGGCCGTATAGGATTCGAGCGCCGAGTGGCCCGTTGCGCTACGATGCAGCCGAACATCCCTTCCGCATGCTGATCATCTCCTTCGGCGAACCCAGGAGGCAAGCCCGCATCGAATGATGTGCGTTGTCGCAGTGGCGAGGACGCTTGGAGAAAGGCGAAGCGGATCAGCCTGGCCTTCGACACAACCTGTGCCCTCCACCAACCATCCCCCACCCTGTTAGTTTTCGCAGGTTGGCTTGCGTTCTCAGGCGCCGGGTGGCTCGAGGAGAAAGACAGACCGGAAACTGCGATGGACCGCCGGGTGATGGGTGTAGAATCGGTCTTGGAGGAACCGGAAATCTTCGCGAGATCTGCTCTCGTGATCCGAGGCCTGACATGAATGTCCACTTCAGTTATAAGAACTGCAAAAATCCCGATGTTGAAAAAGAGATTCATCACCTAATCGAAAAGTTACGCAAGCGGCTGCAGGTGTTCCGTCCCGAATTGGTGCACTTAAAGGGTCTAATTGAGCAGAACTCCGCCCGCGAAGGCATCACCGTCTCGCTCAACCTGCGCCTGCCTTCCGGCCAAATGGCGGTACAGGAGTCCGCCTCGACCCCAGCCGCTGCCATCAAGGCGGCCTCCGACGATCTCCTGCAGCAGCTCAGCAAACACAAGGACGTCCTGCGGAACTCGCGTAAATGGCAGCGGCGCCGCGTCGCCGGTTTCCGTCCCGAATCCCAAGTTCCCTTTGAGCAGACGGTGGCGGCGGTGCATGTCCCTACCGCTTCCTCGGATGATATTCGCTCCTATGTAAACGCCCATTTGGGGCGGTTAGAGCGCTTTGTGGAGCGCGAACTGTACTTCCGTGAGACCGCGGATGAAGTCCTTCCCGACTCAGTCAGCAAAGATGAGGTGATCGATGAAGCCATCGCGCGCGCCTTGGGCGATGGAGCGGAAAAACCGGAGCGCCTGGCCCTTGAGCCCTGGCTGTATCGTATCGCCATGCGGGTCGTTCAGGAGCTCTGCGAAAGCTGTTCGCAGAGTGCCTCTTCGTTTCACCTCGAGGAATCGGCTCGCAAGCCCAATGTTCGTGCGACCGACGAGCCTGAGCTGCAGTTTCATCAGCCAGACGAGACCCTGATCGGCGAGAATGTGATTGCCGACCGGCGGGTGTCCACTCCCGAGGACATCGCATATTCCGATGAAATGCTGACCCTCGTTCAGTTTGCTCTGGCCGGCGCCAAGCACAAGGATCGCGAGGCATTTCTGCTGCATACGGTCGAGGGATTTTCCATGGAGGAGATCGCCATCATCACCGACCGCAACATTGCCGCTGTGCGAGCGTCGATCAGCTCCGCGCGGGACTACTTGCGCCGTGCGGCTCCGCTTGCGAACCGATTCCAAAGCAGGTTTCTGCAAGCGTTGAAGTAGGTTTCAGCGCCGCAAGGAGAATTCGGGATGATCACACGGGAAGAGATTCGTGAGCTGGCGCAATTCCAGATCGACCAGGGCCAGGCGGTAACCTTCTACTTCGAGCCCCATACTCCGCAAAATAAGTCGCATCGGGAAGAAGCCATTCTGGCCAAAGAACTGGTGCGAAACGCACTCCGCGAGTCGGCAAAGAACGGAAAGAACGGCTCCGTGAGGTCGGATCTGAATCGTATTCTGGTCCTAGCAGAGAGTCTGCATGGCAACCAGGCCCGTGCCAAGGCGGTCTTTGCCTGCGGACAAAGAAATTTCTGGCGGGAGTTCGATCTTCCTCCCCAATTCGCACCCACCCAGCTCTTTGTAAACCGGCAGTTCCATCTGAAGCCGCTTGCCCAACTCGTGGGGGCGCAGCCCCGGCTGTGGGCGGCGATTGTGGATCGTCAACGGGCCCGCTTTTTTGATCTGGGCTTGGACGAGCTGCGGGAGCTGGAAGGACTGTTTCGGACCCCCCTCGTGCGCCAGGGGCGCAGCGACGGCTTCGCGGGTTATGACGGCGGACATACGCAACGCCGGATCGAGGATGAAGCGCGGCATCATTTTAAAGACGTGGGGGAGCGTGTCAAGGACGGCCTGGATCGCGGATTGTTCGAAAAGCTGATTATCGGCTGCCATGACACCAATTGGCGCGAGTTGGAAGCGCAACTGCACCCCTATGTCAAACGGCGTGTGCTAGGGCGCTTTTCGACGGAGGTGGCCAAACTGACCAATGATCAGATCCGGGAGCA
>Ga0187782_10004541_pt1 | contig 10389 bp, 8 predicted proteins | sample 0715_SJ02_MP15_2_FD_132454 | JGI IMG/M metagenome (GOLD analysis project Ga0187782, IMG submission 132454) | Tropical peat soil microbial communities from peatlands in Department of Meta, Colombia - 0715_SJ02_MP15_20_MG | ecosystem: Environmental > Terrestrial > Soil > Wetlands > Peat | place...
GTGTCAAGTATCCGGAAACATTTTGGTTGAGAAATGTCCTCAAGGTTGACTCCTCCGAACGAGGGCTGGAGCCATTTTACGGCAGTTATGATTTCGTCTGGGTCTTTTGTTCCTAGGCAGATCGGGACCGCATCCACACCTCCCAGGTACTTGTATAGTATGGACTTTCCTTCCATGACGGGGAGCCCGCCTTTCGGTCCAATGTCCCCTAAACCCAGAACTCGGGTTCCGTCGGAAACGACGGCAACCATGTTCCATTTGTTCGTGTAATCATAGACGAGCCGTTCATCCTTGGCTATGGCCTTGCAAGGTTCGGCAACGCCTGGGGTATACCAGATCGCAAAGTCGTTGAAATCACGTATACAGCACTTGGGGACGATCTCCATCTTGCCACGGTAGAATGGATGGAGCTTCATCGCATCTAGTGCCGGTTTCTTGGCTTTCTCGAGAAGCTTTTCCTTAGTGAGAGTCTGCAAATTCAACACCTGAAGTAAGAACAGCACGTAATTCAGTTCACTTTTAATTATCATGCACGTTTAGCATATACTTCTACATACGCACCCTTCTTTTATCTAGAATCAAGAATCGCCGTGCGCCGCATAAGTTCACTCACAACCGGCGTTTACGTCTCCTGATAAGCGTGATCGTCCGCGATCTGATCAGGTGCGGCGGAACATTAGGTCAACCGGGAAATGAACGAATCGACGAGATTGACAATTCGCAGATTGGAATTTCGAGGACTTTGAGCCGGATGTAGGAGAGGTTACGTACCTGCATTTCTTGGGCAAGAGGTCGTTCGTTGAATTCTTCGAAACCAGAATCAGGGCGGAAGAGCACAGGTCTCGTGATCTCGTTGCTCTTCAAGACGTTTTGCGTGGAGTTCATAGCGAGTGGCTGTATAAGCTCATGGAAAGTGCCTTCGACGGCGTCATCGATCTCAAACTGTCGAACTGGATACCGAGTTGAAGAATCCTCTTCGCGGTTCTCCGAGGCCAGCCTCATGGCAGTGAGTAGCATACGATTAGTGTTGCAACTAACAGGGAAGAGTCGTTCCAGTCAGGTAGCACGGCTAAATCTAGTCAGGTAATGCGTGGGTCGAGAGTGGCGTTAATGGTCGGTCTTCACCGGGCCAATCGGAAGCACGACGCGTGAATGGGCTTCGTTGAGGACTTCGGCTATGGCGAGGTAGAATGCACTAAAGCCGCAGAAGACGCCTTCGATTCCGGCGATTAGTTGCAACTGCGGGATGAAGTGTGAGGCGGTGAGTAGAAAGAATAGGATGGCGAGAGATAGGAAGATGGTTTGTAGAGCTCTGTTTGCCCGGAGGGTTCCGAAGAACATCATTAGTGTGAAGAGGCCCCAGATGAAGAGGTAAGCGGCCCATGCGGCGTCGTTGGGGGAAACTGCGGGGCGTTCCACCGCGGAGATGATGATGAACACAAGCGTGAGCCAGAATAGGCCGTACGATGTGAACGCCAAGGTGCCGAAAGTGTTTCCTTTCCGGAACTCCATTATGCCAGCTATGATCTGCGCTGCGCCGCCGTAGAATATGCCCATCGCAACAATTATGCTGCTTATCCCAAACAGCCCCATGTTGACAAGGTTCAGGAGAATCGTTGTCATGCCGAACCCCATCAAACCCAGCGGGGCAGGGTTCGCCAGCGTAACTGCCTTCTCGCTCATGCGTCTCAGTCCTCCTCTACGTTAGTTTCGAGTTAGCTCTTCATCTCTGCCTGTAAGCCGGCGTAAGCGTTTTTCATCTCTTCGACGCTCGTTTCATCTTCCAGCGTGGTTACGTCTCCGATGGTTCGGTTTTCTACAACGGCTTTCATCACGCGCCGCATTATTTTTGCGCTTCGAGTCTTCGGCAGTTTAGTTACGAAGTATATTGTATCTGGCACCGCGATTGGGCCAATTGTTTTCCGAACGTGGTTTGAGAGCTCTTTCTTCAGTTCCGCGCTCGGTTCGTATCCGGCCTTGAGAACTACGAACGCGACGGGCACTTCCATCTTGACGGGGTCGGATTTTCCGATGACCGCTGATTCCGCCACGGCTGGATGTGAGATTAGGCTGTCCTCAAGTTCGATTGTTCCGATCCTGTGGCCTGCGACTTTCAGTACTTCATCCGCCCGTCCGAGAAGCCAGAAGTAGCCGTCTTGATCTTTCATGGCGTAGTCTCCGGGGTAGTAGATTCCTGGGAATCTTGTGAAGTAGACCTGCTTGAACTTCTCCGCGTCGTTCCATAGGGTCATGAATTGGCCGGGCCAAGGTCGTTTGATTACTATGTAACCTTTCTCGCCGGCTTTGGTTGGGGAACCATTCTCGCTGTAGACGTCCGCGTCCACTCCGGCAACGGGGAAGGTCGCCGAACCGGGCTTCAAAGGTATGGGCACGATGCCCGGTTGCGGGCTAATGAGGATACCACCCGTTTCGGTTTGCCACCACGTGTCTACTATAGGGGTCTGTTCGCGTCCGATGGTTTTGAAGTACCACATCCATGCTTCGGGATTGATTGGTTCACCTACACTTCCAAGAAGTCTGAGGGAGGTTAGGTTGTGTTTCTGTGCCCATTGCTCGCCGAATTTCATATGCATCCTGATCGCGGTTGGGCTTGTGTAAATTATCGTAACCTTGTACTTCTCAACTAGATCCCACCATCTATCCGGTTGTGGGAAGTCGGGGGCTCCCTCGTACATCAGGGATGTAATTCCTCTGATGAGAGGGCCGTAGACGATGTATGTATGTCCCGTTATCCAACCTATATCGGCGGTGCACCAGTAAACGTCCGTATCATTAACGTCGAAGACGGCTTTCTGCGTGTAAGAGGCCCATGTCATGTACCCCCCGTTGCTATGTGTCGTTCCTTTCGGTTTTCCTGTTGTTCCCGACGTGTACAGTATGAAGCTCGGATGTACGCCCTCTACCGGTTCCGGGTCAACGTATTTGTCCCCGGTGGAGACGAGCTCATGGTACCAGAGGTCACGTCCTGCCGCCATATTGACTTGATTGGCGGCACGCTTCACAACAACGACTTTTTCGACTCCCGTAGTCTGCTTAAGTGCTTCGTCGACGATGGACTTGAGATCCAACGTCTTCCCCTTTCTGAATGTTCCATCCGCCGTTATCACGATCTTGGATTTTGAGTCGGTTATTCTGTTCGCAACAGAATTAGCCGTAAATCCCGCGAATATTACGGAGTGAATCGCCCCTAGCCTGAGGGTTGCGAGCATGGTAATTGGAAGTTCGGGAATCATCGGAAGATATATTGTAACCCTGTCACCCTTCCCGACACCAAGCTTCTTCAGCGCTGAAGCAAATCTGTTCACTTCTTCGTGCAATTGGTTGTAGGTTATTCGTCGCTTCTCGCCGTTCTCCCCTTCCCAGTAGTAGGCAACCTTATCCTTCTTTGCAGACTTCACGTGCCTGTCTAAGGCGTTATAGGTAATGTTGCTCTTCCACCTCGGGAACCATCTACCGTAAGGCGGTTCAGCCATCTCCTCGAAGGCGGGTCCCTCCGTCCGGTACCAGAAAAGTTCCTCGGCGGCCTTTCGCCAGAACGCATCCGTCTTCTCCATGCTCTCCCGATGAATCTCGGCGAGCTTCGGCAGGTTAGATTTGTCTTCGGGAAAGAAGATTGTATGTGTCGGTAGAACTTCTTGAAGTGCCATTGCGAACTCGAATCCTCTGAAATCTTGAAGTTTTCGAGCTTGACAAGTTCTTAACTGTTTAGTCCGACTTTCACCAGTCGCAGAGCGGCAACTCTAGACTGACCCCATGGCATGCGTCGGACGGCAGGCCAACCTGAATCTGTGAAGAAAGCGCGCCAAAGGGTTCTTTCATTCACCCATGAATCATTCAGATCATTCCTTCAGAATCGACTTAAATCACATCAACTAACTGAGACGAAGTGATCAAGGCTTGAAGACGAAAAACCTGATTCCGATCTTCCTTGGAATCATCATCCTATCCGTCTCCGCCACCTCCGTTCTTGCAGATCCATGGTACGGGCCTGCTTCGGTGGCTCCGGGCGACCAATTCTCCATAACAACGCTAAACGGCTTCGCACAAGCTTGGATCGACGGTCGATTAGTAACTGATACAGCAAACCTGGCGCTTACCGTGCAAGTTACTTTCGTGGGACCATACAACGTGGTCTTCCGAGTAGTAGCAGGGACATTCCAAGTCGGAGGGAAAGACTACGCAATAGAAGTCGGCGCTTGACGAGGAGACTACAACCTTCAAACGCACAGTTCAATCTACCAAGGACCCGCAACCGCACCCAACGGAGGAACAGGATACTTCACACTCTACGGGGAGGACTTAGGCCTATCGAACGACGGCGATCTAACCCACATCTACTCTGATTTCACCGGAGAGTACGGCGCACTTTGGCACGTAAGCCTGTCCGCCATACGCTACCAGACGAATTGAAAACTCCTGTTCCATCTAAGGCCAAAACGTGACGGCACCGAGAATTCAGGACCCCGTCCCGTGGGGTACAGAGATTCGAGCCCAAATGGCTACAATATTCCATAGGTAATGTCAAACTTAGGCGAGACGGGGGCCGCCAGCACGAAGTCATAAATCTGCACGAGCATATTATTCCTTGAGGTGAAATCTTTATTGAAAAAACAAAATGGTCCTCAGGTCTTGCTACCAATTAAGCATTTGACCGCTCGGAAGGAACGGACTTTTCGAGCCAAGTTGCTTCAGCGATACGGCCGTATAGCGCTCTTGCAGCCTGACCGTCAATTCGTTATCCAACTTGTGAAATTCGCTCCAGGAAAAGGCCCCCAAGACTGGTTGAAATATTACGAAGAACTCGACAGAAGACTACGCAAGAGATACGGAATGACGCGGCACCAAATGGATTTTCACGAAATCATAACTTTCGCGACATGGGGCAGATACGATATGGTCGCAATATGGGACGCGAACGATCTAGGAACAGTGAATAAAGTCTTAGCCGAATCGATCAACCCTGCTAACCCGTACTCCTGCGGAACCTTCGAAACACTCATCGTCCCGGCAATGATTCGTGCCCCTTAGTTCAATCGGCCGAACAAGAACGTCTGCTCGAAGACCAGCTCGACGCGTATGCCATGAATTATACGAAGACATATCGTGTAAGTTCGATACGCGGCACGTACGTGACGTGAGTGACAAAAGTTGTGTAGGATTAACCGCCATATCTTTTGCTGAGTGCGACCATAAGTCGTCGGCGATCCGCTTGTCCGAGCGAATTGTGATCCCCCTATTATCTCAACTAATTCCGGAGGGCATCAGACCGGGCGCCGTGCTGGCTGTTGAATACGATGCCGAGTCCCAATGGATCGCCGTCATCACGACGATTGCAGCCAAGCTTCTCAAGGCGCAAGGACGTGTTGCATACATGGTCTTTACTCGACGGCCAGAGGACCTCAAACGAGACCTGGAAATGCTCGGCGTCAATCTCTCTCTCGTTTTCAAAGAAGAACGGCTTGTGTTATATGATTGGTACACTGCCACTCTCACCGGAGGGCGAATAGGGTCTGCGGGGGCGCAGGCCAGTATATTCGAGCAAATCGGAGATGGGTTACGGCTGCGCTCGATAAAAGCAGCAGATCTCAGCGTTCAATGGCTCAAGGATACCAAGTACGGTCCACAACCAGAAGATCTCGCCGAGACCTGGCCCCCAGGCGCGCTCGCGGTGAGTGAAGCCACCTCAGCACTCCTAAGGTTCAACGAGGAAAAGGATCTCTTGGAATGGATTGAGACTAGGGTCATCCCTATTGAACAAAGAGCAGGAAGAGTAGCATTGTGGGGTTTTGTCCGCGGAATCCACACCGAATCTTTCTACAAGCGTTTAGAGAGCCTCTGCGGAGGCGTAATAGATCTCAGAGTCATGGAGCGCGGAGAAGAACTGAAGAACCTATTTCGCGTGCGAAGCCTCAAGGGCCAACCCCACGACACGCGTTGGCACGAGATTGAAATCAGATTCAACGGCGAAGCTATCATGCACACCAAACAAGTTCACGAATAGATCTAGAACCGCATCTGTGACCCAGTTGTCTAGCCACCCTCAGCAGTAATGAATGACCATTAGAGGCACGGTGGGACGAACGTGTCGACAAAGGTTACGCAGTTGTCTCCGCAAGCGGAGAAATCCGGCTTTGCGCCTGGATTCGATTTTTCTCAACATCGATCTGAGTTGCAGCCTGTTGTGAAGTAACATTTGCTGCTTGTTAGCCCATACTCCACGCATCTGGAGTTCGCTTTATAGAAGTCGATGTCGTTTGGAGTTGACCTAGATGGAAATTTGTCCGAATCGAATGTGCTAAGCCGCAGGTTACCCGATATCTTCGAACCCGCTTATGAGCTCTCGGAATCTGGCTACTGGAACTTCAAAATGTTGTTGAACGGGTCGTGGTGCACAAAGGCTGAACGGCTTGAGGTCCGAAGTCCCATCGACGGATCGCTGGTAGCTACAATACCTAGCGCGTCTACCGCGGAAGCTGATTTGGCGGTTGAGGCGGCGTACGCTAACAGAAGTTCTATCCGTGTTATTCCCGCTGTGAAAAAGATTGAGATATTTCAGCACACCCGCGAACTGTTACTGCAGAACTCGGAATCATTTGTCTCAGTTCTTGCTCTTGAGGCGGGTAAACCGCGCTCTAGTGCGCAGGGTGAGGTGAAAGCGACGGCTGAGCGTCTGAAACTGACTCCGGAGGAGTATGGTAAGATTCGAGGGGAGCATATTCCCGGGGACTGGTCGGATGAAACCATAGGGACGGATGCAGATGTCCTCCGGGAACCATTAGGTGTCATACTCGCAATCTCCCCATTCAATTATCCACTCTACATCACCGCAACCAAAGTCATCCCGGCCCTGCTTGCCGGAAATTCGGTCATCGTGAAAACTTCCAGCAAAGATCCAATTTCATTCCTGATGTTTGCAAGGCTACTGGAGGTTGCCGGTATCCCCGCAACGTGTCTAAATGTGATAACCGGTCGAGGATCCATCGGCGAGCACCTTGCCAGCCAAGATAAGATTAGTATGCTCACGTTCACCGGCAGCACAGAAATCGGTAGGACCCTTGCAAAAGTTGCCGGCCTTAAGAGGCTACACATGGAGCTTGGAGGAAAGGGTTGCGCTATCGTTCTGAACGATGCCGACCTTGAATTAGCAGTCAGCGAGACCGTCAAAGGTTGCTTGAGCTATAGCGGCCAGAGATGCGATGCGATTTCACGCGTATTCGTTGAAGAGGGCGTAGCTGATAAGTTCGTGAAGAAAGTAGTGGCCCAGGTCGCAGGATACAAGATGGGGGATCCTCGCGACGCGTCAGTCAGGCTAGGACCACTGATAGATCACGGCGCCGTTGAACGGGTTCACGAATTGGTCACAGACGCGGTACAACGAGGAGCAAAGGTTCTTGCGGGGGGGAAGTATCAAGGGAACTTCTACCAGGCAACCGTCTTGGATATGGTGCCTATGGATGCGAGAATCATGTGGGAAGAAACATTTGGGCCGGTCATACCAATCGGACATGTGAAGGATGTTGACGAAGCCATTCAGTTAGCGAACAAATCTACCTTCGGGTTAGACTCATGCGTGTTCACCAATAACATCAATCTGGCTAGGAAGGTGGCCAAACGTTTGGAGGAGGGTGAAGTAACGATCAACGCCGCCCCACGCCATGGCGTTGGCTACTACCCGTTTGGCGGTAACAAAGATTCGGGGATGGGAAGAGAAGGGATTGGGTATAGTATTGAGGAGATGACGAGGCTGAAGACGATAGTATACAATTGGAAACCCGCAAAGGTCTGGGGCGACCTCATCAAGGAGTCGGATTAAGCAGAAAATTAGAAAAGAGGGGAGTTAGTCGGCCAACGCGGGCCGAAATTCCTCCTTACGTTGTGGTTTATGCGTCAAGCTGACCACACGGGCTAAGCCGCATCACATACTAGACAGGCTTCGGCTTATGAGCATTATTCTCTCAGATCCCCAACTTGGTTATTCCAGTAAAGTACCCAATTGCGATTCCAAGTAGGTAAAGTGCAACCGTAGCCCCAAGTATGATGCTTGTGATTTCAATGAAATCCTTCTTGAATCTGCCTCCGGATATTACGGCGCCGTAGAAGCTTATGAATGCGGTAAGAACAACGGCAAAGATCAAAGACGCGGTTAACGCGTAGACCATGTCATCAGTCAGGAAATATGGAGTGGCCAGAATAAGGGCGGTAAAAAAGTACGATATGCCTGTGTAGACCGCTGAGCGGGCTGCAGATCCTTTGAACCCGGTCTTGGCCTGTGCATAAGCCGCTGACGCCATAGCGATGGATGCGGCTGCCCCTGCTATGATTCCAGCTAATCCTGCCAATTCTGTTTTGTTATATATTCCGAGAGATCCCGCGTGGATTCCCGCAATTTCGACCAGTGCGTCGGCTAAACCCAGTACTATGAATGAAATGTATCGTACGTGCGGTTCATCAAACCGATTTGCGAAGTCGTTCTCATGCTCTACTTCATCAGCTATGATTCTCTTGAATTGTGTTTGGTCCCTTTGAGGTATCCTGCGGGCCACGTCCTTGTATTTCCTTATTGTATTCATTTCGTTGCGTTCGAGGAATTTCACCGCAAATGTGACTCCTAACAGCAGCCGTAGAAATATGATTAAGTAGACTTTCAGATTGCTGACCTTTATCTCCCTATCAGGACAATACTTCATCCAAAAGCGATAATGCCCATATTCCATCGCCGACATTTTCTTCAGAGTACCGCTGAATCGGTGGCGCTTCTCAAACCCTAACTCCGACATCCTCTTGTAGACTACATGATCAGTAAATTCATCGACAGCGCTCTCATAAGCGAAATCCTCGAGAGTAAGGCCGCTCATAGACACCCACCCAACATCGCAAGACCTATTCCGACGCGACACTTTGCCTTATTTGACATACGCTTTCAGTCGAACGAGGAGTACCATTAACTTTTATGAGTTGGCGTCTCGGTCATAAGAAGTGCAGTCGTGCAGAGAGTTACGCCATTCGTTGAAGTTTATTTTCTCGGGTAAGCAATTACTGAAAAATGAGCTTCCATGAGTATCCTTAGCGGCTTGAAAAACTCGGTTGCATTCCTTACTATTTTTCCCGTCGGTATGGACGATGACGGGATCGTTCAAGCCGCCAGCTACATGCCGCTGTTCCCGATCATAGGAGCCGTAGTTGGGTTCATCGTCGGCGTCGTTGTCTGGCTGCTCCAACTCCTCTTACCTCAACTCGCAACGGCAGCGATCGGACTCGGTTTGCTGCTTCTCATTAATGGGGCTCAACACTTTGATGGCTTGCTGGATTTCGGCGACGGAATCATGTTTCACGGTTCGAGAGCTGGTAAACTAAGGGTCATGCGGGATCCAGCGACAGGGGCGGGAGGTTTTGCCTTGGGTTCAATTATCTTGCTGGCGACGTTCTCCTCAATGGCGTCTACACCTTCGACATTCATCGCATTCGCTCTCATGCTGGCCGAAGCATCAGCAATGTTTGGAATGGTTCTGGCGACGGCGGTTGGTAAGTCTGCCCACAAAGGTATGAATACAATCTTCGTTGAGGCGATGGAACGCCATCCGGTCCTGCGGATCACCATAGCGTGTGTAATTGTGCTCACATTATCCTATTTGGCTTTGAGAGCCTTTGGTTTGGTTATTGTCGTGGGTGCGGTGTTGTCGACCTTACTGATGGTCGTCATCGCTAACCGTCATTTTGGCGGCTTAACCGGGGACGTGCTTGGAGCAACTCATGAGATTGTACGTTCCGTAACGCTTCTGCTTGTGCTGGGGGTCCTGAAGTGGGCCTAACCGCCCTAGTGATGGCGGGCGGACGGGGCAGCAGAATGGGGGGCGTCGAGAAACCGCTTCTTGAGATCGCAGGCAAATCCATGCTTCAACGCGTAATCGAGGTCCTCCAAGCGACCAAGTCTGTAAACGCAATAGTGGTTGCATCAACCCTCCGAACTCAGGCTACGACCCTAGGCGCCAAGAGGTTGGGGGTCCAAGTGATAATCACGCCAGGCAGCGGATTCGAGGAAGACATGCAATTCGCCATTCGACACCTCTCACTCCGCGACATCCTAGTCATCTCGTCAGACCTACCGTTTGTGACAGTTCACGTAATCGAAGAGGCTGTGAAGAAATACCGCGAGAGTCAGAAACCGTCGGTCGCCGTAATGGCGCCGGTTGAGCTTTACGAGCGGCTCGGAGTAAAGCCAAGCTATGTTTTCGATGTTAACGCTCGGAGGCTCGTGCCCGTTGGAATTAACGTCATTGATGGCAGGCGCATCGAGGAAGGACCCTTGGAGCAGACGGAGCTGGTTATCGACTCGGAGGGCGTCGCTTTCAATGTCAATACTGCGGAGGA
>Ga0187782_10004542_pt1 | contig 10387 bp, 17 predicted proteins | sample 0715_SJ02_MP15_2_FD_132454 | JGI IMG/M metagenome (GOLD analysis project Ga0187782, IMG submission 132454) | Tropical peat soil microbial communities from peatlands in Department of Meta, Colombia - 0715_SJ02_MP15_20_MG | ecosystem: Environmental > Terrestrial > Soil > Wetlands > Peat | place...
AGCCTGCGCCGCCGTCGGCAATAGGCAGTAGGCAGTAGGCAGTAGCTTGCCCCCGACTGCCGACTGCCCCTTGCCGGGAAAGCAGCCTAGCGCAATTTCACGCGTGCGCATTGACGAACCCTTTGCTCCATGGTCTAGCGCCTGTCGGCGCCGTCGCTTGCGCGTCAAGGCTTCGCGGAAGAGGTCCGCTCGCATCGTCCTGATTGAACGCCTTCGCGAGCGGCGCGGCCCGAGGCGTCGGGACAAGAGGATGCCGCCAAAATCGACGGGGCGCGGCGATGGCGTTGAGCAACAGCGAGAGGCAGGCCCGATGGCGGGCGCGGCTGAAGGAGAAAGCCGAACGGGGCTGGCGCATCGAGGAGGCGTTTCGCCAGCACATGCGCAAGGTCCTGCTCGACGAGAAGCGCTTCCTCGACTGCGCGAGCGAATCGGAGCTGGAGATTCGTCTCGCGGCCTTAGATGCGATGCTCGCCGCGAGCGACGAAAAGCTTGCGCAAGTGCTGAACGCGCTGATCGACGCCTGGTATGACGACGAGTGCATCGCGCTCAGCCGGGCGCGGCGGGCCGGCCAGCAGGCTTCGCGGCGACGAGACGGTTGACGCTTGGCCGCCAAGTCGTAAACTTGAGGCGTCGCGGCTCCGTAGCTCAGCTGGATAGAGCAACTGCCTTCGAAGCAGTAGGTCGCAGGTTCGAATCCTGCCGGGGTCGCCAGTAAAATCAGTGCTTGCGATAAGCTGCAGGCGATGGGATTCGGCTCAACTCCATTCCGGGTAGCAATGAGGGTAACAATTGCCCCTGCGACAGCCTGCCGCGCCCCTCAGCACCCCATGCCCGGATTGATGCGCTCGCTCCGGTTCGGGCGCACGTCTTCCGGGCGGAAGCGGGACTGGAGGCTTCGCCCCCGCGCACGCTAGCGCTTGGGGGCGTTTAATCCAGCGGGTAAGCGGTGACGAAGTGGGCGATTCGCCCGCCCTCCGGAACACGCCAGACGCTACGCACCCTCGGCTGGCGGCCGTCGGGGACCGGCAGCGGCGCTTCGATCACAAGCTTGGATCCGCCGAGCCGGTGCGCGCTGAGTTTGGTCGGCTCGTTGTCTTCATAGTGCCGGATCAACGCCGTCGCGAACTGGTATGGCCTCGCGAGCGAGAAGCCGCCGGCGAGGAAGAATTTAGCCTTCGGGCCACCGTCCGGGTGGTTGAGGTTGAGGAGATACTTGGTGATCTTGTCAGAATCGACGCAGCACGATTTGCCGCGCGCGAGAAAGGGGGCGCGCCGGGTCCGTTTGACGGCCACGCGGCGCGACAGCCTCATGCGGCGGCGATTTCGCTCGGCCGCACGGAAACGACGACGTGACGTGGCGAGGTGAATTCGACGATATAGCCGACGACACCGCGCACTCCGCGCACAATATCGACGATGGTGCCAACCGAGCCAGCCGGCGCGATGTCAGTGCCTTCTCGGATCTCCTTGAGCGCCTTTACGCGGGTAAACTCGGCGAAGCACGGCCGGCGCTTGATCGAGATGCGCCGCGTCAACTTCGACGGGCCGCCAGGAGACGGCTTCGCCTGAGTTCTCAGCGCTGGTTTCGCGAGGGCCATTGCCTGTTCCTTTCAACAACTTTTTCTATGATAAGCGCCAAAGTGTCAAACATCCAATTAACCAGACGGTGGAGCGCCAATTTGGCGACTGTGCTGCCTGCTTCACCAGAGGCGACCGCAGAACCAATAGGAGCGCGGTTGCAGCCCATAGCAGCGCCTCCGCGGTCCCCTGAAGAGCTATCATCGCGAAGTATGCGCCCCACCGCGAAAGGCCGCGCAGCATCAATGCGCCCGCCCCAAAATTTGCGCCAAGCGCGCCTCGATCGTGTCGGCTAACTCGTCCGCCCCATTGTTGACGCGCCGCATCATCGCAATCCGCCGCATTAAACTGATACTCGCCTCATTGCCCTGCGCGGCCCTTTCGGACATTAAATCGAGGAATCTGTTGGCGAAGTCGGATTTCAGGGCTTGTTCGTTGCTCCGGGAAGTCTTGGGATGCGACATGGTGAGATCTCCTACGTGATGAGCAGCGCGAGGGCTGCGGTTAACAGTGCGCCGACGATCTCCGAGGCGACAGCCGGCGAAATGGTCGGGGTGGTCACGCGGCCTCGAGCGCGCGCTCGGCGAGGGCCGCGGTGTGGAGAGCGTCGAAGACGCGGCCGGCAGGTCCCGCGGCCGTCGCGCCATTTGGCGCTCGCGAGCTAATCCGCCCCGACGAGCTGCTCGCGCGAGACCGGCCGCATTCGCGGCTGTCGTCCTTGTCCTTGGGCCGCGCTTCCCGCCCCGGCTTGGGCGAAAGCCGCCATTCGTCACAGCGCCACGGCGAAGCAATATTGCTCATCTTCATCGAGCGCGGCTCGCAATTAAATCAACCTAATTTCGGCAGTTGGCGCCGCAATTCGGCGCGCAAGCCTGGGTTTCTGCGGCTTCGGCGAAATTCTATGTCTCACCTTGAGGGTCAAACCTCGTCCCCGATGCCGCTTTGTGTTTCAACTTCGTGTTCTTTGTGTCTTTGTGGTGAAAAATAACCACGAAGACACGAAGGGCACAAGGGATCACGAAGGCAATATGGCTACTCGCTGAACTGGGAGGGTAAGTAGGATTTTCTGGTAAGAGATTACTACTGCTATGACAGCATATTAATTACTGATTTTGCTTGCGTATAAGCCGCCTTCGGCCTTCCCTCATCAATTAATCACAACTTTCGTAATTGATATCCTGTCCCTGAAATCCGAAACATTTGTCTTCCTCCTATTGAAGGAGACCGGGGATGCGCCGCTGGGGTGCTCGCTCTCCATTCTGATGCGCAGAAGAACACAGCCGAATGTGGCTTTTAAAGCTGATGCCGAGTGAAGGGCCTATTACCCTTCGTGGAGGTCTTGCTGACTACCACCATCGCCGCCACGAATTGTGGGCTCGCGACCATTTTGCAACCGCCATCGAACGAGCTTTGTTTTCTGCGTTGTCGAGTTCGGCGCGGGCTTGCCCTATGTTTTGGCTGAGGTAAGCTAAGTTTTGCTTTAGCGCGAGTTTTTTGCGCCAGAGCGCAGTTGGCTCCATCCACTGCCCGGTTTTCGCCATTGCGAGTCCGCTCAGTCGCGCTTCTTCTTGGCGCAGCCGGTTGAGTTTTCTCCTCTCGACTTCAAAAACATGTCGAGCCTGTTGATAGTTCCTCTCGGCCTGCGCCAGGAATGCCGGCTTCGAATAATGAGCTTTTCGTCCAGCTTTACCGGCGGGAGGGGGACCGACGATTTTCAAAAGCGAACTATGCACGGAACCTGTCTGGCCCTCGTAGGTTGCCTGGCACCAGCCGATGGACCATTTCGTAAAGCAAAAATCTACCTTCACCCGTGTCGACGGCGGAATGACCGCAAGCAGGGGCCAGCTGGTCCCCGGCCCCTGGCGGAGATTGACCCAGCCTGTGGTGACAAAACTCGACGCGGTGGCGGCCTTGTTGCGCGCGTTAGCACCTGTCGGGAGCGACAGGATGACCACGAGAAAGGCAAAGAGAAACACTCCTCGCAGCATCGTTGCTAGGGCCTCCCGAGACTGGACCCACCCCTTTCGCTCCTCGCGGTCTCAACCGGCGCCATGACCTCCTGCCGGGCTTTGAGCCGCCAAGCCGCGGGAATTTGGGGTGAAATTGAGCGCTCAACGGCGAAAGCGACCATCTAAGCACCTCGCAAATCACTGGGCGTAGACCGCTCCTTGCCGCTGCAAAAGCACGCTGTTGACATAGCCGGTCTGCCCTTCGTAGGTCACCTTGCACCAGCCGAAAAGCCAGCCCTGCGTGCAATGGGCGACATCCACCGGCGTCGACGCGGGGATTACTGCGAGCGAGGGCCAGTTCGTTCCTGGACCTTGACGCAAGTTGGCGTGATCCGTGGTGACGACGGGAGCGACGATAACGTTGCTCGTTCCTGACGGCGCCAGCTGCCCGGCGTCGACGTAGCCTTTCACTTTGTGATACCGCACCTGGCACCAGCCGCCTTCCCAGCCGCTGTGGCAACCCAGGACGCGCACATCGGCGCCGGCGCCGATCTCGGCGATAACCGGCCACTCAGCTCCCGGGCCGGTCCGCACTTTGGCCGGACTGACCAGAGGCGTGGCAGAAGCGGCTCCCATCGTGACAGGCATGGAAATAGCCAGAAGGCCGCCCAGAAGAGTTAGAGACTTTCCCTTCATCACTTCCTCCCTTTTTTAACGCCATTTCGAGGTGGGCCGATTTGATGCAAACACAAACCCCTCCGCCCGCTGTAAAGAACGCAAGCGCGGCGCAAAAGTTCCGTGTTTTCTGGTGATTGCAACAGGATAACCCGACAGGCAGGCGTTTCCAGCGGCCCCCCAGCTTCAACGTTGGCTTTGAATTTCTTTTTTGCGACTGCCGGCGATTGCATGGTCCGGGAAGGTCCGCAAATGGCGCAAATGTTCCCTTTGCCAAGACTTCAAGCCATCGAGTATTCTGGCGCTCTCCAGCGCGCGCCGTCATAGCGCCGGGGCGAAGCTATATTGCCCATCTTTGTGGAGCGCGGCTGGCCACTTCAGGGCGACATCGACGTCAAGCTCGCGGTTGGCCGATAACGGTCCAGCGGCCGTCGGCGCGCCTGTGTCATTCGAGCGGCTCGAGGGCTTCTTTGGCGGCTCTCCCGGCAATCCGCGCTTTCGCGATCAGCCGATCGATGCGACGGCGGGCGGGCGCGAGGCTGCGAAAGCCTTAGTTTCTACGATTAGAACACGCCTTTCTTCATTAATCCGTGCTTTCTTGGCGCTTGAAGCGAACAAGGATCAAGGAGCCGATGCGTCTTCGGTCGATGCGCCATGAGCCCGCTGCATCTCATCCTCGACGACCATCTGAAGGGCGTCCGCCAGCACCATCCGGACGCGCGCTTTCTCACGGACTACGAGAGGAAGCTCATACGCAGAAAGCGGACGGAGGGGGCGGACGGCGGCAATGCGGCGCGCCTGGCGATTCTGTGCTTGGCCGCGTTCCTCTGCGCCTTCATCCTGCTCGGTCTCGCCCATAAGTAATTTCTCGTAAGGGGGATTGCCTAGCCGGTCCTCCGCCCTACCTCACCCGCGTATGGCAGCGTAAACGGGGGAGTTCGATCGTGTCGTTCCAGGTCGAGTTCATCAAGTTCGACGGATATCGTTCTGCGCCAAGGGCTTTAAGCTGCTTGGCGACGCGCTTCGCGACGGCGGAGCAGGCAAGGGTGGAAGCGGAGCTCGCGGCGCCTCAGCTCTGCGCCGCGAAGGGAGCCGAGGGGTTCCGAATCGTGGAATTTGGCGCGCTGGTCGTCGCGGAGAAAAGGCTTCTTGCTTCAGCCTGATCCAGCGCGGGCGACATCGCCGATGTTTCGGCGATCAAGCCGCTCCTCGCCTCCTTCGTCGTGACGCGCCGTCGGATCAGCGGGCGCCGCGCGGCCGGCGCCAAAATCGGGCGCGGCGACGTTTTGCCGCGCCGTTTTCGCGCGATAGGTCCAATCCCGCCCGCAACCCAATCGTAGCCGAGAAGTTCTCCTCGCTGTAGGCTGAGGCGCTTATGCCCCAGCAGGCGCCGCCATGACGCCTCAAAGGCGGACGCTCCTGCAAGGACTGCCGCGATGCATTTCTATCTGGAAGGACGAACCCTCCCTAACGGGCCGTTTTTCAGAGCCCCGGAGGAGTATGAAACGATCGAGGCTGCGCTCGAGGCCGCCCGGGCGAAGATGAGCTGCGGAAACGCCGTCTGGATCAAAGACGAGCGAGACGCCCTCGTTCTGTCGCTTCAAGAGGCGAGACAATGGATCGAAAGACGATTCGGTCCCTCGATAGGGTAAGCGAAGGTGGTCCGCTTCATCGAATTTGCGCGCCACAATGCGAGCCGGGAGGCTCGCGGTCCATTGCGGCGCCCTCGGACCGCGGCCCTCCAGGCCCGCGAGCCGAAAGGCTTCAGCGTGGTTAAAGCGACCCGCCAGCGCGCTTCCGCTCGCCGGGGGATCACGCAAGATCGAAAAGCCGGAGCGAATTCTCGTCGAAGGGGTCCTCCAGCTTTTTAGGAATTTGCTCCAAATGCTCCCACCCGTCTTGACGCTTTCGATCCCGGCAAAAAAATCGGACGGCGGCACATTGTTTCTCATCGGGCTTCTTGCCCGCCGCCAAATTACCTCGAATTTTCGTCTTTTGCCTTCTCAGATTATTGATATTTTCGTCTCATTCCTCCTTGCATGAGCAAGACCTACCTCGTCTGTCTTCTGATCGCGCTCTTCGTCATGGACGAATACGCCAATGACGGTCGGGGCGCGCGCCTCCTGCTGCTTGCCGGACAGAGCGCGGGCGAGAAGATCAACGGCGCCGTCGACAGCGCGGTGCGTGGAGCCTTCCCCCAGGGGCGCAAGCCTTAGCCGCCGATCACGCCTCCGCCGCCGCGCGCAACGCCGCGAAGCCCTTGTCGACGTCCGCCTTGAGATCCTCGACGTCCTCGAGACCGACCGAAAAGCGCAGCGCCGGTCCTTCGGGCGCCCACTGCGTCGCCGTGCGAAAGCTCCGGCAGTCGAAGGGAATGACGAGGCTCTCAAAGCCGCCCCAGGAATAGCCGAGGCCGAAAATTTCGAGCGCGTCGAGAAAGGCCGCGACCGCGGCCTTCGGCGCAGGCTTGAGGAGGATCGAGAACAGCCCCGCCGCGCCCAGGAAGTCGCGCCGCCACAGCGCATGATCCTCATGCGAGGGCAGGGCAGGGTGCAGAACGCGCGCGACCTCGGGACGCAGCTCCAGCCATTGGGCGAGCTCGAGGCCCGCCTGCTCCTGCTCCTTGAGTCGCAGCGCCATCGTGCGCATGCCGCGCAGGGCGAGATAGGCGTCGTCGCCTGCGGCGCAGACGCCGAGCTGGTGGTAGGCGTCGCGCAGCCTCCTGGCCCATTGCGCATTGGCCGAGACGATCCCGAGCAGGAGGTCGGAATGGCCGCCGAGATATTTGGTGCCGGCCTCGACGCAAAGATCAGCGCCGCGCGCGTGCGGCGGAAAATTGAGCGGCGTCGCCCAGGTGTTGTCGAGAATGATGCAGGCGGAGGCTTCCCGCGCGACCGCCGCGATTGCGGGGACGTCTTGCACCTCCATGGAGAGCGAGCCGGGGGACTCCAGAACGATCGCCCGCGTCTCGGGCCGCAGCAGCGCTGCGACGCCGGCGCCGAGGCGCGGATCGAAATATTGCGCCCTGACGCCGAAGCGCTTCAGCAGCCCATCGCAAAGGGTGCGGGTCGGCTGATAGGCGGAATCGGTGACGAGCACATGATCGCCAGCGGACGCGGCCGTCAGCAGCGCGAGGGCGATCGCAGAGAGTCCGGAGCTCGTGACCACCGAGGTCGCGGCGCCGGCGATCTCGCTCCAGGCCTCCTCTAGCGCGCGCGTGGTCGGCGTGCCCTTGGTCGCGTAAGTGTAGGGCGCGGCGAGGCGCTCGAACTCGGCGGCGCTGCCGAAGAGCACCGTCGAGCCGCGATAGACCGGCGTGTTGACGAAGCCGAATTGGTCCTTGGGCTTGCGACCGGCGTGGGTGAGCTTCGTGCGGGCGCCCATGCCGGCCCGCGTGTCTTTGGTCGTTTTGGTCATCGCTTTCCGGTTCGTTGCGTGTGGCGCGCGATCGTCACGAACGGGCCGTCGCGCGGCGGCGCCACGCCTCGAGCGCTGCGAGATCAGGCGCGACGAATTCCGCGAGCTCGCCGGCGAAGGCCGCCCATTCGTCGAGGAAGTCGGGCGACACGGTTGCGACGATCGGCGTCTCGGCGCGGATCGCCGCGCGAAAGGCGTCGCAAAGCCCCGAGCGTTCCGCTTCCTGCTTGGAGAACTTGCTGAGCACGATGAGATCGCAGCCGGCGCGCGCCGCGCGCTCGACCGCGGCGCAGGCCTGCGCGAGCTCGCCGCTGTCGAGATTGCACGCGACCGAGCCGCGCCCGAGATCTTGCGAAATCTTGAAGCGCGCGCCGCTCGCCACGTCCTCCAGCACGACGCTCGTCCGCTCGGCGCCCGCTTGCGAGATTCGCACCTGCACGACGCCGCCGACGCGCAGCCCTTGGGACTGAAGCTCGCGCGCGAATCGAAGCAGCAGCGCCTGGGCGGCCTTGCTGTCGTCGGCGCGGAGCGCCGCGATGCGCGGCGGTTTTGGAGCGGCGGGAGTCATGAGCGCTTGGCCTCTGTCGCGAGATTCTACCGCGTCGGCGGCGCGATGGGAAATCTCGTGGCGGATTTCGTCGCCGGCGGGGCGAGCGGAGGGCGCAAAGGGCGGACGCCGGCTTGTGCGCCTGCGCACATCCTCGCGCGGGACGGCATGCCATCTTCAGCGTGTCGAGGCGCCTACGCGCCCCGACACGAAGGAGATGAACATGACTGCTCGCAAGATTGCCCTTATCGCGTTCGGCGCCTCCCTGGCGATCGTCGGCCTGCAGGCCGAGGCGTCAGCGCGCTCGTTCCGCAATGTCGGCTTGACGCAGACGGACGCCTCCGCGCCGAAGCTCGCGCGCTCGATTTCGTTCGGCGAGCCGGCGCTGCGTTCCGAGGCGCAGGCGCGCTATCGGGTCGCGCTCAATCCGCAACCCCTGCCGCCCGGCGACGAGCGCGATCCGTGGTGACCGAAGGACGGCCGCCGCGAGGCGGTCGTTTCTCGCGATGCGCGACGGCGCGACGCTCACGGCGCATGAGCCGATGTTGTCGAACAACCAGAAAATCGCGGAGCGCGAATTACGCGAGGTCTCGCGGCTCCAGGCGCTCAGGCTGCGCGAGATTCTTGCGGCGATCGACGCCCGCGCCTGCGAGCCCCAGTTCTGCGCGCGAAGCGTGGCGGTTCAGCTCGGCTTGAGCGAACGCTATGTGCGCAAATTGCTCCAGACCGCCGGCGCGAGCTTTTCTCAAGCGCGCATGCGGGCAAGGCTCGACCGAGCGCACGCGCTGCTCACGGACGCCTCTTGCGCCGCGCTCAGCGTGACCGAAGTGTCGCTCGCCGCGGGCTTCGCCGACATCTCATATTTTAATCGAAGTTTCCGTCACAGATTCGGCGTGACGCCGACGTCGCTCCGCAAGCATAAAGAAAGACAAGAATTGCGAATCTTCTCCAAATCGTTCTTTTCAGCCGGCTAGAGCGCATTCAGATCACACCGCGTCGACTAAACCGGGCGTCAATGCGACCGCGAGCTTGCGCGGCGGGAAGCAATCCAGGGTCGTGGGTGGAGGCTTATCCCGTTGTCCCAGGTTCGTCGATACGTAGTGGCTGCGCCGGGTCGGCGGGGTGAATTTGCTGCTCTTTTCCCGTTTTGCGCGCACCATCGGCTCGCAGTCCTGTCGCTGTTTTCCTACGGCGCGGCGTCTGTCTGATGGCGGCCTCGCCTTTTCGCGGATTGGCGCGGCCGGTTATGTCCCAATAGCTCAGCGGATCGCGTTGCGAAGCGAGGCCGAGCATGGTTTCAAACGAGACATGGCGATAGAAGCGGCGATTGTAGCGAAAGACGAATTCATTGAGATAGCTGTCCACGTGCTTGCGGCGAAGACCATGATATGTGCCGAGGCCCCACCGCTTCATCAGCGCGAAGACCCGATGAATCCACGGCAGCGCCAGATGACCCGCCATCTTGCCGACGACGCGCGGATCATGACGGTAGCCGGTCAATCCCAAATAAGACGCATGGCCGTCGGTGAGCAGCGTGGCGCCTCGTTTCACATTGGCCCTGACGAAGGCTTCGACCGACGCGGCGGAATTGTCCTTGATGGCGGCGAGGCGGATGCGGCCGGAGCGCGTGTCGAGATATTTCGCGTGCTTGCGGCGCGGCTTGGACTGATTGATGTCGCGATCGATCACCTCGACCGCGCCGATGACGAGGATCTTGCCGGCGGCGCCGGGCTCGAGGAAGGCGTCGCCTTCCCGGAAGGGGATCTCCGCCTGATCGACCTCGACGACCCCTTCGAGAGGCTCTCGGTTCGGGTCGATCATCGACCGCCGCAGCTTTTGCGCCAGCAACCATGCGGTCTTGTATGTCACCCCGAGTTGATCCTCGAGCTGCCGCGCGGACATGCCGTTGGAATGCGTCGACATCAGATGCGCGGCCCAAAACCACGTCGGCAGCGGCAATTTCGAGCGATGCATAGCCGTGCCCGCGGTGATCGAGGTCTGGCGCGCGCAGTCGAGGCATTCATAGGTGTAGGCGCGGCTTTTCAGCGCCGCCGCGCGCCCCTCGCCGCAGGCGGGGCAGACGAAGCCGTTCGGCCAGCGCCGCTCGAACAGGAACGCGGCGCAGCGCGCCTCGTCGGGGAAGGCTTGCTGGAACTCGGTAAGCGATCGCGCCCTGGCCATAAGCGATCGCGCCCTGGCCATCGGGGGTCCCATCCCCGCC
>Ga0187782_10004544_pt1 | contig 10386 bp, 4 predicted proteins | sample 0715_SJ02_MP15_2_FD_132454 | JGI IMG/M metagenome (GOLD analysis project Ga0187782, IMG submission 132454) | Tropical peat soil microbial communities from peatlands in Department of Meta, Colombia - 0715_SJ02_MP15_20_MG | ecosystem: Environmental > Terrestrial > Soil > Wetlands > Peat | place...
GATGGAATTAACGATGCCTTTGCCCTGGATACACTTCAGCCCTGCCTCGATGACGCTCCATTTCGAGCTATCGATCATGATAGGGACGCGAGCGATGTCGGGCTCGGAAGCGACGTAGTTCAAGAAAGTAGTCATCGCCTGTTCGGAGTCCAGCATGGCCTCGTCCAAGTTGACATCGATGATCTGCGCGCCGCCCTCCACCTGCTGTTTGGCGACGCTCAAGGCCTCCTCGAATTGCCCACCCAAGATCAGCTTGGCAAATTTGGGCGACCCGGTTACGTTGGTGCGTTCGCCGATGTTGACGAAACCGGTTTCGGAGCGAATCACCAGCGGCTCGAGCCCACTAAAGCGGGAATAAGGCTCGAGTTGGGGAGGCACGCGCGGTGGGAATTCGCAGACTGCCTCTCGAATGGCGCGAATGTGCGCGGGCGTGGAGCCGCAGCAGCCGCCCACGATATTCACCCAGCCGTTCGAGGCAAACTCGTGCAAGTCTGCCGACATGCTCTCCGGAGTTTCGTCGAATCCCCCGAAAGCGTTGGGCAGGCCGGCGTTCGGATAGCAGCTTGTGAAGATGGGCGCAATTCGCGAAAGCTCCTCGATGTGGGCGCGCATCTGTTTCGCGCCCAGCGCACAGTTGATCCCCACGCTCAGAAGCGGCGCCTGGGAAACCGAAATCCAGAAAGCCTCGACCGTCTGGCCCGAGAGCGTCCTGCCGCTCAGGTCGACGATGGTTACGGAGGCCATCAGCGGCAGGCGCTTGCCCGTATCCTCGAAATACTGCTGGGCGGCGAAGAGCGCCGCTTTGCCGTTGAGGGTATCGAAGATTGTTTCGACCAGAAGCAGGTCAACGCCGCCGTCCACGAGGCCGCGGATTTGCTCGTAATATGCGTCCCTCAACTGGTCGAATGTCACAGCACGCGAAGCCGGGCTCGCAATGTCTTGCGACGCGGAGGCGGTGCGGCTGGTAGGACCGATGGACCCCGCCACCCAGCACGGGCGCGCGGGATTCTCGCTCATGAACCTGGCCGCCGCGCGGCGTGCCACTTGCGCCCCGGCTTTGTTGAGGTCGTAGACATGACCTTGCAGGCGATACTCGGCCATCGAGATCGCGTTGGCGTTAAAGGTGTTGGTCTCAATGATGTCTGCGCCGGCCTCGAGATATTGCCGGTGGATATCCTCAATGATCGCCGGTTGGGTAATATTCAAGACGTCGTTGCAGAGACGCAGGTCGTGTTCGTGCCGCGCAAACTCCTTGCCGCGGTAATCGGCCTCTTCCAGTTTATGGGCCTGGATCATGGTGCCCATGGCGCCGTCGATAATGACAATGCGGCGGCTCAGCGCGTCGACGAGTAGGTTCGCGTCGGGGTTGGCATCATTCATGGGCATTCCAGCTTCGTCCCCCAGTTTTCCACGGCAGTCCTTTGTTTTGCATAACATTCCCGGTTCGTTCGTGTCATTCTTCGTTCGGATAGAGGAATCAATACCATTATAGCAAAGCCGACCCGCTCACCCGCCTGCGGCCCGAGCCGGCTGCATGCCCCGAGCGCCCACAGCGCTTCGGCGGGCAAAGGCCTAGCCCGCCCCGGCCCTGCACCGGACGGTGCGGGGCCCCGGCTGAAGAAAACGCTCGAGCGAGATTCCTCGCTTCACTCGGAATGACAGCGCAGGCAGGGTTTTCACACAGACTGACCTCAGGTTTGCACGCGTGCGCTGCGCATTTTGGCGGCGTGGCGGGGGCGCGGCTGGCACCCGGGGCAGAAATGGCTGCTGCGGCCTGCAATCACGATGCGCCGGATGAGCCGGCCACAGCGGCGGCAGGGTTCCCCGGTGCGCTGGTAAACGCGCAGGCGGGGCTCGTAATTGCCGGGACGTCCTTCGATGTCAACGTAGTCGCGGAAGCTTGTGCCCTGGAGCTTCACGGCGTGGTCCAAGACTTTCTTTACCGCACGGAAAAGCCGATGCGCCTTGGGGGTGGAAACACGGCCGGGCTGTGCCAGGGGATGTATGCCGGCAACAAAGAGCGATTCATCCGCATAGATGTTGCCGAGCCCGGCCAGCAACTGCTGGTTCATCAGCCAACTCTTGATGGCACCGCGGCGGCTGCGCATGGCGCTCAGGAACTGCTCTTCGGTCACCTGCTGCGCGTCCGGACCGAGGCGGTCGAACGCAGCTTCCACCTCCTCAGGCGTGCAGGAGCGCAGCCTGCCGAAGCGGCGCACATCGCGAAAGCGCAACTCGTCGCGCTCGCCGAGGGCCAGTAGCACATGGGTGTGCGGCGCGACTGGCGCTTCGCGCGCCAAGACAGTGAATTGCCCCGTCATGCCGAGCCGTACCAGCAGAAAACGCGGCGGCGCGTTCTCGGCCTCGAGCTGGAGGGCGAGCGCCTTGCCCTTGCGCCGGATTGAAACGATAGTGCGCCCCTCAAGCTCGGCGGCGAACTGCTTCGGCGAGCCTATGATGACGCCGGGATGGCGAACCTCAACGGCCAGGATGCGGCGTCCCAAGGCACGCTTCTGGAGGCCTTGCGAAACGGTTTCGACTTCGGGAAGCTCGGGCATTGTCGATTGACGATTGTCGATTGACGATTGCGGATTGTCAATTCCCGATAGCCGAATGTCGATTGTTGAATGCCGATTGTCGATTGGCCGAGAGTGCGACCTTACTTTCCTCAACTGCCGGCCTTCGCCGTTTTGCGTGAGCTTGTGGCGATGGCTACCAGCTCGTCAGCCTCTTTGATGAGCTCCCTCAGGCGCTCCGGTTTAACCAGACCTGATTCGCCCGATATTTCAAGCCAATAAAGGCTTTCGTCGGCCTCCTCGACGACGATGGAAAGCTTGGCCGCAAATTCCGCCCGTGACTGGGCTCTGCACGCCGCCCGGTAGTTTGCTCCTACGGAAGTAGCTGAACGCAAGAGCTGCCTGCCGATGATCTGTCCAGCGAGACTGCGAGGCAGCCTGTCAACAAGCACGACGATGCGCAGTGCGAATGCTTTAGTCCGGGCCTTCAGCTCAGCGGGGGTCATGGTAAGCTTTTCACTCTCTTCGTTTTCTCAATTGACAATCCGCAACGAAAAATCGTAATCGCAAAAGGGCAATCCTACACCGCCAATCGAAAATCGACAATCGTCAATCGACAATCACTCGTACCGCAGCGCCACGATGGGATCAACCCGAGTCGCCCGGCGCGCGGGGATATAGCTGGCGAAAGCAGAAACGCCCACCAAAAGCAGAGGAACCAGCGCAAACGTCAGGGGGTCTGTGGGGCGCACGTTGTAGAGTAGGCTGGAGAGGAGACGAGTCAGGCCCCACGCTCCTGCCAGCCCGAGGCCCGCGCCGATCAGCGCCAGCACCAGCGCCTCCCCTACCACCATGCTGAGCACGTTGCCGCGCTGGGCGCCGAGTGCCATTCGGATGCCGATCTCGTGGGTGCGTTGCGACACCGAATACGCCATAACGCCGTAAATCCCCACTGAAGCCAGGACCACAGCCAAAGCGGCGAAGGAGCCGAGTAGCATCATGGCAAAACGTTGCGGGCCGACGGCTTCCGCGACGACATCCTCGAGCGTCCTCACGTCGGAGACCGGTTGATCCTTATCAAGCGCCGCCACTTCGCGGCGGACGGCCGCGGCCATAGCGGCTGGATTAACTGCCGTTCGCACAATTAGATGACGTGGGGCAAGATCCCAAGGGTACTGAGTGTACGGTAAGTAGAGCTCCTGACGAAACTGCGGCATCGGCCATTCCGTCCTTACGTTCCCTACGACTCCTATCACAGTGAGCCAGGGCTTGCCGGACATATTCACTCTGAGGCGCCTACCCACCGGGTCCTTTGCGGGCCACTGGGTGCGCGCCAACTCCTCGTTCACGATCACCACACGCATAGCCTGCTGCGTGTCCTGGGCCGTGAAGAAACGCCCCTCACGCAGAGGGATTCCCATGGCCCGGAAGTAGTCGGGGCCGGTAACCTGGTAGTTGCCGTCAGGCTCTTCATTGGCAGGCGGGGAGGGATTGTCTTCCGTCACAAAACCCCATCCGTTCCAATCTTCCACCGGCAAGCCGCGCGAGACGCTCGCCCATTGGACGCCAGGGAGCGTCTTCACACGCTCCAGGAGCGCGGTGAATAATTCCGCCTGGGCGCGCTGCTCCTGGTATCGGGGGCCCAGCAACGGCACGGTCATGGTCAGGACGTTGTGCGGGTTGAACCCGAGATCAACGCGCCTCATGAGGATGAGCGTCCTGATCATCAGCCCGGCGCCGGCAAGGAGAATAAGCGCCAGGGCAAACTCGGAAACCACCAGGACGCTGCGCAGGCGATGGCGTTGCACCCCTTCGCCGGCGCCTCGACTGCCCTCCCTCAGCGATCGGTTCAAATCCGGTGCGGAGCTTCCCAGGGCCGGGGCCAGACCCGCGATTATGCCTGTGGCGAGCGTTACGACCGTCGTGAAGGCAAGCACCGCGCCGTTGACCCTGACATCGGCGAGGTTGGCGCCTCCCCAAGAGCCCAGGGCCCATTCCCCAGAGATAGACGCCAGGACTTTGATTACCCACGGCGCCACGAGCAAGCCCAGCGTTCCGCCGAGGAGCGCCAGCAGCAGGCTCTCGGTAAGGAACTGGCGAATCAATTGTCCACGGTTCGCGCCTAGCGCCGTACGAATGGCGACTTCCCGCTCCCGCGCCGCCGAGCGCGCCAGCATCAAGTTGGCGACGTTGGCGCAGGCAATCAGCAGGACGAAGCCCACCGCGCCGAACAACACCATAAGCGGCCGCCGCGTGTCGCCCACCGCTTGCTCGCGCAGGCCAACCAAGCCGACTGCCCAGCCTTTAGCATCCGGCGATTGCTGCACGATGCGCCGCGCAATCGTGTCCATCTCACTCTGCGCACGCTCCAGGGTCACGTCGGGCTTCAATCGCGCAATGGCGACATAGTTATGGAAGGTGCGCTCGGGATTCGAAAGATCGAGGCCGGGCACCCACAACTCTCCTGCGGCCCATTGCCTCCAGAAAGGAGGAAAATAGAAGCCGGCAGGCATGATGCCCACCACCGTGTAGCTCTCATTGTTGAGCGAAATCTGCTTGCCCACCAGGGTGGGGTCGTGGCCGTAGCGCCGCTCCCACAAGCCGTAACTCAAGATCACCACCCGCGGGCCACCTGGTTTGTCTTCCTCTGGTAGAAAGTCACGGCCCAGGAGTGGCCTCACGCCGAGCAGCGAGAAAAGGTTTGTCGTCACCAACTCGCCCGAGACCTCCTCGGGCTTGCCCGTCCGCGTGAGGTTAAAATCTTTCTCAGGATTGATAGCTGCCATCTCTGTGAAGACATCATTCTGCCTGCGCCAGTCGAGGAAGTTGGCCGCCGAGACGATATTGCGGTACCAGCCTCGCTCGGGATTCTGTTCCCACACCAAGACGAGCCGATCAGTGTCCTTGTATGGCAGCGGCTTCAGCAGGACGGCGTCGATCACACTAAAGATGGCCGTATTAGCCCCAATACCGAGCGCCAGCGTCAGCGCTGCAAGGGCGGCGAAGCCGGGCTTCCGCGCCAGCATCCGAATTCCGTAACGAACGTCGTGGAGCATCGTACCCATCATTCACCTCGACCATTCTCAAGCTGTCAGCCGTCAGCTCTCGGCTATCAGCAAGCAGAAGGTGTCAGGTGCCTAGTGTCCGGACACTTGGCGCCTGCACATTTTCCTGCTGATAGCTGAAGGCTGACAGCTCAGAGCTTCTTTCCCTGACACCCGACACTCGGCACCTGACACCTATTCGTACCGCAGGGCCACCATGGGATCAACCTTGGTGGCCCGGCGGGCCGGAACGTAGCTGGCCAAAAGAGCAACCAGTGTGAGAATGAGCGGGACGGCCACGAAGGTCAGTGGGTCACTGGCCCTGACGCCGTAGAGCAGGCTGGTGAGAAAGCGTGTTAACTCCATGGCGCCTACCACGCCAATGCCTACACCTGCCAATGCGAGCTTGCATGCCTGTCCGATTACCATTTTCAGCACATCCCCTCGCCCTGCCCCTAGCGCCAACCGAACGCCGATCTCGTGGGTCCGCTGCGCCACCGAATAGTGCATAAGACCGAACATGCCCACGCCCGCCAGCACAATCGCGACGAAGGAAAACAAGCTAAGCAGCCAGGTTTCGAAACGCCGCGGCGAGAGCTGCTCCGAAAGCTGCTCCTCGAGGGTTGTGACGGCGGAAAGGATCGCCGAGGGGTCGAGCTCACGGACCACCTGGCGCAGCGATGCGGCCAGTGCGCGCGGATCGCCCGTCGCATGCACCACGAGATCCCGGGGCGTGTCGCCCGCTTGTCTGTACCACTCGAATACGTGCGGAATCGATTGCCTCTCCAGGCCATTGCGGCGCATGTCGCTCACTACGCCGATGACCGTCACCCAATCGTCGTGGGCTCCGCGTGAGTCCAGGCCCTTAATTCGCTGGCCGACCGGGTCGCCGCCGGGCCAGTACCGATGCGCCATGCTCTCGTCAATGATGACCACCAGAGGCGGTCCCGGACCGTCCTGCTCCGAGAAGTAGCGCCCCCTCAGCAAGCGGACCCCCAGGGCCTGGAAGAAGTCGCCGCTCACCGTCTTCCAGATCATAGGTGTCCACAATTGGCGAGGTTCAGGCGTGCGCCCGTCGATGGCGCGTAAACCGAGATTGCTCATGCTCCCCAGTTCGAAGAGGTCGGATATTGCGCCGACGGATTCCACCCCAGGAAGCTCCTGCACACGCCGAAGCACCTCTTCGTGCAACGCCTGCCTCCTCGCATTGGAGGCGTGGCTGGGCAGCGTGACGCGCATCGTGAGGACATGCTGTGGCTGAAATCCGAGATGGACAGCTTCCACTGCGAGAAAACTGTGAATCAACAACCCCGCGCCCGTGAGCAATACGACTGCAAGAGCAAATTGTGCTACGACAAGCACACTGCGGGTGCGCATGGCGCCGCCGTGGCCTGCGCGGTCATGGCCCACCTTGAACGAAATATCACGATGAGTCTGCAAAATTCTCCAAACGGGGGCAAGACCGCAAATGAGCGCAGCAACCAGCGAGATCCCAAGGATAAAAGCCAGCACGGCCGGATCCAAACGGGTCTGCTCTAACCGAGGGATATCCGGCGGCCCAGTGGCCACCAGGATATGGATGCCGTAGACCGCCAAAAGCAAACCCAACGACCCGGCGACCAGGCCGAGCAGTCCGCTTTCCGTCAAGAGTTGCCGAATCAGGCGGGTGGGAGCCGCTCCCAGAGCTGTCCGGACGGCCATTTCGCCCTGCCGCGCGGCGGCGCGGGCGAGGAGCATGTTGGCAACGTTGCTACATGCGATGAGCAGAACAAAGAACACTGCGCTAAACAGCACGGCGAAGGCCCGGAACGTATTGCCGCTCAAATTCACCCGCAGGGGAACAACCCTGATACCCGTGGCTCGATTCTGATCCGGGTCGGTGCGGTCAATCCGCGCGAAGATCGTGTCCATCTCCGCCTGCGCCTGTTGGATCGTGGCGCCGGGCTGGAGCCGGCCAATCACTTGCCATCTCGCATAGAAGTATCTCGTGTGCTGCGGCTCGATGTTGGTGGTCAGCGCCGGGTCATCCCAATAACGATTGGTAGTTATCGGCGCCCAGAATTGCTGGTCTCGGGCGGGGAATTGAAAAGTCGGGGGCATCACCCCGATCACTTGCGAGTTCATTCCGTCGATCTGGAGCGTCTTGCCGATTGCGTCCGTGGACCCACCAAAACGGCGCAGCCACAATCCGTGACTCAACATCACTACCCGGTCGCGGCGGGTTTCCTCGGCGGGCGTGAACGTGCGCCCGATCAACGGCGCCACACCCATCAGGGGGAAGAAGTTGGCGGATACGAAGGCGCCTTGGACCGACTCGGGCTCAGCCGCCGCCGTCAGCGTCACGCGCGAGTAGCCGCTGTCACGATAATAGACGGCCAGATCTTCATAAGTTTTGCTCTGCGATCTGCACGCTTTGAAGTCCTTATAGAGGAGTCCGCCGTCCTTGGGATCCTGAGCATCAACCAGAAGTTCCAGGCGGGAAGGGTTGGCATAAGGCAAGGGTCGAAGGAGAACCGCCTCGACCACACTGAAGATGGCGGTGTTCGCCCCGATGCCGAGGGCAAGCGTCAAGACCGCCACGGCAGTGAAGCCGGGATTGCGCGCCAGCATGCGCAAGCCGTAGCGAACGTCTTGGAAAAGTGTGTTCATCGAGTTCACCGTTGGCGAATAAGGGCCGTGTGCCGAATGGCTGGTGGCTAGATGCGCCGCAAACCCCGCACCCGACCTACGCCGCCTGGCGACGTAACACAGGCACTCTTGCCTGTGCTGCGTGCTGATGCATTGCTCCCGAGAGCACAGGCAAGCGTGCCTGTGCTACTCGTACCGCAGCGCTACCATGGGATCAACCTTGGTGGCCCGGCGGGCCGGTAAGTAGGCGGCCAGTAGGCCCGTCAACGCCACCAGCAGGGCTGATAAGCCCAGAACCGCCAGGTCGAGAGATGAAACACCGAACAACGCGCTCTGGAGCAAGCGGTCAGTGGCGAGCGAAGCGCTCAGACCCAAGACCAGTCCCGCCGCGAGCAGCACGACCGCTTCCTTGAGCACCATCGAGAGCACCATGGAGCGACTGGCGCCTAGCGCGATTCGAACTCCGATTTCACGCGTGCGGCGGGTCACGGCGTACGCCATCACGCCATAGAGTCCCACCATAGCCAGCAGCAGCGCGACGCCGGCAAAGCAGCCGAGCAGCAGCGTGAGGAAGCGCTGCTCAGTGAGTTGTACCGAGAGCAGTTCCTCCATGGTGCTGACCTGAAACACCGGAATGGCCGGATCGAGCGCTGCCACTTGGGCGCGAATCGCTGACTCGAGCGTTTGAGGCGGGACAGTGGTACGCACAATCATCGCCGGAGGTCGCCAGGGGAGCTGCTTGTAGGGGAAATAGTAGATAGGTTGGGGCTCAGCGTCCAGCGCAAATAGTTTGGCGCTACCCACCACGCCCACGATTTCTTCCGGCGACGGCGGCTCGCCGGGAACGCCGGCGCCTGACGTGATACGTTTCCCGAGCGCGTCTTCGCCCGGAAAGTATTTGTCCGCGAATGCCTTGTTGACGATCAGCACTCGTGGCGCCTTGGCGTCGTCGAGTTCGGTGAAGAACCTGCCTTTGAGCAGGGGAATGCCAGCCGTAGAAAAGTATCCCGGCGTGGCAAATGCCATGCGCGCGTGGGGCCGGTTGGGTTGAGCTGCCGGACGTTCTTCAATATTGAACGCGACGACCGCACTATCGCCGCCCAGTGGGAGTGGCCAAACGCCGGCAGCCGATACCGCGCCCGGCAGGGCGCGAACGCGCGCCAGCAATTGGTCGTAAAAGACCTCTTGCTGGGCGGTGTTGTATTGCGCTTCAGGCAGGCTGAACCAGAAGGAGAGCAGATGGTCCGGGTTCAAGCCCAGATCGCTTGTTTCCAAGCGCAGAAAACTCGCCATCAACAACCCGGCCCCGCTGACAAGGACCAAGCCCAGGGTTACCTGAGCGATCACCAGAGCGCCGCGTATTCGTTCGTGCTGCTTCGCGAAGCCGCAACTATGCCCTTTTAGTGAACCGGTCAGATCAATCTTTGCTGCCTGAAGAGCCGGCGCCGTTCCGAAACCAATGCTGGTAAGGAGAGCGAGAATGAAGGAAAACGCCACCACTGAGCCGTCAATGCCGGTCTGGGCAAGGCGCGGGATACTCTGTCCACCCAGCGGCAGCACCGCGCGCAATACGTACTCTGCTAAAACAACTCCTGCCGCTCCTCCCAAGATTGCGAGCATCAGGCTTTCGGTCAGCAGTTGCCGGATCACCCTCCCACGGCCTGCACCCAGAGCGGCGCGCACTGCCATTTCGCGGGTCCGGTTGGCGGTCCGAGCGAGAAGCAGATGAGCAATGTTCGCACAAGCGATCAGGAGCACCATCCCGACCGCACCCAGCAAGATCAGCAGAGGCGCGCGCGACTCTCCGACCAGTGTCTCGAGTTCCGGCCGAACTGAGGCCGCGCGGTAGTTCGAGTTGGTGTCAGGATACTGGTTGGCAAGGGCAGCCGCGATGACGTTGAGGTCAGCTCGAGCCTGCTCGAGGCTGACGCCGGGCTTGAGGCGTCCAAGGCCGGTCAACGTGCGGGCCCCGCGCTGGTCGAACATTCCCCGGTCCTCCGCGATGGTCGTCCAGAGTTGGATGTTGGGTGCGTCGACCGGAAAGCTGAAGCTCCTGGGCGCCACGCCTACCACGGTATAAGGCAATTGGTTGAGCGTGATGCTGCGGCCCACGATGCTGCGGTCGCCCCCGAATTGCGACTGCCATAGCTTGTGACTGAGCACCACCACATGCGTGCCGGGTTTTTCCTCGGAGGGCA
>Ga0187782_10004545_pt1 | contig 10383 bp, 14 predicted proteins | sample 0715_SJ02_MP15_2_FD_132454 | JGI IMG/M metagenome (GOLD analysis project Ga0187782, IMG submission 132454) | Tropical peat soil microbial communities from peatlands in Department of Meta, Colombia - 0715_SJ02_MP15_20_MG | ecosystem: Environmental > Terrestrial > Soil > Wetlands > Peat | place...
CGGAGGCGAAGATCGATCGCGTCTGCGAGAAGAGCTCGTCCATCGCCTCCTTGCCCGCTCCCGACACCGACTGATAGGTCGAGACGACGACGCGCAGGATCTTCGCGGCGTCATGCAGGGGCTTTAAGGCCACGACGAGCTGCGCCGTCGAGCAGTTGGGATTGGCGATGATGTATTTCCTGACGAAGCCCGCCGCGGCGTCGGCGTTGACCTCCGGCACGACGAGCGGCACGTCGGGGTCCATGCGGAAGGCGCTGGAATTGTCGATGACCACGCAGCCCTTGGCGCCGATCTTCTCCGACCACGCGCGCGACACGTCGCCGCCCGCCGACATCAAGCATATATCCGTATCGGAGAAGTCATAAGTGTCGAGATGCTTGCACTTCAAGGTCTTGTCGCCGAACGAGACCTCCTGTCCAATCGAGCGCGAGGAGGCGAGCGCGACCACTTCCGACGCCGGAAAGCGGCGCTCGGCCAGAATATCGAGCATTTCCCTGCCGACATTGCCAGTGGCGCCGACGACCGCAACTTTATAGGCCATAGATTTCTCCCGCCGCGGCGGGAGTCGCCGGGCCTTTGTTGGATTTTTGAGCCGAAGCGCCTTTAGAACGGCAGCCCGATCCCCAGATTGCCGGAGGGCGTGACATTGACCGGCGTCGCTGGACGCGCGGGGCCGGACGTGTCTTTCTCCTCGGGCTTGGGCGGCGTCTTGCCGGGCGACCAGCCCTCGAGCTCGCCGAACTGCCGATCACCGCCAGGCTTGCCCGTCTTGGCGGGCTGCGCCTCGGCGGGCGCCACCGTCTTCTTGCCGGGCTTGGCCTTCTTGGGCTTTGCGCCGGCCGCATCGAGGGCGGTCCCGTCATATTGGAGCCCGTGTTGGAGCTCTTGCGCGTCCAAAGCCGGCGCGACGAGAACGCCCGCAAACAGGGCTGCGATGACGAGAGGCGTGCGAGAGCGCATCCTGATGTTCTCCTGTTCTAGGAACTCTGAGCGCTAGTTTGCCCTCTGCCACGGCCGAAGGCAACAGCGCGCTGCTCGTGGGAAAGGAAGAGACCGAGCAGAGGAAGGCCTCGGGCGACGCGGCGCGAGGGCGAGCGCCTCTTCGAGTAGCCCGGCTATCCCGGAACCGCCCTGCGAGCCCGACACGACCATTGGTTTCGGCAAAAAATTCAACGGGCTCGCCTGCGCAGCGTCGCGCACGGACAACTCGACGCGCAATCCGGCCGCCGCCGCCATGTTGACCAGCGTCTCCAAGCCGAACAGGTTGATCTTGCCGCGCATGAGATCGGACACGCGCGGCTGGGCGACGCCGAAATGCTTCGCCGCCTGCGACTGATTGAGGCGTTTGCGGGAGATGCGCTGCTTGAGCGCGAGCATCAGCGCCGAGCGGAGCTTCATGTTCTCCGTTTCTTCCGGCTTATCCTCGAAGGCGTCCCAAACATTGTCGAGGCGTTCGTTGATCATGGGCCGAGCATTTTTGGAGCGAGGACCGAGGCCCTCAACCAGTTGCGAGAGGAAGAAGCGCGCCCGCGAGCGCGCCGAGCGCCACGACCGCAAAGGGCGGCGCCTTCCAAAAGACGAGAAGCAGATAGGCGACGAGAGCCGCAGCAAGGTCAAGCGGGGCGAAGATCGCGCTGGTGAAGACCGGCGCATAGAGCGCCGCGCCGAGCAGCCCGACGACCGCGGCGTTGACGCCCTTGAGCGCCGCCTGCATCGCCCGCTTCCGCCGCAGCTCCTCCCAGAACGGCAGCACGCCGGCGAGCAGCAGAAAGGACGGCAGATAGATCGCAAAGAGGCAGAGGGCTGCGCCGACAAGGCCATTCGGCTCCGGCCACATGGCCGCGCCGAGATAGGCGGCGAAGGCGAACAAGGGCCCGGGAACCGCCTGCGCCGCGCCATAGCCGGCAAGAAAGGCGTCGTTGGTGATGTAGCCATGGGGCACGATCGCCTGCTGCAGGAGCGGCAGCACGACATGTCCGCCGCCGAACACTAGCGCGCCGGAGCGGAAGAAAATTTCGAAGAGCCTCAAAGCATGTCCCCCCGCATAGGTTGGAAGACCCACGAGCAGCGCGGCGAAGAGCGCGAGCGCGACGAAGGCGGCTTGGCGCGGAATCTGGGGGAGGGGCAGCGGCGCATGCGGCTGCGTCGCGTCGACCGCAATGAGGCGCCAGCCGAAGATCGCGCCGGCGGCAATGATCGTGAGCTGAGTGAGCGTGCTCGGAAAGCCGAGCGCGAGAGCGGCGCTCGCGACGGCGAGCGATGCGCGCGCAGGATCGGGACAGAGAGTCTTCGCCATGCTCCAGACGGCTTGAGCCACGACCGCGACGGCGACGATTTTCAATCCGTGCGCCGCGCCTGGAGGCGCGCCAAGGCTCGCGACGCCGAGCGCGAAGAGAGCGAGGAGAAGCGCCGAGGGCAGGGTGAAGCCGATCCAAGCGGCGGCGGCGCCGAGCCAGCCAGCGCGCGCGAGGCCGAGAATGATCGCGACCTGGCTGCTCGCGGGACCGGGCAGGAACTGGCAGAGCGCGATGATGTCGGCGTAGGCCGCCTCGCCAACCCATTTGCGGCACTCGACGAATTCGGCGCGGAAGTAGGAGAGATGCGCGACAGGGCCGCCGAAGGCCGTGAGGCCTAACCTCAAGAAGGCAATGAGCGTTTCGACGACGGCGCTCGGCATTTGTCGCGAGTTTCCTTGGCTCATGAGCGAGGTGTTTGTCTCCGAACTACCCTCATCCAACCTCGCTTCGCGAGGCCGCCTCCTCCCGCTCCGTGGAAGAAGGAGTCGCCGGTGCTTCTACAGTGCTGAAGTTGAAAGCGAAACGGCGCCGCCGCGTCCCTTCTCCTGCTTGCGGGAGAAGGTGGCCCTTGCGCAGCAAGGGTCGGTTGAGGGTTGGTTCGACTGGGTGCGCCCCAGCTTATCCCGCCAACACCCGCATCGCCGCCGCGTGCAGCCTTCGATCGCCCGCGGCGACGATCGACCCTCCGCCCGCGGCGGAGCCGCCGTCCCAGGTCGTGATCACGCCGCCCGCGCCTTCGACGATGGGGATCAGCGCCACGATGTCGTATGGGTTCAGACCTGTCTCGATCACGAGATCGACATGTCCTGCGGCGAGCGCGCAATAGGCGTAGCAGTCGCCGCCATAGCGCGAAAGCTTCACCTGCCGCTCCACGCGATGAAAATTCTCGCGCAGCGCGTCGTCGATCAGCAGCGGAGAGGTCGTCATCAGCGTCGCCTGCGAAAGGCTCGCGCAGTCGCGCGTCGAGAGCCTGCGCTTCTCGGTCTCGCCGCCGGCGCCGCGCCGCCCGCGCCAATAGGCCGCGCGCCCGTCGCCCGAGAAGCGCTCGCGCGTGAAGGGCTGGTTCATGAGGCCATAGACTGGCGCGCCGCGATGTGTGAGCCCGATCAGCGTGCCCCAGGTCGGGAAGCCGCAAATGAAGCTCTTGGTGCCGTCGATCGGATCGAGCACCCAGACATATTCCGCCGTCTCATGCTTCGAGCCGAGCTCCTCGCCGATCACGCCATGATCCGGAAAGGTGCGCTCGATCAGGCGCCGCATGGCGGTCTCGGCCGCGTGATCCGCCTCGGTCACGGGATCAAAGACGCCTCCGGAAGATTTGTCCAGCGCCGCCAGCGTGGTGCGGAAGAAAGGGAGGAGGGCGTCGGCCGAGACGTCGGCCAGACGTTCGACGAATTTCTCGAAATCGACCGCAGTCATGCTCTTTGGCGCTCCAAAATCATTCGGCGGCGAGCCGCGACGGCGCCGAATCAAGCCGTGGCAGCTCCTGCGCCAGCTCGGCGAGCGCCGCGCCGATATGCGCGGCGACCGCAGAAAAATGCGCATTGGGGGCGAGCGTCGCCTCGTCCAAGTAAAGATCGCGCGAGGCCTCGATCTGCATGGCGTGGCGCGAAGCCGCCGGCCGCCCGTAATGCTCGGTGATGAAGCCGCCGGCGTAAGGGCGGTTGCGCTGCACGACATAGCCGAAGCCTGTCAGGCGCGAGGCCACGATCTCGACGAGCCGCGCGTCGCAGCTCGCGCCGAAGCGGTCGCCGATCACGAAGTCCACGCGGCGCTTCTCCGTCTTCGGTCCGAGCTTGGGGTCGTGCGTCACGAGCTTCGGCATCGAATGGCAGTCGATCAGCACGGCGACGCCGAAGCGCGCCGCGGCCTGAGCCATGAGCCGCTCGAGCGCTTCGTGATAAGGTTTATAGACCTCCTCGATGCGCGCCAGAGCCTCGGCGACCGTGAGCTTTTGCGCATAGATCTCGCGTGCGTCGGCGACCACGCGCGGAATAGTGCCGAGCCCCGCGGCGACGCGCAGCGAGCGCGTGTTGGCGAAATCAGGCAGGGGCTCGGCAAACATGCGCGGATCGAGCTCGTAAGGCTCGCGGTTCAGATCGAGAAAGGCGCGCGGATAGCGCGCGCGCAGCATTGGAGCCCCAAGCTCCTCGGCGCAGCCGAACAAGGCGTCGGCGTCGGCGTCCTCGGAGCGGCGGAGGGTGAGATCGTCGAGCCGTGTCTGCGCGCGAAACGATGGGGGGTAGAAGCTCCCCGAGTGCGGGGACGAGAAGACCAGCCCGCACGAGGCGGCCTCGGGAGCTGAAAGATCGAAGGGCGCGGAAAAACGCGTCCGCCCGAAAGGGGCGTCCGCGGGGACCAGGTCCGCTGGTTCGTCCACGCTATTCATCTCCTGACGCCTTGCAAATTTTTGTCCAGCGGTCAAACCTATGTAGAAGGCGAGCAGGGGTTCGACACATTTTTCGAACGCCCTTCGCGCGGATCGCGCCGCGACGGAGCCTCTAGAGTAAAGGCGCGAGGCCCGCTTTTCACGCGAAATTTACAAAGATTCTGCTTGATGGCGAAGGCAGCACGCGAGGGAAGAGATGAGCGATCAGGGCGGAGCCAAGATACTGCTGGCGGAAGACGACAACGACATGCGCCGCTTTCTGGTCAAGGCGCTGCAGCATGCGGGGTTTTCCGTCACGTCCTTCGACAACGGGCTTGCCGCGTACGATCAGCTGCGCGTCGAGCCGTTCGAGCTGCTGCTGACGGACATCGTCATGCCCGAGATGGACGGCATCGAGCTCGCGCGCCGCGCGACCGAGCTCGACCCGGACATCAAGGTGATGTTCATCACGGGCTTCGCCGCCGTGGCGCTGAACCCCGACAACCAGGCCCCGAGTCAGGCGAAGATTCTCTCGAAGCCGTTTCATTTGCGCGATCTCGTCAATGAAGTGCAGCGGCTGCTGGCGGCGTGAGGGGCGTCTCTGGCCGAGCCTGAGGAAATTGCGCATCTCGCGACGGCCGTCATGGCCAGGCTCGTCGCGCCAAGCCGCGCCGGGACGTTGGCGAAAATCTATCCGACGCTCACCGGAACCAGCGTCATGGTGTCGTTGCCGAAGATGTCGATGACCTTCACTGCCACCGTGTACCGTCCGGGGCGATCGTAAGTGTGAACCGCTGTCTTCAGCTCCAGCTCGCGGCTCTGGCGCGTGCGGAAGCTCTGCCATTCGTTCTCGAAGATGTAGCCGCCCGTCCATTGCTCCTCGAACTGCGGCATGTCGAGCTCGGCCTGCGCCGGCTCGAAGCCCGCGAAAGCCGGCATGGCTCCGGTTCCGGCGCCAACGCGAACCTTGATGATCTCCTTGCGGCTCATGTAGTCGAAGTCGACGGCCCAATAGTCCACCCAATCCGTCCAATGCTTCGTCAGCCTGTCCCTGACGACGACGCCGTCCTTGCTCTTCGACACCTTGTAGGAGCTGGCCCTTCTCGCACATGACCTCGCTCTTGCCCTCCTTCATGGCGGCGATGGCCGCTTCCGCCGCGCCCTGCGTGTAGTAGACCGAGAAATCCGTCAGCTCGATTTGCAGCGCGAGCCTGTTCTTCTTGTCGTGGCGCGGCTGCGCCTCGACGAAGCTGATGTCGTGGAAGACGACCTGTCCCCTGTCGACCGCGCGCTTGTCGAAGACTTCCGCCGGAATGTATTTCGGCGAAAGATCGATGCCCTTGCCGCGCGCCTCCTCCCGCACCGCGGGGAAGAAGCCCACCTCGAACTCGAAGGCGAAAAGATCGACGCGCGTGACGCCGCGCTTGCGGCTTTCGATGATCACCTCTTGCGCAGCGCGCCGCTCTTGAGCGACGACAGGATGAGCTTGTTGTCGCCCCCAAATGAGCTTGTTGGTTTAGCCGCGCAATTGGCGGCCGCGGCCGTCGAACAGGTCGCCTTGAATCTTGGTCTCCGCGCGCGGCTCGTCGATATGCTCCAGCGTTTGAAAGGGCAGAACCGTCGTGCACACGTCGCGCGTCTTGCCGTTCCAGACCAGCTCCACCTCGCGCTTGTCCACGAACAGGATGGAGCGGTACTTTTCTGGCAGCGGCTTGCCCTGGCTGGTGAGCGCAATCAGATCGCTCCGATCGGCGTCGGTCAGCACGTAGAATTTCTTGTCGCCACGGGCCATTTTTCGTCAGTCCTCGTTCATCGCGCCAATCATCGCGCCAGGTCGCCCCGCCCCCTCACCCGGACTCGCTTCGCGCGGCCGCCTTCTCCCGCAAGGGGAGAAGGTTGACGCCTTCTTCGTCGCCGGCGGCCCTGGATTTCTGGGCTTGCGGCCTTTCGCGACCTCCTTTAGAAGGGCGTTTCCTCGATCTTGAGCCCGGACGCTCCCGCTCCCCGAGCGCAGCGGGAGCGCTCGCGTTTCGCCATGCCGCCGAAAGAAGACCGCCATGAAGACCGACATCCATCCCAACTATCACATGATCAAAGTGGTCATGACCGACGGAACCGAATATTTCACGCGCACCACCTGGGGCGCCGAAGGCGACGTCATGCATCTCGACATCGACCCCAAGACGCACCCGGCCTGGACCGGCGGCTCGCAGCAGCTGCTCGACCGCGGCGGCCGCCTGTCGCGCTTCAACTCGCGCTTCGGCGGCCTGTCGTTCGGGAAGAAGTAAGTGGGGGGCAAGCCAGCCCCCTCGCGCCGCCTCTACCCAAGCTTCCTACCTTGCGCTATAGCGGCCCCCACGCCCCCGCAACGCGCGAGAGAATCCCATGTCCGACCATTCCACGCCCCACTACCACAATGCGCCCGGCGCCGCGCGCATTCGCGTCGGGGCCCGGGAGTTCATGTGCGTCGGCGCGCCGCCGCCTTTCGATCACCCGCATATCTATCTCGACATGGGCGCGGCCGACGAGATCATCTGCCCTTATTGCTCGACGCTTTTCGTCTATGACGCTTCGCTTGCCGGCGGCGCCGACCCGGCCGAATGCGTCTACCATCCTAAAGTAGCGGCGCTCGCCGCCTCGTGAGGCGAGACCTTCCAATCGTCGTCGCCGGCGCCGGCATTGGCGGGCTTGCGGCGGCGCTCGCGCTCGCGCGCGCGGGGCGGCGGGTCGCCGTGCTGGAGCGCGCCGCGACGATCGATGAGGTCGGCGCCGGACTCCAGATCGCTCCGAACGCCGGACGCGTTTTGCAGGGTCTGGGCCTGAGCGACGCGCTCGACGCCGTCGCGCTGTCGCCAGAAGCCGTCAACATCCGCCGCGCGCGCGACGGCGCAGTTCTGGCGCGGCTCGACATATCCGGGGCCAAGGCGCGCTGGGGCGCGCCGTTCCGGCTGTTCCACCGCGCCGATCTCCAGCAGCTGCTGCTGTGCGCGGTGGAGGACTGTGATGGCACGTCCGTTCGCGCCGGCGCCCGCGTCGGCGATTTCGAGGAGGACGGCGGCGTCGTCGAGCTGCGCGTGCATGGCGCGGCAGGCCCTGAGGACATGGAGGCCGCTGCGCTCGTCGGCGCCGACGGCGTGCGCTCCTCCGTGCGCTCCTTTCTCAGGACGGACCAAAGCGACGCGCCCGCCTATTCCGGCTGCACGGCCTGGCGGGCGATCGTTTCGGCGGCGGACGTTCCTGTTGCGGCGCGCAAGCGCGAGATCAGCGTCTGGCTCGGCCGCGGCGCCCATGTCGTCCACTATCCCTTGCGCGACGGCTCCATCGTCAATGTCGTCGTCGTCGTCGAAGACGGCGGGGCGCGCGTGACGGAGGGGCCGCTTGCGTTCTCCGGCGAGCAGGTGTTGCGCGAGGCGGGCTTCGGCGGCTGCGACGGCGAGCTGCGCGCTGTGGTCGAGGCCGGGCCGAGCTTCCGCCGCTGGCCGCTCTACGCGCGCCCGCCGTTGACGCGTTGGAGCCAAGGGGCGGTGACGCTGCTCGGCGACGCCGCCCATCCGATGCTGCCTTTTCTTGCGCAGGGCGCCGCGCAGGCGCTGGAGGACGCTGAGGCGTTGGGCCGCGCGGCGACGGGCGGCGCCCCGCTGCCGCAGGCGTTCCGCGCCTACGAGCAGGCGCGTCTTGCACGCGCGACCCGCGTGCAGCGCGCCTCCCGTCGCCAGGGCCTTTTCTATCACGCCGGGGCGCCGCTCGCCTTCGCGCGGGACATTGCGCTCGCCCTCCTCGGCGGGCAGGGCGTGCTCGGGCGCGCCGCCTGGCTCTATCGCTGAAGCGCGTCGATCAGCTCGCGCACCTTCTCCGCCGGGCGGCACAGGCGCGTTCCCTTTGGAGTCTCGACGATCGGCCGCTCGATCAGGATCGGATGCAAGAGCATGAAGCCGATGAGCTCGTCCTCAGTCCACTTGGGGTCGCTCAAGCCAAGCTCGGCGTAGGGAGTCCCCCTCTGCCGCAGCAGCTCGCGCGCGCTCAGCCCCAAGCTGCGCAGGAGTTCCTTGAGCTTCGAGCGCGTCGGCGGCGTCTTCAGATACTCGACCACTTTCGGCTCCAGTCCGGACTCTCGCAGCGCGGCGAGCACATTGCGCGACGTGCCGCAGGCCGGGTTGTGATAGATCGTGACGGTCATGCGAGCCTCTTCCTTGCAGCCGTTCGGCGCAGCCTCTCCTACGGCGCCGGAAGCGCGAAGACAAACGTAAGCCTGAAATTAAGCGCGCGGCAAAGAATTGCGGCGCACAATGTCTCCACGAGCGGGAGCCGCGCGGCCGGCGGACGTCCCGGCGGAGCCTCGGGCCATGCAGCAGATCATCGTCAAGACAATCGCGACCGTCATCTTTTTCACCGTCCTCGCGCGCCTTGTCAGCGAGCTCGCGCCCAGTCTCCGGCCCGCTCCGCCTCCGATTTCGAAGCCGGCCGCCTCGACGCCGAGCGCGCCCGCGCCGGCGCCGGCGCTCGCGACGGCGTCGCGATCGGCGCTCGACACTTATTTCATACCCGCCAACGCTCACGGCCAATATACGGCCGACGTGGTCGTCGAAGGCCAGCCGCTGCACATGCTGGTCGACACCGGCGCCACCTGGGTGGCGCTCAGGAACGAGGACGCCGCCGCGCTCGGCGTGTTTCCGATGGCCAGCGACTACAAGGTGCTGATCCAGACGGCCAACGGCGCTGCTCACGCGGCGCCGGTGAAGCTGCGCCGGGTGCAAATCGGCTCGATCGAGCTGTTTGACGTCGACGCGCTGGTCGGGGAGGCGGGGGCGATGAACGTCAGCCTGCTCGGCATGACCTTCCTGTCGCGGCTGTCCGGCGTCGAGATCGCGTCGGGCGCGCTCGTGCTGCGAAAGTGAGCGAGCCGTTAGACCCACGGTCAATTCTGGACTATACGGGCCACATGCCCGCGCCGCGCCGCACCGCCCTCTACACCGGCTCCTTCGATCCCTTGACCTTCGGTCACCTTGACGTGATCCGGCAGGGCGGCGAGCTCTTTGATCGTCTCGTCATTGGGATCGGAACGCATCCCGGCAAGGCGCCGCTGCTGACGCTCGACGAGCGCAAGGCGCTCATTCTCGGCGCCGTCGCGGCGTTGCGGCCTGCCCCCTCTTGCGCGTTCGAGGCCGTGGGCTTTGACGGCCTCGCCGTGGACGCGGCGCGCGAAGTCGGCGCCGGCGCCATCCTGCGCGGTTTGCGCGACGGCGCCGATTTCGACTATGAAGCGCAGATGGCCGGCATGAACGCGGCCATGGCCCCAGAGATCAGGACGGTTTTCGTTCCCGCCGCCGTCGGCTTGCGTCACATCAGCGCTTCGCTCGTGCGGCAGATCGCCTCGCTCGGCGGCGACATTTCGGAATTCGCGCCGGCCGAATCGGCCGCAGCGCTCAGGCTTGCGCTCGAAAGAAAGCGCACGGCGCCCAAGCCGTGAACGCATAGAAACAACAAGGGAGGATATATGAGCATCGATCGCCGAAATCTCATCGCCGGCGCCGCGGCCGCCGCCGCGCTCGCGGTCGCGCCGCAGGCCCGCGCCGAGGACAAGCTTCTTTATCTAGACACCGTCTACGGCCGCACGGTCATCAAGATGCGCCCCGACATCGCGCCAAAGCACGTCGCGCAGATCGAGACGCTGGTGAAGCGCGGCTTCTACGACGGCATCGTGTTCCATCGCGTCATTCC
>Ga0187782_10004546_pt1 | contig 10383 bp, 5 predicted proteins | sample 0715_SJ02_MP15_2_FD_132454 | JGI IMG/M metagenome (GOLD analysis project Ga0187782, IMG submission 132454) | Tropical peat soil microbial communities from peatlands in Department of Meta, Colombia - 0715_SJ02_MP15_20_MG | ecosystem: Environmental > Terrestrial > Soil > Wetlands > Peat | place...
CGGCTTGAGCCTGGGGTCGGGGTGCGACGGGAGCCGTTGACGTCGCGGTAGGACCGCGATCGAGAATGAGAGGCAACGTCGCGCTCTTTGCGCGCGGGGCGCCAGGTGGCACGGCTGCAGGCGGAGACGGGGCAGCCTGCGTGGAAGGCGCGGCGGCCTGCGGCGGAGACGCAGCTGGTTTGGGAGCGTTCGGCCGCCCTGCATCGTTCTTTGCGGGCACGGCCGGCGATGCGTCCGTCTTGGAAGCTGCCGGCGGCGACGCGTCCACCCTGGGAGTGGCCGGCGGCGTGCCTTCCGTGCTCGTTTTTTCCACGTTCAGTTGCGGCGACGACACTGCGGGGGGTCGGGGAGCGATCGGCGCCTGCCCGGGCCGCGCGGGCGCCGCCTTCCCGACGCCCGCAGCGCTGGGCGACGCCGCAGTCGCTGGTTTGGGCGCGACTTGCGGCGCCCTGGGCGAGTCGGCGCTCCCGGGCTGCGGCTTCGGCGGTCCGGCAGGTCCCCGCGCACCTGCTTGGCTCATGAAAACACGGTGCCTGATTTGTGCGCGAAGCGCCAGCGCCGTTCTGCACGGAACGCCGACCCTGGGACTGCTCGACAACGTGAGCAGGGTACGCAGGATGTCGCAGGCGGCCTCCCCTCTGAGCCTGGTCGCTGCGGCCGATTTCGGCCCCAACCGTTCGAACGAGACGCTCTTCACGAGTCATTTCCACTTGCGCGCTCGGCCGCCGCACCGTCCCCCGCGCACGCATGCGGCCACCGCACCGGCCTTCGTCGTTCCGGCCCGAAGCTTCGAGGGCGACCTCGCCTGTCGGCAAGGGAGCTATGGTCTCGCCGATGGCGTATCGAACGGCCGAGCATCACCGGCTCGAGGAGGCGAGATCCGGCGAGAAGAAATGGCGAAGATGGGGCACGTACCTGCCGGAGAGGCAGTGGGGCACCGTGCGCGAGGACTACTCGCCGGACGGCGATGCGTGGAGCTATTTTCCTTTCGACCACGCCGCCATGCGCGCCTACCGGTGGGGCGAGGACGGCTTGCTCGGCCTCTGCGACAACCGGGGACTCGTCTGCTTCTGCACCGCGCTCTGGAACGGCGCCGATCCGATTCTCAAGGAACGCCTCTTCGGACTCTCGGGCCCGGAGGGCAACCATGGCGAGGACGTCAAGGAGCTCTACTGGTACCTCGACGCGACGCCGACCTGCAGCTACGCCCGGGGGCTCTACAAGTATCCGCACGCGGCCTTCCCCTACGAGGACCTTCGAGCCCGTGCTCGTCAGTCCAACCGAGAGCAACCCGAATACGAGATCCTCGACACCGGAGTGTTTTCGGACGACCGCTACTTCGACGTCGTCGTCGAGTACGCCAAGGCGGACGTCGACGATGTCTTGGTTCGGCTGACCATCACCAATCGCGGTCGCGGCTCGTCGTCGATCGTCGTCATTCCGCAGCTCTGGTTTCGAAACACCTGGTCGTGGGGATCACCGGTCGCGGGCGGCTCCGATTCGCGGCTGGACTCGAGGGCTCGGCCGCAGATGTTCGAGCGCAAGACCGCCGGCGAGGCGCGAATGATCGAGACCGTGCAGCCGCACCTGGGCCGATACTGGTTCTACGTCGAGGGACCCGACGAGCTTCTCTTCACGGACAACGAGTCGAACGCGGAGCGCCTGTGGGGGGCGCGCAGCCGTTCAGCCTACGTGAAAGACGCATTTCACGACGCCATCGTGCGGGGCCTGCGCGGCGCCATCAATCCGGCGCAGCGAGGTACGAAGCTCGGGGCGAGCTTCTCTTTGCACCTCGGCCCCGGAGAGACTCGCGTGATTCGCGCTCGCTACGCGGCCTCGCAGCTCGAGCGGCCCTTCGCGACCCACTCGGCCGTTTTCGAGATGCGGGCCGCCGAAGCCGATGAGTTCTTCGCCGCGATCACGCCGCGCGTGCTGGAGGAGGACGACCGGCGCATCTTCCGGCAGTCGATCGCCGGACTGCTCTGGAGCCGCCAGTACTACGCCTACGAGGTCGAACGCTGGCTGCGGGGCGACCCCGAGCAGCCGCCTCCCCCGACGGAGCGCTGGGCGCGCCGCAACCACGAATGGCGACACCTGTTCAACAGCGAAGTCCTCTCGATGCCGGACAAGTGGGAATATCCCTGGTACGCGGCCTGGGATCTGGCCTTCCACTGCATACCGCTGGCGCTCGTCGACGCCGAGCTCGCGAAGCAACAGCTCACGCTGCTCGTCAGAGAATGGTACATGCACCCGAGCGGGCAGATCCCGGCCTACGAGTGGAAGCTCGGTGACGTCAACCCGCCCGTACACGCGTGGGCGGCGTATCGCGTGTACCAGATCGAGCGACGCACGACCGGCCGGAGCGATCGCGGCTTCCTCGAATCGATCTTTCTCAAGTTGATGCTCAACTTCACCTGGTGGGTCAACCGTAAGGATACGGCCGGGCGCAACGTGTTCGAGGGGGGCTTTCTCGGACTCGACAACATCGGGGTTTTCGATCGAAGCCAGCCTCTGCCGGGCGGCCGGACGCTCGAGCAAGCCGACGCGACGAGCTGGATGGGCATGTACTGCCTCAACATGCTCGACATCGCGCTCGAGCTGGCGCGCGAGAACCCCAGCTACCAGGACGTCGCGAACAAGTTCTTCGAGCATTTCCTGCTGATTGCCCACGCGATCAACCATTTTGCCGGCGAGGAAACCCGCCTCTGGGACGAAGAAGACGGCTTCTATTACGACGTCATGCGCCGCTCGAAGGGAGAAAGCTTTCCCGTCCGCGTGCGGTCGATCGTGGGGCTCACTCCGCTCTTCGCCGTGACGACGATCGAGGCGAGCACGATCGAGCGTTTCGGCGCATTCTGGAGACGGGCGCGCTGGCTGCTCGAAAATCGGCCCGAGCTGGCGGACCATTGCCCGCTGCTCGAGACGCCGGGACAGAGCTCCCGTCACCTCCTCAGTCTGGTGGATCGAGAGAGGCTTCCGAGACTTCTCGCCCGAATGCTTTCCGAGTCCGAATTCCTTTCGCCACACGGCCTGCGGTCGCTTTCCAGAGCGCACGCCGAGCAGCCCTACGAACTCGTGCTCGACGGCAGCGTGCACCGGGTCGGCTACGAGCCCGCCGAGTCGCACTCGGGGTTGTTCGGTGGCAATTCCAACTGGCGCGGTCCGGTCTGGATGCCCGTCAACTATCTGGTCATCGAGGCATTGCAGCGTTTGCATCACTATTACGGCGATACGTTGCGCGTCGAATGTCCCACAGGGTCCGGCCGCGCGATGACGCTCTGGGAGGTCGCCGGCGAGCTCTCGGCGCGGCTCATCGCACTCTTTCAGCGAGGCGCCGACGGCCGCCGCCCCGTCCACGGATCGCGCGATCTTGCGCAGCACGACCCGCACTTCAAGGATTACGTGACCTTCTACGAGTACTTCAACGGAGACACCGGTGAAGGGCTGGGCGCCCGCGCTCAGACGGGGTGGACTGCGCTGGTTGCGAAGTTGCTCGAGCAAAGCCGTCTTCGGCGCTGAAGCCGGGCCGCCAGTACCGCGCGTCGCGCGGACAGGCTGGGCCTCACGGCTCGAGCAAAGAGTTCAGCGGAACGCCGAATGCCCGCGCAACGCTCACCAGGACGGCGAGTGACGGATTCGCCAGACCGAACTCCATCCGGCGCATGCCGGCGGCGCCGATCCCGATGCGCAGCGCCGCGCGCCTCTGCGTCCAGCCACGCGCCATTCGTAGGCCGCGAATTCGCCGCCCCAGCACGCGAGCGAGCCTATGAAAGGGTCGCCGCTCCCGTGGCCGCCGGCGCCTGTCCAGCGCGCGCTTGCGCATATCCCTCTAGCTTTTTGCGACGGAACATTCTGCGCCCGGGTTAAGGGCAAGCGTTCGGGAGCCCCTCGATCGAAACAGCTCCGCGACGCCTTCGTTACGCCGATCCGGCGCCGCCGTCAGAACGTGAGAGCGGCCCCGAGCCCGACGACGGCAACCCCCGCCGCCGCACAGACGAGCGTCGCCCATTTGGCCCCTCGGGCATTGCCGACATAGACCGTCTCCCTCACGCGCGCGGCCTCCGCCTCGACTTCCGCGACTTTGCGCAGGGTCAGTCGCCCGATGACGACTTTCAAGACAGCGGACGCGACGAGGGCGACGAAGAAGACGACCCGCATCGTGGAGTGGACGTCCGCCTCCCGGAGCGAGCCGAGAAACCTCGAGTCGAGGACGAGGATCACCAGGATGTTGAGCATAGCGAACATCGATGCCCGTCCCGCGAGGACCTGGACGGCGCGCTGCTCCGGACTGAGCACGGACGGATCGTCGACGGTGACGACGTTGTCGTCGATCGCCTTCGCCGCGGTGTCGGCGCCCACCTTTTTCGAGCCCATCTCGAGTGGGAAGGGAGCCCTGAACGCCGCCCAGGCCGAGGGCACCGAGGCGAACATCACGACGAAAAAGAACGTCGAAAACCCCAGCCATTCGGCGAGCGGTCCGGAGATCATGTTCGTGGGAACGAGCATGAGATTCATGAGCGAGGTCGCGAAGGCATAGTGGGTCATCGTCGACCGGCCCGGCGCGAGCTGCTGCATCATGTAAACCATGTTCCCCACGAATCCGAAGCTGTAGCCGAACTTCTCGATGCTCACGGCGGTCACGATGGTGGCGTAGTCCACGCCATGATGTGAGGCCGCGAGGTGACTCAAAAAAACGTACGTCAGGTGCGGTACGTTGAGGCAGAGTCCAAGGACACCGAGCGCGCGCGGAAGGGTCAGCCACGATGCAAACGCTCCGCCCAGCAAGCCGGCGATGATCGACGCGATCGTCCCGTAAACGGCGTCGATGCTGCTGACGTCCCCCGCGCTCAGCCCGAGGCCGCCTTTGCTCACGTCCGACTGCAGAAAGAGCGCCCCCTCCATGATGATCAGTCCCTCGCCGATTCGATAGAGGAATACGAAAGCGATCATTCCCCAGAACGCTCTCTTATCGAAAAAACTCACGGCCGTCCGGCCGAAGTCCTTGATCACTTGTCGTACGTTCTCCGGGCGGTCGGCGATGCTGCCCGTGGGGAGAAAAAAGAAGTGATAGACCGCGAGGGCGAGCATCGCGCCGGCGCACGTGAGCATCACGCTGCTCCACATGCGCAGCTGCGACCAACCTTCGGCGATCCGGAGCTTGTCCAGGACCGCGATGAGCACGCCGGTCGCGAGCAGCTTGCCGCCGACCCAGAACATCCCTTGCACACCCGCGAGGCTGGCCTGAGCCGAGCGATCGAGCGACGTCAAATAGACCCCGTCCGCGCAGATGTCTTGCGTGGAAGAGGCGAAGGCGGCGACCCAGAAAAGCGCGACGCTGACCTGGAAGAAACCCGACACTGGGAGCGACATCGCCACGCTCGTGAACAGGATTCCGAGCAGCACCTCCATCAAGAGCACGAAGAACTTCTTCGTGCGATACATATCGAGAAACGCGGCCCAAAGGGGTTTGAGCGACCAGGCCACTCCAATGCTTCCCAAAGCAATCGTAATCTTCGAATCCGGATAACCGAGCGACTTGTACATTCGCGCGGCGGTTCCACCCATGACGACGTTGAAGGGGATCCCCATCGCCAGATAGAGCGACGGCACCCACGCCAGCGATCGCCACCAGGGCTGCTTGGCGGCCGCGGCCGCCAAGGCCGCGGGCTCGGCCGGAGCCGGGGCGGGAATGTCTTGCACGCTCATGATTCGGGCGTTTTAGGCGAGAGCCTCTCGGAAGTAAACCGGCCCGCCGGCGCCTGGCCGCGACCATAGAGCAGGCCAGCGACGCCCGCGGGCGGGCCCTTTCCTGGTCCGGAAGTCCGGGCGCCGACACCGGGCCCGGGAACCGACCTGGCGGAACCGTTTCTCCTACGGCGACAAATTCCGCAGAGAGCGAATATTCCGCGCACTGCTGCTACACTATGCGCGCAAACCGCCATCGTCCCGCAGGAACCTGATGCTCATTCCGACGCACACGCCGAATGACTGGCTCGCGGACAAAATGGGATATCGAAATGAGCGCGGAGGCTCGCGATGCCGACAGCATCCGTGCGCGTGACCCTCGCGGGAGCCTTTCTGCTGGGCTGCTCGTCGTCGGAATCGCTACCGCCCAATCTGGTTTGCGACTCCGGCTGCGAGCCTCAGATTCCCGCCGCGGCCTTCGGCCCCACCCCCGCCGACGCCGGCGCCGGGGCGTGCGCGTCCAGCTCCGGCGACTCGACGTGTGTGCAATGCGCGAAAGCGAGCTGCTGCGCCGACTTTTCTCTTTGTGCGGAAAGCACTGAGTGCACGAGCCTCTCGGCGTGCGAAGCGAATTGCAATGACTCGGCCTGCGTCGCGGGATGCGAGCAAGAGTTTCCGACGGGAGTGGCAACCCTGGAGCAGCTCGATTCGTGTCTCGGCACGGAATGCCTGTCGTGCACCGAGCTGGGGGTCGGCGATCCGTGCGCGACGGCCCTTGGCAGCTGCGAGACCGGCCTGACGTGCAACGGACTTTGGTGTGTCAAGGCGTGCACCACGTCGACGAACTGTGTCGGACTCGGCGCGTCAGGCGCAAACGCGCTCGGAGAGCAGAGCGCCTGCGTCGGGACGGCGACGAACGGCGACGTATGCTTTCCGGGTTGCGCCGTCTCCGCGAGCCATTGCGCGTCCTTTCCGGGTACCGCATGCTTCTCGACGACGAGCGTGGACGGAGTCACCGTGGCCATATGCGAAAGCGTGCCGGATGCGGGCACGGATTGACGTCCTGCGGCGCCCCGAGTCGCGGGCGCCGTGGATTTCGCCGGGGTTGCTCGTGGCCGCCGCGTGCGCGGCGTGCTCGTCGCATTCCGACGGCTCGACGCCCCCGCAGTGCACGAGTCCGAGCGGTTCCTACGTCCTGGCCATCGCTCCCACGGGCCAAAGCGAAAATCTGGCAGGTACGTGCTCCGCGACGGATCCACCCCAGAACATCGAAGTCTCCTTTCCGGACGGCGGAGTGTCCGTGAACGGAGAGAACTGCCAGCTCTGTTCGACCAGCAGCTGTCAAATGGATGTGCTCTGCGGCGAGTCGGTCACATGTCCGGGGGCGGTGGTACCCTTCGCGAATCCGACTGCCACCTACGTCCAGACCGTGTCTTTCGTGCTGCCGCTCGAGGCCGACGCCTCCACGCCCAACGCCGCGGCGGAGCTTGGACCGGACTACTGCGGGTACATCGGAACGGCGTCCGTCGCGTCTCCGTAGGTATACGCCCGGGCTGGCGTTCGTGATCTTCGTCGGTGCCTGCGCCGCGGGCAGCGGCGGCGCCCTGCGCCCTGCTCCCTCGGTCACGCCGATCGCGACCGTCGTGAGCCACGAGTCATGCGAGGAAGCGCGCGCCGCGGCCGCGTGCGCGGAGCTCCGCACGCTTCGCGGAGTCGAACCGCACAACCGCGGCGGCGCCGCTGATGCGGCGGACCGCGTGTTCGCAGGTCCGCCGGTGCCCGCGCAGGGCAACGCCGATGCGTGCGCCGTCACCGAGGAACCCCTCCGAGCGCTTGTGGACGCGATTGCCGCCGAACCCGCGCGGGGCCCCGGGGCGACCGATCCTCCGCCGACCGCGGCCTGGCCGCCGCGGTATCTCGACCGCGTGGACGCGCGCCTGTCGCTGTCCGTCGCCGAACGGTCGGCGCTTCAATCCAACGGCTTCGTCGTTGCGGACCGGCTCCGCGTATCGAGTTACGGCGAAGCCCTGGACGAGCTCTCGGAGTGGCAGCTTCCCATCTTCGTCTCCGCGGACATGCTGCTCTCGGCGGTCCACGCCGGTCATGAGGCGCTCGTCATCACGCTCGAGCAGGAGAAGCTCGCGCCGGCGATGCGAGAGCTCCTCGCCGCGATCGCCTGCGACCTTCCGGCGGCCAGTCGCGCGTGGCCCGCGGAGGTGGCCCACGACGTCGAGCTTTTCGTGTCGGTGGCGCGTGCGCTTTTTCGCGCGGATCCGACCCGCGTCGACGAAGGTGAAGAATCCGGCGACGCCGGGGACGACTCGACGTGTCGAGCGGACGGGGGAGACGGCGGGATCGGCGCGGAGACCCGCGCCCTCGTCCGCGCGCTGACCGGCGACGCCGCGCCGCCGGTCCCTGCGCAGTCATCGTCCGTCGTGCTGGAGCGGGCCGGGGCGCTCGACCCGTCGCTCTTCCGTCCGCACGGACATTACGCCGTGCGCGCCCTGGGCCTCGCCGGTTACTTCCGGGCGGCCACCTGGCTCTCGCGGCTCGAGCTGCGCCTGGGGGAGGAGCGATGGTGCGGCGGCGCCGCAGCCGAAGACGAAAGCCGACGGGTGGGACCGTCACTGGATGAAGCGCTGGACGCTCTGGCCCTGGCCGAGCTCGTCGAACGATCCGGGGCGGCGCCGGAGCTCGAGACGATCGACCGGGCCTGGAGTCTCTTCGCAGCGCGGCGGCACGACCTGTCGATGAAGGACCTGATCCGCCTTCGCGCGAGCGCGGAGATTCACTCCTTGTCGGACCCGCTGGCCGCTTCGAAGCTGCAGGCCGTGCTCGACGGCGCAGACCTTGCTGCGTCACGGGAGGGCGTATCCGAAGCGTGCGGGCCGTCGTCGATTGCAACCATGCTGGCCCCGCGAATCGCGTCCCCCGGGGCAGCGACGAGCCATCTCGTCGGCGACGCCGTCCCGGAGCGCACGATGATTCACGCGGCGGACATTGCGTACGCGCTCGGCAACGATCGCGCGAAAACCTACCTGGCCGGGGACTTGGCACGATGGCCGGAGCTCGCCGCAGGCCTGGATCGAGCCCGCGAACAGGCCGCCATCGCGCCCTCGGGCGAGGGTCTGGACGGCGCGTGGCTCGACGCGATCCGGGGGCTCGCCGAAGGTCCCTCTGCGAGCGCGCCGTCGTTCATGCGCACGAACGCCTGGCGTGACCTGCGCCTGAACACGACCGTGGCGGCGCTCGGTCAGATACACGACGACGCGCTGCCGGCCACGGCGAGCACGGCGCGGGCCCGCGGTTCGCCGATTCGGGACGTGTGGCTCGAACCCATCCCGGCGACGATCGATGCCGCGCTCTCCTACGCCGTTCGGGGGTCCCGCGGCATGGCCGAGATCGATCCGCACGACACGACGCGCCTCGGCGCCTACTTCGATCGACTGGCGCGGCTCATGGGGGTGCTGCGCAGAATCCTGGACCACGAGCTTTCCGGCGATCCACCGGGCGAGGACGAGCGGCGATTTCTCGGAATGATCGCACGATACGACCGGTCGCCGCCGCCGGGGTGCACGGGCGCGGGCTGCGCGCCCGTGACGTGCCCCGGATGGTGGTTCGACCTCTCCGTCGATCCGGGCGATGGGGGCATGGTGGATCCGCAATTCGTCGCCGACTACTTCGTGTCGGCGGAGCGAGGCGAGGTTGCCTACGTCGGGGTGGGAGCGCCGCGCCTCGGGATCTTCGTCGTCGATTCGAATGGTCCCGCGCGTGCGATGGTAGGCGCGGTCACGACGGCGTACGAGGCCGTCGGGCCGCTGCAGGGGTTCGTGGGGGATCGCGATTCGACCCACGCCGGCGCCGGCAGCTCTCCCTGGTCGGCGAGCTACACGGTGCCCGCGACGACCGTGCCCGCGACGCCTGCGCCGCAAGGACCGACCGCACCGTGAGCCGCGAGGTCACCGGTCGAAGGGAAGGAGGCCCCCGGCGGCTCAGCCGTTGCCCTTTCCGACGTGGAGCCACGAGGTGAAGGAGGCGCCGTCGATCCCACGGCAAGGCATGGGAACGCCCGACCACAGCGGATAGCGCAGCAAGAAAAACACGACCGCCGCCCCGACGTAGAGAGGTTGCACGATGCGGCCGACGCGAGGCCACGTCGCCTTCAAATCGAAAAGGACCATCGTGGTGGCAAGGGCGCAGAAAGGGACGGTCGCGGCGAAGTAGCGGGTGAACACGAACCGGTGGACCAGCGCGTAGGGAAGCCACGTGGCGCAGGCGCCGACGATGACGAACGCGCGCTCGAAGCGCGGCTCCCCGGTGAATTGCTCGCCGGCGTAGCAAATGGCCGGCACGAACGGCCACCAGACGATCCAGTTGCTCGAAGCGAACGTGTACTGACACGCGTTGTCCTTCGCGCGCGTCAGAAACCATGTGTAACGCCGGTCGAGCGGCCATTGGTACCAGAGCGAAGAGCCCGGCGCCGTCGGCGGTGCGCCCACGTTGTAGTCGACGATCGCGCGGTGCATCTGGACCCATTCGTCGATCGAGTGGCCAGCGGCGAAGAAGGGCCAGAACGAGGCGAAGTAGACCGCAGGGGGAAGTACGACGAAGGAGGCGAGCGCCGCGGCGGCCTCGCGCAGCGTCTCCCTCCGCGTGTCGGGTGATCGCCGCCACTCCAGCACGAGACGTGCGAGCGTC
>Ga0187782_10004547_pt1 | contig 10383 bp, 9 predicted proteins | sample 0715_SJ02_MP15_2_FD_132454 | JGI IMG/M metagenome (GOLD analysis project Ga0187782, IMG submission 132454) | Tropical peat soil microbial communities from peatlands in Department of Meta, Colombia - 0715_SJ02_MP15_20_MG | ecosystem: Environmental > Terrestrial > Soil > Wetlands > Peat | place...
GACGCAGAGGGAGAGCTCGGGCAGGAACGTGGCGGTCGAGCTCCCGTTGTAGGTCACGAGCGTCTGGTAGATGTTGAGGATCGGCTCGTAGCTGATCGTGTCGTAGGCGACCGACGGGTCCTCCGACGTGGCACCGCCCGGCGCCACCTCCTGGAAGATAATCTCGCCGGGGTGCGGGCTCGGGGTGGAGTGGCTGCTACTGATACAGCTCGAACAGTAGGCCGGGACTCCCGTGGGCGATACGTAGACGGTCCAGGTGTAGTTGCCGTAGAGCGTGCCCGTTGGGCTCGTCACCTGGTTCACCATCGTGATGTAGTAGAGACCTGCGGCCGAGAACGCATAGGAGGCGGAGACGGCGGTCGGGCTCGAAACGAGGCCCGACTGCGTGCCGCCGGTCGAGGTGAGCGTCGGCGCGTGGTCAACGTATCCCGTAGCGGTCGAGTTGGCGGTATACTTGCCCGAGACGGAGATCGTCCCGGATCCCGTGAGCCAGCCGAACTGCGTGGGTGCGGTCGAGCCGTTCGTGATCGTCGTGGTCACGGCCGGGTAGAATCCCGAGGAAGTGGTCGCGTAGTTCGGTCCCACGAGAATGGGGAAGAGAGAGGCAGGGCCCTGGTGCCAGGTCGTGCCGACCAGCGCCTCAGCGCTGATGATGTACGCCCCGGTCTGGTTGTACACGTGGTTCGAAGTCGGGTTCGCTCCCGTGTAGCTGGAACCATCGCCCCAATTGATCTTGAACTGGGAAACCGCTTCTCCGCCCGATACTGCGACCGAGGCGGGAATGCTGGTTCCCTGAGTCGTGCTCGCCTGTGCCTGTCCGAAACCGGCGCCATACGGTACAGTCAGCACGACGTCGTTCAGCCCCAAGCTCGATTGACAGACGGGGCTCGTCGGCGGCGAGCAAGTGCTCGTCGTCTTCGTCCCGCTACTGGAAACCGCACTCAAGGCCGCGTAGCCGGCGCCTCCCACGATGACGATCACGACGATCATCACCACGGCGGCGACCGTCGGCGACATCCCCCGTCGGCCCAGGCCCCGGAAGACCGGTGCCGGGTGGGCCTCTTCCGCTTCTTGCATATGTTCCAAACCTTCGGAGGTTACCCCGCAGGTAACTCTGCCACCCCAGTCGGAAGGCGGTATATATACCCTTAGAAGATGTGACGCCGCGCGTGTCCAATCTCTCTCGTAAACTGTGGTTGGCTCCGTCGCTCCTGAGCGCCGATTTTGGAGCGCTCGGGGACGCGGTGAAGGCAGCCGAAGCCGGAGGTGCCGATGCGCTCCACCTCGACGTCATGGACGGCCATTTTGTGCCCAACATATCGTTCGGGCCCGCGCTCGTCGGCGCGGTGCGGGCACGGACGAAACTACCGCTCGATATTCACCTCATGATCTCGCATCCGCTGCGATACGTCGACACGTTTCGCAAGGCGGGAGGCGACACGCTCGTCTTTCACGTCGAGGCGGACGACCCCCCGAACGACGTGGTCCGCGCGATCCGCGCGAGCGGCGCAGCCGTGGGTGCGGCGATCCGACCGGACACCGCGTTCGACGTCGTCCGCCCGCTCTTGGCAGACCTGGACGAGATCCTCGTGATGAGCGTTCACCCCGGCTTCTCGGGCCAGAAGTTCATCCCCACCGCGCTGCCCAAGGTGCGGGAGGCGCGCCAGCAGCTCGACCAGGACGGCTCGCCCGCGCTCATCTCGATCGATGGCGGGGTCACGACCGAGACGGCGGTCGACGCCGCCCGGGCCGGGGCGACCTTCTTCGTGTGCGGCAACTCGGTCTACAACGCCGGAAGCGTTTCCGACAACCTCGCCCGGCTGCGGGCGGCGGTCGCCCGCGGAGCCCGCGATGGAGTTTCGTAGGTTCGCGGAGACGTTCGAGGAGCTCGAGGCGACCTCGAAGCGCCTCGAGATGCGGCGGATACTGGTCGAGCTGATCCGTCCCCTGAAGCCTCCCGACCTCGGACACGTCCTCTACCTCTCGCAGGGACTCCTGCGACCGGAATACGAGGGCGTCGAGCTCGGTGTGGCCGATTCGCTCGCGCGAAGAGCGGTAGCGATCGCGACGCACACGGAGGAAGCGGTCGTCGCGCGAAAGACGAAGGATTCCGGTGACCTCGGCACGACGACCTCGGAGCTGCTCGCCGGGGTCCGGCGTCTCGGGGACTCTTCCACGCTCGAAGTTTCCCACGTCTACGCGGAGCTCACGCGCGTCGCCGAGGCGAAGGGGTCGGGTTCGCAGGACGTCAAAGTCCAGATCCTCTCGGACCTCCTCGTCCGGGCGTCGCCTCTCGAGGGGAAGTTCGTCGTCCGGTTCGTTCTCGGTACGTTGCGGGTCGGCGTACGGGAGATGACGATCCTGGACGCGCTGTCGGAGGCGTTCGGCGACGGCACGAAGCCGACCCGGCAGCGGATCGAGGCGGCGTTCAACCTCTCGAGCGACCTAGGGCTGGTTGCGGGCGTTCTGGTCCAGCACGGCGTAGAGGGCCTTCGCACGGTCTCCCTCGAGGTCGGTCGACCGATTCGGCCAATGCTCGCGGAGCGGGAGCCGAACCTCGAAGCGGTCCTCAAGAGGATGGACGGGCGGGCCGCCCTCGAGTACAAGTACGACGGGCTCCGCGTGCAGGCCCACATCCCCGAGAAGGGACCCGTCCGACTTTTCTCGCGTCGCCTCGAGGAGATCAGCGCGCAGTTCCCCGAGCTCGTCGAGGATCTGCCCCGGACGGTCCGCTCCCGACCGGCGATCCTCGAGGGGGAGTGCGTCCCCATCGACCCCAACACGGACGAGATCCAGCCGTTCCAGGAGGTCTCGCGCCGGCGCGGCCGGAAGCACGACCTCGACCGGGTGAGGTCCGAGGTGCCGGTCTGCCTGTTCACGTTCGACGTGCTGCTCCTCGGGGGAAAACCGGTCTACGAGAAGCCGTTCCCCGAACGCCGCGCGCTCCTCGAGCGCGCGGTCGCGCCGACCGAGCGGGTCCGCCTCGCGGTGCAGCGGGTCGTCACGAGCGTCGAGGAGGCTCAGACGTTCTTCGAGGAGGCGATCGCGGCCGGGGGGAAGGGGTCATGGCCAAGTCGCTCGCCGAAGGGAGCGGCTATCGCGCGGGCGCCCGGGGTTTCTGGTGGATCAAGTACAAGCGGGAATACACGATCGGGCTCGCCGACTCCATCGACGGGGTCGTGGTCGGCGGGTTCCAGGGGCGGGGCCGGCGCGCGGGGCGCTACGGCGCGTTCCTGCTCGCCGTCTACAACCCGAAGCTTGACCGGTTCGAGAGCTTCTGCAAGGTCGGCTCGGGGTTCGATGATGCACAGCTCGCCGAGATGCCGAAACGCCTCGAGCGGTTCGAAGAGAAGGAGCGGCCCACCGAGGTCGACACGGGCCTCACTCCGGACCGATGGATCCGGCCGGGCGTCGTCCTCGAGGTCCGCGGGGCCGAGCTTACCCTGAGTCCAGTCCATCGCGCGGGCCTCGGTGCGGTCCGAGCAGGCGCGGGCCTCGCGCTCCGGTTCCCCCGCTTCACCGGGCGATTCCGGGACGACAAGAACGCGACCGAAGCGACGACGACCGAGGAGCTGCTGCGCCTTTACCGGTCCCAGGTGCGCCAAGCCTCTCCCGAGACGACCTCGAACGCGGCGTGAGCGGAAGGTCGCCCGGTGCGCCGGGCCACCTTCGTCTCGGCCCAAAGACATAAGAAGGGCCGGCCCCGTCGCTCGCTGACGGTAACGGGCCATGCTGGTCGAGATGACGGAGCTGATGGGACGCCAGATCTACACGCCGGATGGCCGACTCTTGGGCGAGGTCGACAACGTTGTCGTCGACGTCGAATCGGCCAAGGTCGACGGGCTCTACATCGACGAGACCAGCCCGATGTTAGTGGAGGATTCGCGACCCACGAACGTGCCGTACCGATGGGTTTCGGCGGTCAACGACGTGGTCCTCCTGAAGTACTTCCCGCGTCGGGTCTCGGTCAAGAAGACCGCCGCCCGCGCGGCGAAGGAAGAGGCCGCGGTCGCTCCCGCCGCACGGTAGTGCTGCGGGGATAGCCAAGCCTGGTTAACGGCGCAGGACTTAAAGGGCGGTAACCGCCGAAGAGATCCTGCCGCGTAGGCGTTCGCCGGTTCAAATCCGGCTCCCCGCTTCGCCCACCGCCCCGAACCCCAACCGTATTCCGCCCCAGGCCGCTCCGCGAAATCGTGCGTCGGGACGAGCTCGTCCGGAGGATCCAGTCCGTCCCGCTGCCCCGACGCCCGCGGGCGCGGCTCGAACAGGTGGCGACCCCGGCCGAGGCGGCTGCGGACCTCCTTTCCCGGCTCGACCGTGCGGTCGGGCTCGTCGGGCGATCCGTACTCGACCTGGGTTCCGGCACGGGTCGGCTCGCCATCGGTGCGGCACTCCTCGGCGCCTCCCCGGTCACGGGGGTCGAGGTCGACAGCGACCTCGTGGGAGCCGCCCGAGAGGCCGCGGCCGCTCTCGGAGCTACTGTTGAATTCCACGAACGAGATGTTGTCGCATGGGATAGGCCCGCCGATGTGGTCGTGATGAACCCGCCCTTCGGGGCGCAGACCCGGCACGCCGACCGGCCGTTCTGGGAACGCGCGCTCTCCCTCGCCCGCCGCTCCATCGGGGCGTTCGCCGCGTTCGAGTCCCGAACCTTTATAGCGCGACTTGCGCTCGACCGCGACGCCCACGTAGTCGAGGTGGAACCGGTTCCCTGGAACCTTCCCCGGACGTTCCCGCACCATCGGTCGGAGAGCGTCCGGCTGGCCGTCGACCGCTGGCTGATCGAAACCGGAACGAAACGATGACGACCTCCTCCGAAGAATCGAAGTTCGTGCTGCCTGGAGACTACCTCGGAACCGCCGAAGAGTTCCTCCCCGGACGGGGAACCTACGAGAACCGCGGCCGGATCTACGCGTCCGTCCTGGGCACCTCGCATGTCGACCCGAGGGACCGCACGGTCCGGGTCGAACCACGGAACGCCGTGCCCGAGGTCGAGGAGGGCGACATCGTCTACGCCCGGGTGGACGAGATCAAGACCGCGATGGCGATCTGCACGATCCTTACGACCTCCGCGAGCCGAAGACCCGTCCCCGGTGAGCCCGAGGGGACGGTCCACGTATCGAAGGCGAAGGAGGGGTACACGGAGTCGCTCTCGAGCGAGTTCGCGGTCGGGGACATCCTGCTCGCGAAGGTCCTGCAGTCCCATCCGTCCGTCAAACTGACGACCGCGCCGTCCTCTCTCGGGGTCGTCTCGGCACGGTGCCAGGTCTGCCACAACCTCCTCGCCCGTCGCGGGAAGGGGCTCGAGTGCCCGCGGTGCGGCCACCGGGAGCAGCGCAAGCTCGCCCACGGGCCGGCGTTCCCGCCGGCGGCGCCGGAAGCCCCGGATGCCCGCTGACGAGGAGCGGCGGCTCGCCGCGCTCGTCCGCGCGCACGACCGGTGGCGCGGCCGCGAGGTCTTCAACCTCCTCGCGAGCGAGAACGTCCTCTCCCCGACCGCGAAGCGGTACCTCGCGAGCGACCTCGCGGGGCGGTACACCCTTCCGATGGACACGGTCTTCCACGGGGAGAAGGTCGACAACAGCTACGCCGGCACCCGGTACACCGACCAGATCGAGTCGCTCGCGAACGCCGCCGCGGCCCGGCTCTTCCACGGACGGTTCGCCACGACCCGGCCGCTCTCGGGCCACATCGCCGCGCTCTCCGCGATGGTCCCCCTGCTCCCGCCGAAGTCGCGGTTCCTCGCTATCTCGCCCGAAGACGGCGGCTACGACGGGTACGCTCCCGGCTACATCCCCGCGGTGTTCGGCTACACGGTCCGGCCGCTCCCTGCGACCGGTCCCGGCCACTCCGTAGACCCCGCCCTCGCGGCCGACACGATCCGTCGCGAGCGGCCCCACGCCGTCGTCCTCGGGCAGAGCTTCTTCCTCTTCCCCTACCCGATGCGGGAGATCGTGGAGGCGGCGCACGCGGTGGATGCCCTCGTGCTCTACGATGCGTCCCACGTCCTCGGCCTCGTGGCCGGCGGGGAATTCCAGGACCCGCTGCGCGAAGGGGCGGACGTGCTCTACGGGAGCACCCACAAGTCGTTCCCGGGCCCCCAGGGAGGGCTTCTCGTCACCGACCGCCAGGACCTCTTCGAGCAGCTCGATCCTGCGCTCACCTGGCGCGTCTTCGACAACGCGCACTGGAACCGGATCGCTTCCCTCGGGCAGACGCTTCTTGAGCTCGAACGGTGCGGCACGGAGTACGCCCGGACGGTGGTCGCGAACGCGCAGGCCCTCGCGCGCGCGCTCGCCGAACTGAAGGTGCCGATCGTGGCGGAGGCCCAGGGGTTCACCCGCTCGCACCAGCTCTACATCGACCAGGCCCGCCTGCGCTCGGAGCTCGGGTTCGGAACGGCCACGTTCGCCCGTCGCCTCGAACGCCAGCGACTGCTGGTCGACCTGCTCGGCCGCGTCGGGACCGCGGAGGTCGCGCGGCTGGGCCTCACCCCGACCGACATGCCGCGGCTGGCCGACCTGTTCGTCCGCGGCGGGGTCCAAGGGGAACGCGTCGCGAGTGAAGTGCTCGCCTGGCGGCGGTCGTTCCGCGCCCTCCGCTTCGCGTAGCGAGGACCCGCTCGCGCGATCCCACAAACGGACGCGCCCGTCGCGATCGGGCAGATAAGAAGGGAAGGAAAGGGTTGGTCTCGGAGAGGGTCCTCCCCGACCGCCTATTGCATCCCGTGCTCGCTCTTCCCGTGAGCGGCGAGCTCATCGGGGGTAGCGAACGATTTCCCGCAGACACTACAGGTGTTCGTCCCTGGCGCTCCGGGCTGGCCCGGTTGTCCCTGTCCCTGCCACGCCTGAGGAGGCTGGCTCGCAGGCCGCCCGCCCCAGATCGCGCGCCCAAAGATGAGCGCCACGAGCATACCGACGATCAGCCCGACGATGAGGAGGAGCGTGCCGGAGGCCGCCCCGGAAAGTCCGGGGAGCACGGTCTGGTTCGACCACTTGCTCGTGTTGAGGTAGACGGTCCCGCCCTTCGTCGTGATCGTAAGCGTGCCGTTGAAGTAGGAGATCGCCGACCCGTGGATCAGGTAGACGGTCGTCACGACGATCGAGTAGTTGTACATTCCAGTCGAGCCGATGAACCACGTGGCACTGACGGGGACGCCCGGCGTCAGCTCGATGAAGCTGTGCGAGAAGACGAGGGCGTGCGACGACGAGTAGATGTTCAGGACGACACCCGCCACCCACGAACCCACATACGCCACGGAGGTCGTTACGTTCCCGACCGACACCGCTGCGCCGGGGACAGGTGAGATGAGCGACGCCGAGAGCGGCACCGTGATCAGGAAGAACCCGTGGGAGATGTTCGTGTACGCTATCGACCCGTTCGTCGGGAGACTGATACCGTCCACCACCACTGCGATGTTGATCGAGTACTCCGTCTGCGGGAGGTCGCCGCAGGTCGCGCTCGAACACGCCAGTGTGGTCGGGTCGATCGGGAAGACGTAGTTCGTCTGCCCGGGCAGAGGCGAGATGGGGTTCGAGGTCACGAGCCCGACGTTAGCGTTCGAGACGTTCACGAGGATCACGGTGTTGGCCGGGCTGATCGGCGCGTTTCCGACCGTTACCGTGAAGTTGACGGTGAACGGCGTCTGCTCGTACGCCGTGAACGTCGGGGCGCAAGCACCGCTCGCCGGGCAGACGGCCGTGAACGCGGCCGAGACCGAGGAAGGATATTGCACGAAGACGGTCGTGATCACCGGGGTCGGTCCGGTATACACGTTCCAGCCACCGAGACCCGCTCCGTTGCCCGCAGCGGACACGTTCACCACGAGGAGATACGGAACGTAGCCGACGTTGGCTCCGAGCGATGCGGCCGTCGCCGTGAGGTCCCAAGTCCACGTGTAGTTGAGGTAGGGGATACCGAGCGGCGTCGTGCCGTTGAAGGCCGTCATCAGGCTCACGCCGGCCGAATTCGTCGTGTTGACCGAGTCGTTGAGGCTGAACGAGCCCAGGAGCGCCAACCCGTCGTAGAACTGGACGTACCCCGTGATGGTCGAGTTGCCGAGGTCGGCCTTCGGGTTCACCCAGCTCACGTTGAGCCAGCCGGTCGCCACGTAGGGGAGCGGCTGGTAGAAGAGCGGGGCACCGTTTTCACCTGCATTGATCAGCGTCGAACCGACCGTGATCGTGGTGGTGGCTACCATCAGCTCCCCGGTGGTCGCGAGGCCCCCGGCGTTCGTGCCGGACTCGGTGACCCACACACTGAGGCTGACAGCGGCGCCGGTAGTGAACGTCGTGTTGCACGACGTGGTGGTGCAGGCGAGGTTCGTCTTGTTGAAGGTCATCCACCAGGTCACCTCGGTGTACGGGACGCCCGCGACCGTGCCGTTGTACACGTTGGCCGACGAGGGATAGCTGAGTTGGAGGTGGGAGTGCGTGGTGTTGACCGTCCCGTTCCAGCTAAAGTTCAGGGTGACGGCGGCATAGGACACCTCGAGGTTGACGGAAGTGCTGGCGTTCGAGGTGTATCCCCAGCTGATATTCGTCCAGAACTCGACCACGAAGGGGACCGCGTCCAGCATGCTCGTGGGGGCGACGAATCCGGCTGAGACGAACGTCGAGACCATCGTGGTCGCGCCGACCGTGCTCGTGGACGCGAGGCCGCCACCCTCCGAGGCGCCGTTCTCCGTCATGAAGACGGTGATGAGCACCGCGTACCCTCCGGCCGGGAACAGGTCCGCGCACGAAGCTACCGTGCAGCCGAGGGTCGCCTTGCTGAGCGTGAGGGTCCAAGTGTAGTTCTCGTACGTCACACCGTTGTTGACGAACGTGTGGACGTTCGCGGTGTTGACCGTCCCGTTGAGGGTGATCGTGATTGTTCCCAACGTGGTGTTGAACACGGTCGCCCAGGCATTCGTGTTCGCGTTGGAAATCGAACCGTAGGTGATGTTCGAGTAGAGAGTGTAGGTCGTCGGAGTCGCGGTTATCGCCGGTAGTGCCTCGTACGGAAGCGACGTGTTGAACGACAGATCGATGGTCGTCTGGTACGTCTGGGCAGCGGGCACGATCGGAGCCGCGTGCGCCCCCGCCGAACCGGCCGGGGATCCCTTGGCAGTCAGTCCCGACGCCGCGTGCGGCGCACCCAAGAGGCCCACTCCAACAATCCCCGCCACCAAGAAGACCGCAACGACGCCAATCGCGACGGTACCCCAGGTAGACCCGGTCACCCGATACATGGGGTCCGCGAGTGACTTGACCTACTTAAATCCAACGACGATTTTGGTCGTCCTGACGATGGCCATCTCTCGGCGTAAAACTCGCGCTCCGGAGGCGTTCCGGACGCAATTCTCGGCCCGCCCGGCTTTTCTGGCCCGGACACGCTCCCCGGGGGGGTCAGCGCGCATCCATGCGGGTTCCATTTGGCCGGGGGGTCGTGGGGAATCGTGGACCTCGGCTTCCGTCGCTGGGCTCATCTATCCGCTCCCCTCCGCAACGGGTCGATGGCGTCACTTGCGCTGACCGGTACTCCCGGCACCGGCAAAACATCGGTCGCGCGACAATTCGTGCGGTCGGCCCGCGTGGCCGAGGTGGCGGATCTGGCCGAGCGGTTCGGGGCGGGTCGGAGGACCGTTACGGGATGGGTAGTCGACATGGAAGCGGTGTGTCGGGCCTGGAGGAGGTCGCCCACGCCTCCCGCAGATGTAGTCGTCGGGCACCTCGCCCACCTGCTCCCTCTCCGGGACGTGGTAGTACTACGCTGCCACCCGAGAGAGCTCGCCCGTCGACTGGGGCGCGGGCGAAAGGGTTCTGACCGGGAGCGACGGGACAATCTCGTCGCGGAGGCGACCGACGCCATCCTACTCGAAGCGGTCGGGTTGCGCCGTCGCGTATGGGAGATCGATACCACCCAGCGCTCTGTTCGGTCCGTGGCGGACGAGGTGATCCGCCGGTTCCGGGAGCGGGGGCCCCCTTCCTACGGCGAGGTCGACTGGCTCTCGGACCGTTGGGTGGGCGAGCATCTTTTGGACTGGTCCCCGTAGGGGCGGCCGATGGTCCTCGAGTCGTATCGGGCGAAGGTCCAGCCGTACATCGCCCGGCTCGCCGGTCCGTTCCTCGGGTGGTCGCCCGGGAACGTGAGCCTTCTCGCCCTCCTGAGCGCGGTCGCCGCCGGGTTCCTCTGCCTCGCCGTTCGCTGGACGACGCCGTACCTGTTCCTTCCAGTCGCAGCGCTGATCTTCCTCGCCGGCGTCTTCGACGTGATCGACGGTGAGGTCGCTCGCCGGACGGGCACGGCGTCCGCGCGCGGCGACTTCGTCGACCACGTCTACGACCGGTACGCGGACCTCGCGATCCTGCTCGGGATCGCCGTCTCGTCCTACGCGAACCC
>Ga0187782_10004548_pt1 | contig 10383 bp, 9 predicted proteins | sample 0715_SJ02_MP15_2_FD_132454 | JGI IMG/M metagenome (GOLD analysis project Ga0187782, IMG submission 132454) | Tropical peat soil microbial communities from peatlands in Department of Meta, Colombia - 0715_SJ02_MP15_20_MG | ecosystem: Environmental > Terrestrial > Soil > Wetlands > Peat | place...
CAATGGAAAGTTCGTTTTTTCCGCTTCCGAAGCGTACATGATAGAAGACGGGAAGGTAGGGGCGCCGGTGAAGGGCGCGACCCTGATCGGCGACGGGCCCACGGTCCTCACGCGCGTAACGGCGGTGGGGAACGACTTGAAGCTCGACCCGGGCATCGGCACCTGCGGCAAGGACGGGCAAAGCGTCCCGGTCGGGGTCGGCATTCCCACCCTCAAGGTCAGCCGCCTGACTGTGGGCGGGACCTCCCTTGGGCGCTTGTCGTCATTTCAGTAGCCGAAACGTGTGTGCTGAAGAAAGAGACCGATCAATCGCCCTAGGGTCCCGCTGGCCCCTCCGCTCCAACCCTTCCGTGGAATTCGCTTGACATGCCTGCCGCTTTGTGATAGGCTATTGAAATGGACCTTGAGTGGCGCGAACGCCCGATCATCGGCAGCCGGAAGCGGACAACTTGTCGTGGCCCGATGCCCCCCCGCCTCGGGAACTCGGAAATCGTGAAATGCGCGAAGCGCCTTGGAGTGCGGCGGCTTGACGCCGCCTTTGAATCGGCGCGGCCTGCCGAGTACGTTTGGGCGGCCGGAAGGCGGCGTCAAGCCGCCGCACTCCAAGGCGCCTTTGGCGCAAGCGTTCTCAAAGCAGGTCTGCGCTATACTCTGCTACTGAATTCAAGGAACAATCCGGAAATGTTGCCGAAAATAAAGCACAAGGACAAGAAGTCGGTAGCGCGGACCACCGCTTCTGTGGTCCGCGGCTTTTTCAGGCGCAGAACCGCGGACCGCAAAAACGGCGGTCCGCGCTACCAACTCCCGATATTCCAGCCATTAGCTCGGCCGCTTTTTCCCCTCTTCCCTCTCCCTGGGGAGAGGGAAGGAGGGGAGGGGAGTCAGGGTGAGGGGTGCTTTGGTCCGTCGGAGCGGTAAGCAGAGGGTTGCGAAAACTACGAATCGTGGGAACGAAGCTAAGAAATCCTTGAAAACAAAGGAAGAGCCTTTAAAAACGAACCGAAAACGAACCTGATTTGAGTGCAAAATGCGCGGTTTTAACATACAATTCGAGCTCTTTAACGCCGCACACGGTCGGTCCGATGAGCGAGTAGGACGTAGCGCGGACCACCGCTTCTGTGGTCCGCGGCCTGTTCGTCAGCCCTCAGCCATCAGCTTTCAGCGAACTTGTTCCGCTGGTACTTGCTGATAGCTGAGAGCTGAAGGCTTTTTCAAGGAACAATCCGGGAATGTTGATGAAAACAAAGGACAAGGACAAGAAGTCCGTGTGGGCGGCAACTCCGCTGGCGCACTGAAGGTATTCGCTATGAACAACCTCGAACAAATCGCCGGTCACTTGGCTGATCGCGCCATGCGTGCAGGCGCAACGGCCGCGGACGTGGTGGTGCGTGAGGCGGACGAATTCTCCACCAGCTTGCGCACTGGAACTATCGAGAGCCTGAAGGAAGCCGCATCGAAGGCGCTGGGACTTCGTGTCCTGATTGGAATCCGCACCGCCAGTTCCTATTCCAGCGACTTTTCGGGGCAGTCGCTCGCCCGGTTGGTGGAGCGGACGATTGCCATGGCCAAAGTGACTTCCGAAGACCCGGCTAACGGCCTGCCCGAAGCGGCGCAACTGGGACGCTATCCGGGCGACCTGGAACTTTATTCCAGCGATGTGGATTCGATTTCGACTGAAGGCCGCATTCAATTGGCGCGCCGCGCTGAAGAGGCCGCGCTGGGCGCCGACCCGAGGATTCGGAACTCCGAAGGCGCGGGGTTCGAGGCGAGCCAAGGCACGGTAGCCTACGCCAACTCGCTGGGATTCGCCGGCAGTTACCGGTCGTCTTATTGCGCCCTTTCCGTGTCGCCGATTGCGCAGGAAAGCGGCGCCATGCAGCGCGACTACTGGTATTCGGTGGCGAGGCGGGCCGCCGCGCTTGAGACTCCCGAAGCCGTGGGTCGGAAAGCCGCGCAGCGCGCCTTGCGCAAGCTGGGGGCGCGCAAGGTGTCAACCTGCCAGGCGCCCGTGGTTTTCGATCCGGAGACGGCGCGCTCCCTGCTGAGCCACATTTTCGAGGCGGTTCGCGGTGACGCCATCTATCGCAGCGCCTCGTTCCTGACTGGCAAGCTGCATCAGAAAATCGCCAACGAGAATATGACGATTGTGGACGATGGGCTGCGTCCCGGCGGCTTCGGTTCGCGTCCCTTCGATGGAGAGGGAATTCCCGCCTCCGTCCGCCAGGTGATCGAGAAAGGCGTGCTTGAGAATTACTTGCTCAATTGCTACACGGCGCGGAAACTGGGCCTCGAGACCACGGGAAACGCGGTGCGCGGGATAGCGGGCCAGCCGGGCGTAGGTCCCAAGAATTTCTATCTAAAGCCGGGTCCGTATTCGCCGGAAGATATTATCCGCTCCGTGGAGAATGGCTTTTACGTCACGGAGTTGATCGGATTCGGAGTCAATACGGTGACGGGGGATTATTCGCGCGGCGCGGGAGGGATGTGGATCGAGAAGGGCCAGCTTGCTTATCCGGTGGAAGAGGTCACCATCGCGGGCAACCTTTCGGAGATGCTGAACCGCCTCGAGGCGGTGGGCTCGGACCTCGAATTCCGCAGCTCACTCGCCTCGCCCACGGTGCTGATATCCGGGATGACGGTGGCGGGGAGGTGAGTCGGAAGTCGAGAGTTGAGAGTCAAGAGTTAAGAGTCGAGAGTTGAGAGTCAAGAGTCAATAGTTGAGAGTCGGAAGCTCACTCCGCGACTTGCGTCGAACTCGGCGAGCGGCGAGCGATCTCGCTCTGCTTCAGTGCGGGTGACAGAGGCGTTGAAGGCGGACGCTCGGATGCGTAGGCTATCTGCTCTGGACTCTAACTCTCGACCCTGGACTTTCGACTCTTGACTCTTGACTCTCGACTCTGGACTCTCAACTCTTGACTCTCGACTCCGGACTCTCAACTAACATGATACGCAACGAAAAAGGTATTTCAATTGTTTATATTATCATTGTTGTGGCCGTTGTGATGTTGGCGCTGACTGCCGTCCTGGTGTATTTCTGGCATTCACACGCCACCGCCCAAGTTTCCGCCGGCGCCATTGCGATCCCTACCGAAGAGCAAAAGGCCTACTTTCCCCAGCTCCAAATCTCCGGCGCACAGATGAGCGCGGCCGAGAATTTCCTTGGGGCGAGCGTGACTTACTTGGATGCGCAGCTCACCAACAAGGGGAAGAAAACGGTCCGCAGGCTGGACCTGGACCTGACCTTCGTCGACACACTCAACCAGGTTGTGCTGCGGGAGAGGGCGCGTCCCGTGAACCAACGCACCCCGCCTCTCAAGCCGGGTGAGAGCCGGGCGTTCCGCGTCACCTTCGAGCATATGCCCGTGGATTGGAATCAGGCGCCACCGGCCATGGCGCCGGTGTACGTGGAGTTCTGACGGAGTCGAGAAGTCAAGGAGTTGAGAAGTTGAGAAGCTGGAGTCGCTCAGCCCGCATTGGCTAGACTTCTCAACTCCTCGACTTCTCGACTCTTCGACGGTCCTCCTTACCGCCCGTGTTCGAGCCGCTGAATCAGCAGGGGCGGCAGACCTGCTTTGCGCATCTTCATTTGCGTCGTGGCCAAGTCATAAGAGTCGCGGAAATACTCGACGGCGCGCTGGCCAGTGTCAATCACCGCGAAGGCGGCGCGCTGATCGCCGTCCCGAGGCTGACCGATCGATCCCGGGTTGATCAGATAGCGGCCCTCGTTCTGAAGCGGCAGAGTGTGGACCAGCCCGTCCTCCCCGGAAGGCAGGTGGATCGTCTGGAATCGCCCCTGCGGCGAAATCATGAACCCGCCCTGGTGGTGCGTGTGACCGAAGCACACCGTCTGCGTTTCCGGGCTCCTCAGCAACGGGAACGCTTGTCCCGGCCCGAGGATATAGTCGTCTTCATCGAGGGGAGAGCCATGCACAATTTGAAAGCCGTCCAGTTGCACGGGGCCGGAAGGAAGCGTGCGCAGAAAGCCAAAATGCTCGGGCGTGAGCTGCTCGCGAGTCCACTCGGTGGCGAGTCGCGCCAAGGGGTTGAACTCCTCCGCCACCGGGTCGCCCGTGCAAGCCTTGTCGTGATTGCCGCGAATGATGACGGTCGCGACCGACTTGACCTTTTCGATGACGGCATTGGGATCCGGACCGTATCCAACCAAGTCGCCAAGACAGAGCACCTGGTCGTACCGGCCCTGCGCCAATGCCAGGCAGGCTTCGAGCGCTTCCAAGTTCGAGTGTATGTCACTAATGAGAAGATAGCGCAAGCTGGTTCCTAACTTTGCACTACCTATTATAATTCGGCCAGGGCTCTGCCGACAATTGGATCGAGCGTTTTGACCGCCTTGCCCAATTCCGCTAATATTAACCACATGGCGTCGGTTACTGACGGACGTTACAGATAAGATATGCTACGCTTTCAAACCGCCGGCGAATCGCACGGGCAAGCCCTGGTGGCGATCCTCTCCGGAATTCCCGCGGACCTGTGCGTTGATTTCGACTACGTCGCGCGAGAGCTCAAGCGCCGGCAGGGCGGCTACGGGCGCGGCGGCCGCATGAAAATCGAATCGGACGCCGCCCAGTTTCTTTCCGGCGTTCGCCACGGCCGGACCATCGGTTCACCGATCACTCTGCTCGTCGCCAATCACGATTGGGAGAACTGGAAGGAGGCGCTGGCGGTTGAGGCCCATCCCGAAACGGAGGCGAAGCATAAGTCTCTCACTCGTCCGCGTCCTGGGCATGCCGATCTGGCCGGATGTCTCAAATACGATTTTCGCGAGGCACGGTACGTGCTCGAGAGAGCGAGCGCGAGAGAGACTGCGGCGCGCGTGGCTGCCGGCGCGGTGGCGAAGCTCTTCCTGAAGGAATTCGGCATCGAGGTTGCCAGCCATGTGGTCGCGGTGGGGTCGGCGGCTCTTACGGATGGGCCGGTTGCGTTCGAGCGCGTGATGGCCTTGCGAGCGGCCGAGGAAGTGGTGCTGAGCTGTGTAGACAAGGCAGTGGAAGCGCGCATGAAGGAGGAAGTGGACAAGGCTCTCGCGGCGCGCGATACCGTGGGCGGGATATTCGAAGTCATCGCGCAGGGCGTGCCGCCCGGTCTCGGCTCGTGCGCGCAGTGGGACGAGCGCCTGGATGGACAACTCACGCAGGCGCTGATGTCGATCCAGGCCGTCAAGGCGGTTGAAATCGGCGACGGCATCGCGGCCGCGGCCCTCGCCGGCTCGCAAGTCCACGATGAAATCGCATACGACCATGAGAACTCCCGTTTCATTCGCAAGTCGAACCGGGCAGGCGGGCTGGAAGGCGGAATCTCAAACGGTCAGGATATCGTCGTGCGCGGCTATGTGAAACCTATCGCGACCCTGCGCCGCCCCCTCGAGTCAGTCGACTTGGAAACGAAGGAGACCGTGAAGGCCGGTTACGAGCGGTCCGATGTCTGCGTGGTGCCCGCTGCCGGCGTGGTCGGCGAAGCCATGGTGGGCCTCGCGTTGAGCCGGTCCTTCCTGGAGAAGTTCGGGGGAGATTCGATGGGGGAAACGCGCCGAAACTATCTGGGCTATGTGGAACAGGTGAGACGGTTCTGATGATCTATCCCATTGTAAAGTACGGTCAGGCGGTGCTGGAAAAGCCCGGCGCGCCCGTGATCCAATTTGACGGCGATCTGGAAAAGCTGGTGGCGGATATGTTCGAAACCATGTATGCCGCCAACGGCGTCGGACTCGCCGCCCCCCAGATTGGTCTCTCGTTGACGCTCTGCGTCATTGACGTTTCCTGCGGCAAGGATCCCCAGGCAAGACTGGTGCTTGCCAACCCGCAGGTCATCGCGACGGACGGGGAACAGACGGAAGAAGAAGGCTGCCTGAGCCTGCCGGATTTTCGCGCCAAGACAGCTCGGCCGTTGCGAGCCACGGCGCGCGCGCAGGACCTCAACGGCAACGAAATCACCGTTCCCGGCGAAGGCTTGCTGGCACGGGCTTTGTGCCACGAATCCGACCATCTGGCGGGAAAGCTGTTTATCTCGCATCTGAGCAGGCTGAAGCGTGACTCGATCAAGCGCCAGATCCGCAAGATGGCCAAGGCGGGAGAGTGGTGAAGGAATCGTCCGTGGTCCGTTGTCCGTGGTCAGTTGTGCAGAGTACTGGAGCAACACATTCGTTACGAATTTTCAGCGAATGCGAGTTCTGCCACGATCATTGACCACTGCCGCGCCCAGCGACAACTGACCACGGACCACGGACGTCTTTTTCATGGATTTGATCTTCTGCGGCACCCCGCAATTCGCAGTTCCCCCGCTTGAAAGGCTGATTGCGCAAAAGCACGATATTGCGCTGGTGATGACCAACCCCGACGAACCCAGCGGCAGGGGTTACGGAACGAAGCCGTCGCCGGTGAAGCAAGCGGCCTTGAAGGCGGGCCTCGAAGTCTTCCAGCCGCTCAAGCTGCGGGAAACATCGACGGTCGAATTCCTGTCGAACTTTCGGCCCGATTTCATTGTGGTTGTTGCCTACGGCCATATTATCCCAAAGTGGATGATCGACCTTCCGAAACGCGGATGCTTAAACGTGCACGCCTCGCTCCTGCCCAAGTACCGCGGCGCGGCGCCCATCCAATGGGCGATTATTCGCGGCGAATCCGTGACCGGCGTCACCACCATGAAAATCGATGAAGGACTCGACACTGGGGACATCCTGCTTAAGCAGCAGGTGCCCATTCGAGACGACGACACCACCGAAACCCTTTCCGAGCGCTTGAGCAGCGCAGGCGCCGATTTGCTCGAACAAACCCTGCTCAAGCTGGCCCAGGGCGAGATTCAACCGCAGCCGCAGGATCACTCCCAGGCTACTTTCGCCCCGATTCTCAAGAAGGAAGACGGGCGAATCGACTGGCGCCTCAGTGCGGCGGAGATCTGGCGGCGCGTGCGCGGGCTAAGGCCTTGGCCTGGAGCGTACACCAGCTTTCGGTCCAAGAACCTGCACGTCTGGTCGGCCGTGCCCGCCGCAGGGCAAGCTGGACCCGATGATGAGCCAGGCAAGATAAGCCCCTCGAGCCACAGCTTGCGCGTGGTGTGTGGCCTCGGAACGCTGCTGGAAGTTCGAGAGCTACAACTGGAAGGCCGAAAGCGTCTGGCGGCCCGGGATTTCCTGAACGGCGTGCGGCCCGCGGCGGGCGAGCGGCTGGGCGGATAACCGGTAGGGGCGGCCCTTGTGGCCGCCAGATTGGGTGACGACAAGGGCTGCTTGGTTCCGGGTTGTTCATCCCGTTGGCCCGAGGCGCTAGCTTCTTGGCCGTCTTCTGACAGGCTGCGGAAAAACCCCTCGGTTTCTGTTGCCCTGCAAGGGCGTGAGACAGTAGCCGGGGGCAACGCCCCCGGAATGCGAGACGCCCATTACCCCGACCCTGAAGGGGTCGCATAACGTGGCGGCCCACGAACGAGGGGGGATATTCGACCCTTTCAGGGTCGTCCGTGCTCCGGGGACATGTTCCGGGGGCGCTGCCCCCGGCTACTCCATGTATCCCCTTCGGGGATGAAGAAGGGTCAGACCCATTGGGTTTTTCCGACACTTGCTAAGGCGCGTTCGACCCTCGTTTGTGCCAACGTGATTTCGCCCGCGCGAACCATCGCTTACCGAACCCTGCTCCGCGTCGATGCGGGTCGCGGCTTTGCTGCGGACTTGCTTCAATCCCCTGAAGTGTCGTCTCTAAAAGAGGTGGACCGGCGGCTGGCGACGGAGCTGGTGATGGGTGTTTTGCGTTGGCGGGGCGAGCTGGACTTTCAGCTTGCAGAAGTCTCGGGAAAGTCCGTTGAACGTCTTGATCCCGAGGTGGTGACGATCCTGCGTTTGGGGCTTTACCAAGTCCAGTTTCTCGAGAGGGTTCCGAAGTCCGCCGCAGTTGACCAAGCGGTGGAGATGGTGAAAGCCGCACGCAAGCGATCGGCGGCGGGATTCGTCAATGCGGTGCTGCGCAAATGCCCGGCGGGGAAAGCTGGGCGGTTCGAGCGGTTCGAAGACCTCGACCAGGCAGCGCGTGCGGCCGTGCGGCGCGCCACGCCTGCCTGGCTGCTCGAACGCTGGGGGGCGGCCAGTGTTCCGGCCATTACTCAGTCAGTCAGTAAGCAACTGTCCGGGGCCCTCTCCGTTGACCAACTGACAACTGCCAACGGGCTACGGACGACGGACGCGCGAGCCGCCAGCGCCGAAGACGTGGCCCTGCGGCTGGCTTATGCGAGCATGCAGGTTCCTCCGACTGTGCTTCGCGTGGTCAACCCCGCAGAGAATGTGTCCCGCCTGCAAGAGGAGCTGGCGGGCGAAGAGATATCGACCAGACCGGGTCGCTTTTCGCTTCGGGCGTTGGTGGTTGACTCCGGGAACGTGCAAGCATGCCGAGCCCTGAAACAAGGTCGCGTCGTGCTCCAGGACGAGGCCTCGCAGCTTATCGTTGACCTGCTGATGCCACAGAGAGGAGAACGAGTCCTGGATTTATGCGCCGCGCCCGGCATCAAAGCCGGTCAGCTCGCGCAGGCGCTGGGGAAGGGAACTCTCGTAACTAGCGACGTCAGCGCCTCGCGCCTGCGCACCATGGCAAGGCTGCTACCCCGGTGGGTTCCGGAGGAGGTCCAGTGGCTGCCGGTGCGAATGGATGCCGCCCGCGCATTTCCGCTTGCCTGCCCGTTCGACCGCATCCTTCTGGACGCGCCTTGTTCCGGCACGGGGACCTTGGCGCGCAATCCAGAGATAAAATGGCGGCTTCATCCGGAGGACTTGCGGCGTCTGGCCGAAACTCAGGCCCAGATGCTCGAGAACGCGCTAGGAGCTCTCGGCCCCGGCGGCCGGCTGGTTTATGCCACCTGTTCGCTCGAGCCGGAAGAGAATGAAGGCGTCGTCGAGCGCGTACTTGAAGAGCATCCGGCATGCCGGTTCCTGAGCGCGTCGGAACTCAGTTCTCGTTTCCCTCGGCTTAGGCCGCTTTTCGATTCTCGTGGCTACTTGCGCACTCGCCCCGATCTCGACGCGATGGACGGCTTCTTCGCCGCTGTCATCGCGAGGAGGGCGTGAACGAGCTTATGCGTAGTGTCCCAAATTGGAATTGTAGCGGCGAGTTTACCTCGCCACGTGGCGGCGTAAAGCCGCCTCGACGTTCTAACTTCGCGGCGTGTGATAGAATGGTGAACGGGCAAGGTGCCGATCATTCTCGTGCAAGCGGGAATCCAGGTCGAAGATTGAGAATGTACGCAATTTCGCGGTGCGTGCTTCCGTTTGGGCCCGAACGGCTTCCCCCCGCAACCAAGGAGTAACAATGCTGAAACAGAAGCTACATATTTTGGCGCTCTCTTTGTTGGTGCTGGTGCTGTGTGTTCCGCAACCCGGCAATTCTCGGCCCGCAAAAAAGGGCAAGCTGCTTTACATGACCTTGACCAAGGGATTCCACCACTCGAGCGTCGAGATGTCCAAGCAGGTCGTGAAAGACCTCGGAGAAAAGTCCGGGGCATTCGAAACTGCGGTGACGGAGGACGTGGGCGCGTTCACTAAGGAGAATCTGAAGAATTACGACGCGGTCATGTTCAATACCACCGGTGAGCTGCCGATGACCGATGAGGAAAAGGAGGCTTTCGCGGATTTCGTTCGCTCCGGGCATGGCTTTGTGGGCGTCCACAGCGCGACTGATACTTTCTACACCTGGGGCACTTACGGCGACATCATCGGAGGGTGGTTTAATCACCATCCCTGGCACGAACTCGTGACGATTGACGTGGTCGACCCCAACAGCAAACTGGTGAGTTTTCTCGGGAAATCTTTTCAGATTAACGACGAGATTTATCAAATCAGCGACTTCAAAGCGGAAACCTCGCACGTGCTGCTGAAGCTCGATCCGAGCTCGGTTGATACCCACAAAGAGGGCGTGCGCATCAGATATTACGGTTGGCCAGTGGCCTGGACGCGCACGTTCGGAAAGGGCCGGGTGTATTACAACAGCCTGGGCCACGAGGAGGCCGTGTGGAATAGCCAGCAGTACCAGGAAATGCTGCTGAACGGCATCCGGTGGGTGATGAAGCAGATCAACTAAGGGCCGAAATTCGAAACTCGAAAATCGAAAACCGAAACCCGAAGACGCAAGTTCGTGCCTCGCGCGGAGTCACCGGCTAGTGAGAGGGGGTCTGCCAGTTTACGGCCCAGCCGGGACCAAATCAGAATGCGAGCCGAGCTTCGAAATTCGATTTTCGGTTTTCGGGTTTCGATCTTCGAATTTCGGTCTGAGCGTTTTTTTCTTGACACGAGAGTATGGTTGGATCGCAATGCTGGTATTACGGCTCAAAATGCGTGCCGGGTTGCGCCCGTGGCAATACGCCGGGCTAAGCGCCGTACTGCTTCTCTTTTTCACG
>Ga0187782_10004549_pt1 | contig 10379 bp, 9 predicted proteins | sample 0715_SJ02_MP15_2_FD_132454 | JGI IMG/M metagenome (GOLD analysis project Ga0187782, IMG submission 132454) | Tropical peat soil microbial communities from peatlands in Department of Meta, Colombia - 0715_SJ02_MP15_20_MG | ecosystem: Environmental > Terrestrial > Soil > Wetlands > Peat | place...
GCGAAGCGCCGGGCGCTCGCCTTGCCGATGCCGCTCGCCGCACCGGTGATCACGGCCACCTTGCCTTCGAGGCGGTTCGTCACTCCTTCCCTTTCGTCACCGAATCGTCACTGGGGCTCACAAAGCTAAAACTAGCCGGGTAAGCGTCAGCCCTCCGTGGAGATGAAGACGTTCTTGACCTCCGAGAAGGCTTCGAGAGCGTCGGGACCCAGTTCCCTGCCGAGACCCGACTGCTTGAACCCGCCGAAGGGCGTCGAGTAGCGCACCGACGAGTTCGAGTTGACCGAGAGATTCCCCGTCTCGAGCGCCCTGGCCGTCCGCAGCGCCCTTCCGACGTCCCGGGTCCAGATGGAACCCGACAGGCCGTACACCGTGTCGTTGGCGATGCGGACAGCGTCTTGCTCGTCCTCGAAGGGCACCACCGCTACGACCGGTCCGAAGATCTCCTCCCTGAAGGCGCGCTCGTTCGGATCGACGGGTGCCAGCACGGTGGGCGGGAACCAGAAGCCGGGGCCCTCGGGCGTCGAGCCCCGGAACGCCACCGGGGCGTCGTCGGGGACGAACGATGCCACCCGGCGCCGGTGGTCGGCCGAAATGAGCGGTCCCATCTGGCTCGACTCATCACGGGGATCGGCCACCACGACGCCTTGCACGGCGGGCTCGAGGAACTCCATGAACCGGTCGTACACCGTGCGCTCGACCAGGATGCGAGACCGGGCACAGCAGTCCTGACCGGCGTTGTCGAAGACGGCGTACGGGGCGCTACGAGCCGCTTCTTCGAGGTCTGCGTCGGCGAAGACGATGTTGGCCGACTTGCCCCCGAGCTCGAGCGTGAGCCGTTTCACCTGCTCGGCACAGCCGGCCATGATCCGCTTGCCCACCTCGGTCGATCCGGTGAAGCAGACCTTGCGAACCCCCGGGTGCTCGACGAAGCGCCAACCGACCTCGCTGCCCGATCCGGTCACCACCTGGAGGACGCCGTCGGGAATCCCGGCCTCCATCGCCAGCGCTTGGAGGCGAACGGCCGACAGGGGGGTGAGCTGGGCCGGCTTCACGAGGACGGTGTTCCCAGCGGCGAGTGCCGGGGCGAAACCCCAGGCGGCAATGGTCATGGGAAAGTTCCAGGGTACGACCACCCCCACGACGCCGAGGGGCTCGCGGAAGGTGACATCGACGCCCCCGGCCACCGGGATCTGGCGGCCGAAGTGCCGCTCGGGTGCCGCCGCGTAGTAGGAGACCACGTCGCGGACGTTGGACGCCTCCCACCGGGCATTGCTCACCGTGTGGCCCGCCCCGTCCACCTCGAGGGCGGCGAGCTCATGGCGCGCTTCGTCGATGCGCTCGGCGAAGCGATGCAGGACCCGGCCGCGCTCAGCGGGCGCCAACGTCGCCCAAGCCGGGAAGGCGGCAGCGGCCCGGATGATGGCGGCGTCGGTCTCCTCGGCCGTGAGATCGGGCACGGTCCCCAGCACCTCCTCGGTGGCCGGGTTGACGACGCTGAACTCGCCGCTCACAGCCGTTCGAAGCCCCGGAAGCGCTCCCAGTCCGTGACGGCCGCGTCGTAGGCCTCGAGCTCGATGCGGGCCGCGTTCGTGTAGTGGTCGACGACCTCGTCGCCGAAGGCGCGGCGGGCGAAGGCGCTCTCGGTGAAGAGTCGAGCGGCCTCGCGCAGCGTGCCAGGCACCCGCAGCTTGTCGGACACGTAGGCGTTGCCCACGAACTCGGGCTCGAGTGCCATCTTGTCGTCGATTCCCTCGATGGCGCCTGCCACCAGTGCGGCGATAGACAGATACGGGTTCACGTCGCCGCCCGGCACTCGGCACTCGATGCGCAATCCCTCGCCGTGGCCGACAACCCGGAAGGCACAGGTCCGGTTGTCCCGTCCCCAAGCAATCGCCGTGGGGGCGAAAGACCCTTCGACGAAGCGCTTGTAGGAGTTGATGTTGGGTGCGTGGAGGACGGTCACGTCCCTGAGCGTCGCCATAATCCCGGCCAGAGCATGCTCGAAGACGTCAGTGTGCCCGTGCGGCCCGTCCGGGAACGCTGCCTCGTCGTCCTGGTTGCGCAGCGAGAAGTGCACGTGGCAGGAGTTGCCTTCGCGCTCGTCGAACTTGGCCATGAACGTCAGGCTGTAACCCTCCTGGGCAGCGATCTCCTTGGCGCCCGTCTTGAAGAGCGAGTGCTCGTCTGCCTTCGCCAGGACGCCGCAGTAGCGGAAGGCGATCTCGTGCTGGCCGTAGTTGCACTCGCCCTTGACCGACTCCACCTGCATCCCCGCCCCGGCCATCTCGAGGCGGATGCGCCGGAGCAGCGGTTCGATCCTGGCCGTGCCGAGGAGCGAGTAGTCGACGTTGTAGAAGTTGGCAGGGGTGAGGTCCCGGTACGCCTTTCTCCACGCTTCCTCATAGGTGTCCCGGAACACGATGAACTCGAGCTCGGTGGCGGCATAGGCCTGGTAGCCCCGCTCGCCCAGTCGTTCGACCTGGCGGCGGAGCACTTGGCGCGGGGAGGCGACGACGTCTTCGCCATCGGTGCTGACGACGTCGGCGACGCACATGGCGGTGTTCGGGTGCCACGGGACCCGGCGCAACGTGTCCAGATCTGGACGAAGGACGAAGTCCCCATATCCGAGCTCCCACGAGGCCAGGGCGTAGCCGGCCACCGTCCGCATGTCGACATCCACGGCCAGCAAGTAATTGCACCCCTCGGCAGCCTTAGGGACGACCTCCTCGAGGAAGTAGCGCGCGTCGGTGCGCTTGCCCTGGAGACGACCCTGCATATCGGTCATCGCCACCAGCACCGTGTCGATACGACCGGCGGCGGTCTCGTGTCTGAGATCCTCGAGCGAGAGCCAACCTGACTGGCTTCCGCCGTCTCCTGGATTCATCAATCGACCTCTGTTAGCTCGGCTTCGATGTGGATGAACTCCTCCTCGATGCGGGGATTGGCAAGCACACCGAATCGCGCCCTCGGCTCGGTCGTCAGCGGGCGACCAGCACCGGCCGATCGGCGAGGTGGAGGACCTTGTACGCCGTGCTGCCATAGACGAGCGCTTCGACCTCGCCAAGTCCACGTGAACCGATCACAATCACGCTAGCGTCTTCTTCGCGGGCGGCGTTGATGATCTCAGCCGCAGCGTGGCCGAGCCGGGCGTGGCGAACCTCCGAAGTCACGGGGACACCCGCTTCCTCGAACACGGCGACCTCCTTGGCCACGAGGTGGGAAACGTCATCGGCCTCCTCGAGCTCGTAGGTCCCGGCGCCCTTGCCAACCACCTTGAGCGTCTCGCGCACGTGAAACACCTTTACCCGACCACCCGAGAGCTTTGCCAAGGCCGCGGCCATCTGGACCGCCCGGTCCGACTGCTCGGAGTTGTCGACTGCCACGAAAAGGTTCTCGAACACCGTCGTCAGCACTCCGATCTGCGAGGGAGCTGTGCAATCCGGACCAGTTCCATCGAACCCCTCGCTACCCGGATACGGTACTGGACTCAACGTCCTCAACGCGCTCAATCGAGTGCCCGGGCCCGAGGAGCAGGCGGGGCGACGGTCACCGACCTTGCTCGGAGGGACCTCCGCCCGGTCCGGCAGAGCGGTCAGCGTCCGCCGAGGAAGGCGCCCTCGGGGCCCCCTGCGTCACGCTAGGACCAGGCTGACGTGTTCATGAACGTCGTTGTCACGCGGAAAGGCGCCGATGGGTCCGCTCTTCTAAGTCTCGGCGGCGCACGGGCACCGGTCGCCGCGAGCGTCGGCCTGTTGCGAATAGTGGGTCAGTCGACCTTGGCGAGCTCTTCGCTGACGTGCTCGAACTTGGCCTCAATCGCCTTTAGCTGGGCTTCGTCACCCTGTGCCACCGGCCCCTTGAACCACCGCCGGGCACTGAAGATCCAGTAGCCGCCCGAGAACAGAAGCACGACGCCGACGGCAATTGGCGCGTAATTGAAGGTGTCGACGTTGATCGGGCTGGCCTCCGGGAGCATGAAGAGCACGACGATGACGGCCACCCAGACGATCCCAAGGATGCCGATGAACGGGCTCCAGCGGCCGAGACTCCAGGGGCCGCCCTCCCACGCCTTGCCCTGCAAGCGGCGAAGGAGGGTCGGGAGGATGTAGGCGATGTAGAGGCCGATCGTGGCGATGGAGGTGACGGCCCCGTAGGCGACACCGCTCCACATGGAGGGGATCGCCAGGATGAAGGCGAAGACGACGCAGAACCAGATCCCGTTTGTCGGCGTCCTGGTGCGCCGATTGATTCGGTGCCACAACTGGTGGCCGGGCACAGCTCCATCTCGGCTGAAGGCGTACAGCATGCGGGAATTCGCCGTGACGGACGCCATGCCGCAGTAGGCCTGGGCCATGAAGGCGATGACCAGAAGCAGCTCGGCTCCGTGCCGGCCGATGGCGTTGGCCCAGATGAGAACGGGCGCGAACTCCTCGGCGGCGTACTTGCCGTAAGTGGTCATGTTCGTGGGGAGGACGTATGTGACCGCAAGGATGAGAATCCATCCGGCGATGAGAGAAACGACGATCGAGTTGACGAGTCCTCGGGGTGCTGAAAGTTCGGCCCCCCGGGTCTCCTCCGACATGTGGGCGGAGGCGTCGTAACCCGTAAAGGTGTACTGGGCCATGAGCAGTCCCACGAAGAAGACGTACGGGGAAAGGTGGAAGCCGGAGAGGTTAACGAACTTTGTGAACACGAACGAGGCCGAAGCGTGGTGGCTCGGCACGAAGGCGAGCACGCAGGCAATGACCAGCACGCCGAGGATATGCCACCAGGCCGACACGTCCGAGAGGAACGCCACCACACGCACACCGAAGGTGTTGATGAGACCGTGGATGAGGAGGATCCCCGCGTAAACGATCAGAATGTAGCCCGCGGTCGTCGGGAAGCCTGTCGTCATGTTGAGGAAGGAAGCAAAGAAGAAAGCGAAGCCGTAGTCGATGCCCGCCGTGATGGCCACCTGGCCGAGGAGGTTGAACCAGCCGGTAAACCAGCTCCATGCGCCGGAGTTCTTTCCGGCGAGCTTGGCGGACCAGTAATAAAGACCCCCGGCGGTGGGGTACTTGGAGGCGATCTCGGCCATGCCGAGCCCGACGACGGTCGTCATCACCCCGACGATGATCCAGCCCCAGACGATGACGACCGGGCCGCCCTCCTGCATCCCGAAGTAGTAGAGCGTCAGGCAGCCAGAGAGGACCGAAATGATCGTCAACGAGACGGCGAAGTTGGAGAAACTACCCATCCGGCGACGAAGCTCCTGCGCATATCCAAGCTGGTGGAGCTGGTGAACGTCTCTATCAACCTGGCTAGACGGTGCTGGGATCGTCGCCATGTTTCCCCCTCCCCGTCCGACCCGCGGAGCGCCGCTCGGACGCTGGCTCTGAGACTACCTAGGCTTAGGACTAGCACAAATTGAGCGTTTGAGCTGAACATTGTCAAGGACCGGCAGCCAGGCGTCTTCAGTACGACGGGGCCTCGCCTCAGGCGACACCTGCCAGCGCGAACGTATGGAGCGGGAGGGAACCCCGCCCCGTAGGTGCCGCACTCGGGCGGGCGGCCACTTTCATCCACCCAGGCGGTATTGACGACCCCCTTGAGTAATCCCGGACGGAGTCACCGTCCGTGAGCTAGCCCGAGGATCGTCTGCCGAGCACGCCCGAGCCTGGTGAAGAATGCTTTGCCAATGGATGAGATAGACCTCGAAGTCTGAAACGCGACGTACCGCCTATTCGTCGAATCGGGGCACGCCCCAACCGCTGATGACGTAGCGCGGGACTCTCACCTGAGCAGTGGCGAGGTCATTCAGAGTTGGCATCGACTTCACGAAGCTCATGCCCTCGTGCTCAATCGGGCTACAGATGAAATCAGGATGGCCAATCCGTTCTCGGCGATCCCCTCTGCCTACCGTGTCCAAGCGCAAGAGAGGTGGTGGTACGCCAACTGTGCATGGGACGCCTTCGGGATCTGTGCCGCGTTGAAGACCGACGGTCGCATCGAGTCGTCCTGTCCCGACTGCGGACACCCCATCAGCGTCAGGGTGAGAAACCACGCACCGGACGATAAGACCTTGCTCTTCCACTGTCTTGTCCCAGCCAGCCGGTGGTGGGATGACATCGTCTACACCTGTACGACCATGAACCTCTTTCGATCTGAGGCCCATGTCGACGGTTGGCACGGCAGTCGCCAACGCGGTGAGACGACGACGGTGTCCAAGCTGGCTGAGCTGGCCGAGGTCTGGTGGCACGATCGGCTCGATCCGGAATGGCAACCCCACAGTCGAGAACAGAACCAAGCGATCCTTGACCGGCTGGGACTCGTTGGAGTCTTCTGGCAACTTGCCTGACAGGCCTCCTCTTGGCGCTACGACGAGAGGTCAGAAGAACGAGTGGAAGCAGAAGACCTGGAGGACTAGAAAGGGGTCGTGGGATCGACTGCCGACATCGCCTTCGATCCTTCCACCATCTACGAGGCCCTCGATCCTTATCCTACGTACCGTACTCTTCGGGATGAGGCGCCGGTTCACTACATCGAAGACGCAGACCTGTGGGTGGTGAGCCGCTACCAGCACTGTACCGAGATACTCCGCGATCCTGACACTTTCTCCTCAAAGCTCGGGATGCGAGGCGCCTTCGGCGGATCGCGACGTCGACCTCTTGATGACGATTCGAGTGGCAATCCATTAGGCATGGCGGACACCGACAACTTACGGATACTCATCGCTATTGACCCACCGGACCACGTTCGCTTGCGACGCCTCCTCAGTCGTCCCTTCACGCCCAGGTCGATCGGACTCCACGAGGGTTGGATGCGGACGGTGTGCGAGGAACGCTTTGCAACTCTCCTAGCCGCCAACTCGCAGGGCGTTGCTGACTGGGTGCGAGACTTCACCTGGCCATTTCCGGTGCTCGTGATTGGCGAGTTGATGGGTATCCCTGCATCCATGCGTGATGACTTCAAGCGCTGGTCTGACGATCTTATCGGGATCTTTGTAGGCGGTCCAAACCTGAGCGACAAAAAAGCAGACAGCATGTTGGAGATGGTCGGCTTTTTCGGCGAGATCATCGATCGTCGCCGTTCCCAGCCCCGTGGGGACCTCGTCAGTATGCTTATCGGCAAGACCGAGGCCGACGAGCAGCCTTTGACCGCTGATGAGCTAGTCATGTTCTGCGTGCTCCTTCTCGTGGCGGGAAACGAGACAACCACCAACCTGCTGTCGAATGTCATGAAGGTTCTCGCTCAGGACCCTGCGACCCTGCGGACCATGCGAGATGAGCCATCCCTCATACCTGGCGCGGTCGAGGAGGCCCTGCGATACGAAAGCCCGGTCCAGGCCGTCCCACGCGGAACGACGTGTTCGACCCAGCTCGGTAACGCCCGTCTCCCTGAGGGGACAATCGTGCTCGCCTATGTGGGCGCGGCAAACAGAGACGAGCGCCACTACGAAGATCCAGATCACTTCGACCTCCACCGTAATCCGACCGACCATCTCGGCTTTGGAAGTGGCATCCACTTGTGCCTCGGGGCGCCGCTCGCCCGCCTGGAGGCTCACATCGCATTGGAGACGCTTGCCCGTCAAGTCGCAGACGTCGAAATCACAGCGCCACCTGTACCAACCGGAGGATTACTTCTTCGTGGAGCTTCGTCTATGCCAGTCCAGATGGAGCTGGTCTGAGGCACTGCCGAGCGAGTTCTGCATCAGCTGAACGGGCGGGCCCCGTCCGACATGTGACGTGCGCTACCTGGACCTCGGTCGGTCTGGGAGCCGACCTCAGGTGGTAATGCTCCGGGCCGCGTTCTTCGGTCAGGTCCAGCCGTCCCGGCCTGGCTCGAGGCTCTGTCCAGGCCGAACTCCGGCATTTCAGGGCGGTTAGCTGGCGGCAAGTCTGAGCCGAAGCGCTTTCGCCACCTCGTCCTCGGCGTCGACCGCTCTCGGGACGAGCGCAGTCATCGAAAAGAAGCCGTGGACCATCCCGTCATAGCGAGAGATGGTGACGGGGACACCCGCATCCTGGAGCCTCTGGCCGTAAGCCTCACCCTCGTCACGAAGCGGGTCGAACTCCGCCGTGATCACCAACGCTGGCGGTAGTCCGCTCAGGTCCAAGGCCCGGAGAGGGGCGCACCAAGGGTTCTTCCGGGTCTCATCGTCGGCGTAGTGGCCGATGAACCAGTCCATGGCCGCTGTGGTCAAGAGGTAGCCCTCGGCATTCTCGGTCCGCGACTCGGTGTCCACATGGTCGGTGACCGGATACACCAACGCTTGGAAGGCGATTGGTGGACCACCCCGCTCCTTTGCCATAAGACAGACGACAGCCGCCAGATTCGCACCGGCGCTATCACCGACCACCGCTAAGCGCGACGAGTTCACGCCCAGCTCGACAGCGTGTTCCGATACCCAGCTTGTCGCTGCGTAGCAGTCCTCCGGGGCGGCTGGGAAGGGGTACTCGGGTGCCAGGCGGTACTCCACTGACACGACCACCGCGCCCGCCTTCTGGCACAGCGACCGGCACGTGGCGTCGTGGCTGGTGATACTGCCGATGACGAAGCCACCTCCGTGGAAGAACACCACAACCGGGAATGGACCGTCACCCTCGGGACGGTAGATGCGCACGGGAATGTCGCCATTTGGGCCGGGGATAGTGCGATCTTCGGTATCAACCTCTGGGCCGGGGAAGATCCCTGCCATCTCATCCATGATCGACCGGACTTCGGAAGGACTCATCTCCTCCAGGGCGGTCGGACCGGGCATGGCCGCCACACCGTCCAGGACCTGTTGAACGGCTGGGTCAATAGGCATCTCGTCAGTCTGACACCCCCGCCCGCAACGTGCCGGAGTCGGGCGGTTGGGCAGCAGAGGCGACCCAGGCGGTAACGACGTCAAAAAACGATCTTGGACGGATTCCTATTCCGAGCCGTAACGTGGAAGCCGTGGGGGTTTTCTTCATCGCCTTGGGTGTCCTGTTCCTCCTTTTGGTCGTGGGTTTCGCCTTCACCCCCTACGCTTATGTCGCCGGACTACTGGGTGTCATCTCCATCTCGGTAGGGGTCTGGATGCTTGCCCGCCGCTCTACTCGGGGAGCGAACGGCCAATAGGCCGACCGTCCGGGTTGTGCCGCTTCATGTCGACCTGGCCGGACGACCGCCCACCCGAGAACGCTCCTGGCCGGGTTACCGGGGTGGTCCGGCCTCTCAGAGGTCCTGACCGGCCCCCGGCCAGGCCAGGCGACCACCGGGATTTCAGTGCGGGTCAGGCCGGAAGCCTGAGTAACGCCCGACATGCCTCAATCCGGGCCTCAATCTCGGCCCTGAGAGCATTCGGGTCGGTCACCTCAACAAGGTCGCGGGGTTCTTGGCGCTTGCGCATGGCCCAGTCCCTGTCGTCTTCGATAGCGGCAAAGCAGGTGAAGTGCAGGCGGGCCTCGGCACCGCCTAGTAGAGCAAGCACCATCCCAAAGTGCCATTCGTCCCAGGGTGTCCGAGATGCTTACTCCCGTATGCCCTTGCGACGGAGGCTACGTCGGGGAACTGCTGGCGATAGTTGACGAGGCGGTCAGCAGCGGCGGCAGCGAGCTTTCGGCGAGGGGGGCGAACTGAATCGCGAGGTTCCTGCCCGACGGGGAGGGCGATACCGGCATCACTTCTCGCTCGGTCCAGATTGTTACACAGCCTCGCGTTTCATCGGGCCGTTCAGGGTCTGACGGCGAGGAGCTTCGCGCCTGCTCGCCGTCCGAAACGTCCAGCCGGTGGGCAGCCTCAGCAAGTATGCGGCGTTTCCCCCGAAGAAGGCCGCAGATTCCTCCGACGGTGCCAGACCCGTCGCCTCGTAGTCCTGGATGGCAGAGTAAGTACCTTCGGTGTGGGGATAATCGCTGCACGCCATAAAGATGTCGCCGGAAGCTTTGATGAGTGAATGAGGCTGCTCGTAGGAGAACGCCGCCACTCGGACCTGCCGACGGAAGTACTCACTCGGCATAAGAGAGAGCCCAGTGGACTCCCCATTAAACCGCCCAGTGTGGCGATAGCCACCGTCCATCATTCGCAGATGAAGCGACACCCAGGGGGCAGACAGCTCCATGATGCCGATACGTAGATCGGGAAAGCGCTCTAACACGCCGTTGAGGATCAGGTCGCTTAGAGCGAGAGCTGCCGCTGTCCAGATGAAGACCACGCTCATAGGGTTGATCCCGCCCTCCAGATCCTCTCCGTACCATGCGTCATCGAAGGGTCGAGTCTGGTTGGCGACGTGGAATACGGGGGAAATGTCGTGGTCGATAAACGCCGCCCACGCCCTGTCGAGGTCGTGATGCGATAGCGGTTTCCCATTGACCAGTGCAGGTGCGATGAGCCCGAGCCGGATCCCCCCGTCGGCCAGGCCTTCGAGC